>Ga0210394_10002484_pt1 | contig 25159 bp, 26 predicted proteins | sample IncBWC12MmetaG_FD_160121 | JGI IMG/M metagenome (GOLD analysis project Ga0210394, IMG submission 160121) | Forest soil microbial communities from Barre Woods Harvard Forest LTER site, Petersham, Massachusetts, United States - Inc-BW-C-12-M | ecosystem: Environmental > Terrestrial > Soil >... | reverse complement strand
CGCCGCGCGTAGGTTACGTGTGGGCGCCGGGTTACTGGGAATGGCGTGGACATGAGCACGTTTGGGTTGGTGGCCGCTGGATCGGCGAGCGCCGAGGCTATCACTGGGTGCCGGACCGCTGGGAACAGCGCGGACCGCACTGGCACCATTACGAGGGTCATTGGGAGCGGTAGTTCAGTTTCATTGAGCAGGTGGCGTGCGGCGGTTCGTTACCGCCGCATCCGCCTCAATTTTGTCGTTCCACCATCCTCCGCCCAACGCGGTCAGGAGACTGGATGTCACCCTGAGTGACGCGCGCCGTGACGTAGTGCAATGGCGGATTGCGGGCACGCCACCACCACAGGGCAGCTGCAGCAATAACGATGAGCAGCGCAACGGCAGTCCAAAGAAAAAACGTGCGACGCTGCGGCGGTTCCGTGCCATCGGCCGGATTCACGTCGCCGCGGGCGCCGGAGTCGGCGCCGATTTCATGCAATTTTTCATGAAATCACGCCGCGCATCACCGGGCTCAAGCTTTTGATCGTCGGCTTGTTTTTTGCAGGCGGCATATGCCGGATTGTGATGGTGCTTGCCGCCGTCGCTTCCCGGAGCACTCGGCGGCGGAGGCGGCTCATCGGCGGCTGCGACGCCGTAACCGATAGTTGACCCAGCCAGGAGCGCGAGTGCGAGTATCGACAACGGTGCTATGGATTTGAAAATCATGGCAGTAACCTCCAATGGGATCTGATACGGCCGGGAATTTTACGTGGCGTCTGAGGGGCTGTTGATCCTGGGCCGTGCAAAGCTATGTCAAGATCCGTGAGTGATTTACAGTGCGATTGCATGAACGCCAAAAGCGAATTGCGGGTCGGAGTCATTTCCGACACTCATGGACTGCTTCGAGCCGAAGCGCGCGCGTTCCTGGCCGGATGCGACTACATAATCCACGGCGGAGATGTCGGCGGCGCCGTGGTACTCGAGGATCTCGAAGCGCTGGCGCCTGTCATCGCGGTGAGAGGAAATAACGACAGCGAATCTTGGGCGAAGGGTTTACGCGAGACCGAAATGATCCGGCTGGGCGGAATCTTCGTCTACGTCATCCACGATCTCTCGCAGCTCGAAATCGACCCCAAGTCGATTGGCGTTCGCGCAATCATCTCTGGCCATTCGCACAAGCCGCTGATCGAGGAGCGGGCGGGCATCCTCTACTTCAATCCGGGCAGCTGCGGTCCCAGGCGATTCAAGCTTCCGATCTCCATCGGCGAGCTGCGGGTCGAAGGCAGCAATGTCCGCGCGCGAATTGTCGAGCTTGCAGTGGCGCGCCGAAGTTAGAATCGTCGAATATTGCACCAGATTCTCAACGGAGCTCTCATGCTGCAACTCCGCCCGACTTGCGAGTGCTGCGACAAAACATTGCCGCCGGATTCCAACGAGGCGCGCATTTGTTCGTTTGAATGCACGTTCTGTGCGGCCTGCGCCGAGACCAAACTGCACGGTAAGTGTCCCAACTGCGGCGGGGAGCTCCTGGCGAGACCTCGGCGTCCCGCAGCAAAGCTGGCAGCGTATCCCGCCTCGACGCAGCGCATATACAAACCCGGGAACTGCGCCCAGCGACTGTAGCCGCTTCAATACCCTGGATCCGTCGCTCCCTTGCCCGGTGTGATGAACCGATACACCAGAGCCCCGATCGCACTGCCCAGCAGCGGCGCTACCCAGAACAGCCACAGTTGCGACAGAGCCCAACCCTGTATGAAAACTGCGGGTCCGGTGCTACGCGCCGGATTCACGGATGTGTTGGTGACGGGAATGCTGATCAGATGGATCAGCGTGAGTGCAAGACCGATGGCCAGAGGCGCGAAGCCGGCGGGGACCTTTTTATCGGTAGCGCCCATGATGACGAACAGAAAAATTGCAGTCATCACCCCCTCGCAGACAAACCCGGCCAGCATGCTGTAGTGGCCCGGCGAGTGATCGCCGAAACCATTGGCGGCGAGGCCGCCGGCCAATGGGTCGACGCCGTTGCCGGCGGCAATAAACACTAAAACCTGCGCTGCCGTAATGGCGCCAAGAACCTGCACGATCCAGTAGGGCAGCAAGTCCTTGACCGGGTGGCGGCCGCCGAGGACCAGGCCGAAAGTCACGGCCGGATTCAAATGGCAGCCTGAAACGTCGCCGATGGCATATGCCATGGTCACCACCGTAAGCCCAAAGGCCAGTGCCACCCCGAGGAGTCCGATGCCTACGTGGGGAAAGGCCGCAGCCAGCACGGCGCTACCGCAGCCTCCTAGTACCAGCCAAAAAGTGCCGATGAACTCAGCCGCGAGCTTTCTTATTAAAGGCAATAAAGGCATGGTGGATCCCCTTCTTCCTGGCCCTTGTTTTCTGTTTTGGCCGCCCACGCAGCCTGTCGGCAGCGAGAAAATACCAGAATCGCCCCTGCCATTAAACCTAATGCGCAGAAGCGGGCACTCATCCCGTATATCGCGCGTGGTTTGCGTGCATTGCCGTTCCCGACCGGCGGACCCGGCGTTCTGATGATGCGCCGCGTTCTATGGAGAAACGATGCTCTCAATCCTGGTTTGCCACTCTTATTTTTTGCGGCTGGACCAAAAACAGATCGCGCGTGCCAAACCTTATCCGCCGCTGGCCACACTGCAGGTAGTGTCGATATTGAGAAAAGCCGGCCATCGGGTGGCGTTTTTTGACGCCATGCTGGCCGATGGTATTGAGGAATACGAGGGTTTGCTGCGGAATGCCGAGCCGCAGCTCGTGCTTTTCTACGAGGACAACTTCAATTTCCTGAGCAAAATGTGCCTGGCAGCGATGCGTCAGGCCGCGTGCGAAATGATTGGTTCCGCGCGGCGCAGCGGCGCCAGAGTGATTGCAGCCGGTCCTGATGTCAGCGACGCTCCTTCGCCATATCTTCGTGCTGGCGCGGATTTGACTCTAGTCGGCGAAGGGCTCTCCGCACTCCTTGAACTGTTGCCGAAACTTGATGAACAGCCGGAAGCCAGCCCCGAGGCTCTCGTGAGGGGTCTATCGGGAGTTGCATTCTTCAGCGGCGGCAAGGTTCTCAATCCAAGTGGTTCCAAAAGCGTGCCGCTAGTGCAAGAGGCCGGATTGGCGGCCTGGGACTTGGTTGACGTGCAACGCTACCGTGACGTGTGGATGAAGGCACACGGCTACTTCAGCCTCAACATGGCCGCCTCGCGCGGCTGCCCGTTTCGCTGTACCTGGTGCGCCAAGCCGATCTGGGGAAATCACTATTTACAGCGGACTCCAAGCGACGTGGCCGCAGAAATGGCGTATCTCAAGCATGCTTTCAACCCGGGACATATTTGGTTTGCGGACGATATCTTCGGCTTTCGGGTCGACTGGGTTACGGAGTTCGCGGCTGCCGCGAAAGCAGCCGATGCGCAAATTCCGTTCAGCATACAAACACGGGCTGACTTGATCAGCGAAAGGATGGCGAGCGCGCTGCGCGATGCCGGCTGTACTGAGGCCTGGATCGGAGCGGAGAGCGGCAGCCAAAAAGTATTGGACGCCATGAACAAGGGCACAACGGTATCCGAGATCCTTAGCGCGCGCGAGCGACTGAAAGCTGTCGGCGTTCGAGTTGGGTTTTTCATTCAACTGGGGTACCTGGATGAACAACTCGAGGACATTCTCGCCACACGCGATCTTCTAACCGCGGCGCAACCCGATGAGATCGGCGTCAGCGTCTCGTATCCCTTGCCGGGCACCAAGTTCTACGACCTGGTCAAGGCGCAGCTCGGCGGGAAGACGCATTGGCGGGAGAGCGACGATCTGGAGATGATGTTTCACGGCACCTACACCTCGGATTTTTATCGCGCCGTCAGAAATCTGCTGCATGATCAGGTCACTCTTCAGTCGGATGGCATGCGGCCGGCAAGCGACGAGCACGGGCGCATGCAGCACGCACTCTATCTGCGTTGGGAGGATCTGCTGAGCCGGGAGCTGCAATATCGGTCGGGGCCCACCCGGGCCGCGCTCGCCGGATAGCGGCGACGTGGCGTCGCCCAGCGAAAAGATTCCACGGCCGTCGCGCGCGGGCCGTGCCGACCCGCCCGGCGATCATGTATGCGATTCGCGCGGCGTTCGGGGAAGCGCAATGACGAATCCGGCTCCAGCTTTTGCTGCGAGCCCCGCGAGCTTGCTCGGCGATTCACCGTGGCGCAACTATTCATCCAAGTTGGGCCAGTTCAATGCGTTCGCCGAGCCCGAGCTTCGCCGTCTCATCGCGGGTGCAGGTTTGAAACCCGGAATGCGGATTCTGGATGCTGGATGCGGCGCTGGGGACGCGCTTCCCTGGCTGCTCGATGACGCCGGACCTTCGGGGAGTGTGATCGGTCTCGAGCTGTCGACAGCCCACGTGCAGGCGGCGGGGCGGTACACCGGCGCGCGGATCGAGGTCCTGCAGGGAGACTTGCTCGACGCGCCCATTGCGCCCAAAAGCGTCGACTTCATCTGGTGCGTCAATACGATCAACCACCTGCGCGATCCCGCCCATGGGGTCCGGCAGCTCGCGGCTTTATTGCGGCCGGGCGGCCGAATCGCGCTGGGCCAAAGCTCGCTTCTGCCGGACATGGTCTTTGCCTGGGATTCGAGACTCGAGCGGGCCACGAACGAGGCAGTACGCAGCTACTACCGCGATCGCTATTCCCTGACCGAGGGTGATCTGAAGGCGGTGAGGGCGCTCCTAGGTATCCTGCGCGCGGCCGACCTGCAAAACGTCACCGTGCGGACGATCCTGATCGAACGCGTGTCTCCCGTGGATCAAGCCACCGAACGCTACCTGCGGGATACGATATTCAGGGACACGTGGGGCGAGCGGCTGCGGCCGTATTTATCGAGCGAACACTATGCTGAACTCGTTCGCCTATGCGATCCGCACCATGAGCAATTCGCGCTGCGGAGAGCAGATTTTCATTTTCTTCAAAGCTTCACTCTGGCGGTGGGAAATATCCAGCCATGAACGCAGCCCGCAGCTCATTGCAGAAGCCAGAAAACCCTGCGATGCCGCAATTGCGCGCTACTCAAGATGCTTTCGACAGCGTGGCCGCGGACTACGACGGCCCAACCGGCAACAACGAGTTGATTCAGGATATGCGCAGGGAAATGTGGCGCTGGTTGGACACCACATTTGCTCCGGGCAGCCGGTTGATCGATCTCGGCTGCGGCACTGGCATCGACGCCATCCGCATGGCGCAGTTGGGGCATCACGTGATGGCAACCGATTGGTCGCCACAGATGGCGCAACGGACCAGCAAACGAGCCGCAATCGGTCAATTGACGGACCGCGTGCGAGTCCTCCCGGTGGGTGCCCATGAGCTTCAGCGGTTGGACGGGTCGGGGGTCTATGACGGTGCCTATTCCAATCTCGGTCCACTCAATTGCGTGCCCGACCTAGGCGAGGTTTCGCGAGAATGTGCCCGCTTGCTGAAGCCCGGCGGAGCGCTGGTGTTCACAGTGATTGGCCGCATCTGTCCGTGGGAGATTGCGCACTACGTGCCGCGGTGGAAATGGGCGCGGGTTAAAGTGCGCTTTGCCCGCGGCTCCGTGCCGGTGGGCATGAACAAGCACACCATCTGGACGCGATATTACGGGCCGCGGGAATTCTATCGCGCCTTTGATGACAACTTCGCTCTTACGCACTATCGCGGACTGTGCGTCCTTGCGCCGCCGCCATACCTGACGTGGATTCGAGAAAGGCATTCCCGGTGGTACGAATGGTTGTGGCACATGGACCGACGCGTGGCCGGCTGGCCCATCTTGCGCGAGGTCGGCGACCACTTCCTTATCGTGATGACTAGACGTTGACGCAATACCAAGGAGCAATTTGGAGCGGACAGTTTGAGGATAGCGAAACGGTGATCAGGGAGCTTCTACACAAGGTGATCGGTCGAAGACGAGCACAGAGTTTGCGCGCCTTTGTGCGCAATTCGTCCATTTTCACCCAGCAGGCGGAAGTGTTTGAGCCGGGGAGCGGTCGAGTTGTGGTTCTGGCACCGCACATGGACGATGAAACTCTCGGGTGCGGCGGAACGATCGCCAGACACATTGAAGCGGGCGCGCAAGTCACTGTCGTTTTCCTGACGGACGGACGGTATGGCGCGTCTTATGCCGGGATGACGGAACCTGAGCGAAATCGCAAGCTCGAAGAGACCGTTAGCGTTAGAAAACGCGAGGCGCAGTGCGCTGGCGATATTCTCGGTGTCCAGTCGCTCATGTTTCTCGACGCGGAGGACACACGGCTGAGTGCCGACAGGCGCGTGCCTAAGTTGCTGCGCGAGATACTGGAGCGAGAGCGGCCGTACTGCGTCTATTTGCCGTTCTTTCTGGACCAACACCGGGACCACCGCGCTGCCAATAGTGTGCTGCTTGCTGCGGTGGCTGGGACACAAATGGAGTTCGAGTGCCGCGGCTACGAGGTATGGACGCCTCTGTTCCCGAATCGCGTAGTCAAGATTGATACAACCGTTGAGTTGAAGAAGCGCGCCTTGGCCTGCTACCGCACCCAATTGACCGACACGGACTATGTGCACGCGGCAATAGGATTGAACGCGCATCGGTCGCTCGCGCTGGGAGGCGCAGCAGGCCAATTCGCGGAGGCTTTCCATGCATTGCCACTTGCCGATTATCTACGCCTCTACCGTGCCGTCCCGGCTTCGATGTTGACGTGAGCTGCTCGATGAGATGGAACGCAAATGTCCGCTAGCACCGCCGGGGAAGCAATCACTGGCGTCGAGTACGTCAAGCAGATGACGGCGTTGGCATCGGACCGCCGAACCCGCTCGGCCTTCCAGACCCTCGCTCTGAGCACTGTGCCGCCGGGTGGCTCTGTGTTCGACTTCGGTGCGGGAACCGGGATGGACGCCCGGTTCTATGCAGAGCAGGGCTTGACGGTTGAGGCGTACGACGTCGACCCAAACATGTGCGCGTATTTCACCGAATTTTGCCGGGACTTAATCGACGCTGGTCGAGTTACGCTCGATCGGGGCACCTATCGAGAATTTTTGGTTCGCAATGGGCTTAACGCCGGTCTGCGTGTCGACCTGGTCACCGCAAATTTCGCGCCGCTCAATCTGATCGCTGACCTCCGGGAACTATTTGCGAAATTCCATTCTCTCACCGGACCGGACGGCAAGGTGCTGGTCAGCGTTTTGAGCCCGTACTTCGTCGGCGACATGAAGTACGCTTGGTGGTGGAGAAATGCCCTTCGCCTCCGCCGCCACGGTCACTATTCTGTGCAAGGCAGCCACGCTCCCATCATCCGGAGGCGGCTCGCGGAGTTCGCGGTGCACAGCGCGCCTTACTTTACGTTGAAGCGTGTCTTCCCCGGACTGCCGCCGATCTGGGCACGCAACCCGAGTGGTGTTGAGGTGCCTGGGGGCACGCGCTACGCCTGGTTGTGTACGATCAGAAGCCTGTTCATGTTCCTGCTGTTCGAGAAAAGTAATCAGGGCGGCGGCACAACGAGCGGTTGAGACTCCGGACGGATCAGCATCTCGTCCACGAACGAGGCCCGATCGCGCGAAAAGGAGCTCCGGAGGTGATTCGAGTCCACATACAACGGCAATCCGTCGGCACCGGTCGACGGGCAAACCAGTCCATCGCACAACGTGACAAGAGGATCGACGGCGGTCGCGCCCGTCTGCGCTGCGATGTTCCGCAAGCGCTCGGTTAGCGGCGCCACGAACGACTCGAATGGACCGACATCGACGCGCGGTCCATTGCTGGCAAGACGCAGGGGAGGAGGACGCAGCGATAACCTGAGCTCGGTCGGAAAAGATGGCACGAACAGACGCGACGTTGGGTTCGACAGCAAGATGAAAACTCGCCGCCCGCCCGACACCAGCTTCGCGACGGTCAAGCGGAATTGCTCGAACGCTGCCCGTGTATCGGCGGAGTCGAGCTGCAGCGGCGGCACAGCGACAGCCGGTCGCGGCGAGACATTCTCCGAGTACTCGCCAAGGAAGTAGCTCTCCCAGAATGCGCCGAACACCACGGTGTCAACGTCGGGTTGAACGGCAAGTTTCATGGCATGCTCGAAAAAGCCACGGCATTTCTTTCCGCGCCATGTGCTGTCGATTCCCGGTAGCGGAGGACAGCCCTGATTGGTCGCAAATACCGCTGATCGCGCGGCGTCGGGTTGTGTATCTATGACGCGCTTGGCGCGCGGCCAGTACTGTTCGATGTGCGAATCGCCGATGAAAACCGTATAGCGGTCACGGTGACTGGCGACTACCACCGACCCGAACCCGGACCGTTTATCGACGTCGGACTCGGCCGGGTAGTACCAGTCGCTGGCTGCGGCATCCCACGCGGCAAAGGTCGCCCCGGATAGTCTGCCTGGAACCCACATTGCCGCCATGGCGGCTCCGGCCAGTGCGAGACCCGCAAGCGCCGCAAGCAGACACGCAACCGCCCGGCGCCCAAAGGCGCTGTAGCGTATCGGCACCTCGACGAGGCGGTAAGTAGCATAGGCGGCGACCAGGGCGACGAGGATCACTCCTGTAGCCAGCTCCGGCGCCGGAGCGTGCCCAAGGATGATCCGCGCAAACGAGAAGAGCGGCCAGTGCCAGAGATACAGTGGGTAGCTCAACCGCCCGACGAATATCATCGGACCGTTTCCAAGCACCAGCCGGTTCACCGGCGCGAATGGGCCCGCTGCGATGAGCAGAGCGGCGCCGGCGGCCGGGATGGTACTCCATATGCCCGGAATAGCGAGGCGTGAGCTCAGGAACAGCGCGCTTGCACATATCAGAGACAGCCCTGCCAATGAGCACAGCTGCACGGCAGAGCAGAACCGCGCACGCTGCGATGGGTTGCCCGCCGCACCCGAGCCAGGTACACGCAATTGCCAGGCGGCCAATATCCCACCGACGGCCATCTCCCACATTCTCGGTACAGGGAGATAGAAGTAGGGTCTTGGTGCATGCCAGGCGCCCCAGATGCTGACGGCTAACGATGTTGCGGCCACTGCGATCAGAACGCGGAGCGTCATGCGGCGCTTTACCGCCAGGAGCAGCAAGACAGGCCAGATCAAATAGAACTGCTCCTCCACCCCCAGCGACCACAGGTGCAGAAGCGGATTCAATTCCGCGGCCTTATCAAAGTAGCCGCCGTTTCTCGCGAAATACAAGTTGGCGAGAAACGGGGCGCACCACGACATCGATTTGCCAAGCGACTGCAGTTCGCTGGGTAGCAACCATAGCCAGCCGAAGAGGCAACAGGCCAACATGACCAGCACCAGAGCAGGCACGATGCGCCGCACGCGACGCCGATAGAATTCACCGAGGCTGAACGAACCCGCCTGTAGACTCATCAGTACCAGCCGGGTGATCAGATAGCCCGAGATGACGAAGAAGACGTCGACGCCGATGAAACCGCCCGCCAGAAATTTCGGGAAGGCGTGATAGGCGATGACCACTCCGACCGCGACGGCACGCAGGCCATCGATGTCGGGCCGAAACGGCAGCGCAAAGTCTCGAACGGGCTCAGATCGATCGACGACTCGTGGCGCCGCCATGATTCGATCCGGCAACAGCCCCGCGGATCCGTGACTCATCAGGCGAGATCCGCGTACATCTTCTGAAACGCTCCTGCGGTGTAGTCGGCGTCTTCCTGCGTGGCGCGGCGCATGGCTTCGCGAGCCGTGTGAATGCGCTTGTCCTCATCACCGAGCATGGTCGCCATGCCACGAGCCAAGGCGGTTGGGTCTGCGACAGGCACCGAAACCGCCGCATCGGGTGCCCATTCCTTGATGTGGCCGACGGCAGTCCCAACGGTCGGTACGCCGAACATGGCCGCCTCGAGAACCGCCAAAGGGCCGGCCTCGTGAAGGGAGGAAATAATCATCAGATGTGCCTCTTCCACGCGTGCGACCAGGTCCCGGTGGGGCAGAAATCCAAGAAATTTCACCCGTGAGGACAGGCCTAAGTGGCGCGCCATCCGCTGCATTTCACCCTTCAGAGTATCCTCGCCGACGATGTTCATCTCGAAGTCCACGCCTGACTCGACCAGCAACGCCAGAGCACGCAATAACGTCGGTTGGTCCTTGATTCGATTCAGGCTTGCCGCGTGAATCAATCTGGCAGGTTTGCTGAGGTCACGCCGCACAGGCTCCCTTGGTTGCCAAACCCTCCGGTCGACGCCCAACGGTAGGCGTTTTGCGGGGATTCCGAGCTGTGCAAGGGTTTCGATCATGGCCGCGCTCGCCGCGGTGACTCGGGTTGCGGCCCGCAATACGGCCGCTTCGCGTGCGCGCCCCATCCAGGTGAGGCGACCTCCATAAGGTATCCGCGGCAGGGAAACGAGTTCTCCGCCAGCAACGTGCACGAGGCACGGGAGACCCAAGAGTCGGGCAGCTGAAACAGCGACCATACCTGGTGTACCGGACCAAATTGATTGGACGGCTTGAAACGCTGACGATCGATGTTCAGCACAGATCGCTCGAACCGCCCGCATGCGAGTGTACCCAGTCCCGATGTTGTGGATGCGCGCCCCCGCGAGGTCCCAACTGGCGGGCCGATCTTCCTGCGCCAGGGCAAACACATGGATCTCGTTTTGTTGTGACAGACGCGTTAGGAGCGCCAGCAAGGCGGGGATGACGCGGTACTCACCGGAGCGGTCGACACCCCCAGGCACGACCAGCGCGATCTTCATCGCCGCTCCCGTCTGCCAACAGTCATCAAGTCCCGCGCAAGCAGTGCTCGGAGGGCTTCGACTGCCTGCAAAGGATGATGTCCTCTGCGCAACTCGAACGCCGGCAAAGCGGATGCCTGCCTTGCGAAGGAACTCCATCCTGGCTGGCTTGCAGCGTATCGCTGGTCGGAGGCGAGCAGCTCAGCGACCGCGGCGCGGCGCAACGGCGTGAGGAGCGAACGACTGCCAGCGCTTTTGGATGAGATGAACACCAGAGCGCCAATTCGTTGCGGTGCAGGCGCCAATCGATACCGCGGGCGCCGCAGGTCAATCTCGAACTTCTCAATGCCGCTTCGACGACGGATCACCGCTGACTTTCGCGTAGCAAGTGCATTGCTGGTACCACTGAGAAACCGCGAGTCGACACGGATGTGCAGGAAGTTAGCAACGCCGGTTGCAAGCAGACCCTCCGGTTTCACCAGCACGCTGTCCTCGGCCAGAAAATCGAATCCCTCCAGCAGACAGTGGAGCGCCAGCGTGGACTTGCCCGCGCCGCTTGCTCCCAGCAGCAGGATGCCCTGACCATTGCCGCCGACGCACGCGGCATGCAGGGGCACAAGCTTCTGGACACGCGCCGCCAAGGCATAGACAGCGAATTCCAGCAGCTCGTAGCGGATATGATAGGGAAATTCGAGCATGTCCTGCGAGATGACTACCAGCGCAGAGCGCTGCTTCGGAGTGAGCGCCATGAAGTTGGCGGACTCCATCGCACCGCAAAGAATTCCTCCACCAGCGAATGGCCGCACTCGGGGGGGCTCGTGCGCCATCCCAGCGGGCTGGTGCCGGGGCGCTTTGGATGCGAGAAGAAGCTTTACCCGAAAATGCGGCGCGGTTGCCGAGAGCTTGTGCGGCGGCAAATTCGCATACGCGCATCGCACTATATGCAGCAGCTGCGCGCTATCCGTCTCGAAGTGAAATCGTCCACCCAACAATTGCATGCACTCGCGGAAAGCTGCCGGCCGCCGCTCGCCAAAAGGATCCGCCGGAATCTCGGACGGTACAGCAGGGTTTCGGGGGCTCATAGGACCACTAGCTGATCCGCGCCGCGAAGCGCAACAGGCGTGCGCGCCAGGGCGAAACTGCAGGGAGGTCGTAACCGAGCGAAGCGGCTGATTCCCCAACTATTGCCGTGAGGCGCTCGCGATCCGAACGTGTCAGCGTGGTTTTCCACCGCTGATGGGCCGCGTTAAGGCACCCAGGCGACGCATCGGCGGTATACGAGCTGTTGCTGGGTGCGGGGAGCCCGCCGGCCGTGGGCTGCATGAGGATAGGAAGCGGCTCGATGTTCAGGAAGGCAGCAAGTTGATCGATCGCAGCGTGCGTACTTTGGAGCAAGTCCTCATAGCGAATCAGCAGATAGTGATCTGAACCATGCCTGCAGGTTTCCTGCAATGCGATTCGATATGACCGCCCGAGATCGCGAAGCACCCGTTTGGCGTTCCGAAACTTTTGGCGCACCTGCTGCTCCTCGTATTTATGCGACGCATACACTGCAAAGGGGTGCCGCACTACGTGGATCAGCTTTGCATCCGGAAACTCCGATCGCAGTCGTTCCAGGAACCGTTCGTTGGTCGGCGTCTTCTCTACCCATCTCCGCAAGCGGGAATTCGCACGAAAGCCGCTGGTGCAATACGTGTAAGCCAGGGCGACCGCAACGAGTGGCCACGAGGACGCTATCGGGCCGATGCGTTCTTCCGCGAGCGGCCACCACGCCATCAGGGCTCGCGCGAATTCGACATAGGGTGACCGTTCTTCCGAAGATTGACCGAGGAGCCAGTACGGCTCCTGGTGGATTGGATTCGAGAGGCGACGCAACCATTCGCATGCGAGAGACTGTAACCACAGTTTCTGCGGCTGTCGCAGCAAGCGCGGCTCGAGGTTGGTGAAGTAAGTTCCTTCCGCAGGCAGCACTGCCAGGGCAGGGTGGTGATCGAGCATGTCCCGAACGAGAGTTGTCCCGCTTCGATGAGCGCCGCATATGAATACAGGACGCCGCACCAAATCAAACGCTCGCGAGACTTCGTCCATTTCCAGTTCGAGCGGGCCCGCTCCGCCGGCTGCGGTCCACACGGCCGCAGACCATCGGGCTGCGGCGATCGACAACGCTCGCGCATTCTCTACCGCGACGCGCGGTCGCGATAGGTATCGATCGAGCTGTCGTTCCAGATGTACGATGCTTGCCGGCATGGTCACAGCGCCAGGCGGGATGAACTACAGGACCCCAGTGTCCGCTCCAAGCGCTCCGTCTTCCGGGACAGCTCATCGTAGCGTCCACTGTTGATGATTCTTCCGTTCTCGAGTTCGAAAATGATGTCGCATGAGCGCACCGCGCACATTCTCTGAGCAATCAGCACGATAGTGCAGCGTCCGCGCAGCCCCCCAAGAGCCGCCATCAGCTCCGCCTCTGTCAACCCGTCGAGTGCGCTGGTTGCCTCGTCCATCAGAAGTACCGCGGCCTCTTTGTACAACGCGCGCGCAATGCCGATCCTCTGCCGCTGGCCTCCGCTCAACCTGATTCCGCGCTCGCCCACAGGGTGCTCGTAACCCTCGGGCAAGGTTGCAATGAGATTCTCGAGTTGTGCCAAGCGCGCCGCCTCAACCATGCGTCGTCGATCAATGGCATTCGGCAGAACTCCGAAAGCGATGTTTTGAGCAATGCTGGAATCGAGCAGGAAGATATTCTGGGGCACGTAGGCGATCCTGGCGTGCCAGGCCGCGCGATCGGCGCTATTGAGTGGGACGCCATCGACCTGGAGCTCGCCTTTTGTCGGCAATAGCAGGCCTGCCATCAAATCCATCAGGGTGGTCTTGCCGGAGCCGTTTGCCCCGATAATGCCCACGGTGCTCCGGGCGGCAATCCGTAGGTCGACGATCTCGAGCGCCCAATGTGGACCCGGCGCGAATTGGAATGACACGTCCTTGAATCGAATCTCATCCCGAGGACGCTGCTGCCACCAGGATTCCGGCAAACGATGAACCCTCCTTGCGACGTCGGAGCCTCGAGCGACTCGGGCACGCCGCAGATCAGGCGCGATCAAATCGAATGCACCTCGATCGGCGCGGATTCTCACGGTGGCGGCAAATACCTGCTGCAATGTCGGCAGCAGCCGGTAGGCTGCAAACGCGACAAAAGTCAACTCGCCGAGCCAGGAGCCCATACTCTCGCCGCGCGCGCCTGTCACAAGAGCTACACCGACCAGAACGGATACTGCCGTGCACTCCATAATGTGCTTGGGGATCTGTCCAACCGCAAAGATGTGCGCCGTGGTGTCCGAGACGTCGCGGGTCGTGCGTTCGAAACCGTCGCTGAACAGGCGCCCATCCCGCAGCAGGAGGATCTCTCTGATGGCGCCGAAACTCTCGCTGACGATCCTCGCGCGCTCAGACCAGGCTCGCGAGTGAGCGTGGCCGAGATGCAGCAGCCGCGTCCGCACCGACAAGTAAATCAGTAGATAACTGCCCGCGAGGCCCAGAAGAAGCAGGACGGAGATTGCCGGATTGAGGACCAGCACGGAAACGACGATCAACGAGCCGGTGGCTATGTTGGTAATTAGCACGAACGCGTTCTGCAGGATCCCGTTATTGAGGCGTCCGACCTCGTAGACGACGTTGTTGAACAGTGTCGAGATATTCGTACCGACATGGAACAGGTAAGGCCTGGTGAGATACTCGTCGAAGAGCGCCGTCTGTAGCTCACGGCCAATACGTAGAGCCAGGCGATTCATGGCCAGCGCCCCGGCGGCATTGATAAAGTTGGCAAACACCACCACACCGACAAATAGGACGCCGAGAGACATCACGAAAATGTGCTCGGAGGTGAAACCGCCATGAACGTACAGCCAATGCAGCCAACGTTGCTGCTCGATCAATTTCGGATTGCCGAGTACGGAGAAAAATGGGGCGATCGCCGCGATTCCAGTTACGGTCGAGAGAGCCATCGCCAGCGAAATCGCTTGCGCCATAAGCACCTGACGCCTTTGCACTGGCGTGAGAATTCTCCAGATTGCGGACAGCAAATTCACGTGTTGTTTAGTTGATGGATGTGGCTCACGCGCTTGCTGCGTCGCTGTGTCGTCGCCATCGGCGGCGGAGGAATCTGTGCAGCACGGCCCTAGCGAGCGCGCGCGCCGCGCCGCGCCACCATTCCCAGTAGGGCCAGGAGTATTTTGCGCTCGAAACAAGGGTGGCGACGGCACTGAGGCGCTTTTCGGATGTGACCTGGCTGTTTGCCAGCCCCGCAGCCATCTCGGCGCGTAGTTTGCCTAGTACGGACCCGAAGCGGTGGGCGTGGTCCGAACTCAGTAGCTTTTCGAACACGCGTTTGCGGTCCCGCCAGGCGGTCGCATCGTCCCCGAAATGCTGCCCATGGCGGCGTTTCAGCGTGAGCGTTTCGTCGATGGCGTCGACTTCACTTTCGGCGGCCAGACGGAAGTAGAGCTCGTCGTCCTCGCACATTTGCAGTTGCTCGTCGAACGGACCCAGCTGCTCCAGCAGCTGCCGATCGACGACCACGCTTGACAAGGCGACCACGGTCTCCGCTTTCAGGAGCTTCTCCAGGATCCACCCGGCAGGAGCCGCTCCGCCGCTCGGGTGAGTTGTGCCGGTCGGATTCCCCGCCGCGTCCACCAATCCAAACCTCGTGTAACTCCACTTGCGCGTTGGATGGCGGCGCAGCGATTCGATCTGAATCGTCAGTTTCATGGGTGGCCAAATGTCGTCGGAGTCCAGAAACGCGACATACTCGCCGTGCGCCCTGCTCAAGGCCACGTTACGTACCGCCGCCGGACTTCCCGTGTGCGGCAGGCAGAGCACTTGTACGCGCGGCGGATCCTCAAGACCGCGTAGATAAGCCCTCGTATCGGCCTCCGAGCCGTCGTCCGCAATGATCAGTTCCCAATCGGTCAAGGTCTGGGCAAATACCGATTCGATCGCTGGCGCGAGAAACTCACGGCGGTTGAATGTCGGCAGAACGATCGAGACGGTGGGCACTGCGGACATCATTGCTCCATTTTCCCGTTTCGATTCACGCTAATGCCTTCCGGCGGCTGCGACATCTGCGCGCGAGCTTCTGTACGGGCTCCGGGGTCAGGGCCCAGACGGTCGCTCCAAATGCCGCGGACCACCAGCGCGGATATCGCCAGGAGTATGGCGCGCTGGAACAGAGAGTACGCAGCGCAGCGATACGCTTACCGGAGCCAGCGTGGGTTCTGGCCAGTCCGGCGGCGAGCTGTGCGCGTTGCTCGAGCAGAAGGGGATGCAGGTGCTCGAGAGCGCCAGAGCGCAGGAGCCTCTCGATTATTCGAACGTTGCTCTCGAAGGGGATGACTCCTTGTCCGGAGAAATGCTGCGTGTGCCTGCGGACATGAGTCAGCGCCGTGTCGATTGCGGTGACTTCGCTCCGTGCCGCCAGGCGCACATACAACTCATAGTCCTCGCTCCCGACCAGTTCCTCGTCGAAGTTGCCCAGCTTCATGAGCAAATCGCGCCGGACCACCACAGTTGGTAAGGCAATAGCCGTCTTCCCCATCACCAACTCATCCAGAATCCAGCCGCCCGGGACTGGCCAGCCTCCTGTGCGCCGTGCCCAGGCGGTCGGGTTGCCGGATGCATCAACAAGGACAAACCTCGTATAACTCCAATTGCAGGTCGGATGGCGGCGCAGCGAGGCAATCTGCGTCTGCAGTTTCATCGGAAGCCAGATATCGTCGGAGTCCAGAAAAGCGACAAACTCGCCGTGCGCTTCGCGGAGCGCTGCATTGCGCACGGCTGCAGGCCTTCCCGTGTGCGGCAGGTAGAGTACCCGCACGCCCGGGGGATTCTCGAGAGCTCGCAAATAAGCGCGCGTATCGGCCTCCGAGCCGTCGTCCGCAATGATCAGTTCCCAATCCGTCAACGTCTGGGCAAATACCGATTCGATCGCGGGCGGGAGAAATTCGCGGCGGTTGAATGTCGGTAGAACGATGGACACGGAAGGGGAGATGAAGGCGCCTCCTCAAGAGATCTTCAAGACGCCAGCATCGAGGCGCTCTCTTCGGAGTGCCTCTCCCCGCTCAGCGCCCCGCGCGAGCGATCAACTACCTCTTGGTACATCGCCGCAAGCTTCAAGCCTAATGAATCAAAGGACAGCTGGCGCTCAAAGTGTGCGCGCACGGCCGCACGCAATTCCGAATCCAACCGGTACGCAACCGACCGGATTGCCTCACTCAGGGCGCTGGCATCGTTGCACGGCCAAAGCATCCCGACCGTCCCCGCTCCCGTGAGCGAGCGAAAAGAGGGGATGTCCGTGACCACTGGGGGCAATCCACAGGCCATAGCCTCGATCAAAGAAAAACCGGTGCTTTCATGATGACTGCCGAGCACAAAGATGTCCGCGGCGCGCATGAGAAGTTCCACCCGCTCATGCGGGACGCGGCCGAGTAGGTGAACTCGGCCGCGCAACATTGGGTCCTCTGCGATGCGCTGTTCGACCCTGCGCATAAGCGGAGCCGTCCCGAAACAACACCATAGCTGCAAGCCTGGCAGTGTGCCTGCGGCCTCGCTGATGCCTTCGAGCACCGTGAGTGGATCCTTGTTTTCGTTCAGATGCCCAACCCACAACAATGCCGGATCGCCCTCAATCTGCGTAATGCGGCGCGCAGTCCCCTGGTCTCCCAGCGAGAAGCGACTTGTGGATTCCGGGATCGCGTATAGATGTATCGTGGGACTCAGGAGGCCGGCAGTTGCAAAGGGCCGCGCATGCTCCGCGGTACAGAATATGATTGCGGCCGCCTTTGCTATTCCACGGCGCCAGAGAGCCCGTCTCCAGATTCGCGGTGGTCTATCCGCATGATCTTGCAAGATGATTGGAACATCCGGTGCCTGCGCGGCCACTGACAACACGTGCCTGGGAAAGGCGAGACCGTGGACGTGAAGCACGTCCGGCGCCAGACCATGCAGCAATTCACAAAAACCTGAGACATTTTCCCTCGACGATGGCGCATCGCCGAACGGTAGAAAACAGTAGCGCACCCCGTTGCGCACTAGTTGCTTCGAATGCGCGCATGCTTGCACGACCGACACTCGAATTGCCGATCGAGACGCAGCTTCTGCGACGTCGACCAGAGTGGGCCAAGCATCCATAAGCTGCTCAGGTGGCCGTTGCTGCGGGTCACTGAAGAAGCTGATCTGCACGACGTGCAGTGGACTTCGCATGATTCTCATAGGCTCATCACACGGGGATCCCAATGACGGATGAGTTTTCTCGAAACGCGAAGCTCCCAAGGGTCATCGTATCGTTGAAACCGATATCGCCAAGACGCCAGCGCTCGCAAAGCGGACTTTCCCCACTTCGAGGCACGAATGTCCATGACGGTCGGATATCTGCATCCCAAGACGGTCGTGAAATCGACGATCCGGCGTCGAAGCCGCTCTGAAACCCACGGTGCATCCTGGTGGCACCAGTAATCCAGCCACTGGGGCTCGGCCCATTCATCCGCCGTGCGCGGAAATATTACTGGCCGGCCCGCGCAATCGCGAAACTCGCTTGCCACGCGCCTGGAAGCCGGGGCGCTGCTGTCCTGGCGCCGAGGCAGAGGCGTATAGACGTAATTCATGACCTCCGTGGCAGGATGCACTCGCTTGATCAAACGGATGAACTCAAACGTTTTCTCCGTCTCTCCCTCTGGGTCCTGGGGTGGCGCGAGCATGAAGGACAGCTCCGGAATCACGCCATGGCTGCGACAGATCTCCACCGCTTCCAGGGTTTGATCGCGGTTCGTGCCCTTGCGGATATCGTGCAGCAGCCAATCGCTCGGCGACTCGGCTCCAATATAAGCCATGCGAAGACGACTCTTCTTGACGAGCGCCCAGGATCGTTCAGAGAGATTTACCAAGGCATCGGACCGCGCAAAACACCACCACGGCATCTGAAATTTCGCGAGGACTTCCAACAGTGGCACCATGTCGACTTCGCGATCGAAAAAGTTGTGGTCATAGAATTGGATTCCATTCACGCCGAACCGGTCCTTCATGAATCCGAGGTCCTGCTCCAGCCTTGCGGCCGTGGGCAGCGCCATCTTGCCGCGATACATCGTCGCGACTCCGCAGAAGGTGCAGCGGAATCGGCATCCCAGGGCGGCCTGGTAGCCGATGGTTCGCGACCCGAGATATGTCTTGGTCAAATATTGCCGTGGGTTCTCCAATCTCTCGTAAGGCAGCATCCGGCCGAGGCTTGCGGCGGAGAACTTGCGGTCCTTGTTGTGCACGACCTGGCCGCGGAGGCGCCAGCTCAATCCGGTGATCGAGTTCAACGCCTCGTCCTGGCACTCAGCGAGTGCATTCAGAAGCTCGATGAGAGTGTCCTCTCCTTGCGAGCGTACCGCGTAGTCGACGTATGACGCGTTCAACGCGGCCTCCGGACAGACCGTGGGGAATGCACCGCCCCAAATGATCGGCAGCGCAGGCATTTTCTCTCGGATGGCCTTCGAGACGGCTATTGCCGAACACAGCTGCGGACCGCCCATGACCGTAACGCCCACGGCGGCGACGGTCTTGTCGTCGACGGCGCGTAAAGCGGTTGAAACGAAGTCGCGATCGACGTTGCCGTCGATGATTGTCGATTTGTATTTACTCTCGAGCGCGGCCGACAAGCTCATGACCGCGAGCGGAAAGCGCGCATGCCGGTGCGAAGTGATGGTCGGGTTGATGAGCAGAACTCGTTGCGAATCGATCATATCTCTCTCGGTTGATCTCTAGGGTACGACCTTGAAAACGGTCAGCCTCTCATTGACGAAGCGGCGCCCGACCAGCACCGAAGGCTCGAAGCCTTGCTTGCAAAACTCTTCGAGGTAATGGTGGCCATCACCAAACGTAGATAGCAGCACTAGCGCCGAGCCTCCGGTCCGCAGGTGAGCACGCAGACCGGCGGCAAAGCGCTCCGCAATGTCGCTCGATCGCCAAGCCTTGTCACGATCGTCTCGCGGCGCGCCTCGCAAAAAGGGCGGGTTAAACAGGATGAGGTCGAATTGCTCGCCGTGCACAGGCGCGAATAAGTCGCCGTGCCGCACGTCGACCACGCCCTCGACGCCATTCAGGAGAGCATTAATGCCTGCGCATCGAACGGCAGCGGGGTTGATGTCCACGGCCACGACGCGACGGGCATACTTGGCGGCGAACACCGCGCAGACTCCCGATCCGGTGCCCATGTCCAAAACTTCGCAATCGCGACCAATCAGCGTCGAATCGAGCAGGGAAGCGAGGAATGCGCCGGTGCGAGGCACTTTCGGATTGAACACGCTCGGCGTGACCAGAAACGGCGCGCCTTGAACGCGCTCAACGCGGAAATCATCGTAGCGATGCTTGCCGATGAGTCTGTAGCCTAACGCCATCGCTTTGCCAATGAGTCGCGTAGGCAGCGACGCGCGCGCGACTTGAACTGAGGCTCGTGCGGATGGTGCGGGAATTATCATGACAACGTCTGCACCGGCACCAGCCAGCGCGTGAACAGCATCTCGATGGGCCATCGATAGTTATCGTGATTGCAGCGATAACGCGCAAGCTTCTGCAAGAGTCGTTTTCCTCGAGATACTCTCTTCCACGACAGTTCGTGAAAGAACTTGAAGCGCTCGATGAATTTGAATTTCTCGGGCGAGACCCACGGCCCCGGTTCGCCGGCTACATAGTCGAACGTCGCCCAGTCCTCCAGCGTTTCCGGCAGGCGAAATCCGCGGGCCACCGCTTCGATGACAAGCGCACTGCCGGGATAGGGTTTGAAATAGTAAATGGGGGTCAGGAAGTCCGGGCTCATTGAGCGCAGTCTTTTTGCGCAATCGAGGCTGGCCTGAATATCCACATCACTTTCGTCTGGAAAGCCGACGATGAACGGAAAATGGCCGGCGATGCGATATTTCACCATCTTCTTTGCGGTCTCGAAGACCTGCTCGATCTTGATGTCCTTCCTAATCCGCTTTAATACTTCATTGGAGCCGGACTCCACGCCGACCAGCAGCCGGCGCAAGCCCGACTGCTTGCAGCGCAGCCACACTTTTTCGGGCAACCGGATGCCCTGGTCGGCCCGCATGGTCGCCGCCCAGGTGATTTTCATTCCCGACTCGACCATTCGATCGGCAAGCGCCTCGACGCGGCCGGCCTTTGTAAAAAACGTCTCGTCCTGGAAATTGACGTCATCGAAATGATATCGATCCCACAGCTCCTGCAATCGCATCGCCATTCGAACCGGTTCGAGCCCCACCCATTTTCTGCCATACACGAATGGATCCGAACAGAACGCACAGCGGAAATTGCAGCCTTGCGAGGAGATGTAGTCCAGCTGGCGCTTGCCTTTGAGCTCAAAATAGCGCTCAACGGGGATGAGGCCATAGTCGTGCGCCCGAAATTTATCAACCTGGGCTAGTGGTCGTGCGGGATTCTCCTGAATCGTGCCATCGGCAAGCCTGACCGTGCAGCCGGCGCAATCATCAAGAGAGCGACCGTGCGCCAGGCGATCCACGATTTCGGCGAACGTTTCCTCGCCCTGTCCGCGCACCGTCACATCCACGGAGCGCTCGAATAAGCACTCGCGCGAAAACATCGATGGATGCCAGCCGCCCCAGACGACACACAAATCAGGCCGGGATAGCTTTGCCGCGCGCGAGATGCGAAGCGCATCCGATATCGGCGCACCGGTGAGCACGGTAACGCCGAGGCACAAGGCCTCGCCTATATGCGAGATGAGGGTGGTTTCCGCGTTTGGATCGAGTCGGGCGTCAATCGTGACGACTTCGTAGGTCTCCGGGTCGAGTTCGGAGCCGATGGCGAGCAACGCCAGCGGCATGGTAAAGAAGACCGCCTGTGGATTGTAGAGAACCACCTTGAAACGCTTGCGGCTGGGCTGGCTCAAGGTGCAAACCTCATGGGGAGAGTGAAGTTGCGGATGACCTCCGGATCCCGCCACATCGAGCACACGCAGGTCTTGCACTCGGCGCGCTTCCCGGTGCGAATCGCTGTTCGTAGTGCCCTCATGCCGCCGCCGTTCAAAACGCGGTCAAGATCCGCGCCGGGACTCTCCGCGGCGCTTCCAGACGCAGCATCGCCCGCCAACACGGCATCGCTCGGACCTGCGATGAAGAAACACGGCTGCACCCGGCCGGTCGCGCCGATCACGGCGGAGAATTCTGGCGCGTTGCAGCGCACCGGCGGATAGCTGCCCATTCCTTGGATTGCCGCGAAGTACTCCCAAATCCGGCGCAGCTTTCTCGGATTCTCCGCGATGAAACCCGTTTGAAGTTCTTCCGCGAACTCAAATTCCAGGGTACGCAGTACTTGCTCAAACACCGGCAAATCCGCGGGCAGCAAGGCAAGATCACTTTTGAAGTCATCGGTGCGCCCAAAGGCATGCGGATTCGCGACATCCACCGCCAGAAAGGACACCTGGCGGGCGCCAAGTTCCTTTGCGACGCTGACAAAGGAAGGCAGCTGCCGGAAATTTGCGCGCTGCACGGTGACGCGAAGGCTGGGCGAGACACCTTGCATCGCCGCCGCCCGGATGCCGTCGCACACCTTGTTGAAGGCGTCCAAGCCGCGAATCGCGGCATAGGTTTGGCGATCGGTGCCGTCCAAAGACACTGTGATGGCGTCGAAGAGTTCCGTGGCGCGGCGAGCGTGCTTCGCGAGCGACAAACCGGAGGTCAGCAGCCACAATTTCAGCCCAGCCTCGCGCAGCAGCCCGGCGATGGCCGACCATTCGGGGTTGAGCAGCGGCTCGCCGCCGGATAGCAGCACGACTTGCGTACCGAGCCGCTCGAGACTGGGCAATAGGCGCATAACCCTGTCGAGGTTCATGTCAACCCGGCCGTGGCGCCAGTAGTCGCAGGACACACAGCGCGAATTGCAGCGTTCAGTCAGATACAGGGTTGCCAAGGACAATCTATCCAGGTTCCGATCAACCATGGGATCTGCGGACCGATTCCTCGCGAGGCTAGGTGCAGGCAATCCATCCTCCAGACCAGATCGTGTAGTCAAAAAGAACCCTCGTGAGTACCCGATCTGCGGGATATGGTTGGGACCAGTTGCCAATCTGCGGGCTGGTGCACGTCACGGCATGGATTTCTAATTATCAAAGTGTCTGAATAGGTGGCTTCAACCCTTTGATTTAGTTAAGCTCGCAACCCGATGAATACGGCAGTTGATGGTCTTCGCATTGAACACGTCCATGTCTGGCGTGGTGAGCGGCATGTCCTCAAAGGGGTCAGCCTGGAGGTTCATCCGCACGAATTGCTGCATATCTCGGGGCCCAACGGCACCGGCAAGACCACGCTGCTGCGGGTCGCGAGCGGTTTATTGCGCCCGGAGCAGGGGACTGTTACCTGGATGGGCCGGCCGATTTCCAGTTCCTCATCGCAATACCAGGCTGTCATGGCCTATTCGTCCCACGAACCTGCGCTGAAAAGCGATCTGACGGCGCTGGAAAACCTGCGTTTTGCCGTCGGATTGAGGCGCCGGGTCACCCTGCAGGAGCTGCGCACGGTGCTGGATTGCACCGGCGTCGGGCCTATCGCCGATTTACCCACCCGCGTGCTCTCTGCCGGACAGCGCCGCCGCGTGGCCCTGGCGCGGGTATTGGCAATGAGGGCTACGCTGTGGCTCCTCGATGAACCCTATTCGAATCTGGACGCGTCGGGCACCGAGCTTATGTCCGGGTTGCTGCAGGCACACGTCGAAGGGGGCGGTGTGGCGTTGGTGGTCGCGCATCACGCCTTGGCGCTCGACTGCAACGTGCGCCGCCTGGAGCTCAATTCATGACGGTGGGGAGCTGGGAGGCGTTTGTGCTGATCGTGCGCCGTGAATTGGTTCTCAGTTTTCGGCGGCCTGAGCAATTATTGCAGCCATTGGTGTTCTTTCTGATCGTGACCACACTGTTTCCGCTGGGATTGAGCCTGCAGCTGTCGCTGCTGCGAGACATATCCCCGGGTGTGCTTTGGACGGCTGCGCTGCTATCGTCGCTGCTGTCGCTGGATGCACTGTTCAAGAGCGACGCGGACGACGGCACATTGGAGCAACTTAGCCTCAGTGGGCAGAGTCTTACCCTCATTGTGGTAGCCAAGACCTGCGCTCACTGGCTGGTCAGCGGGGCGGCGCTGGTGGTGGTTTCGCCGATTGTGGCGACTGCGCTGGGTATTCCGGTTGCTGCATTTGCGACAATGATGCTGAGTTTGGCCCTGGGAACAGTGACCCTGAGCTGGCTCGGGGCCATCGGGGCCGGACTGACGATCGGGCTGCGCCGCGGCAACGTGCTGCTCTCGCTGATCGTGCTGCCGTTGGCGACGCCGTTGTTGATCTTCGGCGCCGCCGCGACCGAGCGGGCGATTTCCGGGTCGAGTGCCGTGGGGGCCATGTATTTTCTAGCGTCGGTTTGCGTGTTCACCTGTACGCTGGCGCCGCTGGCAGCGACCGCCGCGCTGCGCATCACTTTGGAGTAATGCTCGAGGATTCATGTGGACCTGGTTCTATAAGCTCGCCTCTCCGCCCCATGTGTTCCGGGTCGCTGCCGCATTCGTGCCGTGGCTGCTCGGCGTCGCTGCGCTGGCGCTTGGCTACGGCCTTATCGACGGACTGGCAATCGCTCCTCTCGATTACCAGCAGGGCGACGCGTTCCGAATGATTTACGTGCATGTGCCGAGCGCGATCTTGTCCTTGACGGTATACACCGTCATGGCGGCGGCCAGTGCGGTGGCGCTTATCTGGCGCATAAAGGTGGGGCATGCGGTGGCGGCAGCTTCGGCGCCGATCGGCGCTTCCTTTACACTTGCGGCCTTGGTAACCGGCTCGCTATGGGGCCGACCGATGTGGGGCACGTATTGGGCCTGGGATCCGCGGCTGACCTCCGAACTGATTTTGTTGTTTCTGTATGTGGGAGTGATGTCGCTGCGTTCGGCATTCGAGGACCCGGCACGCGGCGATCGAGCGGCCGCCCTGCTGGCCGTGGTCGGCGTGGTGAATGTTCCCATCGTTCACTTTTCGGTCGTTTGGTGGAACTCACTGCATCAGGGAGCGACCGTAGTTAGACTGGGCGCACCCAAGATGCCGGGCAGCATGCTATGGCCGCTGCTGGCGATGTGGCTCGGGTTCATGTTGTTCTACGGCGCGGTGCTGTGTATGCGCCTGCAGGGCGAACTGCTCAATCGCGAGCGGCAAGCGCTTTGGGTGCGGGAGGCGATCAAATCATGAGTAGCGGCTTCTGGTCCATGGGCGGGTACGCCCGCTACGTGTGGCCTTGCTTTGGCTTTGCCGGTGTGGTCTTAGGCTGGAACCTATGGTCAGCGCGCCGCGTTGTGGCCGCGGCTCGATTGCGGGCACGGCGTGCGCTGGAAATGGCGCTGGCCGAGGATGCATCGCGATGACTCCGCGTCGCAAGCGCTTGTTCGTGGTCTTAGGCATCCTGGGCGGCGTTGCCGCATCGGTGTCCCTCGCGGTCATG
>Ga0210394_10002483_pt1 | contig 25160 bp, 12 predicted proteins | sample IncBWC12MmetaG_FD_160121 | JGI IMG/M metagenome (GOLD analysis project Ga0210394, IMG submission 160121) | Forest soil microbial communities from Barre Woods Harvard Forest LTER site, Petersham, Massachusetts, United States - Inc-BW-C-12-M | ecosystem: Environmental > Terrestrial > Soil >... | reverse complement strand
CGGACTTCCGAACAGTCCCCAGCCGCTTGCGCGATGATCAGCTATTAGTAGATTTTGTTCGGATCACGGATCGCAGGAGCGAGGAGGGCAAGTACGATGGCATCTGCTGGTAGGTATGCTGCAGTTCAAAGCAGCAGCGCGGCCTCCAAGGCCCTGATCTACACGTCGATTCGGCGACTATCGGACTGGCTTGAGAAGAATGACTACCGCGGCTACGATACCTTCGACGGCCTGAACGCAAGATTTTTGCGACCCCTAACCTTTGAGAACGAGGTCTTGCGAACCGTGCTCCAACAGGGAGTGCGCCGGTTTCCAGTCAACGTGCGTCCTCTCTTGGGCGTCGGCAAGAGTCATTCGACCAAGGGCATGGGTTTTCTGGCCAGGGGCTTCATGCGCCTACACCGAGCCAGCGGTGATGCGGTCTGGAAAGATAAAGCGGAGTTTGCGCTGCGGTGGCTAATCGAAAACCGATCTCCGGGCTATAGCGGGGCGTGCTGGGGCAACCATTTTGATTACCAATCGCGAACGTTCTATCTACCCAAGGGAGTACCAACCATCGTATGGACCTCACTCATTGGCCACGCTTTCCTGGACGCGTATGACCATTTCCAAAAGCAGGACTACCTGCACGTGGCCGTCAGTGCATGCGAACACATTCTGCGTGATCTAGCGAAACAGGCTGATGGAGATGGTGTTTGCATCAGCTATATCCCGACGCAGAACAAGCAGGTCCACAACGCCAATACTCTCGGTGCCAGCCTGCTGGCCCGCACCTGGTACTACACCCGAAACACCTCTTACGTCGCTCTCGCACAGAAGGCGATGCAGTACACGGCCCAGCATCAGCGGCCTGATGCATCCTGGTATTACGGCGAGAAAGCCAATCTCCACTGGGTCGATAATTTTCATACGGCGTATGTCCTAGATTGCTTCAAGCACTACAGGGATAGCACCGGCGACGATCGCTTTGAGAAACACCTCAGGACTGGATACGAATACTGGAAGAAGACGTTCTTCCTGCCGGATGGAACTCCGAAATACTATGACTATAAGGCGTTGCCTTTTGACATTCAGTGCAGTTCGCAGGCGATCGATACGCTCGTTTTCTTCCACGATCGCGATCCGCAAGGCCTGACGTTAGCACTGAAAATTGCGCAGCAAACGATCGAGCGGATGCAAGATCGAACAGGCTACTTCTATTATCGTCGCTACTCCAAGTGGATGGTCAATACGACCCCGACGTTGCACTGGGGGCAGGCGACAATGTTCTGTGCGCTCTCCGGGCTCTATGAGCTCCTGTAGCGTCGAGAGGCCGTGTCATGAAAAAACGAATCCTCATTATCGTAGAGAACCTGCCTGTTCCGTTCGACAGTCGCGTTTGGAAAGAAGCTTGCTCGCTCCGTGAGGGCGGGTATGACGTTGTAGTCGTGTGTCCCCGCGGGAAGGGTTATACGCGGGGATACGAATTACTCGACGGCATACGCATCTATCGGCACCCGGTGCCGACGGAAGGCAACGGCGCCTTCGGATACCTATGGGAGTATGGCTGGGCGCTTTTCTGGGAGTTTCTATATGCTTGGTGGATCTATCTACGGCACGGATTTGAGGTCCTTCAGGGCTGCAACCCTCCCGACAATATTTTCATGGTGGCGCTGCCCTTCAAATTGTTTGGCGTCAAATACATTTTTGATCATCACGACGCGAATCCGGAGTTATATCTATCGAAATACGAGAGGCGGGATGTTTTCTACAAGGTCCAGGTGTGGCTTGAAAGGATGAGTTATCGTTTTGCCGATGTAGTCATGGCCACGAACTCCAGCTACAAAGAGCTCGCCGTAAACAGAGGCGGGCTCGATTCAGAAGATGTATTTGTTGTCCGCAACGGGCCCGACCTAGACACGTTCAAAGCTGTTGCGCCGAACGAAGCTCTCAAGTATGGCAAGTCTTACTTGGTCGGCTATGTCGGCACTATGAGCATCCAGGAAGGTTTAGATATCCTGCTGGATGTAGCGCAGCATATCAAGAACCTGGGGCGCAGTGACGTTCATTTCACGTGCGTTGGCGGAGGACCGGGATTGGCCGGGCTCCGGAAAATGGCGCAAGAAAAAGGCCTACAGGACATGGTGAATTTCACCGGGCGGGTTCCGGACAAACAACTGCTGGATGTTCTTTCAACTGCCGACGTCTGCGTGAATCCGGACAAGCCGTGCAAGATGAACGATATATCGACAATGATCAAGGTCATGGAATATATGGCTTTAGGTAAGCCGATTGTTCAATTCGATTTGAAGGAAGGCCGATTCAGCGCCATGGATGCGTCGCTGTATAGTGACATTCACAATCAGGTGGCTGATTTCGCGCTCAAAATCCTGTGGTTGCTCGACAATCCGGAAGAGAGAAAAAGGATGGGCGAGTTCGGACGCAAGAGGGTTCAAGAACGGCTGGCGTGGAAATACTCGGTTGAGAATCTCCTTGCAGCCTACGAGAGAGCCTTGGGCACCGGGGCGCCCCCAAGTGTCGTTTCCGATTTTCGGACCCCTAGGCGAGAATCTGTCAGCATTCAAAAGGATTAACTACAGTGAAACCTTCGGGGTTAGTGCTTAATCTCCGGTCTGCTGTGGCACATACGCGGGGCAGTGTCCGGCGGGCGATGTCAGAAACGCTCGCACCGCCGAGTTCACAGCTCTCTCTAGGGCCAAGGCAGCCTGAGATTGAGGTCGCACTGCTCACTGGCTGTCAGGACAGACATTACGCGTTTGGCCTGGCTATGTCTCTGGTCTCAAGGGGCGTTCGCCTGGATATCATCGGCAGCGATGAGGTGGACTGTGCCGAGATGCATGCTACTCCCCGGCTAAAGTTTTTCAACCTGCGAGGAAGCCAACGACGAGGTGCCACTGTCGCGAGGAAGGTATTAAGAGTGTTGATGTACTACGCGCGCCTTGTTCGATACACGACGCGTGCCAAGCCCAGGATCTTCCACATTTTGTGGAACAACAAATTCGAATTCTTCGACCGAACTTTTCTGATGCTTTGCTACAAACTGCGGGGAAAGAAACTTGTCTTGACCGCGCATAATGTTAATGCTGCAAGGAGGGACTCGACCGATTCGCCGTTCAATCGGTTTACTTTGAGAGTGCAGTATCATCTTTCTGATCATATTTTTGTTCACACGAAAAAGATGAAAACTGAACTAGTCGAAACATTCGGTGTTCGCGAGCGTGCCGTCACTGTCATTCCTTACGGCATCAACAACGCTGTTCCGGACACGGACCTCACTGCTGATCGAGCGAGACGTCGTCTAGGTATCAAGGGCGGGGAGCGAACGATTCTATTCTTTGGCGCCATCGCACCCTACAAAGGGCTCGATCTTCTGGTTGAGGCCTTTCAGCAGATCGCGGCCCAAAATGTCGACTACCGGCTGATTGTTGCCGGAATGCCGAAGGGAGGTTGTGAGGAATACTTGGCCAAGATCCGGGAGGAAATGAGCCGGATAGGCGAGGGACGCGTAGTCCAGAAGATCGAATACATTCCCGATGACGAGGTGGAGTTGTATTTCAAAGCGGCGGACGTCTTGGTGCTGCCTTATAGGCAGATCTTTCAGAGTGGCATATTTTTCTTGTCATACAGCTTCGGCCTACCCGTGATTGCAGCCGACGTAGGGTCCTTCCGGGAAGACATACTCGAGGGCCGAACGGGGTTCCTGTGCAAGCCAAGTGATTCGGCCGACCTGGCCCTTACTATCGACAAGTATTTTAGGAGCGATCTATTCATGCACTTGAGCAATCGGCGGCACGAGATTCGGAAGTACGCCTTGGCACGGCATTCATGGGAGGTCGTCGGTGAAATGACTGACGCTGTGTACGGAGATTTGCTAAGGAAATGGGGGCCGGATCCGTCATGAAGGCCCCGTTGGTATCAATCCTTGTCCCCGCGTTCAACGCGCAGGAGTGGATTGCTGACACCCTCCGGTCGGCTTTGGCACAAACGTGGGCACGGAAGGAGATCATTGTGGTTGACGATGGTTCCAGCGATCAAACGTTGGCCATTGCGCGACAGTTCGAATCGGGCTGTGTCCGCGTTGTCACCCAGAAGAATCGGGGCGCCGCCGCAACGAGAAACGAGCTCTTTGCGGTTAGCAAGGGCGATTACATTCAGTGGTTGGATGCGGATGATCTCCTGGCGCCTGACAAGATTTCCAGGCAGATGGCAGTATTGGATCAGCCGCACACTAAACGAACTCTCTTGTCTTCGGCTTGGGGAAGGTTCATCTACCGGCCATATCGAGCAGAATTCGTCCCCTCCGCGCTTTGGTGTGATCTGTCTCCCACCGAATGGCTGTTACGCAAGATGGAACAGAACATCTATATGCAGACCGCTACGTGGCTTGTCAGCCGCGAGTTGACCGAAACTGCCGGTCCGTGGAACACCATGCTTTTAGGCGACGATGATGGTGAATATTTTTGTCGCGTCCTCTTAGCGAGTGACGGCGTTCGATTCGCGCCTGAATCGAGAGTGTATTATCGCGAGGCGGGATCCAGTCGCCTGAGCTATATTGGGCGATCAGAGAAAAAGCGCGAGGCTCAGCTGCGCTCCATGGAGTTGCATATCGCATACTTGCGATCGCAGGAGGACAGCCCGAGAGTACGGGCGGCGTGCGTACGGTACCTGCAGAACTGGCTGATCTTCTTCCACCCGGAGAGTTCCGAAATGGTGAATCGCATGGAGCAGATTGCCCGACATTTGGGGGGCACTCTCACCGCCCCGCGCTTGTCTTGGAAGTATTCGTGGATGGAGTTTTTGTTTGGCCGGAGATTCGCAAAGCGTGCTCAGCTCGTGTTTCCAAGAGTCCGTTGGGACGTTCAAAGGTGCTGGGATAGAGCACTTTTCCAGATCGACATGCGAAGACTTGCAGGCAATCTGGAAAACTGAACGGGGGGCAGATGCCCTGCGCTGGGTTGCTCCGTACCTTAGATGTGTTCAAGAGACTTCTTCACGCGACCTCGAGTGTCGGAACCCGTTTGCGTCGAGCTGTTGCCCCCAATCTGGGCATTGTCACTGTCTGCATTCCATGGTCTAACCGCCATCAAGAATACCAGTTAACAACCTAGAACAGCTGTCCCTCGTCTAGCCCGAAGTACAGTGGCGATACAACTGAAGGGCGCGTAGCGTGGGCTTATGACCCCCTAGGCAGAGCCTCAGCGAAGGGCAACGCCGCGCAGGGGATTGAGGTGAACGTGAGACGGACACAGTCGTTACTATTGTTTGTCACTTTGATCTGCGTTGTCGTATTTCCGGCCCTTGCGCATGGACAACAGTGGTCAGGGATCATTGCCCCCAGCCGAGCCATTGACTGGTCGAACGCGGGGGTGCTTGGCGGTATTCCAAACCGCACCGTTTTCTGCGCCAGCTTAAATCCCGGCGCGAGCCCGAACCAGATTAACTCTGCGATTCAATCCTGTCCCGCGAACGAAGTCGTGTTCCTGAACGCCGGAACGTACAATGTGAGCGGAGGCATCGCCTTCAATGGGAAAAGCGGCGTGACGTTGCGCGGCGCCGGCGCCGACCAAACTTTCTTAGTATTCAGCAGCGGCAATTCATGTCACGGCTTTTCCGCCGACATCTGCATAGACAGTTCCGACACAAACTGGGTGGGCGGGGCGTCGAATAGCGCCAACTGGACCGCTGGCTACGCCAAGGGGACGACGGCGATCACCCTTTCGAGCGTCACTAATCTCAAAGTCGGTTCTCCTATTGAGCTTGACCAGAACGATGACGCCTCTGATCCGGGAAACATTTATCACTGCCAGACCAACTCAAGTTCTCCACCGTGTTCTCTCGAGGGTAACAACAACGGGTCGCGCCCCAACCGCGACCAACAACAGATCGTTCAAGTGGTCTCCTGCGGCTCTGCCAGCACTCCCGGCCAAGCGTGTAACGGAACGAACGTCGTGATAACTCCTGCTCTATATGCGGACAACTGGGTTTCCGGCAAGGCCCCGGGTGCATGGTGGGCAACCAGTCCAGTAAGCGGTGACGGCGTAGAAAATCTGTCCATCACGACATCCAGCGGCGACCGTGGGATGGAGATTTTCAACGCCATCGACTGTTGGGTTAGCGGCACTCGCGGGATCAATGCCGGGAAGTCACACGTCGAAATCCTCACGTCCGCCAGAGTCACGGTGCAGAATAGCTACTTCTACCTGACCCAGAACGGCGTTTCGCAAAGCTACGGGGTATCTCCCACCGGCTCTACGGATCTGTTGGTGCAGAACGACATCTTTCAGTACATCTCCACTCCGCTGCAAATCAACGGCTGCATAGGGTGCGTGCTCTCCTATAACTATGCCATCAACAATTACTACGAAGGCTCGGCGGGGTGGATCATGTCGGGCTTCATGGGACACACGGCGGGCACTGACTTTATCCTGCTAGAAGGAAACATTGGCGATCAGCTCGATGCTGACGTTTTTCATGGGTCGCATAACCAGTGGACCATTTTCCGCAATCAGCTCATCGGGAACGAGCCGGTTTGTTTTAGCGGCTCACCTAATAGCTTCTCCGCCTGTGTTGGCCCTAAGATACCCGTCGAACTTAATTCCTGGAGCCGTGAGTTCAACGTCATCGGGAATGTTCTTGGGCAGGCTGGCACGCAGACCGGCTACGAAACCGGCACGCCCATATTCGACATCGGGTCTGGAAACACCGAAGGCTCAGTGACCGTTCCTGGTGATCCTCTAGTCGGTACAACGCTCATGCGCTGGGGCAACTATGACACGGTGAACGCAGCGGTTCGGTTCGTTGCTTCTGAGGTTCCCAGCGGTCTTGCAAGCTACGCGAATCCGGTGCCAGCGAGCCAAACTTTGCCTGCATCGCTCTATCTGAACAGCAAACCGGCTTGGTTTGGCACGATTCCTTGGCCTGCCATTGGCCCTGACGTAACGGGTGGCAACATCGCAGGGGTAGCGGGCCATGCGAACATGATCCCCGCGAACGTGTGCTATTCAAACATCATGGGTGGACCAGCCAATGGAACGGGTGGCGTCCTGACGTTCAACGCCGACGCTTGTTACAACACATCAAATATGCAACGCCCCAATCCTCCGACAAACCTTACGATCTTAGTGCAGTGAGCGGAGGCGGAAAGCCAAAGCTAGGAAGCAGTATCAACGGTGTGTCGCTAAAGGGCTGATGGCTGCGCACGATCGGGATCCCATGCATCGTTGGATGCCCCGCAAAACTGGCCGCGTCCAGTGCCGCTCTTGACTGCATCTTATCATTATCCCCACGACCAAGACCCCCTCCAGGGCAATTGGAGATACCGCGCTTGTCTTGGAAGTACTCCTGGATCAAATCAGCCTTTCGCTGGAGTCTAGCTAATATCTTGGGCTAGGTCAGAAACGTGGAGTATTCCCAAAATGCCTAGAGTGTTTTCGGATGTGCTCACCGACGGAGTCGCATCCGGCGGTGCGGCTGTAGCTCCAGAAGTGAAATTACGTCTGTTGCCGCGGCCAAATCGGAAGACCGTCTTGTTTGTTACCAATACCGGAGAATACGGGGGAGCGGAAAAACATCTTGTTGAATTGATACGTCGGCTATGCCGGTCCGGAAATAAGATTTCTGTGCTCTGCATCGATGCGGACCTTTATACAGAGCGTTTGAGTGCGGACGAACTCGCGAATATAAATATTCGCCGCAATCAGAGGATCAAGGGCTGGGGTCTGAAGTTGTTCTGGGAATGGTTTCGAGAGTTTCGACATATTCGGCCTGACGTCGTAGTTTTTGTTAGGGCCTGGCTTTGGTGTTACCCATGGTACGTTCCACTCGCAGCGTGGCTGGCCGGAATTGCGCGACGCTTCTCGATTGGGCACCTTGTCCCTCCACCGATTCTGCCAACGACGGAATCTAATGTGCTTCATAGTCATATTGTGCGAGTCAGGCGGGCAGGACACCTTCTGGCGCTGAAACTGTCGGTGGCTTTTCAGGACGGGATTATCTGTGTGAGCAACGCAATTCGCGATCCGCTCATTCGAGAGTTTAAGTTCCCAGAGCATAAAGTCATGACCATTCATAACGGGGTATCTTTGTCTCATTATGATCCGTCCGAAAATAATCGACTGCCTCTACGGGCCAGGCTCGGCATCGGTCCAGACGAAGTGCTCTTAGTGTGCCCGGCAAGATTGAACGAACAGAAAAGAATCGACCTCCTGCTCTTGGCGATGGCCAAGGTTGTAGGTGACGGTCTGCGCTGCAAGTGCGTAATCGTCGGTGACGGCCCACTCAAGAAGGTATTGACTGACCAAATGCTCGCTTTGGATTTGAGTCGAAGTGTAATGTTCGAAGGCTTTCAGAATGACGTTCGCCCGTACTTGTGGGCCGCTGATGCTTTCGTGCTCACGTCGGATGTCGAAGGGTTGCCACTCTCGATTCTTGAAGCAATGGCTTCCTCCTTGGCCTGTGTGGTGACGAATGTGGGTGGCAATGCAGAGGCCGTAGTTCATGAGGTCACTGGCCTTGTTGTCCCTTCCGGATCGGTAGACGCAATTGCGGGCGCGATTGCATATCTTGTGACACACCCCCGGGAGCGAGCGGAGATGTCCAAAGCAGCGCGAGCTCGGGCAGTCGAAACATTCAACATCGATCAGACAATGGCGAGTATCGAACGCGTCTTGCTGGATTGACAGTTGATGGTTGATGTCATAACGACGCCAGCTTCGCGACGGCCTGCCAGTTGCTGGGGCAATAAACTATCATTGTTTCGCACTGAAAGACTGGTAGCACGACTGGTACAAGGTCATTGAAGCGCCACATGCCCACCGGAACGAAGTGAATCCACCGTGATCGGCAAAGTGTTGTGATGTGGGAAAAGCCTTGCCACTATATGGTAGCCGCGTTCACGGCAGAACAGGTGGAATTGCCCGGGAGGGAGCCTTCAAGTCCGGGCAAGATAAATAACGCTCGTAGTACCAAGTATCTACGCGAATTCTACTCGTCCTGTTATTCATGGCACCTCGCGTGCAATATCGCTCGGGGTAAGTACTTCTAGTAGGATTCTGGAGCAACCTACGAGAAACCAGGCCATGGCTCTCTATGGGCTCACCTCCACGACTGTAACACTGACAACGATGCCGCTTATGTCGAGTAGAGGCTTCTGATCTGAACCGGTTTGAAAGGTGATCACGCCTCGGAGTTCTCTATTGAGTTCAGTAGATGTGATTGTTCCTTGTTATTGTTACGGACATTTTCTAAGGGAATGCGTGGACAGTATCTTGGCGCAGACCGTTTCGCCCCTCCGTGTTCTCATCATTGACGACGCCTCCCCTGACAATTCCGCCGAGGTAGCCGCCGAAATTGCTAAAGGCGATTCGAGAGTGACTTTCCTAAGGCATCCCCTGAACAGAGGGCATATTGCCACATACAACGAAGGCATCGAATGGGCCTCCTCCGAATACATGCTGCTTCTCTCAGCTGATGATTACTTGTTGCCGGGCGCCCTCAATCGTGCCATTCAGCTCATGGATGCAAATTCCGAAATGGCTTTCACCTTTGGCAACGCGCTCGAACGCAGTCCATCGGGTGCGGAAACGCCGATCCGCGCTGTTTCCGGAAACGCAGATGCCCACATCTTGTCCGGCGTCCGATTCATCGAACTAAGCGGTCCCAGAAACATAGTGCCCACGCCGACTGCGGTCGTTCGCACGCAACTCCAGCACAATGTGGGCGGCTATCGTTCGCAGTTGACCCACAGCGGCGATATGGAAATGTGGCTTCGGCTAGCCGCACATGGGTCCGTGGGAATGCTCAAGGCCTATCAGGCTGTCTATCGCCGCCATGCGGCAAATATGTCACTGGCTTATTTCACAGAAGGATTGCTCCCGGATATGGAGCAACGCAAGGCTGCGGTGGATTGCTTCTTCCAGACCTGTGGCCACAGGCTGCCAACGAAAGACCGTTTAGAACGCAAGTTTTACTGGTTGCTGGCTCGTGATGCTATCGGGCTCGCCAGCAGGGCCTTTAATGCCGGCAAGATGCAGACTTCACAGGCGTTCTGCGACTTGGCGCTCCGTATCTGTCCATCCATCCGCTGGTCTTCTGCCTGGGTGAAATTTTCCAGTAAGAGGCTCATGGGCTACCACGCATGGAACCTCTTGAGCCGACGAGCGTCCCCCTCCACTCGAACAGACCCGTGACCCTGGCATCCTCCGGCCACATGATGCTCAAGATTCCGTGTAGCCGCGTGGATGGCGAAGGCGCCACTCCCAAGCCGATCGGATAATCGCCTCCAGGTCCGACTTGGGTGCCCAACCCAAGACGGACCTGGCCCGGCTCGCGTCGGCCACCAACCGTACGGCATCCCCCGCGCGCGGAGATTCTACTATCATGGGGATGGGCCTTCCGGTCACCCGTCGCGCGCACTCGACCACTTCCAAAACCGAAAATCCGCATCCGGTCCCTACATTCAGATATTCAGATCGTCCGCCCTTCCTCAGATGGTCCAGCGCGCGAGCGTGCGCGTCAGCCAAATCAGCCACGTGAATGTAGTCGCGTATCGGTGTGCCATCCGGCGTCGGATAATTGTTTCCAAAAATCGTGACGCCGGTGCCCTGTCCTAGTGCTGCCTTGAGCACATTCGGAATCAGATGTGTCTCTGGCGAGTGATCTTCTCCACAATCTCTCGTCGCGCCTGCCGCGTTGAAATAGCGCAGCGCGACAAAACGCAACCCACATGCCGTATCGTATGAGGCCAGTACCCGTTCCACCATCAGCTTCGTCCAGCCGTACGGATTTTTCGGCCACTGTCGACATTGCTCGTCGATGGGAATAGCCTCCGGCTCCCCGTACGTGGCGCAAGTCGAAGAGAAAACTATATTCTTGACTTTGGCCTGTACCAGAGCGCTGATCAACGCGATCCCTTGCCCGACATTGTTCTCAAAATACTTGCCCGGGTCCGTTACCGACTCTCCGACCTCGATCAAGGCTGCAAAGTGAATGCACGATTCCAGATCATGCTCGCCCGCGATGCGAGCGATCAGCTTGTGGTCTCCGATTTCACCCCCATAAAAAGGAACGCTTGGGTTCAACGCTTGGCGATGGCCTCGGACGAGGTTGTCCACGACCACGACTTCTTCTCCCCTTGATAGCAGGAACTCGACCGTAACACTGCCGATATACCCTGCCCCGCCCGTCACAAGGATCGCCATCGCATCCCCTTCCGCTTAGTTCTTCCCAACCGGACCAATAAATTCATCTTAGTTTAGGCTTCCACTGCAGGCACGCCCTTCGTGCTCCACGTTCTCACTGCTAGTCACTAAGCGCATAAAATCTCACTGGATACAATCAAAACTCAATCAATGAATGGTAATCATCTGGCCTGAGTGTGCACGATCTTGCCGAGGCACACCCTATCCTTCGCATCCAGAGTTTCCTCAAGAACACGAAGTGGTTGCACATCAAGGACTTAAGTGTAGCCGCATCGCCTGTCCCCCGAAGGCACACAAGATGCGTAGTAAGCATCGTCGAAATTTGCGGCGTTAGGGGGCCGGAACTGATGAGTGTCGCTCGACATAAATGCCCTGTGATTTTCGCCTTGGTTCTCTTCTTAGGGATTGCCGCTCAGCCGGCTTCGGCTACTCTACCGGCCCCAAGTCAGCCAATTCTGGTGGTGCAAAACAGCAGTTCCGCGGATCCCTACCAGAACTTCGTCCCCGAACTGCTCACCACAGAGGGCCTGAACGGTTTTCAGACCGCACAACTTCCCGATCTCACCGCCGCTTTTCTAGCCAACTATGACGTAGTGGTCCTTCCGCACCTGACCTTGACCTCTGCTCAAGCCACTCTGTTTCAGAATTACGTCAATGCCGGAGGCGTGCTAATTGGGTTTCGCCCCGACCTGCAATTGGCCAACGTCTTTGGCGTAGCCTCGCTGGGCACGACCCTGTCGGAAGGTTGGCTGAAGATCGACACCACCACGGCATATGGGTCCGGCCTGGACAGCAGCGTGATGAAGTTCCATGGCACGGCGGATCTTTATTCGCTTAGCGGAGCCAGCGCCCTGGCCACTCTGTACAACAGTTCCACTTTGCCGACTTCCTCTCCTGCCGCCAGCATCTATACCTTCGGATCAGGCAAAGCCATTCTATTCAGTTTAGATTTGACACAAAGCATTGTGTTGATGCGGCAAGGCAATCCTGCCTGGGCTGGTTATCCTAACAACCATGACGGCTATAACACCATGCGAGCCTCGCAGATGTTCAAGGACCAGGGTTCGGGTCAATTCTGGAACGACCTGGGAGACGGGGCCCTCAATGACGTACCTCAGGCCGACATTCAGATGCATCTGTTCAGTAATGCCTTGGTATTGACCAACGCGGCCAGGCGGCCTTTGCCTCGGCTCTGGTACTTCCCCAGTCAGAATCGCTCCGTGCTGCTGTTCACCGGAGATCACCACGGCGATCCGGTGAGCAACTCGATCAGCGAGATAAACACCGTTCAATCCTTCGGCGGGAAATTCTCAGAGTTCCTGTGGTACCCCTTCGGCACGATCAGTGAGTCCCAGGTCAACACCTGGCTGGCCGCCGGACACGCCATAGGTGTTCATTTTGATGACACGGCGGAAGTGGATTCTAGTGGCGTGGGAGGATCAGCAGCTTCCTGGACCGGAATGCAGAGCGTGATCAGTAGTGCACTGAGCTCCTTCACCACGACTTTCCCCGGTGCTCCGACGCCCGTCACGACTCGGGATCACTTCTTGATCTGGGTGAGCCGCAATGCTGCGGGTAACCCGGACCAGACGGCGCAGGCTAAGCTCTTTCAGAACGTCGGGATCCAGTTGGATACGAGTTATTCGGCCTTCCCCAATCGGTGGGGCTACATGAGTGGCAGCGGCCTGCCGATGAAATTCCTGGATACTACCACTGGCACGGTCATTCCGGTTCTTGAGCAGGCCACGCAGTATGAAGACGACGTGCAGTTGAGCAACGCCAATTACAGCGCAAACTGGGATGTGCCGACGGCCCAAAGCCATTACCAAAAATCTCTTTCGGACAGCCTGACCAAGTACAACACCGTTGTTACGATGCTGTTCCACCCCGACCACTGGAGCACCTATTCAAGTTACGCGCAGACAGTTCTGCAGTATGCGCAGTCGAACTCGATTCCAATGATGAATACCGCGACCTGGCTGCAATTTTGGAATGCAAGAGCGGCCACTGCGCTGTCCACGCCTTCATTTACCTCGAACACGCTGGCCTTTACAGCTACTGGGTCGCCCGCGGGTCTGACGCTCTTAATCCCTGACGCTTCGGGGAGCAAGGTGGTCTCGACGTTTCAAGTGGACGGCGCAGCGCAGAGCTTCGCGGTGGCGGCCTATCAGGGCGTTATGTATGCCGGCGTGGCACTCGCAGCCGGGACTCACAGCATCTCCGTAACCTACGCCACGGCGGGCAGGATCTTGGGTCAGATTTCGCCAAGCGCCGCCGCCAATGCCACTACCCTTCAAATACAGGGTGGTTCGATTACCCAAACCGTATCGCCGGCCGCGGACGGAACCTACGCGACCATTGGGTTGCCGGCGGGAACGTACACGGTTACGCCCTCTTCCTCGAGTTACACATTTACGCCCTCGTCCCGCTCCGTCACGATCGTCGCTTCGGATGTCTCCAACGTCAATTTCACCGGGACGGCCAACCCAGCCGGCCAGACTCTGTTCACTACGCAAGTCCCGGCAATTACCAATGCCAGTGATGGCGGTGGGGTGAATTACGAACTTGGCATGGCATTCACTAGCACGTCCGCTGGCCAGATAACGGCCATTCGTTTCTGGAAGGCGAGTAGTGAGTCCGGCACCCACACGGGCAGAATCTGGTCCAGTACAGGTTCGCTTCTAGCGTCAGCAACGTTCGCTGGCGAGACAGCATCCGGCTGGCAGCAACAGAATCTATCCAGCCCAATCTCTATTGCTGCCAATACCACTTACATCGTCAGTGTGAACACAGGTAACAGCTTTTATGTGGACACGAACAGCGGTCTGGCCTCGCAGATAGCGAATGGGAACCTGCGTTCTGTGGTCGGCAGCAATGGCTTATATGGATCCCCTGGGCAGTTCCCGACAAATAGTTGGCAGGGTTCGAACTACTTCCGGGACATCGCCTTCGTGCCGGTCGCCACCTATAGTGTCTCGGGCACTATTTCGCCGTCGGCCAATGGCAGCGGGGCGACAGTGACTTTGAGTGGAGCCGCCAGCGCAAGCACCACGGCCGATTCCTCAGGCAACTACACGTTCAGTGGATTGAACAATGGCAGCTACACCGTTACGCCGAGTAAGTCTGGGTTCACGTTCAGCCCTACGAGCGCACTCGCAACGGTGAGCAACGCGAATGTGACTGCGCTGAATTTCACGGCAGCCGCTATACCGACGTACAGCATCTCCGGAACGATCAGCCCGACGGCCAACGGGAGTGGCGCGACGGTGACGTTGGGCGGGGCTGCTAGTGCGACCGCAACGGCGGACGCCTCAGGCAACTATAGTTTCACCGGCCTAGCCAACGGTAGTTACACCGTCACGCCCAGCAAAGCGGGTTTTGCGTTCAGTCCCATGAGTATGCCCGAAACGGTCAGCAACAACAATGTGGCCGGAGTGAATTTCACTGCGACACCGGTGCCGACGTACAGCATCTCGGGAACGATCAGTCCTGCGGCAAGCGGCACCGGGGCAACAGTAACGCTGAGCGGGGCCGCCGGTGCGACGGCAACTGCAGATAGTTCAGGCAACTACAGCTTCACTGGTCTGAATAACGGAAGCTATACCGTGACGCCAACCGAAACCGGCTTTACATTCAGCCCGGTGAATACGCCGGTAACTGTGAGCAACGCCAATGTGATGGGAGTCAACTTCACGGCCACGGCCAACCCGGCTGGTCAGAGCCTGTTCACCACACAAACCCCCGCAATTACTAACGCGAGTGACGGCTCTGGAGTGAACTACGAATTGGGCACATCCTTTACCAGCACGGCCACCGGCCAGATCACCGCGGTCCGTTTCTGGAAGGCCAGTAGCGAGACCGGTACGCACACGGGCAAGATTTGGTCCAGTACGGGAACACTGCTGGCTTCAGTGACATTCTCGGGTGAGACGGCATCTGGGTGGCAGCAACAGGCTCTGGCCACTCCGGTTTCGATCTCCGCAAATACGACTTACGTGGTCAGCGTCAACACGGGCAATACCTTCTACGTAGCCACGAGCAGTGGATTAGCCGCGCAGATTGCGAACGGTAATTTGCGCTCGGTGGTCGGCGCCAATGGGTTGTATGGATCCACCGAAGCGTTCCCGACGAATAGCTGGCAGAATTCGAATTATTTCCGTGACATCGTCTTCGTGCCCGGCACCACCTACAGCGTTTCGGGAACGATCACCCCGGCGGCTAGTGGCAGCGGGGCGACGATAACGCTGAGCGGAGCTGGCAGCGCGACGGCAACAGCGGATGGTTCGGGCAACTACAGCTTCACGGGCTTGCCGAACGGCAGCTTTACGATCACACCCAGCAAGAGCGGCTTCGCGTTCAGCCCGACGAGTTCGCCCGCCACGGTGAATAACGCCAATGTGACGGGAATCAACTTTACCGCGACGGCCGTGCCCACTTACAGCATCTCGGGGACGATCAGCTCATCAGCCAACGGCAGTGGGGCGACGGTTACGCTGAGCGGTGCCGCCAGCGTAAGCACGACGGCCGACACCTCAGGCAACTACACGTTCACGGGATTGAACACCGGCAGCTATACGGTCACACCCAGCAAGTCCGGCTTCACGTTCAGCCCGGCGAATGCGCCGGTAACCGTCAGCAACTCCAATGTGACGGGAATAAACTTCACGGCGACAGCTAGCCCCAATCAGACTGTGTTCACCACGCAAACCCCGGCAGGAGTGAATTTTAGTGACGGCGCTGGGGTGAACTACGAATTAGGCATGGCTTTCACCAGCACAGCAGCTGGCCAGATTACAGCGATTCGCTTCTGGAAGGCCAGCAACGAAAGCGGTACCCACACAGGCAGGATTTGGTCTAGCACAGGGACGCTACTGGCTTCGGTCACTTTTGCGGGTGAGACGGCATCCGGGTGGCAGCAGCAGGCCCTGACCACTCCGCTGTCCATTGCCGCCAATACCACATACGTGGTCAGCGTCAATACGGGTAACAGCTACTACGTGGCCAGCAATAGTGGATTGGCTTCGGCAGTCACGAACGGGAACTTGAGTTCGATAGTGGGCAACAATGGCCTGTATGGATCCACTGGACAATTCCCGGCAAACAGTTGGCAGAATTCGAACTACTTCCGCGACGTCGTCTTCGTCGCTGGCCCGTGACGAGCTGTTTAGAGGAGACACTCGAAGGAAAACCGAGCAACGAAGGCGACTGCATCAACTGACCGTTCCTGGTCTGATTCCGAGCGTTTGACGTCGCCCCCCGGCGTCGCGAGCAGTACTCCCAACCCTGAAAGTTGTGGGCCGTCGGCAGTTCATTGATCTCTGCGGCTGGCTGCGCCTTATGATCGAAACGCCGCGCGGGCCCCCCTCCGATCTCCACCCAAATGTTGAAAGGCATCTGAGAGAAGAACATCCCATGGCCTTCTTTATGAGACGAATGACTCCTTGGTACAATCGCGCGCTGCGCCATATATTCAAAACGCCGCTTTCAGAAGAAAGACTCAGTGGAAACTTTTTCCATGCCAAACAAAGCGCGTTTGACTCTCCTTGCCGTAACTGCCTGTGTCCTGCTCCTAGCAACCAAAGCCTCGGCAGCCATCGGCATTGATCAGACTGTCTCCAAGGACCAGGGAACGGCAAGCACGACTGTTGTGGCTGGACCTCTTTCTACGACGGCTGGAAACGAATTGTTGTTAGCTTGCGTCGACGCGGATGGTCCGACGTCGGGCACAAACACGATCGTTTCCAGCATTGCCACGCCCGGGCTCACTTGGGCCTTGGTCCAACGAACTAATACCCAGCGCGGTACCGCGGAGATTTGGCGAGCCTTTGCAGTTTCGCCGCTCACGAACGTGACCGTAACGGCAACGCTGTCCCGAAGTGAATCCTCATCCCTCACTATTATGACCTTTACCGGGGTGGACACTACGGGGACGAATGGTTCCGGCGCCATTGGGAATATCGGAACTGGAAACTCGAGTAAGGGGGCGCCAACAGCGTCTCTGACCACAACAAGGAATAGCTCCCTGGTGATTGGTGTGGGAAACGACTGGGACAATGCCATCAGTCGGACGCCGGGAACCGGCCAAACCGTCGTTCACCAGTTTCTTGCTCCAGTCGGCGATACGTATTGGGTCCAACGGCAAACCAATCCCACGGCTGCCAGCGGGACGGTGGTAACGATTAACGATACCGCGCCAACAGGCGACAGATACGACTTGAGCATTGCGGAGATCCGCGTAGCGGCCGCCACCTCCACCATAACAGCCACAGCAGGGACCCCGCAGAGCTCGACGGTCAATACGGCCTTTGTGACCAATCTCCAAGCCACGGTCAAGGACGGCAGCAACAATCCCGTGGTTGGAACGACAGTGACATTCACCGCGCCAGGAAGCGGAGCGACCGGCTCGTTTGCCAGTGGAGCGAACACCGCAGTAACGAACAGCAGCGGCGTCGCCGTAGCAGCAGTCTTCACGGCGAATACCACGGCGGGTAATTACACGGTGACGGCCGGCGCTTCCGGCGTTACGTCTCCGGCCAGCTTCCTCCTCACGAATGCTCCCGGGTCACCGGCGAGCGTCGCGGCGACAGCGGGCGCTTCGCAGAGCGCGACAGTCAACACTGCGTTTGCGACCAATCTACAGGTTACAGTGAAGGATACCTACGGGAACGCCGTGAATGGTGCGACGGTGACATTCACCGCGCCAGGCAGCGGAGCCAGCGGCTCGTTCGCAGGCGGAACGAACACAGCGAACACCAATTCGAACGGAATCGCGACAGCGGTGCAATTTACGGCCAACGGCATAACGGGCGCGTATACGGTCACGGCTGCGGTTCCCGGAGCCACGTCGGCCAGCTTCAGCCTCACAAATAATCCGCCGCCACCAGCCAGTATCACTGCGACCTTGGGCACTCCACAGAGCGCGACAATCAATTCGGCGTTTGCGACAAACCTCCAAGCTACCGTGAGAGACGCCGGCAATAATCCCCTCGGCGGGGTGACGGTCACATTCGCTGCGCCGGGCGCTGGAGCAAGTGGGACGTTCACGGGCGGGAACACCGCGGTGACAAACAGCATTGGTGTGGCCACGGCGAACGTCTTCACGGCCAACAGCACGGCGGGCGCTTACACGGTGAGCGCGAGCGTCGTCGGCGTGAGTACGTCGGCAAGCTTTAACCTGACGAACACACCCGGCCTGCCGGCGACTGTGTCAACGACGGCCGGAACTCCGCAGAGCGCAACGGTCAATTCGGCATTTGCGACCAAACTGCAAGCCACAGTGAAAGATGCTGGCAGTAACGGAGTTCCGGGAGTGACGGTAACCTTCACCCCGCCGAGCAGCGGGGCGAGCGGGACTTTTGCGAACGGAGTGAACACAGCGGTCACGGATAGCAATGGTATTGCGACCGCGCAAGTATTTACGGCCAACGGGACGCCGGGCGGCCCATACACCGTGACGGCGAGCGCATCCGGCGCGACGTCGGCCAATTTCAGTCTAACCAATACCACTGCTCAGCCAGCGAGCATTGCAGCAACCGCCGGGACACTGCAAAGTGCGACAGTCAACACGGCATTTGGAACCGCGCTGCAGGCGACGGTGAAGGATGCCAGCAACAATCCCGTAGTTGGTGCGACGGTGACGTTTGCTGATCCGGTCAGTGGTCCGAGCGGGACGTTCGGAGGTTCGACCGGCGTTCCAACAGACAGCAACGGCATGGCCACGGCGCCCATTTTCACGGCCAATAGCATCGCAGGGAGTTATACCGTGACGGCCAGCGTTTCCGGTGTGAGCGCGCCGGCCTTTAGCCTGACGAACAATCCTGCTACAGGCAGCGGAGTCAAGCTCATACAAAGCAGTACCGTCGGGAACGAAAATGGAACCAGTAATATGTCCCTGCCGTTCGCGTCAAACAACACGGCCGGGGATTTCTTGATTGTCACGGGAACAGCAGCACGCCCTGCCACCACTCTGACGATCACAGACACGCTGAATAACGCGTACTCGACTGCGTTCGGTCCGGTGACCGACACCACGCAGAACGTAACCATGTACATTTGGTATGTCCCTGTTTGCAAAGGCGGCGCAAACACGGTGACGATTACTCCCTCGGTGACGGCAGCCCTCGAGATCCACGTCTCTGAGTGGACGGGCCTTGCAACGACATCACCAGTGGATCAGACGACTTCCGCCACTGGAACGGGCACCAGCGTTTCGAGCGGAGCTGTAACCACGTCAATGAATGGCGAGTTGATTTTTGGTTATGGTTGGGTTTTCAATACCGCCACTGCTGGCGCGGGATTCACGCCAATTTCTCTGGTGAATGGGGATTTGGACGAGTATCAGGTTCAATCCGCGGCGGGTAGCATTGCTGCAACGTTCACCCAGACCACTGGGACGTGGTTCGCCGCTGTCGTTACCTTCAAGCCGATTGGATGGAGTATATCGGGCAATCTCAGCGGCGGCGCGGGCGCACAAGTTACGCTGAGCGGAACTTCCAGTGGGTCAGTGACCGCCGACAGTTCCGGCAACTTCACTTTCAATGGCCTGAACAACGGCACATACATTGTCACTCCCAGCGGACCTGCGTTTGACTTCGATCCGCACAGTCAGACAGTCGCAATGAATGGGGCGCCTCTGACCGGAGTCAATTTCACCGCTGGCGTGGCCACAGATTGGCTCATGGTGGATCATGACCAAAGCCGCACTGGCAATGCCTTTGAAGAAAATACGCTCACGACTTCAAACGTGGGAAATCTCCAGTTCGACTGGTCGAAAACCCTGGATGGCAGTCTGACGGCCCAGCCTTTATTCGTGCATAACATCCTGATTTCCGGGCAGACCCGCGACATCCTCGTCGAAGGCACGGGAGGGAATTCAATCTACGTCCTGGATGCGAGCAACGGGACGGTGATCTGGAACCGCAATTTTGGCGCACCCACGCCCAACACTTGGGGAATTCCTGACGGATTCGGCATCGAGGCGCCGCCGTTCATCGACCGTACAGCGAATCGTATCTACACAGTCTCCACGGACGGCAATTTCCGCACAATTTCTCTGTTGGATGGCACGGACGTCTACCCCGCCCTATTGCTGATCGCCAATTCTGATACGAACAAGGTATGGGGCGGTTTGAACAAGGTGAACAATAGCGTCTACGTCGTCAGCGCCAGCAATGGAGGCGATGTCGCGCCGTGGCGCGGGCAAACCTATCAGATCGATGTTTCAGCGACTCCCACGCTGAAGGGCGATTTCGTGGTTGTACCGTCGATTGCAGCTCCCAACGGGGGGGGCGGTATCTGGGGATATGGAGGGGCCTCTGCCGACGTTGTATCCGGAAATATTTTTGTCACCACTTCCTTTGATTCCAATGTTTCAGGCAATGGCAACGAACAGACCGCGCTGTACTCCAACAGCGTGATTGCGCTGGGTGCAAACGCGAATCTGCTGGGCTATTACCAGGCCCCGCCACCCAATAACATCCCCTGCGATGGCGCGCCGTGTGATCTCGACTTTGCGTCGACTCCCCTGTACTTCCAGCCGCCGGGGTGCTCGGCGATGGTCGCGGGCGGGAGTAAGAACGGCAATCTGTATCTGTTCCGGGTTGCAGATCTCATTGCAAGTGGCCAGCCGCTCCAGGTGCTGACCCTCAATGCCCCACAGGATTCGCTCGGCAGCGGCGGTGTCGGCGGAGTGCCGGCCTACTCGCCCGCTCTGAACATGGTCTACATAACGGACGCTGGGCCCGGAGTCACTGGAGTTGCAGCTGGTGTGGTCGGGCTCAACATCACCAGCGGTTGCACATTCCAGGTGGCTTGGAGCGACGCCCTCGGTGGTAGCGACACGCCGAACTCCACCCCGACCGTCGCCAACGGCATTGTGTTCGTCGGCGAAGGATTGACCGGATTGGTCCATGCCTACAATGCGCAGACCGGAGTCCAGCTCTGGCAGAGCCCGTCACAGTACAAGGCCGGAGCGACATTCGCTGCTCCGACTGTCGCCGGTGGAAAAGTCTATGCCAGCTCCTGGGCCAGCCTCAGCAGTGGTGGCGGCCTCGTGGGCGCCTTCTCTCTGCCTGTTACAACCCCGATCCTGACCGTATCGCCGTCGTCCCTTTCCTTCTCGGCATCCCTGGGAGGGGGCAATCCTCCGCCGTCCTCGATTAGCGTTACCAATACCGGCGCGGGCACGCTGAACTTCACCGCCAGCAGTGACAGCTCTTGGTTGACGGTTTCACCTCTCAGTGGAACCGCCCCTCAATCACTGCAAGCGACCGCGTCCATCGCCGGCCTTGCCGCCGGGACCTACACCGGCCACGTCACGATTACCTCTTCGGGCGCACAGGGATCGCCGGCCACCGTGACAGTCACGCTTACCGTCAGCAATTCGAGCGGGACCAGTACGTTGTCTATTGACGTTACTGCTCCCAAGGACAATAACACCGCCAGCAAGACGATCGTCAGCCCCACTTTCTCCACGACTTCTACAAATGAATTGCTATTGGCCTTCGTGGGTTCCGACTTCCAACCGAGCCAGTCTTCCACGAACGTCAGCGTCACCGGTATCACTGGAGCTGGACTGACGTGGGTACTCGTCCAGCGAATGAATGTCCAATCCGGTACAGCGGAAATCTGGCGCGCGTTTGCGGCATCCCAATTGAGCAACGTCACCGTCACGGCGACGCTGTCCCAGAGCGTTCAATCTTCGATGACCGTGATGAGTTTCGCCGGCGTTGATACCACCGGCACCAACGGCTCAGGTGCCATTGGCGCCGTCGGTAGCGGGAATTCCGCTAAAGGGGCGCCCACCGCCACACTCGTCAGCACCCGGAACAATTCCTGGGTCGTTGCTGCGGGAGACGACTACGACAATGCCATCGCGAGAACTCTGGGTCCCGGCCAGACCCTTATTCACCAGGACCTCTCGCCAATCAACGATACCTACTGGGCTCAGAGGGAAACGAACGCAACGCCCGTTGCCGGCACCAGCGTCACAATCAACGACACAGCGCCAACGACCGACCGCTTTGACTTGGCCCTATGCGAGGTCCTCCCGGCACTGATTGCAAGCCAAAGCCCGCAAACATGGAGCATCACGGGCACAATCACTCCGGCCGCGAACGGATCTGGTGCGACGGTTGCATTGACTGGAACGTCGTCCGGTACCGTCACCGCGGATCCGACTGGGACCTATATGTTTACGGGCGTCGGCAACGGCAGCTACACGGTAACGCCCAGCAAACCTGGGTTTACCTTCAATCCGGCTAGCCAACCTGCGACGGTTTCTGGGGGTAATGCCACAGTAACAAGTTTCTCGGCATCGCAATTGCCTTTGGCGATCAGCCCACGCGTGGTGGCCCTTACGTTCTCGGCGACTCAGCAATTCACGGCTCTAAATGCCACAGGCGGCGTGAACTGGTCCGTGGACGGTGTCGCTGGTGGATCGGCCGCTTCGGGAACCATTACAGTGAACGGCCTCTACGCTCTGCCTAGTGTCGCTGGGACCCACACAGTGACCGTGACTTCGTCAGATCTTTCGCAGTCTGCGAGCGCTACTGTCTATGTCACAAACTACCCGGGAACGTTTACGTATCACAACGACAACCTGCGTACGGGCCAGAACTCCGGCGAAACCGTACTGACTACGACAAACGTAAATTCGACGAAATTTGGAAAGCTTTTGTCATATCCCACGGATGGGACCTCGTATGCGTCGCCGCTCTATGCAGCTAACGTGGCCATCCCGGGCAATGGCTTCCACAACGTCGTCTACGTGGCAACGGCTCACGACAGCGTCTACGCTTTCGATGCCGACACACCAGGCGCCAATCCGCTGTGGAAAGTGAGTTTCCTCACGGGCTCGGGAGTAACGACAGTTCCGTCGACTGATGCGGGGGACTGCTGCGACATGGCCCCGGAGATCGGCATTACGGGCACGCCTGTCATCGATCCGAACACCGGCACTCTTTACGTTGTCGCAAAGACTAAAGAAGTGGTGGGCACCACTACGAACTATGTGCAGAGGCTGCATGCTCTCGATATCACCAATGGCGCCGAGAAGTTCAGCGGTCCGGTAGTGATTCAGGCTAGCGTACCCGGCACCGGTGACGGGGTCTCCGCAGGCAGCGTCGCGTTTGATTCGCTTCATGAGAACCAACGGCCGGCATTGCTTTGGAGTAATGGTGTTGTATACATCGGGTTCGCCGCTCACGGGGATGTGCATCCGTGGCACGGCTGGCTCCTGGGATACAACGCCTCCAACGTTCAGCAGCAAGTCATGGTGTATAACGTCTCCGCCAACGGTTATGGCGGCGGCATCTGGCAGAGTGGCGGCGGCCCAGGGGTCGATGCGTCCGGCAACATCTATCTAGCAACAGGCAACGGGACATTTGATGCCAATACGGGCGGGATCGATTACGGAGACAGCGTTGAAAAACTGAGCACTAGCGGCGCCGTTCTTGATTATTTCACGCCTCACGATCAGGACAACCTGAATACAGGCGATCTCGATCTCGGATCTGCCGGGCCCGTCTTGCTACTCGATCAGAGTACCGGTTCGTTCCCGCACATCATGATCACCGCTGGTAAGGGCGGCACGATCTACGTAATCAACCGGGATAATATGGGGCATTACAACGCGAGTAACGACAATCAAATTATTCAGGAGTTGGTCGGCGCGTTACCGAATGGCACTGTCGACACGGGTAATTTCAGCGCGCCGGTGTATTTTAATGGCTACGTGTATTTCGGCGCGGTCAGTGACACGGTCAAAGCCTTCCAATTGAGTAATGGAATGCTCAATGCGGTGCCTTCATCACACACGCCGGAAACTTATCAGAACCGGGGCGGCACATTTGCGATATCCGCGAACGGAACAACAAACGGGATTCTGTGGACCGTTCAAGACAACGGCGCAGGAACCCCCGGCATTCTCTACGCCTATGACGCGACCAACCTTGCGACCGAGCTGTACAATAGCAGCCAGTCCGGCACGAGAGATACACTGGATGTAGCGGCGAAATTCAATATTCCGCTCGTGGCTAACGGCAAGGTCTTTGTCGTAACGAAGAGCACGCTTACAGTCTTTGGGCCCTTGCCCTAGCCGCATCCGAATGGGCTCCTTCAGCCACTTTCACTGCCTGCTGGTCTGGTGTGCCTGTTCCTGTACAACCCGTCAGCACGCTTTGCTCGCGTGGCGGGAGCCCATACAGAGAACCACCTGCCCCAACATTGTGCAGTCCTGCCCGTAAGTATCTTTAGAATGAACACTTCCATGAAAATTCGCCCGTAACTACGTTTAGAATGAACACTTACAAAAACAAAGGACTTAAAGTCCCTTTAGAATCAACACTTACAAAAAAAAGGGGGGTGGGGGGGTGGGTCCAGACGCCACAGCCTGCACCTCGACGAGGTAAAATCAATCAAGGGCTGGGAAATTGATTGCTCATAGATGCCCGAGGGTTTACCAAACTCTGCTTTACTCCTCACGGCCACATCGCTATGTCCCTCCTAAGCTATTCATTTAAAAGTAGATATGTGAAACTCTTCTGCCCGTAGTCCGACCTTAGTGGCCTTCAGCGTGCTTTCATCCGGTGCGCACCATCGGAGCGACCAAAAACAATGGGAAGTGTGAAAGTTGCCCTAATCGGATGCGGATATTGGGGTCCAAACCTCATTCGCAATTTCAATGAAGTCGACAATGCTGCCATGGTGGCCTGTAGCGATCTGTCGGCCGAGCGGCTCGGAAGGATGCAAAAGCGTTATCCCGGCATCGCTTGCACGCAGAACTACGAGGACTTGCTGCGCGACCCCAATATCGATGCGGTCGTCATTGCTACACCAGTTTCAACTCACTATCCCATCGCTCGCCAGGCGCTCGAAGCCGGGAAGCACGTCATGATTGAAAAACCCATCGCCGGTTCGAGCGAGCAAGCGCTGGATTTGATCGAGTGCGCCGAACGTAAGCGC
>Ga0210394_10002482_pt1 | contig 25160 bp, 20 predicted proteins | sample IncBWC12MmetaG_FD_160121 | JGI IMG/M metagenome (GOLD analysis project Ga0210394, IMG submission 160121) | Forest soil microbial communities from Barre Woods Harvard Forest LTER site, Petersham, Massachusetts, United States - Inc-BW-C-12-M | ecosystem: Environmental > Terrestrial > Soil >... | reverse complement strand
GCGGCCGAGCTGGACTACGTGCCGCTGCCCGAGAGCCTCATGCAGCAGATCCGCGCGACCTGGAAGGCACAGATCAAGGGTGTCCCCGCGATGTGAGAGCTGCCGCGCCGCTCGGCGCGCCAGCGCCGCAAGTGCGCGTGGTCGGAATAAGCGGCTTGCAGCGGCGTGCGCCCGCGCTGCCGGAGGTTGCCGTCGGCGATGAACACGGTGGCTGCGATCGATCCGCGACACGCCGCGGGACAGCGGCTGCGCGAGCGGGTATTCCAGACCGCCACGTTGGTCGCCGCGCTGCTGGTGCTGTTGCTGCTGGGCGGGGTGGCACTATCGCTGCTCATCGGGGCGTGGCCCGCGCTGTCGCACTTCAAGCTCGGCTTTCTCACGCGCGAGGTCTGGAACCCGGTGACCGACCAGTTCGGCGCGCTCGCGCCGGTGTACGGCACGCTGGTCACCTCCCTGCTCGCGCTGCTGCTGGCGATTCCGGTCAGCTTCGGTATCGCCATCTTTCTCACCGAGCTCGCGCCGGTGTGGCTCAAACGTCCGGTGGGGGTAGCGATCGAGCTGCTCGCCGCAGTGCCGAGCATCATCTACGGCATCTGGGGCCTGTTCGTGCTGGCGCCGGTGCTGCAGCGGCACGTGCAGCCGTGGCTGATCGAGGTGCTGGGTCCGCTGCCGGGCATCGGCAGGCTGTTTCAGGGGCCGCCGTACGGCATCGGCGTGCTGACGGCGAGCTTCGTGCTGGCGATCATGGTCATCCCGTTCATCTCCGCGGTGATGCGCGATGTGTTCGAGACGGTGCCGGACGTGCTCAAGGAGTCCGGCTACGGGCTCGGAGCCACCACCTGGGAGGTCATCTGGCAGGTGGTGGTGCCGTACGCGCGCACCGGCATGATCGGCGGCATCATGCTGGGTCTGGGTCGGGCGCTCGGGGAGACCATGGCGGTCACCTTCGTCATCGGTAACGCCCACCGCATCGGCTCATCGCTGCTCGCTCCGGGCACCACCATCGCCGCTTCGATCGCCAACGAGTTCGCGGAAGCCGTGGGCGACCTGTACACCTCGTCGCTGATCGCGCTCGGCGCGCTGCTGTTTCTCATCACCTTCACGGTCATCGCCACGGCGCGCTACCTGCTGCTGCGGCTCGAGCGCAAGGCGCTCTCCTCGGTATGAGCCGCCGCGCGTTCCGCAAGCTCACCAACCTGCTGGCGCTGGCGCTGTCGGGACTCGCCACGCTGATCGGGCTGTTCTTTCTCGGCGCCATTCTCTGGACGCTGCTCCACAACGGTCTGGCGGGCATGTCGACCCGGCTGTTCACCGCCATGACCCCGCCCCCGGGCGGCAGCGGCGGGCTGCTGAACGCGATCTACGGCAGCGTCGTCATGACGCTGATCGGCATTGCGATCGGCGGCCCGGTCGGCATGCTGGCGGGGACCTATCTGGCCGAGTACGGGCGCACGGCGCGCATCAGCGCCGTGATCCGCTTCGTGAACGACGTGCTGCTGTCGGCGCCCTCGATCATCATCGGGCTGTTCGTCTACGAGCTGCTGGTGGTGCGCATGGGTCATTTCTCGGCGCTCGCCGGCGCCGTCGCGCTCGCCATCATCGCCATGCCGGTCACGGTACGCACCACCGAGGACATGCTGAATCTCGTGCCGCAGGGCATGAAGGATGCCTCGACCGCCATGGGCGCATACCAGTGGCGCACCATCATGAGCGTGATCTATCCGGCGGCGCGCAGCGGCATCGTCACCGGGCTGCTGCTGGCGGTAGCGCGCATCAGCGGCGAGACCGCGCCGCTGTTGTTCACTGCGCTGAACAATCAGTTCTGGAGCAGTAATCTCGCCGCCCCGATGGCCAACCTGCCGGTGGTAATCTTCCAGTTCGCGCTCAGCCCCTATCCCAACTGGCAGCAGCTCGCCTGGTCGGGCGCGCTCCTCATCACCGTCAGCATCCTGGTACTGAGCATCGCCGCGCGCCTGGTGGTGTCCTCGCTCAATCCGGGGGGCAGGCGCTGATGGGCGCACCGCAGGCCGAGTTGCGTGCCGCCCCGGCGCGCGCGCGCGCGCCGGGCGGGATCAAGTTCGAGGTGCAGCACCTCGACTTCTACTACGGCGCCGCCCATGCGCTCAAGGACGTCAGCCTCACGCTGCCGGACCGGCGCATCACCGCCTTCATCGGTCCATCCGGCTGCGGCAAGTCGACGCTGCTGCGGGTGTTCAACCGCATGTACGCGCTGTACCCCGGGCACCGCGCCACCGGCGATGTGCGCCTCGACGGCGAGGACATCCTCGCACCCACGGTGGATGTCGCCGCGCTGCGCTTTCGCGTCGGCATGGTGTTCCAGAAGGCGACGCCCTTCCCCATGTCGATCTTCGACAACGTCGCCTTCGGCTTGCGCCTGGTGCGGCGCATCTCGCGCAGCGAGCTCGGCGAGCGCGTCGAGGAAGCGCTGCGCGATGCGGCGATGTGGGAGGAGGTCAAGGACAAGCTGCACGAGGACGGGCGCGGGCTCTCCGGCGGGCAGCAGCAGCGCTTGTGCATCGCCCGTACCCTGGCGTTGCGGCCGGAGGTTATCCTGTTCGACGAGCCGACCGCGGCGCTCGATCCGATCTCCACGCTGCGCATCGAGGAGACGCTGCAGAGCCTGCGCGAGCGCTACTGTATTGCGATCGTCACGCACAACCTGCAGCAGGCCGCGCGTGTCTCGAACTTCACGGCCTTCATGTACCTCGGGGAGCTGGTGGAAATCGGACCGACGGAGCAGATCTTTACCGCACCGAAGAGCCGGCGCACCGATGACTACGTCACCGGCCGCTTTGGCTGAGAATGAGCGAGCATGAACGACAGACCTGAAGAGACGCCACCCGAGCCGTTGCGCCCGCCGGCACGCGCCAACGGCGCGCCGGTGCCAGGGGCGCCCGCTCCGCGGCAGCGGCTGTTCGAGAGCGGCCTGAACCTCAAGCCCAGCGGTCGAGTGCCGTCTGCCGCCTCCGAGGCGGGGGGCAGCCAGCCGCCCGTGGGACAGTCCACGGTCGACAACCCGGTGTTTGCCTGCCGCGACGTGAATGTGTTCTACGCCGCCAAGCAGGCGCTCAAGAACGTGCGCGTCGACATCGGGCGGCGCCAGGTGCTGGCGATGATCGGGCCGTCGGGCTGCGGCAAATCCACCTTCCTGCGCTGCCTCAACCGCATGAACGACACCATTCCGGGGGCGCGCGTCACCGGCACCATCCTTCTCGACGGACGCGACATCCATGATGAGCAGCAGGACGTGGTGCAGCTGCGGGCGCGCGTCGGCATGGTGTTCCAGAAGCCGAACCCCTTCCCCAAGTCCATCTACGACAACGTCGCCTACGGCCCGCGCATCCACGGCATGGCACGCAGCCGGGCGCACCTCGATGACATCGTCTGCAGCAGCCTGACGCGCGCCGGCCTGTGGGACGAGGTGAAGGACCGGCTGGCCGGTCCCGGGACCGGTCTGTCGGGCGGCCAGCAGCAGCGCCTGTGCATCGCGCGCACCATCGCCGTGCAGCCGGAGGTGATCCTCATGGACGAGCCGTGCTCGGCGCTCGACCCGATCGCCACCGCGCGCATCGAAGATCTCATCGACGAGTTGCGTGAGTCCTACGCCATCGTCATCGTGACCCACTCCATGCAGCAGGCGGCGCGCGTCTCACAGCGCACCGCCTACTTCCATCTCGGCGAGCTCATCGAGGTGGGCGATACCGACCGCATGTTCACCAATCCGCGCCACCGCCTCACCGAGGACTACATCACCGGGCGCTTCGGCTGAGTCGCGGGGCCGGGGGTGCGTTTCCTTCAGAACCTGAAGCGAATACCCATGGTGGAGGTGAGGGTGGAGGCGCTGCTCGTGGTGGAGACACCCTTCGCGTTGAGGTTGGTGAGCTGGAAGCCAGCGGCGAGGCCGTCCTGCACCTCGCTCCAGAAAGTGCCGATGTAGCCGTCGAAGCGCTTGCTGAAGCGATAGTCGAGCACGGCCGAGGCGGTGCTCTCCGTGCCGCTGCAGCCGCTGCTGATACTGCTCGAGCAGCCCGCATCCTTGCCGGTGGCGAAGCTGTTCTGCTTGTAGCCGTAGTAGGCGGCAATGAGATCCAGCTGCGGAGTGATCGGCCACTTCAGGCCGCCCCAGAACACCTGCAGGACCTTGTTGTCCTCGTAAGCCTTGTTGTTCACGATCGCGAGCACATAGCCGCCGATGATCACCTGCCCGGGGTTATAGGGGCTGTTGGGATTGGCGAACTTGATGTGCTCGTAGCCGGCAAACACGGTCGGCGCCGGCGAGCCGAAGTTGAACAGCCCCATGACGGCGTAGGTGGTGTTGTCGGAAATGGTGCTCGACAGCGAGTTGCTCGAGGAGAAGCACTGCGCCCCGAGCGGGTTCGCCGGCGGGGTGACGGAAGCCTGGCACGTCGCCGCCAGCCCCGAGACCTGGGTGGCGCTCAGCGCACTCACCGAGACCGCATCGTACTTCTTGGCGTAATAGGCATCGAGCGAGGCTCCGGCGATCTCCGCCCCGGCGCTCACCTGCACCGCGGTGTTGGTGGTGCCGCTGGCGCCGGAGAACTGGTACAGGGCACCCAGATGCACCCAGTCGTACTTGGCGGTGTACTTGAGCGACTGGTCGAGCCGGCGGTCCTCGGTGTCACCGCCGCCTGCGGTGGTGCCCGAAAAGCCGATGAGCGAGAACGCCTGGCTGGCCCCCATCGGATCGTACTTGCCGATGCCATCGGCGAGCGGTGTCACGTGCCGCCCGAAGGTGAGCGAGCCGTAGGTCGGAGAGGCGAAGCCGGCGTAGGCGGCGCCGGCGAACGCCTGCCCGGCGACGCTGGTGTCGACGTTGGTGCCCTGCACGCTGAGCGCCTTGCCGTTGTTGAGCACCAGCGACTTCAACCCATCGCTGAGGTCGCCCGACTGCGGGTTGAAGAAGGTCTCGAGGCGAAACACCCCGGCCCAGTCGCCGATGAGGGGTTCATTGCCCGCCAGTCCGATGCGCGACTGCGAGAGGTTGCTCGGGGTGACGGCCGTGACCGAGCCGTTACTGTTCTTGGAGATGGGCGATTCGGTGCCGGCGGGAAAGTAATCGCTCGCCGGCACCCCATGCGTCTGGTACTGCAGGCCGATATCGACCGCGCCGTACAAGGTAATGCCCTTCCACGTCAGGCTGTCGTCGGACGCCGTGGGCGAGTTCTGCGCCTGGGCCACTCCCGCGGCTGCCAGACACGCCGTAAATACACAGGCACGGATCGGTGTCATCGTCGGATTCCCCTGCTTTGTTGATGCGTCTGCGCGACGCCTCGGCCTGCCCCGCGGTCTTCACGGAACGCGCTCACTGTGCTGCAGAGGTATGACACTCACAATGCGATGGGATGACAGTTCTGTTACACGCCCCCGGGACGGCGGACACCCCCTAAGGATTTGATCCGCCTCATCCCACGGGGGATTCGAGTGGTGTAAACTCTCGCTTGATCAATAGCTTAGCCGTTGTCTGGGAAATTCTGAACGGACTTTAATCCCGCGTTTGCCGCAGATTAATGCCGATATGGTCTGCTGTCGCCCAATGAGCGACTCATGCGACTGCTGCTGGTAGAGGACGAGAAGAAGGTTTCCGATCTCGTGGCGCGTGCGCTGCGGGCGGAGCGCTACGCGGTGGACGTGGCGGAGGACGGACAACGCGGCTGGGAGCTGGCGCAAAGCTACGACTACGACCTGATCATTCTCGATCTGATGCTGCCGCAGCTCAGCGGCGAGGAGCTCCTGCGGCGCATCCGTCGCGGCAACCCGCAGGTGCCGATCCTCATTCTAACCGCGCGCGGTGCGACCGAGGAGAAGGTGCAGAATTTCGAGGCGGGTGCCGACGATTACCTCACCAAGCCGTTCGCCTTCGCCGAGCTGGTGATGCGGGTGAAGGCGCTGCTGCGCCGCGGACCGATCGCGCGCTCGAGCGTGCTGCGGGTGGCGGATCTCGAGGTCGATCGCTTCACGCAGCAGGTGCGCCGCGGCGGCCGCAGGATCGAGCTCACCCCCAAGGAGTACTCGCTGCTCGAGTATCTGGCGGCCAATCCCGGGCGCGTGTGTTCGCGTACCATGATCATCGAGCACGTGTGGGACCAGAGCTTCGAAGGTCTCACCAACATCGTCGACGTGTACGTGCGTCACCTGCGGGCGAAAGTCGACGACCCGTTCCCGGTCAAGCTGATCCGCACCGTGCGCGGCGTCGGTTACGGTCTGAGCGAGACGCTGGAGTTGTGAACACGCGCTCGCTGAGCTTTCGCCTGGTGGCGTGGTACGCCGGCGTGCTGCTGTGGGTGTTCGTGCTGCTCGGTGTGCTCACCTTCCTGTTCCTGCGCCACTATCTGGAGGCGAACCTGCTCGACACCCAGATGCGCCGCGCCCGGCAGATCGCCGACACGCTCGTGGCGCACGCCGGCCGCAGCGACGAGCAGGCGCTGCGCGGCCAGATCGAGAGCCTGTACTCGCCCGAGGTCAACGATCGCTTCATCCGCATCACGCGCGCGGACGGCGCGCCGGTCTACGCCTCGGGAGCGCCGCAGGACCGGCGCTTCGATCCCGCGCAGGTGCCGCCGCCGCCGGCGGGCGCCGTCGAGGACTCGCGCAAGGTACGCCTCGCCGACGGCGCCGCGCTGATGATCGCCACGCGTGCCGCCAGCGGCTCCGACGGCACCCGCTATCGCCTCGAAGTGGGCACCTCGGCGGCCTCGGTCGACAACACCCTGGAGCACGTGCTGCTGATGCTGGCGGTGGGCCTGCCGCTGGCGGTGGCAGTCGCGGTCGCCGGTGGCTTCGTGCTGGTGCGCCGTGCGCTCGAGCCGGTCGAGCGCATCGCGCGCAAGGCGGAAGCGATCACGCAGCACAGCCTCAGCGAGCGGCTGCCGGTGGTGCATAGCGGCGATGAGCTCGAGCAGCTATCGGTGTCGCTCAATCACATGATCAGCCGCCTCGAGGATGCGATCCATGGCTCCAAGCAGTTCGTCGCCGACGCGAGCCACGAGCTGCGCACGCCGCTGACGGTGATGCGCGGCGAGCTCGAGAGCCTCGCGCAGGACACGCAGCTCGGGCGCGCAACGCGCGAGACCCTGGGGAGCGTGCTCGAGGAGGTCGAGCGCCTGGCGGACATCGTCGACAGCCTGTTCGCGCTGTCGCGCCTCGATGCCGGCGAGGCTCCGGCGGAGTGGCTGCGCTTCGATCTGGCGGAGCTCGCCGCGACCACCGCCGGACAGATGAGCCTGCTCGCGGAAGACAAGCACGTGAGCGTCGACTGCGAATCGACCCCGGGGGTTGTGGCCGTCGAGGGCGACCGCGCCCGCCTCAAGCAGGTGATCGTCAACCTGCTCGACAACGCCATCAAGTACACCCCGCGCGGCGGACGGGTGCGCCTGTCGGTGCGCCGCGAGGGTGGCTACGCGGTGCTCGAGGTGGTGGACGACGGCATCGGCATCCCGGCCGAGGCGCTGCCGCACGTGTTCAAGCGCTTCTACCGCGTCGATACCTCGCGCTCGCGCGAGCAGGGCGGCGCCGGGCTGGGGCTGGCGATCGTCAAGTCCATCTGCACCGCGCACGGTGCCAGCGTGGAGGTGGCCAGCGCACCGGGGCACGGCAGCACCTTCCGCGTGCGCCAGCCGCTCGCCGCCGAGTCCGCCGCGCACGCCTGAGCAGGCAGGCATGTCGCTGGTGCAGTACGTCCTGAAGCGCCCCTACACGGTGGTGGCCGTGCTCATGCTGATCGGGCTGCTCGGCATCGGCGAGGCGCTGCGCATGCCGGTCGACATTTTTCCGCAGATGGACATCCCGGTCTGCAGCGTGGTGTGGACCTATGCCGGCATGGACGCGGTGGACATCCAGAACCGCATCCTGACGCTGCACGAGCGGCAGATGGCCTCGCTGGTCGATGACATCGCGCGTATCGAGGCGACCAGCTACGAGGGGGTGGGGGTCGAGAAGGTTTACCTGCACGAAGGCGCCGACGTCACGCGTGCCGTGGCGCAGCTCGCCAGCAGCGCGCTGGTGGTGCTGAAGTACATGCCGCCGAACATCACCCCGCCGCTCGTCATCCGCTACGGCGCCACCGACGTGCCGATCATCCAGCTGAGCCTCGCCAGCAATTCGCTGCCCGACACGGCGCTCAACGACCTGGGGCAGAACATCATCCGCCCGGCGCTGGCGGTGGTGCACGGCGCCGAGGTGCCCTATCCCTACGGCGGCAAGCCGCGCGTCATCATGGCGGATCTCGACCAGCAGGCGCTGCAGGCGCGCGCCATCACTCCGGCGGACGTCAGCAGCGCGCTGCTGACGCAGAACGTGATCCTGCCGGCGGGCGACGTGAAGATGGGTTCGCTCGATTACCTGGTCGCCATGAACAACAGCCCGGATGTGATCGAAGCGATCAATTCCTTCCCCATCAAGCAGGTCGGCGGGCGCGAAGTGTTCATGCGCGACGTGGCGCACGTGCACGACGGCTTCCAGGTGCAGACCAACTCGGTCTCGGTGGACGGCGTCCCCGGCGCGCTCATGACCATCCGCAATACCGGCGGGGTATCGACGCTGGCGGTGATCAACGGCATCCGCGCGGTGCTGCCCGACATCCGTCACATGCTGCCCGCGGGCGTACGCATCAAGCCGATCTTCGACCAGTCGCTGTTCGTCAAGGCGGCGCTCAACAGCGTGCTGATGGGCGGCGCGATGGCGGCCGCGCTCACCGCTCTCATGATCCTGCTGTTCCTCGGCAACTGGCGCCTGACCATCATCATTCTCGCGGCGATCCCACTGTCGATCGTCACCGCGGTGCTGTTCATGGGCGCGGCCGGGCAAACGCTCAACACCATGACGCTCGGGGGCTTCGCGCTCGCGGTTGGCATCCTGGTGGACAACGGCACGGTGGTGATCGAGAACATCGAGCGCCACGCGGGGCTGCACGACCGGCTGCCGGACGCAGTGGTGTACGGCGCCGGCGAGGTCGGCACGCCGACCTTGCTGTCGACGCTGTGCATCTGCATCGTGTTCGTGCCGGTATTCCTGCTGCAGGGGACGGCGAAGTACCTGTTCTCGCCGCTGTCGCTGTCGGTGATCGTGTCGCTGCTCGCCAGTCTCGCGCTGTCCTTCACCATGGTGCCGGTGCTGTTCCTCTACCTGATGCGCACCGCAGCGCACGGTGGCGGCGCTGCGCCGCACGCCGCCGCCGCCCATGGCGGCCGCGTACACCCGCTGCGGCGCGTGCATCTGGCGTTCGAGCGCGGCTTCCAGCGCTTTCGCCAGGGTTACCGCGACGCGGTCGCCTGGACGCTGTCGCAGGCGCGCATCACGGTGCTGGTGTTCGTCGGCATCATGCTGATCTCGCTGCCGCTGTTCCCGCTGCTCGGCCGCGATTTCTTTCCGGACGTCGATGCCGGCGAGATGCGGCTGCACGTGCGCGCGCCGCCCGGCACCCGCCTGGAGAGTACCCAGCAGTACTTCGCCCAGGTCGAGGCGGCGATCCGCCGCCTGGTCGGCAACGGCCAGATCAGCGTGATCCTCGACAACATCGGCCTGCCCTACAGCGGCATCAACATCGCGCTGTCCGACTCGGCCACCGTCGGGCCGATGGACGGTGAGATCCTGGTGTCGCTGCAGAAGCCGCACACACCGACCGCCGAGCTCACCGCCATGCTGCGCCGCGAGCTGCCGCAGCGCTTCCCGGCGCTGCAGTTCTTCTTCCAGCCGGCGGACATCGTCGACCAGGTGCTGAACTTCGGCCAGCCCGCGCCGATCGACATCCGGGTCACCGGCGCCGACAGCGCCAGCAGTTACGCGCTCGCGCAGCGCCTCACGCGCCAGATCGCGCGGGTGCCGGGCGTGGTCGACGCGCACGTGTTCCAGGTGCCCGACGCGCCGGCGCTGTCGGTGGACGTCGACCGCGCGCTCGCCACGCAGCTCGGGCTCACGCAGCGCGACGCCGCCAGCAACGTGCTGGTGACCACCAGCTCCAGCGCGCAGACGGCTCCCAACTTCTGGGTCGACCCGGGCAGCGGCGTGAGCTATCCGCTGGTGGTGCAGCAGCCGCCCTACGACATCTCCTCGGCGCAGGACCTGAAGATCATGCCGGTGAGCAGCTCGGCCGACGGCGGCCAGTCGCAGCTGCTGATGAACCTGTCGGCGATCGGGCGACGCAAGGTGCCGCTGGTGACCTCGCAGCTGAACATTCGACCGGTGTTCGACGTGCAGGCCAACGTGCAGGGGCGCGACCTGTACTCGACTTCGCGGGGCATCGACCGGGTGATCGCCGCCAACCAGCCTCCGGCGCAGATGGGGATGCACGTCACCCTCAGCGGCCAGGTGGAGACCATGCGCGACAGCTACACCGGACTGTTCAGCGGAATCGCGCTGGCGGTGGTGCTGGTCTACCTGTTCCTGGTTATCAACTTCCAGAGCTGGATCGATCCGCTCATCGTGCTGATGGCGGTGCCGTTCACCCTGAGCGGGGTCATGTGGATGCTGTTCCTCACGCAGACACACCTGAGCGTGCCGGCGCTGATGGGAACCCTGATGGCCATCGGCCTTACCACCGCCAACAGCATTCTGGTAGTGAGCTTCGCCAATCAGCGCATGGATGCCGGTGACGGCCCGCTGGTCGCCGCGGCGACCGCCGGCTTCACCCGCTTGCGCCCGGTGCTGATGACCGCCGGCGCAATGATCCTCGGCATGGTGCCGATGGCCATCGGCGTCGGCGAGGGCGGCGAGCAGAACGCGCCGCTGGCGCGCGCGGTGATCGGCGGTTTGCTGTTCGCCACCTTCGCGACGCTGGTGTTCGTGCCGACCATGTACCGGCTGCTGCGGCGCGGCCCGCAGCAGCCGCCGGTGGAAGCCCTATGACGCCGCCGCCCCCGCCCGCCGCGGGCGACGATCCGCAGCACGCCGCGGAGCGCCGTGAGGTCCGCTCCACCGACTTCGCCGCCGACGTGAGCGCCAGCGAGGCCCACGCGGTCTCGACGCGCTTCGATCCGGCGACCGGCGAGCGCCTGAAGCGCGCGGCGACCATCGCCGCCGTGGTGCTCGCCGTCGCGTTCGTGCTGGTATCGGTCGACCGTTTCCTCAAGGCGCGCAGCGTGGCGCGCGCCACCGCGGCAGCGGCCAACGCGCCGCCGGTGGTCGAGGTGGTGCAGGCGCAGCCGGTGGGCGCGGTGCAGCGCCTGGCGCTGCCGGGTTACACCGCCGCCTGGCACAGCAGCACCATTTACGCGCGCGTCAATGGTTTCGTCGGCAGCTGGTCCGTCGACATCGGCGACCGCGTGCATGCCGGCCAGGTGCTGGCGCTCATCGAGACACCCGATCTCGATGCGCAGCTGGCGGCGGCACGCGCGCAGCTGCAGGCCGGGCAGGCGCAGGTGCTGGTGCGCAAGGCCGAGGCCACCTTCAGCCTCAGCACCTACGAGCGCTGGCGCGACTCGCCCCAGGGCGTGGTGTCCGAGCAGGAGCGTGAGGAAAAACGCGCCGACTACGACAGTGCGGTCGCCCGGTTGAAGTCGGCGCAGGCGGACGTCGCCCTGGCGCAGGCGCGGGTCAACCAGTACGCGGCGCTCACCCAGTTCAAGAAGGTGACTGCCCCCTACGACGGGGTGATCACGGTGCGCGACATCGACATCGGCAACCTGGTCACCGCGGGCAGTACTTCAGCGACCACATCGCTATACGTGATGACGCAGAACAATCCGATCCGCATCTTCGTCGATGCGCCGCAGAGCGCGGCCGACGACCTGATCAACAGCAGCGTGCCGGTGCAGGTGCAGTCCAACGGCGGGGTGCGGCGCGAGTACAGCGGCCGGGTCACGCGCACCTCGGCAGCGATCAACCCGCAGGCGCGCACCCTGCGCGTCGAGGTGGACATCCCCAACCCGAACGACCAGTTCGTCCCGGGGATGTATGTGCGGGTGGGTTTCGGGCTGCCCGCGCGCGGGCTGGTGCAGGTGCCGGCCGCGGCGCTGTTGTGGCGGCCGGGCGGTCCGCAGGTGGCGCGCGTCGACGCTTCCGGCCGCATCAGCTTTCGCGATGTCACCATCGGCCGCGACGACGGCAGTGTCGTCGAGCTCGCCTCCGGAGCGGTCGCCGGGGATCGCCTGGCGCTCAACGTGAGCAGCCAGATCGTCGACGGCGAGAAAGTGCGCGTCCAGCCGAGCGACTCCGGCAATGCCGCCCCCGTGGCGGCCGCCCGGCAATAGCGGGGAGAGCGCGGTGAGCCCGGCGCGCAAAGGCGTGATGCTGCTGGCGGCCGCGGCCGTCGGCGGTTGCGCGCTGGGCCCGAATTACCACACGCCGCGGATCACGACGCCCGCTCACTACGACGCGGCGGACACCATGACGGGCGCCGCGTCCGCCGGCAACGCGGGCAGCGCCCCCGCGGCTGCCAGCCCGGCCACGCCGGTGGAAATGGCCGCCTGGTGGCATGCGCTCAAGGATGCGGAGCTCGACTCCCTCGTCGATCGCGCCGTCAGCGGCAATCCCGACGTGATCATCGCGCTCGACCGGCTGCAGGCGGCGCGCAGCTACGAGGCTGCGATCATCGGCGCGGTGCTGCCCGAGGCGGAAGCGGCCGCCGGCGGCGGGCGCGGCACCGGCTCCGATCTGGCTCGCGGCCGCGCGCCGCAATCGCAGATCTCAGCCACCAACACCGCCGGGGTGCAGCACATCAACGAGGTGGGCGGCTTCGATGCAATGTGGGAACTCGACATCTTCGGCAAGTACCGGCGCGAAATCCAGGCGGCGCGCGCCGACACCGCGACCATCAGGGCCGCGCGCAACAGCGTGCTGGTATCGGTGGTCGCCGACGTGGCGCGTGCCTATGTCGACCTGCGCGGCCTGCAGGTACGTGCCGCGGTGCTGAACGGGGCGATCACCGTGCTGCGCGAGTCATTGCGCATCGTCAACATCCGCTACCAGCGCGGCATTACCAACGAGCTGGACGTGACGCTGGCGACGCGCGAGCTGGCGACGCTCGAAGCGCAGGCCGCGCCGCTCGATGCCCAGGTGCGCGCGGCCGAGTACACCATTGCGGTGCTGCTGGGCAGGTACCCGGAGGACATGGTGCAGGAGCTCGCCCCCACCGCGATGGTGCCGGCAGTGCCCGGCGCGGTGTCGGCCGGCCTGCCGGTCGAGCTGCTGCGGCGGCGTCCGGACATCCAGGAGGCCGAGGGACAGCTTGCGGCGGCGACCGCGCGCATCGGCGTCGCCACGGCGCAGCTGTTTCCCTCGCTCGGCATCTCGGCATCGATTGGCGTGCAACGCCAGCAGGCCCCGGGACTGCCGACCATCGGCCAGCACATCTGGTCGCTCGGTCCGGCGGCGCTGTGGCCGCTGCTCGATTTCGGCGCGCTCGATGCCCAGGTGGAGATCGCCGATCTGCAGACGCGCGCGCTGCTGGTCAACTACAAGAAGACCATCCAGGGTGCGGTGCGCGAAGTCGACACCAACATGGACGCGTATGGCGCGCAGCAGCTCAGCCTCAGCAGGCTGGAGACCGCGCTCATCGCCAGCCAGCGCGCGGTGCAGCTGGCCAGCGAGCGCTACCAGCGTGGCCTTACCGACTATCTGAACGTGGTCGATGCGCAGCGCCAGGAGTACGACATCGAGGCGCAGTACACCGCCACCCAGGTCGCCGCCGCCGAGCAGTTCGTCGAGCTGTTCCGCAGCCTCGGCGGCGGTTGGCAGAACTACCAGTCGCTGCCGCCGATTCACCGCCCGGAACCGGCGATCATCGCCATGTTCCAGCGGCTGCTGAGCCGCAGCGATCCGCTGCAGTGACCGCCGCCGCCGCGGCTTCGCGAGAGAACGCCTCGTGCCCATTGACACCAGGGGGCCATATCAGAACTTGAAGCGCACACCAACGGTGGGGTTGATGTTGGTCGTGACGAGGTAGCCGCTGGCCACGCCATCATGCACGCCGCTGTACATGGCGCCCAGGTAAGCGTCGAAGTGCTTGTTGAATCGATAGTCGGCGTCGAAGGAAAAGGCCTGCAGGTCCCCGCTGCAAACGCTGTGCGCGGACGTCGAGCAGCCGGCCTGGGTGCCGGTGCCGTACGCGTCCTGGTGATAGCCGTAATAGGCCGCGGTCAGGTCGAGCCGGGGAGTGACGCTGTAGCGGACCCCGCTCCAATAGAGCTGCACAATCTTTGAATTCTTGTAGGCATTGTCAATGACGAAAGCCAGAACGTATCCGCCGATGTCGATGAAACCGGGGGCCAACGGCGTCTTTGGATTGGTGTACTTGAGGTACTCGTAACCGGCAAAGACCTTAAACGGCTCGAACCTGTAAAACCCCATGAGCGCATACGTCGTGTTGTCCGACACGGTCGCCGCCAGAGAATTCGCTACCGCGTAGCCCGCCGCCGGCAGTGCCGCGACCTGAGGGGCGGTCAGGGAGTTGGCCGTGATGGCGCTATTGACCTTGGAATAATAGGCATCGAGGGATGCGCCCGCGAAGTTAGCGCCTGCATCCGCCTGCACGGCAGTGTTCGCCGCGCCATTGGAGCCGTTGAATTTGTACAGCGCACCGAGGTGCAGCAGATCGTTGAAGCTCACCCGGTACTTCGCGGTCGAATCGAGCCGGTTATCTTCGCTGCTGCCGCCGCCGGAGTAGGTGTTTGACGCGCCGAGCAGACCGAATGCCGTGGCGTCGTAGTTGGGATCGTATTTGATGGCACCTTCCGCGAGCAGCGTCACCTGACGACCGAAGGTGAGGGCACCGAAGCGCGCCGATTGCAACCCGACAAAGGCGGTCTGGAAGGCCTGACCGGCCGAGCTGCCATCGACACCTACGCTCTGTGCGCTGAGGCTGCGACCATTGTTCGCCGCCAGCGACTTCAGAGAATCCGCGATTTCGCCGGACTGCGGATTGAAAAAGGTCTCCGCCTGGAACACCGCGGCCCAATCGCCGCCCAGGGGCTCGATACCCTGCAGTCCGACTCGTGTCTGGCCCATGTTGCTCGGCGTCAGACCGATGACCGACTGGCGGCCGTTCTGCCGCACGATGTTGCCACTCGCGGCCGGACGGTAGGGGGTGAACGGCGCGCTGTGCGTATCGTATTGCACACCGATGTCGATGACGCCATACAGCGTGATCCCGTGCCATGTCAGGCTGTCATCCGCGGGGACGCCCGGTCCGGTCTTCTGCTGCGCGAGGGTGGGAAGCGAAGCGCTTACGGCAGCGAGCCACACCAGCGCGCAGCAGTGGAACCGCAGATTGCCCATGTACCCGTAGCCCCCTGACTTGCCGTCGTCCCGGCTGCTGACGGCGACGATTCTCACGGACCGACGGTTATGCGGTCAGTCGCACAGCGGTTACACACCGGTAGCACTGCGGAAACCGCCGCCGCTTTTTTGCGGCATGAGCGGCGGGCACGGTGACGCCTGGACCAATGGGCGGCGGCGGCGCGGCTGGCGCGGTAGCGGCCGCTCGCCGCACGGTTAAATGGAATCGGCGCTGCGCAGCAGCTCGTTGATGGAGGTCTTGGCCCGGGTCTGCGTGTCCACCCGCTTGACGATCACGGCGCAGGCGAGGCTGTAGCGGCCGTCCTCGGCGGGCAGGCTCCCCGGCACCACCACCGAGCCGGCCGGAACCCGGCCGCGAAGGATCACGCCGCTGGCGCGATCATAGATGCGCGTGCTCTGCCCGATGAATACCCCCATCGAGATGACCGCGCCCGCCTCCACGATGACCCCCTCGACGATCTCCGAGCGCGCGCCGATGAAGCAGCCGTCCTCGATGATCGTCGGGGCGGCCTGCAGCGGCTCGAGCACCCCGCCGATGCCGACACCGCCGGACAGGTGCACGTGGCTGCCGATCTGCGCGCACGATCCCACCGTCGCCCAGGTGTCCACCATGGTGCCCGGCCCGATCCAGGCGCCGATGTTGACGTAGCTCGGCATCAGCACCGCATCGCGCGCGACGTAGGCGCCGCGACGCACCAGCGCATGCGGCACGATGCGCGCGCCGCCGGCGCGCAGCTGCTCCTCGGTGGCGGCGGCGTATTTGAGCGGCACCTTGTCGTAGAAGCGCGTGAAGCCGGCGTCAATCAGGCGGTTGGCGTGCACCCGGAAGGACAGCAGCACCGCCTTCTTCAGCCACTCGTTGACCACCCAGCCGCCGTCGCGCGGCTCCGCCACGCGCGCCGCCCCGCTATCGAGCAGCCCGAGACACGCCTCGAGCGCGGCATCGAGCTCGGGCGGCAGGTTCTGCGGCGACAGCTCGGCGCGCCGCTCGAAGGCCGCATCGATCACCGCCCGCAGCCGCGCGCGCTCGCCCGCCGCCGCGTCGCTCATGGGCGCGCCATGCCCGGCGCGGCCGGAGCACGCAGCGCCGCCTGGCGCTGATCGAGCACCTGCACCAGGCGCTCCCTGAGCTGCTCGGCAGCGGCGCTGCTCAGGGGCCGGTTCTCGAAATCGGTGACGTAGAAGGTGTCCTCGGCGCGCTCGCCCACCGTCATGATCTTGGCGGCGTGCAGCTCGATGCGCTCCTGCATCAGCACCTGACCCACCTCGCACAGCAGGCCGGGGCGGTCCCCGGCCGTGAGCTCGAGCACCGAGCGTCGGTTGCGCTCGTCGACGCTCACGCTGATCAAGGTAGCGGTGTGGAACATGCGCGCCTGGCGCGGCGCGCGCCGCGACACCGCGAGCGGCGCGTCCGCGGGCCCCTGCAGCGAGCGCCACAGCGCCTGCTCGATCTCGGCGAGGCGGTCCGGGTCGTCGATTGGTGCGCCGTTGTCCTCCAGCAGGTGGTACAGGTCGAGGCTGAAGCCATCGCCGGTCGGGGTGATGCGCGCGTCGACGATGTTGAGTCCGAGCTGATCGAGCGCCGCGGTGGTGCGCGCGAAGCCGTGGCGGCGCGAACGCGTGAAGATCAGCACCGCGGTGGTGCCGCGCACGCTGTGCGCATCGAGGGCCACCAGCGGCTCATCCGATGCCATATCGCGCTCGGCCAGCAGCTGCGTGTGCCAGGCGACTTCCTCGGGCGAATGCTGCAGGAAGTAGCCGGCGGTGAAGCGCGTCCACACCCTGAGGATGCTGTCCTCGCCGACGCCGCGCTCTGCAGCCAACCGCCGCGCGGCGTCCTGGGTCTCGCGCACCAGGTGCTCCGGGTCGATCGGACTCTCCAGTCCGCGGCGCAGCGCGCGCTTCACCCGCTGGTAGAAGTCGTGGAACAGCAAGGCCTTCCAGGAGTTCCACAGCTTCGGATTGGTGGCGCGCACGTCGGCGCAGGTGAGCACGTAGAGGTAGTCGAGGTGCGTCTCGTCGCCCACCAGGCGCGCGAAGGTGTTGATCACCTGCGGGTCGCCGATGTCCTGTTTCTGCGCGGTGATCGACAGCTGCAGGTGATTGCGCACCAGCCACGCCACCAGGCGCGCGTCGTAGGGCGACAGGCCCTGCTCGAGGCAGAACGCCTCGGCGTCGACCGCACCGAGCTCGGAATGATCGCCACCGCGCCCCTTGGCGATGTCGTGGAACAGCGCCGCAAGATACGCCACCTCGCTGCGCGGCAGCGACTGCATGACGCGCGAGGCCTCCGGCAGCTCGTGGTCGTAGCGCGGGATGGCGAAGCGGCGCAGGTTGCTCACCACGAACAGCGTGTGCGCATCGACGGTGTAGGCGTGGAACAGGTCGTACTGCATGCGTCCGACGACGCGGCCGAAGGCGGGGATGTAACGCCCGAGCACTCCGTAGGTGTTCATGCGCCGCAGCTCGTGGGTGACTCCCACCGGCGAGCGTAGGATCTCGAGGAACAGCCGGTGGTGCCGCGGGTTCTGGCGGAACTCCTCGTCGATCAGCCACAGGTGCCTGGCCACCGCACGCATGGTGGGGGCCCGCACGCCGCGGATCTGCGGGTGCTGCTGCAGCAGCGCGAACAGCTCGAGCAGCGCCGACGGGGTGCGTGCGAACACCTCCTCGCTCACCGTCTCGAGCGAGCCGTTGCGCACCTGGAAGCGCGCGTTGAGTGGCCGCGGCGGCTCGCTCTCGCTCAGGATCGCCTCGCGGAACAGTTGCAGCAGCAACTCGTTGAGCAGGCTGACGTCCATCACCGTGCGGTAGTAGCGCTGCATGAACTGCTCGACCGCGAGGGTGTAGGACGCGTCCTCGTAGCCGAAGATCTGCGCCAGGCGGATCTGGTGATCGAACAGCAGCCGGTCCTCGTGCCGCCCGGTGAGCAGGTGCAGCCCGAAGCGCACCTTCCACAGGAAGGCCTGCGCCTGGCGCAGCCGCCGCAGCTCCGCCGGCGTGACGAACCCATGCGTGGCGAGCCCGTCGAGCGAATCGGCGTCGAAATGGCGCTTGGCCACCCAGGCGATGGTGTGGATGTCGCGCAGCCCGCCGGGTGCGGTCTTGACGTTGGGCTCGAGGTTATAGGCGGTGTCGTTCGCCTTCAGGTGCCGCTCGGTCTGCTCGCGCACCTTGGCCTCGAAGAACTGCTTCACCGGCCACAGGTTCGCCGGCGCCAGCGCGCTGCGCATGGCGCCGAGCAGCTCTTCGCTGCCGGCGAGCCGGCGCGCTTCCAGCAGTGTCGTCATGACGCTGACGTCGCCGACGCACTCCTCGCGGCACTGCGCCACGGTGCGCACGCTGTGCCCCACCTCGAGGCCGATGTCCCACAGAAAGGTCACCAGCGCCTCGATCGCGGCGCTGCCGCGGGCGTCGGGCGGCTGCGGCACCAGCAGCAGGATGTCGATGTCGGAGGCCGGGTGCAGCTCGCCGCGGCCGTAGCCGCCGACCGCGATCAGCGCCCAGTCGCCGTGCGCGGCGCAGTGATTGCGCCAGGCCGCGCGCAGCAGCGCGTCGACGAGCGCGGCGCGCGCGTGCACCAGCTCCTCGACCGGATCCTCGGCGAGGAAGCGCCGCTTGAGCTCCTCGTGCGCCTGGCGCAGCAGCTCCCGCCACGCCGCGGGTGCGGCATCCGCCGCCAGCGCATCCACGGCGAGCTGCCCGGGCAACCGCGATGACAGGGACGGGGCTTCGAGCAGCTCTGAGTCGGCGCCTGCCATCGCGGCGCTTCAGTGGCGCGCGCCGTCGGCGCCGAGCGTGAGCACGTCGACGCCGTCGGCGGTGACCAGCACCGTATGCTCCCATTGCGCCGACAGCGAATGGTCCTTGGTGATCACCGTCCAGCCGTCCGGCAGCAGCCGCACATGGCGCTTGCCGGCGTTCACCATCGGCTCGATGGTGAAGGTCATGCCGGGTTTGAGCTCGAGCCCGGTGCCCGGCTCGCCGTAGTGCAGTACCTGCGGATCCTCGTGGTACACCCGGCCGATGCCGTGGCCGCAATACTCGCGGACCACCGAATACTCATTCTGCTCGACGTAGCTCTGGATGGCGTGTCCGATGTCTCCGAGGTGCACTCCCGGACGCACCACCTCGATGCCGCGCCACATGGCGGCGAAGCAGGTCTCGGCGAGCCGCTGCGCGTGCGGCGGCGCCTTGCCGACGAAATACATGCGGCTGGTGTCGCCGTGGAAGCCGTCGCGGATCACGGTGACGTCGATATTCACGATGTCGCCGGCCTTCAGCCGCCGGTCGTTGGGAATGCCGTGGCACACCACGTGGTTCACCGAGGTGCAGATCGTCTTCGGAAAGCCGCGGTAGTTGAGATTGGCCGGCACCGAGCGCTGCACGTTCACGATGTGGTCGTGGCAGATGCGGTCGCGACCCTCGGTGGTGACCCCGGGCACCACGTGCGCGCCGATCATGTCGAGCACCTCGGCGGCGAGGCGCCCGGCAATGCGCATTTTTTCCTGCTCTTCCGGGGTCTTGATGGTGACGTGCATAGGCTGCGAAATGGGGCCGGCGCTGCGCCGCGGCAAGGGGCGTCGGGGGTGCGCGTAAGACATTGTTCCGACGAGGCCTTCATGGTATAAAGCGCGGCCTTTTTTGGCAACGCAACCCACACGCGCATCGTTATCCCGCTGGCTGGGTGTCCGCGGCGCAAGCTTCAACGGCTTCGCCGGGGATGGTCACGGGGATGCGCGGAGGCTTAACCCACACAGGAGTCTTTCATGGCCGGCGTGTCCATGCGACAGATGCTGGAGGCGGGTGTCCATTTCGGACATCAGACCCGCTTCTGGAACCCGAAGATGGCTCCCTTCATCTTCGGTGAGCGCAACAAGATCCACATCATCAATCTCGAGAAGACGCAGCCGATGTACGCAGAGGCGGCGAACTTCATCAAGGGCGTGATTGCCGACGGCGGCACGGTGCTGTTCGTGGGCACCAAGCGCTCGGCGCGCGAGTCCATCCAGAAGGAGGCCGAGCGCGCCGTGCAGCCGTTCGTGAACCAGCGCTGGCTGGGCGGCATGCTCACGAACTTCAAGACCATCCGCCAGTCCATCAAACGTCTCGCCGAGCTCACCGAGCTGGCCGCCTCCGGCGCGCTCGACAAGCGCGGCAAGAAGGAGGCGACGCAACTGCGGCGCGAGATGGACAAGCTGGAGAGGAGCCTCGGGGGCATCAAGCACATGGAGGGCCTGCCCGATGCGCTGTTCGTGGTCGACGTGGGACACGAGAACATCGCGATCCACGAGGCGAAGAAGCTCGGCATCCCGGTGGTGGCGATCGTCGACACCAATTGCTCTCCCGACGGCATCGATTACGTGATCCCCGGCAACGACGACGCCATGCGCGCCATTCAGCTCTATGCCGCAGGCATCGCCGACGCGGTGCTCGAAGGCAAGCAGTCCGTGCCGCAGGTCGCCGTGGGCGAGGACGAGTTCGTCGAGCTCGACGAGGCCGGCAATCCGCGCAAGAAAACCGCGCGCGGCGGCCCGCGGCGCCCGCAGCCCGCGGTGCGCAAGAAGGCGCCGGCGCGACGCAAGCTTCCCGCGGTCAAGCCCCCGGTCGGGGTGCCGGAGGAGCTGGTCACCGAGGACGAGGAACTGGAGGCGGAAGAGGCGGTCGAGGCGGTGGCGCCGGCCGGTACGGTGCCGGAGACGACGGTCCGCCGCCCGGGCGCCGCGGCGCCGCGACGCAAGGGCCGCGGCGCGGGCACGGTGCCTTCGGCGGAGTGAGCCACGGATGGGAGTAGTCCACGCATGAATATCACCGCAGACGCAGTCAGGCAGCTTCGCGAGCGCACCGGCGCCGGCATGATGGAGTGCAAGAAAGCGCTGGTCGAGACCAAGGGCGACCTCGACGCCGCTGCCGAGCTGATGCGTCGCCAGGGCCTGGCGAAAGCCGACAAGAAGGCGACGCGCGTGGCGGCCGAGGGCGTGGTGGTGGTGGCGCGCGCCGCCGACGCCCGCAGCGCTGCCATGGTGGAGATCAACTGCGAGACCGACTTCGTCGCGCGCGAGCAGGACTTCCGCGGCTTCGCGCATGCGGTGGCCGAGTGCGCGCTGGCCGCGGGCCTCACCACGGTGGCGCAGCTCACCGCCGCGCGGCTGCCCTCCGGCGAGACGGTCGAGGAGCGCCGCCGGGCGCTCATCGCCAAGATCGGCGAGAACATCAGCGTACGGCGCCTGGCGGTGCTCGCTTCGCCTGCGCATCTCGGTGCCTACGTGCACGGTACGCGCATCGGTGCGCTGGTCGCCTTGCGCGGCGCCTCTGCGAGCCTCGCGCACGACCTGGCGATGCACGTCGCCGCCAGCAACCCGCGCTACCTGAACGCCGCGCAGGTCCCCGCGGAGGTCATCGCCCGCGAGCGCGCCATCCTCACTGAGCAGGCGCAGGGCGAGGGCAAGCCCCCGGAGATCGTCGCCCGCATGGTCGAGGGGCGGTTGCGCAAGGCGCTCGGCGAGATCACCCTCACCGGCCAGCCCTTCGTCAAGGACCCGGACACGAGCATCGAGAAGCTCCTCAAGGGGGCCGGCGCGGAGGTCGTGGCGTTCGAGCGCTTCGAGGTCGGCGCCGGCATCGAGAAGAAACCGGACGACTTCGTGGCCGAGGTGCTGGCCCAGGTTAAGGGTGCGGGTCCGGCGGTCAGACACTGACGGCGTGCGGTCCGCAGTACAAGGATTGAACCCCGCCCCGCGCGGGGTTTTTTCCGTACGTCTCGAGAGGAAGCTATGACGCAAGGCAAGCCCGCCTATTCCCGGATCCTGGTAAAGCTCTCGGGCGAGGCTCTGATGGGCGGGGGCGACTACGGCATCGAGCCGGCGGTGATCAAGCGCATCGCCGGCGAGCTGCAGGACATCGTGCAGATGCCGGTGCAGGTCGCGGTGGTGATCGGCGGCGGTAACATCTTCCGCGGCGCGGGCCTGGCGCGCGCCGGCATGGACCGCGTCGCCGCCGACCACATGGGCATGCTCGCCACCGTGATGAACGCGCTCGCCATGCAGGATGCGCTCGAGAGCTTCGGGATGCATGCGCGCGTCATGTCCGCGATCCGCATCAACGAGGTGTGCGAGGATTACATTCGCCGCCGTGCCGTGCGGCACCTGGAGAAGGGCCGGGTGGTGATCTTCGCCGCCGGCACCGGCAATCCGTTCTTCACCACCGACACCGCGGCGGCGCTGCGTGCCATCGAGATCAACGCCGACGTGCTGCTGAAAGCCACCAGGGTGAACGGCGTGTACTCGGACGACCCGCTGCGCAACCCGGCCGCGGTGCGCTACCCGCGCCTCACCTTCGACAAGGTGCTCAACGACCGGCTCAACGTCATGGACGCCACCGCCATCGTCATGTGCCGCGACAACCGCTTGCCTTTGCGGGTGTTCAATCTCAACAATCCCGGCGATCTCACGCGCATCGTGCGCGGCGAGGACGTGGGCACGGTGGTCACCTTCGAGTAGGGGAGCCGCCGGCGCGAGGAGGACATCATGCTCGAAGATCTCAAGAAAGACGCGGCGGCGCGCATGAGCAAATGCGTGCACAACTTTCAGGCGGATCTCAAGAAGCTGCGCACCGGGCGCGCCCACCCGAGCCTCATCGAGCACCTGAAGGTGGACTACTACGGCACCGAGGTGCCGCTGCAGCAGGTGGCGAGCATCGCCGTCGAGGAGGGCCGCACGCTGGTCATCTCGCCGTGGGAGAAGAGCGTGGTGCAGGCGATCGAGAAGGCGATCTTCAAGTCCGACCTCGGGCTGACGCCGATGACGGCCGGCACCGTGATCCGCATCCCCATGCCGCCGCTCACCGAGGAGCGCCGCCGCGAGATCACCAAGGTGCTGCGCCACGACGCCGAGAGCGCGCGCGTCGCGGTGCGCAACGTGCGCCGCGACGTGATGAACGACATCAAGGAGCTGCTCAAGGAGAAGCTGGTCTCGCAGGATGACGAGCGGCGCGCCGAGACCGAGGTGCAGAAGCTCACCGACAAGCATATCGCCGACATCGAGGCGCTGCTCGCCGCCAAGGAAAAAGAGGTCATGCAGGTGTGAAGACCGCCGCCACCCCCCACCTGCCGCGGCACATCGCGGTGATCATGGACGGCAACGGCCGCTGGGGGGCCGCGCGCGGCCTGACGCGCACCGCTGGCCACAAGGCGGGGCTCAAGGCCGTACGGCTGGTGATCGAGGAGTGCTCGCGGCGCGGCGTCGAGGCGCTCACGCTGTTCGCGTTCTCGAGCGAGAACTGGCAGCGGCCGGCGGACGAGGTGGGCAGCCTCATGAGCCTGATCCTCGAGGCGCTCGACCGCGAGATCGGCGAGCTGCACCGCAAGGCGGTGCGGGTGCGCGTGATCGGCGAGCGCCGCAGCCTCGCGGTGCGGCTGCAGGCGCGCATCGCGGCCGCCGAGCAACGAACCGCCGCCAACGGCGGGCTGAAGCTGCAGGTGGCCTTGAGCTACGGCGGCCGCTGGGACGTGCTGCAGGCGGCGCAGCGGCTGGCGCGCGAGTGTGCGAGCGGCGCGCTGCGCCCGCAGGACCTTAGCGAGGAGCGCTTCGCCGCCGGGTTGGCCCTCGCCGGGCTGCCGCCGGTCGAGCTATTGATCCGCACCGGCGGCGAGCAGCGCCTCAGCAACTTCCTGCTGTGGGATCTGGCGTACGCGGAGCTGCATTTCAGCAGCAGCCTGTGGCCGGACTTCAGCGTGCCCGATCTCGAGGAGGCGCTGACGTTCTTCGCCGGACGCGAGCGGCGCTTCGGCCAGACCGCCGCGCAGCGCGCGGCGGCGAAGGCCTGAAGGCCTCGTGCCCGACCCGTTGCGCAAACGCGTCCTGACCGCCGCCGTGCTGGTCGCGGTGGCGCTCGCGATCCTGCTGTGGCTGCCCGACTGGGTGACCGTGGCGCTCATGACGGTCATGGCGCTCGCGGGCGCCTGGGAATGGTCGGCGTTCGTGCTGCTGAGCGCGCCCGCGCAGCGCTTCGCCTACGTGCTGCTGGTCGGGGTGCTGCTGCTGGCGGCCTGGCGCTTCTCGGCCAGCCCCGCGCGAGGCGAGCTGCTGCTGGCGCTGGCGGTGCTGTGGTGGCTGATCGCGCTGCTGTGGATCCTGCTCGCGCCGCGGCGGGTCGCGCCGTGGTCGGCGGGCGTGGCGGGCGTGCTGGCGCTGGTGCCGGCGTGGCTGGCGCTGGTGCGGCTGCGGCTGGCGCTGCCGCAGGGCGCACAATGGGTGCTGTTCACGCTGCTGCTGGTGTGGGTCGCCGATATCGGCGCGTTCTTCTGCGGGCGGCGGTTCGGCCGGGTGCGCCTCGCCGCGGCCGTCTCCCCCGGCAAGACCTGGGAAGGAGCCCTCGGCGGCCTCGCGGTGAGTGCGCTGGTGGCGATCGCGGGCAGCGCCTGGTTTCAGGTGCCGCTGGCGGCGTTCCTGCCGCTGTGCCTGGCGGCCGTCGGCTTCTCCATCGTCGGCGATCTCACCGAAAGCCTGCTGAAGCGCTTTGCAGGGATGAAAGATAGCGGCAGCATATTTCCCGGACACGGCGGGGTCATGGACCGCATCGACAGCGTGACCGGCGCCGCGCCGGTGCTGATGCTCGGCCTGACCGCGCTCGGAGTGATCGCATGATCGGAGTGGTGGTCCTCGGTTCGACCGGGTCGGTGGGCGAGAGCACGCTCGATGTCATCGCGCGTCATCCGCAGCGCTTTCGCCTGGTAGGCATCGCAGCCAACACCAATGCGGCCAAGCTCGCCCGGCAGATCCGCACCTGGCGCCCGCCCTACGCGGCGCTGGCCGATGCGCGCGCCCTGGGAGAGCTCGAGTCGCTGCTCGGGGATGCACGTGCCGGCACGCGACTGCTCGCCGGCGGACGCG
>Ga0210394_10002481_pt1 | contig 25161 bp, 33 predicted proteins | sample IncBWC12MmetaG_FD_160121 | JGI IMG/M metagenome (GOLD analysis project Ga0210394, IMG submission 160121) | Forest soil microbial communities from Barre Woods Harvard Forest LTER site, Petersham, Massachusetts, United States - Inc-BW-C-12-M | ecosystem: Environmental > Terrestrial > Soil >... | reverse complement strand
CTACTCACAGTCGGACCTGGACGAGATCGCTCTGCGCCTCAATCAGCGGCCACGAAAAACATTGGGATTTGAAACTCCGGCGGATAGACTGCAAGCCAGTGTTGCATCGACCCCTTGAGACCACCGGATTTATCAACATCTATCCGTACGACAGCGTTTCAGCGGACCTTCAAAGCGTAGTTTTCTATTATCCGACCTACAAAATACTTGAGCCAAATCGTGATAGATTCGGCTTCTTGGATGAGAGGCAAGCAGCTTGAAACCTGGACAGCGGATAGTCACCAAACTGCCTCTCGCTGAACTGTGGGACGAGAGCGGCACATTAACCGGCGACCGGCTCAGGACCCTCGACCAGAGCAATCTTGCGGAATTATTACGGACTGCCCCCGTGCAATTCGTTGTGGCCGATTGTGGCCTGCAGCTCAGGTGGATACCGACTGAGCAGCGGTTTGAGTTCTGGAAAGCAATTCGGCTCCAGATCGCCGACCCTTCTAGACCCATGTACCTAAAACAATTTCCGAACGAAACAGCATACATGGCCTCTGAATGGCGCGGGCGATCTGGCGAACCACTGATTCTGCTAGAGACGCATCACTAATCGGAATTTCACGAAGCAAATATCACTGTCTATCGCAGCCTGAGATTGGTGGTGAGAAGAGGATTTCTCAACATCTATCCGGCCTGTGGGTGACAGAAACGCTTCACCCGCGCATCGCTTGCGGACTTAGGGCTTAGATGCAGTTCTTCCAGCTGCTTGACCGCTCTGTCGTGAAATTCTTTGGTCCGCGTCACTACGCTTACAACGGAATCATGGCTTACATGTAAGAAAAAGTCGCTGCAGCCGCCGTGTGACCAGCTCGGCAAATAAAAGCTATCCCACGCAAATATCATTGGCTGCATCAGCATTCCGATCGCATCGGAAAGTTCGTCCGCTCGAAAGCGATGTCCCGCAGCTACTTCGAACGCCCGCGGTTGACCGGCACCTGCATTCATACTTTCGACGATGCGATAACCGATGCCTTCGTCAAACAGATTCCAAACGCCCCAGTGGTAAAACCAAATCAGAGCTCCATCGAAGTGTTGGTCCTCATAACCGATTGTGGCGACGCAATGCGCAAAGAACGGGAATCGTTCAAGTTTTGTGGGGTATTCAAGGTCGAAGCAATTAGCCTCGGAATGTGTGTAGAACAACCCGTCTTCGTCTGCGTGGACATAGCGGGATTCTGGTTCGAAGTCTTCGAATCCCTGAACCCACTTGGCTACATCTTCGGCGCTGAGAACCTGCATCGGTATTCGTCCCTCACTTTGGAGTCTCGCGTTGTTTTCTTAAGCTGTCGCGGACCAACCTTCCGGAGGAGTTTATCGCAACAGTTTGGCCTAAGTCCTGGCAAACGCTGTTACCGCACATTGAGTCTTGAGATAGATGTCGAGAACAGGGATTATCACCAGCTATCTCGTTTTGAGGTAGGTGGTGGTAAGCGGATTTCTCGACAGTAATCCTGGACCGAGCCGTCTGCTGAAGGTTTCAGACCACCTAAGAGATTACCTTCGCTTAGCGGGAACCCGAAACGCGAGACGATGGCGAACTATTACAGAGGGGCGTATCGTCCGGCAGCTCGGTGACCTTCAGCATCCGAACCATCTTGAGATGATGATTCAAGCCTTGAGCATCTTGGAATTGGACGTCATAGTTCATCGTGGAGGGATCTTTTAGGTTGCCGTCATTTCTGAGCCAGAGCGCGCCTCCGCATGCCGTGTAAGTGACGCCGTCAGCTTCGATGAGTTTCGGGCCAGGGCGAGGAGCGTGGCAGGAACAGATCTCTACCGCACCGCAGATGGTTGCCACGAGTAAGAGTTCGGAATGGTGCCGTCGACTCACGCTCCGCAATTTACGCTGAAAATAGAGCGAAGGGAACCTGTTTGCGCCCGTCGGATTACTAGTGATAAGCGGATTTCTCAACAGTTAATCGCATAAGCGCAAAATCGAGGCTTTTCTAGTTCACGAGCTGCCGGAAGTTGTTGGTACAACGGCAGAGCCGGGCGCTACTGCTTATCGAAGACGTACGCCAGCTTCGGTTTTCCCTCGAAGTCCTCTGTGAGTGTCTTTCCATCGCTCGAAAGACTCCAGCGCTCTGTGTCATGAATCACATCCTGCGAGGGCGCTCTGAGGATGTACTCGATGATGAGCACGGACTTCTCCCGCGTGGCTTTGACGAAGCGTGGAGAATCATTTTCAACCCATATTCCAAGCGGGTGTTCCTTGCCGTCGACGATGTAGGTGTATGAGCGATCCTTGGGGTCGGCCGAGTAGTGAAACTGAATCGTGTCGCCGTCGGTTGTGATCGTGATGATAGCGGAGCGCGGTGGAGAAGCTTTCTTGGGTATTGTGCTTTTCGGGAGATTCATCTTCCAAGTGCCGGAAAAGTCCGGCGTGGCGGCGGTTTGTGCGAGCGAACTACCTGCGAAGAATGTGAAAAGAGCGAGTGCGAGGAGCAGGTTTCTCATGCTTCTTATGTATCGAAATTGTAGTACATCGGCTTATTTTAGCGTAGGCAATCTTGTCCTCCTCTACCCGACTTTTGCTCCCGGCAGGATAACTGTTGCGAACAGGGATTATCACCAGCTATCTCAGAATGCGACGGAATCCGCCCCCCTGCCGACGAACATTGCTTCACACCGTCGATTGTCGGTTCATGACCGACGCGCGTCGTCTCCTAGTCCTATGGGTGTTGTTGTCTGCAATGACCGCAGTTGATTCCGTTTGGCCTCTAATTCGGGTTGGACTAGAATCCGACACGCCGAGGTCATCGCCGATTCATTCTGAAAGGCATCGAGCGCCGCGTTTCCCCTTCGTTGCTGGGATTCAGGTCACAGATCTTGTGACGGAAAAGCAACTAGCGGCGCACATCGAAGATTTGAGCCTCTTCGGATGTTTTGTGGAGACCGTTGATCCGTTTCCCGCAGGGACGAAGGTCAGACTGCGAATTTCATACGGTGGCGCGAATGTCTTAGCTCAAGGCACTATTGCTTATTCGCGAGACAACGGGGGAATGGGAATCGCATTCACTTCCGTTGAGCCAAGCAGCCTGCCAATCCTAGACGCTTGGCTCGATGACCTCAGAAAGAGATAATGCCCGCTTAAAACGAGACGCCTGCTCTTGGACTGCCTTACGGCTTTACTTCAGCGGGCGCGAAAACGACACCGGCTTCGATAGTCGGCGCTCTTAGGTACCCTCCAAAACTTTTCGCGCTTGTTCTATATCGTCTTCCGACCACATTCGGCCAGTTGAATTAGTCTCGGAGTCAAAAATAATGGGCGGAGCTTTGATCTTGCCTTGACGCAACAACAGGCGTAGCTGTGTTGGCTTAATCCCCAGAAGTTTGGCGGCTGCTATCGTAGTGACTTTCATTTTCGGTCTGGCGATTAGGCTGGTGCGAGCGCTTTTACGTGTTCCATGAGCTTTTCGGGTTCGCCCTTTGAAACTACTCGGTCAATGTTTGCTTGAGATTCGAGCAGTGTTATCCCCGTGTCCGCGTGCTGAGTAAACAGAATTATTGGAACTTCGGGCATTATTTTCTTCAACTCCCGAGCCGTAGCAAGACCACCTAACAACGGCATGGCCCAATCTAGAATTATGAGGTCGGGCCGACGTTTCAAAGCCAGCTCAATCGCTTCTTGACCATTTTTAGCTTCCGCACAGATGTCGTAATCGTCTTCACGTTCAAAAAGCTGACACAGCATTTTGCGTATCAGGGGATTGTCGTCAGCCACTAGGACTCGTTTGGCCATGTTGGAGCTTGCAAAGGCGAGGGCAAAATGACCTTAGCCTGTTAATTAGACCTTCGCTCAGTCCCAGCGCCGGAACTATCGGGTTCTTTCCGTAGGGCGTGGCGTGTAGGACGCGCGACCGACACGAGCCTTAATCTATCTAGTCGGCCTTGATTTCGAAATTCCGGGTAAAATTCCGGGTAAAGGAGAAGCAATTTGGCCGTATCGGTGTTGATAGCTGACGATTCCGAGGAATTTCGAAAGGCATTACGTCGTCATTTCGAAGGGCAATCCGACATTGTGGTTATTGGAGAGGCGGTTGATTTCTCTCACGCAGCGCGATTGGCCGGACACCTACGTCCTGATGTAGTTTTGCTCGACCTGCGGATGAATGATAGTCACGGGCTCGATGCTGTCACCGCTGCCCCTGCGCTCGTATCAAATGGAGCGACAATCTTGGCAATGTCATTTAGTACCGACGATGACGCGAAGGCTCTGGCCCGTCAAATTGGTGCCGCGAAGTTACTGGACAAGATGAGCCTATATACAGAACTAATACCGACGATACTCGGAATGAAGAAATAACTTTATTGCGCGTCGGCAATTTCGAAAGCCTTCTGCAAAATAACAGGGAGCACGTCGTCAGACTGATGCCGAAAGAATCCGTCAAGTGTATTGATACGCTTGCGGCAAGCCGGACAGCCGGGGACGGTAGCGCTGCTGCCTCCGGCCCCAGCCGATGGCGGTTCGTCCTCGAACACATCCCACTTGTGACGTACAAATTCGGCCTTCGCTGATTCGAAAATTCTAATTTTCGTCTCTTCGTCCATGATCGGATGAGTGGCAGTAACGCTCGGGCCCGCGGGACTTACGTTTCGACTGTCTCTGGAGGGAGCTTGGCATCGGGCCGCAGTGAAGGCTATAGAGTCATTCCCTGATTTGCGTCGCGGAAGCCCTACGAAAGAGAAGTTGTCCGCACTGTAGGAGAACCTTAGCGCTCCACGATTATTTCGAAGTCGAAACGCCGGCAATCTCGAAAGTCCTTTGCAAAATACTTGGCAGGACATCATCGCTGAGATGTCGCAGGTATTGACTGTTGGTTCCGAATCGCTTGCGGCAGGCTTCGCAACCGGAAACGATGATACCCGTGCCGCCGAGCGCAACCGTCGCCTTTCCCTCGACGAACGTGCCCCAAACGTGCCTTTCAAGCTCGGCCTTCGCGTCCACGAGGATTTTTGTCTTGTCCATTTTGGAGATTCCCTTTCCCTAATTGCAGATGATCCCTTACACGCACTCTGAGCCTTACTGTACATCCTTAACCCGATAGGTTCTGCATATGACCTTGTTCCTAGAATGGTGGAAACCGCTCCGTCAGAAGGTTGAAAAACAGTCAGGCCAACCTAGAGGGAGCAAAATGAAGAATCTGTTGAAGATCCTCTGGCGAGAACAAGAGGGACAGGACCTTACAGAATACGCGCTACTTCTGGGCTTACTTGCACTCGGGGCGATTGCGAGCATTGGAACGATCGCCAAGACAATCAACAATGTGTTTGCGAATGCCGCATCGAACATCGGCACCGCGGCGGGCCCGTAATTGCACAACTGAATGATAGGACCGCTTCCCTGACAGTCCGCATATTACTCACGCACAACCTGCCGCGGATCTTTGTCCTCCCTAAGTGCGACAAATCGGGAATGACGGAGGTGATTAGCTGGTGTCCACTCCGCATATTCGATTGCCGCCACGAGTTTCGGCTTTAGCCACACACATTTCTCCATGTCGGTCGCAGTCAGACCTTCACCCCAACGTCCTTTCTCGCTTTCCGGCAAGTTAACGAACGGACATTTGTGAGTTTCAAGGCCTTTGACTTTTCGGAACACGGCGGTTCGCAACGAGGGGACAAAGCCGTTACGCACGCGTGCTGCAAACATTAGCTTGCTGCCCTCGAAATATCCCACGAGGATGGCATCGAAGTTTTTGGGGCTGGGGGTGTAGCCGCCAATGACAAATTCCTGCCCGCCACCTATCCGCATTTTGACCCAAGCGCCATTCCGATCAGGCTCGTATAAGCTGTCGCGGCGCTTCGCAACAATTCCCTCAAGCCCCTGCGACCTGACTGCCGAGATCATTTTTTCGGCATCGGCCGGAAAGCTATCGGAGAAATGAATCGCCGACAGTTTCGGCATCGCCTTTGTGCGTAGCAACTCACGACGCTTGTCGAGCGGCTGCGTCCGCAAATCCTCCCCCTTCCACATCAGCAGGTCAAAAGCGTAGAAGGTAATGGCATCGGCATTCGCCGAGAAGTTCTGCAGGCGGCTGAACGATGGGCGGCCGGATTCATCGATTGCCACGATCTCGCCATCAATAATCGTTTCGTCTGGCACGCTTGCAAAAGCGGCGGCGATAGCAGGGAAGCGGTTGTTGAACCGTTTTCTGTTGCGGGAAAACAGGGTAACCTGTCCGTGATGCTGTACCGCCAATCCTCGATATCCGTCGAGTTTCAATTCGTAGTGCCATGCTTCACCTTCCGGTAGTTTCTTTACCGCAAGGCACGGCATGGGTTCGATGAAGTGTGCGTTGCCCATTGTCGTAAATATGCACTGTATCCTACAGCCACGGGGTTGTTTCCTTACGGCGGGCAGGATAGCATCCCTCGCGCTAAATTAACCCAAACCAAGGAGACAATGTGGACTTCGTAACCAAATTTGAAAAGGAACTTCGCAAACGGCATCACTCGCTAATGGCGGAGGTGGCAAAGATTGAACATCTGATTGATGCGTTCGAGAAGGGTGCGAAGCGCACTGCTAAAAAGGTTGGAAACAGGTTGTCAGCAGCGGCCCGCAAGAAAATCTCCATGGCGCAGAAGGCTCGCTGGGCTAAGACCCGTAAAGCGAAATCAGCGAAGGGATAGCGTTCGCAATGGTTGGCGAAATTCGGCTCGGAACCTCGTCTTTCACCGCCGACGGCTGGAACGGATCTTTCTATCCCAAGGGCATGAAGTCCTCCGATTACCTTGGCTATTATTCGAGGCGATTCGACACCGTTGAAGTGGACTCGACCTTCTATCGTTGTCCGACGATCGAGGCCGTCCGCAATTGGGCGCTCAAGACGCCGCCCGGCTTCATTTTTTCGCTGAAGATTCCGCAAACCATCACACATCAGAAAATTCTGGTCGATTGCGAGAAAGAGTTTGAGGAGTTTATTGGCGTGGCCCACGTGCTCGGCGAGAAGCTCGGGCCACTCGTATTTCAGTTTCCGTACTTCAACAAAGATGTTTTCAATAGTCCCGTGCAATTTCTCGATCGGCTCAAGCCGTTCTTCAAGACGCTACCCCGCGGCGACGGGTACAAGTTCGCTGTCGAGATTCGAAATAAATGGTGGCTAACGAAACGGTTCGCGGATCTGCTGAAGGAAAATAACGTGGCATTGGTGCTGCAAGATCATTCACTCATGCCGTCAGCGGAGCGCGTATTCTCGACGATCGACCCACTCACAGCAGATTTCGTCTACATCCGTTTGCTTGGAGATCGAAAAGCAATTGAAGCCAAGACTAAGGTCTGGAATCAGGTGGTCGAGGATCGAACAGCGAGCATGAGTTCGTGGGTTGAGGTCTGCGAGATGGTTCAGAGGCGCGGGATACCGCAGTACGTCTATTTCAATAATCACTATGAAGGGTTTGCCGTGGCGTCTGTAGAGCGCTTCCGGCGATTATGCACGACACGCGGGATCGATACACCGTTAAACGTGCGGTTGCCGGCGGTGATCGAGCCTACGCTGTTCGATATTTCGCCAACCTGATGCGACCGACTCCGGTACCACGCATCACTTCGCAATCTGTTCGTTCGTGGAGGGACGTTCAGCGGCAGCAAAGGTACAATTCGTAGCTTAGGGCGCACGGTAGCGATGGTTGTTATGAACGCTGCATTCATGCGCCACAATAAAGTCATGTGTTGGGTCTTGATAGCAACCGCAGTTATCCCCAATCCAATGCCCGTTCCTGTCGCGATACGACCACCTGGTAAGCACGTATATTGTGTTTGAGTGGGCAACGATTGCCTGGATCTCTTCTTGTGTGAACGCGTGCGTGTTTATTGTGAAAAAGGGCTTTTGGCCGTTAGCGGCTAAACCTCCGTCCTTATGCGGAGTTGTGGACCACCACTGATCGAAATCCTTACCAATTGTCGTTTGAAACGAGACACTATCAAGTGGCCCCACGTATTCTTTGGCATCGAGAAGGACCTGGGTTGCGAAATCGTTTCCGATGTTGTTGTAATGAATGTTTAGGCCCAGTCGATCATTCGGACGTAGTAAAGGTGACTCCCGGCCGAATACGTCAATGTGTGAGAGTTCTAAGTCCGCATACGGCTGTGTGTTGCGCTGCGCTGCCTCACTTGCTTCCAATGTCTTGCCGACGCGGTCCATTGTGATGTTGAACTGTTCTTGACCTTGGCTAATCGAATTTCGTATACCATCCGCCGTAGCGTCTAGTTCCTTCTTCGTCGCATCGAGACTGTTAGAGATTTGTGAGAAAGCCTTGGCCTGATCGCGATCAGCCGTATAGAGATTGCGTATTTCTCCGACCATCAACGCCGTGATAAACAGTATCCATCCCGCTTTTTCCCATTTTGTTGGTCCCTCGTGCAAAGCCATAATCGCCGATGCCACGCCCATGACGGTGACATATACCCCAACTGGGAATCGGTAGCCCTGATGCGACAGCCACGTCGGAAGATAGAATGTGATCACGGAGAAGAGTGCCAGCAAGAAGGCAATTCGCCTGATACGCAACCAACGCCCAAAGTGGAAGCATGGATGCGTGTTCCTCCTTCTCGGGGGCCGCATGAGGAGATTAATCCGCATGCTCGGTATTGCGTGTTTGCCTCGGGGCATCTCGCAGGATTATACCGTTTCACCTAGTTGGGGCCATCGAAGAACGCCCTTCGACGCGACGCTGCACTGACTTGCGATATACCGTCCGGCAACGGTTGAACTGTTTCGATCGCTGTGCGGAGTGAAGGGGATCGAGACGCCGCTAAACGTGCAGTTGCCGGCAGTCATTGAACCCACACTGTTCGATATTTCGCTGAACTGAAGTGTACTCGACAACTACGTCTCATCTTGAGATAGGTGGTGATAAGCGGATTTCACAACACCTATCCGGACGCGAGATTTGGATTCAGGTGGGTGATAGAATACCAAGGTGTTTCCAGTTTCCTGGACTGTAGTGGTCTTGTCCCTCGCTGTCTGCGCGGCCATCGGAATGGCGCTAGGTGCGCTCACGGGATTCTCGGTTTCCTTCATATTGAGTCTCAATTTTCGAGGCATTCTTGAGGATGCGTTTCTTGGCTCGTTTGGATTTGTACTGGGGTTCATCGGAGCCGTATTCATACCGTGGCACCGAAACGCAATCACTCCTGATAGAGTGGGTTTCGCAGTCGCCATAATTCTGCCACTTCTGCACGAGCTGTACCGTTTCAGGTGCTCCAAGGACACCCTTCGGGATTACTAGTGAGAAGAGGATTTATCGACATCTATCCGAACTTTGGCGGGTAGCTCAGTTGTGTGAAATTGGGTGGATGCGAATGTCGCGTCGGATGGGCCGTTTCATTTCTGCTGCTCCACCTACGCGCAGTTTGCAATTTGGGCGGACGGGGAAACATAGCGCGCGGTGTCGAGGTGCCGAGGTCAATCAATAGGCAGCTTTTCACCACATTCATCATGGGCGTAGATTCGGGCAGTACCGCTGTTCCACTTCCACCAACTTTGCCAAGTTCTGTATAGCAACGCAGGATCAACGGTGGAAACATTGCCGTTCATCACCCGCCGATGCGTAAGCGTCTCTAGACCATTCTCAGCAACTTGACGAACGTCTTCCTCCGGAGACTTTAGGAGATTTAACAGCGGTGGCATGGCGTCACGAGAAGCAGTCAGGGACATCGCGATCGCTCCCTGCATGCGTTGGCCTTCGGTCGAAGCATTGATCTCCGAAACGAGGAACGGAATTGCATCTTGGCCTCCCAATTTGCCAACCGCCAACGTCCCATAGAATCGAGTTTGACTTTCGAACGAAGCTCGCTTTGTCACTTCTAGCAAGAGAGGAAAATAGGCAGGGTCGCCCATTTCCCCGAGATATTTGATTGCTAGACCAGGCTCCACTGACCGTTCCGCTTTCTCAAGATCGTCTGCGTCCGGTTTGATCTGCACGCCGTTTTCCGCGATTTTCGATAGCGCTTCTTTCGCGCCCACAGTGTTCAAATGCTGAAGCCCGATGAGAGCTTCTCCCCACTCATCAGAATCAATCATTTTCAAAAGCGTTTCCTCCATAAATGGCGGAGCCAGATATACGATTGCTTCCAGGGCTTCTTTGTGCTCCTGCGTGTTCGTGGAAGCGAGTGCGGTCACATACGGTGAGAAGACAGCACGAAGCTCCACGGGGCTTGTGGGTTTGAGATTGAGTTCAATATCGTCCTCGAACACTTGTTGTTCCCGCAGTTCACCGAAAAGGCCCTGGTCGGCGGGCCACCAACTTACCGAGCGTCTCGCATGTATGTGGTACAGCCCTGCACGAGGAAGTTTGTAGTAGTAGTTTAGCAACACCTTCTGGGTGCTTTTGGCACCAGGAGCTAATTCGATTGTCCCAGATACACATGAATATCCCGGGAGGCCATCGCAGGTGCCGTCCGCTCGCTTTTCGCCATCAATTTGGAACAAATAACCCGCGCATGGGGAGAGCGCATTCGCGGTTTGAATCCGCAATGCCTGAGCACCGTTATTCACGACTTCAAAAACGACGTACGTGGGCCCACCGACAATCTGCTGCCCTCCAGAGAGATGGAAGTGGCCCGCAAGTGGTGATGACGCCCACAGTGGTGTACATGCAAAGAAAAGCGTGCTGCAAAGCCGCAGATATGGGTTCATCGGCGCTCCGTCGTACGTCTGCATCCATATTAGACACCAACGGCAGCTTCACCCTCTTGGGGTCTGGCAAAATTACTCTCGTAAGTAACCCAAGCGAAAATTTACTTCACCAGAATAGATGTCGAGAACAGGGATTATCACTACCTATCTCATCCTGAGATTGCTGGTGGGAGGCGGATTTATCGCCAACTATCGGTCGGTTCGGTATGGTTATCGTCCTTGAGTCGCGTTGCCTTGTGCCAAAACAACGCACGCAAAAATACGACACCACCGCACCCCATACTCACCCCGAAAAGGAGGCCGCCGACCAGGACACATGCGAGTTGGAGGAAATATCGGGGTTCTCTAACATCGGCGTTTATCCACTTGGCACACAGCAGCAGGAGCACAGCAGCCCCACCACTTGTGACGCAAACCATCCCGTACCGCCCACCGTTAGAGCCCGGCAGTTTCCCTCGCCACGCCATATACGGGATTGCAATCGCAAGTACTGGGCCGACAACAAACAGGCTCAGCAGTTCGAGTACTCCCGTCAGCCATAGGTACTGCGGACTCATGAGCAAAGTATCAAGAATTCGGGATTTCGCATTACCGCCCCTGTTTTCTCGGATTCTATATCACAGACAAAGGCAATTGACTCTGACTTGGGCCAAGTGACCGCCTACCATTGGCCGCTCTGAGAAATGAGGAGAGACACGGTGCCGTCACGCGTGAGCCACTGGAAGCCTGAAATATCGGAATCACAAAAGGGATCCAGCAGGCCCTCTAGATTCCTCCAACCAGTCGAATTGAGTTCGCAGTCAAAGGTTAGACTGTCCGCTTGGCGAACTCCGTAGTTTTCCTTAGCTTGCCGTAGAGTAAGGCGGCATCCGCCAACTGGTTGAACCCAAAATTCATTCTGTAACGCAACAAGTTCACGTTCACCCGTGGCCAGCAATCTTATAAGTTGCCTCAGAAGCTGCACTTCGGTGCGACTGAAATCATAGAGCCGAATCAGTGGGCAATCCTTCGATCCATCGCTCAAATATTCGAATTTCATTGTCGTAGGCTACTACATTCAGATGGCACGATTTCAAGACGAATTGACCAATTCCTACCAGTCACGTTAACTGACGACTGGATTTTTCCGGATAGATGTTGCGAACAGGGATTATCACTACCTATCTCAGTCTGAGATACGTGGTGAGAAGGGGAGTGGCTGTTGAAAAAGTCGGTTTTTCTGAAACAAGTCGAAAATCGGGTGATAGAAAATGTCCTGGAGACTGGGGGAAATCGTTTGTAGAGCTTCCTGACGCGATCCAATTTTTGCAAATTCCGAGTGAGCGAGTTTTTCAACAGCCACGGGATTTCTCGACATCTCTAACGAAGCCGGTCTCGTCAAGAGTGTTTAGTTCTTTTTTATTCCTTTCGCACACACTCCTACGTTTGCGGCAGTCCCGCTGTTTTCTCTGATGGGTGCTGCGCCGCAATTCTCGAGTTCTTGTCCGTGTCCAACCTACAGGCTCGGTTCGTGTCACTTTCATCGTCTCGGTCTTGCCCACCAGACATCTCTCCGATCACGTGCGACCATGATGATTTCTTCGAACTCCCCGCATTGGGGGAGGCGGGTAGCCTATTCACTTGATCCGGTCGCTGCGCTGCAGGACCACTGTCGAGATCAGGCATCCCCGCATGGACACTACCGCTTTCCTGCCGCGCCTTTCCTCGACGGCAGAACTCTTGGTAATCAATCTGGTCACGCATCATGATCCAGAGTCGGATCCCGAGTTTTCGAGCTGCGGCGACTCTCGCTTTCCCCAGTCCTTTCTGCACGAGTTTGCGCCGATAAAAGCGTTTCAACTCCGGATCCCGCCCGACTGCATGCATCGCCGCTTCACACCACAGATAACGCAGCATCAGCCGTCGTGCCTCGGGCCGTTGCTGTGTCTGCTCACTCACTTGCCGGTCGAGCTGCCGCCGCCCGCTGGAGTGTTCACTCGGGATCATGCCGATATAGCTGGCCAGCGCTTTCCCATCGCTGAACCGCAGCGGATCCCCGAGGAACACTTCGGTAGCTAACGCGGTGATCGGCCCCACTCCCGGATGCGTCAATGGATTTCTGTAAGCGAGGGTACAAGGCCAGCAGTGCGGCAGCACGTCGCTCGCTGGCGTGAGGAGCCAGGGGCAACGCCCGCAGTGCGTGCTGGCCCGCTTGGCTCCATAACGAGTGACCTCGCCTGAGACCATGGTTGAGTGCCATCGATTGCAGCGTGTGCTGCACTCGGCTTCGCAGGCGCACCCACTGATGCCGGTGACGTAACAACGTGCGCAGATCGCGCTGCTGGGTGGAGGGCATCCAGATCGTTGGGAAACGATTCTCGGCGAGCAACGTCAGCAACAATCGTGCATCCCGCCGATCATGCTTTTGCTTCCGCGTCTCCGCTTTGCGGATCTTCTGGGGATGACCGACGCGGCATTCGATCCCCAACTCTTCCATCAACTCCAGGAACCACTGCATCGAGCCGGTCGCTTCGATCCCCACCAGCACAGGGCGGGAAAGTCCAGAGTAAAACTTCCGCAATTCCTCGCCATCATGCTCGAGAGTCTTCTCGACGAACTCCCCTGTATCCGTATCCAACATTGCGATCGTCTGTTGTCGAGCGTGTAGATCGCATCCTATAATTTTCATCTCGGCCTCCTTCGATCCGAGCTCTGTTAGGTCTGGACACCATACAGTTTACTCGGCTCGTCGTGAGGCCGACTTCGTTATGCCATCACTTACCGAGAATTGCCTGCCTTCCTAGCCTAAACCTTACGATTGGGAAGTCCGGTAGCGAGGCAGTGTGACCGAGCAATGATCCGACTGATGGTCGCAAAACTTGCGGCGCGCAAACGATAGAGCACAATCATAGACGGAAACGTTCTGTCCTTTTACTCTTGCTGCGCCACAAACGTCATCAACTCTGCCAAATCCACCAGCATCGTGCTGACGTGTGCGCGCACATCCGCAAGCATCGCTGTGCGATCGCTAATCATGTCAACGCTCACCTTAGTATCGCCTTTGCCGGTGGTGGTAAGCGCCGCGATCGTCTTGGCATCGGGCTTCTCTTTCAGATGACCATATTTTGTCCATTCGGACATCAAGTGTTCTTGCACCGTGCGGCCATGAGGCGTTCATGGATACGGAGACGGGAGAGTTCGGTGAGCGGCGACTTGCACACGGTGACGGAGAAGCAGAGAAGTTCTACCGCGATCTGCAGCAAGCAGAAATCAGCGTGCGAGTGGGGATGGAGGCAACGGGACATGCACGCTGGTTTGAGCGGTTGCTGGAGGAACTGCACTTCGAGTTATGGATCGGGGATCCGTTGGAAATTCGAGCCACGCGGGTGCGGAAGCAAAAGACCGATCGCCACGACGCGCAACTACTGCTGAAGCTCCTGCTGGAAGACCGCTTTCCCCGAATCTGGGTGGCGAGTTGGGAAAACCGAGATCTGCGACAACTTCTGTGGCATCGGCATCGTTTGGTGCAGATGCGCACACGAATCATGAATCAGTTGCAAGCCGTGGCCCTGAACGAAGGAGTGCGGCAAAAGAAGCGGCTGTGGGGTCAGGCGGGACGAGCGCAGTTGGAGTCGTTCGTATTGGCCCCCTGGGCAAGCCGGCGGCGAAAAGAACTTCTGGAGCTATTAGACCGACTGAACCCGAGCATTCGCGAGTTAAATGCAGCTGTGGAACAGGAAGCGACCAGGCGGCCGGAAGTGCGGCGGCTCATGACGCATCCAGGTGTGGGTTCGCTGACGGCACTGGCCTTTGTGTTGATCGTGGGGACACCGCAACGATTTGCTTGTGGCAAGCAGATCGCGAGTTATGTGGGATTGGTGCCAACGGAAGAACCCAGCGGCAGCCGTCGACGGCTGGGTCATATCAGCAAACAGCGGAATTCTCTGCTGCGGTTCTTGCTGGTGGAAGCGGCGCAAGCGACGGTGCGCAGCGACCCGGATTGGCGGCGAAGGTTTCTGCACTTAGCGATGCGTCGAGAACGTGGCATCGCGAAGGTGGCGATGGCACGCAAACTGGCGGTCCGTCTCTACTGGATGTGGCGGAAGGAATGGGACTACGAGCAAGTGAAGAGGTTCGGTTCGCACGCGGGACAGCCCGAAAATCCTCTGGGTGTGAAGTAGATCACCGACCGAATGATTGGGCATCCCGCTCCCCTCAAAAAGGGGAGTTCGAAGAAGTAATCATGATCGAAGTTGTGATCGAAGAGATGGTTGGGTCGAACTGAATTGAGCTCGAGACGATTACAAAGCGAGCCTCGGATTGGTATGGCGAGCGATTCGACAGAATGAAATGATGCGCTCCTCGGAGCGCAGGCAGAACCACGTCCAAACAGTCCTTGACTCAGCCGACATTGTTTAGAGAGAGGATTTCTCGACATCTATCCGCTTCCGCCCAATCCTCGAACCACTTTGTTAAAATCGCGCGCACGTAACCACCCAACCTCCGGCGGAGTTTTAATTTTTACTGAGGAACGATATGACCGTGGATTTATAGAGATGGGGGGCAGAGGAATAGGTGGTGTCGTGGTCGGCGTGAGACACAATCAGAAGGGCTTTGTCGGGGCTCAAAGCGGCATCGTACATGCGTCTTGCGTTTTGCGGCGGGCAGATTTTGTCGTCCTCGCCTGCGATGAATAGAATCGGACGCGGGCCGATGCGAGAAATTGCTGCGAGTGCGTTTGCTTTTTGGCCATCGAGCCAGATACCGGTGCGAAAGTAGTAGAAGGGCTTGACGGCCCATAGGGTGAAGCGGAAGCCGGCAAGCCGCAAACCCAAGCGCTCCCAGAACGAACGCTCCGGATCCTCGGCGAGAAGAGTGGTAGCGCGGCCGACCATGTCTGTGAACGAAATGTACGCGCTATCGGAGATGACGCCTGCGAAGCCAGTCGAATGGGCGGCTGCATAGAGCGCGGCGACGGCACCGTAGGAATGACCCATGACCGAAATTTTGCCGTCGACGCCGCGGCTGTGGAGATAGTTGAGGGCGCCGACAATGTCGCGCGATTCCATGTAGCCAGGGCCAGCGTACGTGCCCCCACTCTCGCCGTGGTCGCGCAGATCGATCAGCAGTGTGTTGTAGTGGTCGCGCACGAGAAATGCGGCACGTGACAACATATCTGAACGGTTGCCATTTATCCCGTGTGCGATGATAACCGTGCCAAGCGACACGCCGTCTGAGCGAATGTACCAACCTTTGAGTGGAATCTTATCTGTGGCTGAGAAAGAAACGTCCTCGGCTGCTAAATCGAAATCGCCCGGGTGCGCTCGCGGGGTTCGCCAGTAAGGATGGTCACCTGCAACGGGAATCGTGGCAAGGTAACCGACGACAGCCCAAATAGCGAAGAACGAGCCGAAGATAAAAAGAGGGCGCAGGCCGAATCTTCGAGAGGAGATCGCGCCAGCGTGTTGACTTGCCACACAACCAGATTATCACCGTAGGAGATTAACGAATCGCCGCCCAAAAAAAAGCGGGGAATTCCACATCGTATCGTAGTACGATATATTTGTGTTGTTAGAGGCCACCCAATGTGTCCGAAAATCATCTAAATAAATGTATCCAGTCATAGGGACCTCCGACCAGCGAAGGACGCGGAGAAGGAGGGTTCGATGGCTTCCTGTCAAAGTGGCTGGCGGTCTGGATCGGGGCTTGGATCGCACAGTCACACTGGGCCATTGGTGGTTTCGAGTTCAGGGGGCGGTGTGATCCCGGCACCTCTTGGAGGATTCGCATTCGCTGTCGTGGCGATCTGGAGGGCACCGGCAACGACCACGCCCGTTAAGGCAGCATAAACAATCTAGGTTCTCATTCCGCGTCCGTGGCTGGTCCAGTCCTTCTGCAAGAGAGGAGATACGGCCATGCGGCAATCTCAGCATCTTTCGAGCCAGCTGATCAACGTCGTTGAATGCCATGCAAATAAGCTCACCCGTGACACTGTAGAAAAGCTGCAAAACAGCCCCCGGACTCCCTCATTTAACAATCTTCCCTACAGTGAATTGGCATACCGAGTGAATGAGATTTATCAGAATTTGAGTCACTGGCTCTGCGACAAAACGGATCCGGTGATTCGCAGTTGGTACAACGAGCTGGGCGAGAAGCGTTTCAAAGAGGGCATACCTGTGCAGGAGGTCCTCTGGGCACTCATCCTGACGAAACATCAGTTGATGGCTTATCTCGAGGCATATGCGCTCGCAGATTCCGCGATGGAACTTTATCGGCAACAAGAACTCGATCGTTTTATCAGCCGATTTTTTGATAGAGCTATCTGTTACGCCGCAGAAGGCTACGCGCGTGCCGCAGGCCTTCACGGAAGACAAAACGTTCAGAATGTGGGCGGCTGGGGATGAGCCCATGTCTAAACTCAAAGTCCTTCTCATCGGTGAATGCGCGCGTCCGCATTCTCACATTGCGCAGCGTCTGGCGAACTGGGATGCGGATTGTCAATTCGCGAATTCCTATTCGGAAGCCTCTGAACTGCTCAAGGGCCACGCTTTCCGGCTGGTAATAAGCGGGACAGACTCCGCGAATCACTCGGCGTCACTCATTCCCCTCTTGGAAGGGTCTCCCACAACCCTGTTCCGTTCTTATCCGATTGAGGATAGCTGTTTATGGATCCGAATCTTAAACAACGGCAATGTTTGTTGGGACGCTCCAGCGCTACGTCCCAGTGACTTTGGGCAACTACTGCGCCAGGTTCTCAATGGCGACCGTTGCTGGAAGGAGGCCAAATGAAAACCCCGCCAACTAGCACTATGCATGACGAGGAGCACTGGGTTAAGGCAAAGATTGGCAATATGGCAAACCGTCGGAAAGCCATTTCAGAAGCTATTGCAAAGCGAGCTTTCGAAATCTACCAACATCAAGGGTGCCGGCCCGGACAGGATCGATACAATTGGCGCCTCGCTGAAAACGAAACTCGTTCAGGCGCTTCCCTGCGGAGTTTTGGTGTCGAACGATGAAATCACCGTTTCGGTGTTCTCTTCTGTCTTCATCGCTAAGGACATCGACGAAATCGAAGCCTGCGTCGAGCCACACAGCCTGATTCTCATAGGAAAAAAGAGGTCGGTGTCAAGGGAAGACGTGGGTGCCGTCCGAATCCTCCCTTTAAAGGACGAATTTGATCCCACCTCGGCGAAATTACGGCAGAAGGGTCCCTACTTCGAAATTGAAATACACAAGTCGCAGGCGAACAAGTGAGGTGCTTATGGTCGACCTCAATTTCTCCGATTTCTCTTGGTGGGTATGGTTGCTGGCTGGTGTCGGCGCATTCATTGCCGTAATTGAAGTGATGGACGCGTCCTGTAGACGCAAGTACGAATGTATAAAACTGCTGCTATCGGTGGTGTTTGGATTCGCTGCCCTCATCTGCATCGCTATCGGATTTCGACACTTTGTCTTCTGGGTAGCGGGAGGCTAACAACACACCATCAATTCACTCACCTGACTGATGGTAGCTTGTTTGCTTTTGATTGCCGGCCTGGTCTTGGCCTTTACCGCCATTGAAGCCGGGCAACGTCATCGGTCTAGAATTTCTCTTACCTTCTCAACGAGCTGAGCTCCACTATACGGCTTCGGAAATACGTCGAAACCTGCGAGTGCCACTCGGTGTCGTAGCCGATCATCATCCAGTAGGCCGCCCAGTATCAGGACACGCATCAAAGGACGCTTTGCCCTTAGATAACTCGCCGCTTCATGTCCCGGCAGGCTCGCAACGTAGGTGCGCGTAATTAGCAAATCGGGCGTGCACTGCTTTAGCCAGTCCAGTGCCGACCCAAGATCGCCCGTCGGCACCACTAAATATCCCGCACCCTCAAGAGTTTCGCACACGACCGCGCGCACGAGGGGATCAGACATCAAAAGCAAGACTGTCTTCTTCGACATGATTGCGAACGAAAGGCAATTGTTCGTCTAGAGGTCGCTAAATTCGTTCATTCCGAGTGTATCTTATCCCTGCTTCTGGATAACTGTCGAGAACAGGGATTATCACTACCTATCTCGTTTTGAGATTTCTGATGGCTTCACAGACCACTCCTCGATGTGACATTGGCAAAAGTGTCAGAAGTAGCTATATAACGAAGAATAGACAATGATAGGATGCTCATCCAATCGCGAAATCTCCGATTCAATGCGAGCTTCATGAGCTATATCAAGAGGATCCAACGGGTAGTTTGTAAGCCTCGTCGTCTGCGACGGATACTGGCGATCGCTCTTGTCCTTCCCTGTACTGGCTGGCCACGCATAATCGCCGATAAAGTTTCCGCTCCTCAACCACTTTGGGAGATTGATCTTTCGAAGTTTGAATACCAAAGCAGACCTAGAGAGTCCAACGAGGGCAATCGCTGGTGGAGAACCAGACAGGCCCTCGCTTTCATCCAAGAAAATGTCCTGGCTACGACTTTTGAGGTTCACATTGAGAACAGTGGACCTTCCGTTCGTGACAAGACTCTACCTACGGACCCTTATCACATGGCGGCGTTGTTTCTGGATACAGGCAGCGGAGAGGTGATTAAAAAGGCTGATTGGCCCGTCAAAAGTTCCGATCACACCTGGTTTTTTCCCGCTCAAGGTGGACAATTCATTCTCGGAATAGCCGATAGGCTCACTCTCTACTCTCCCGACCTTTCCGTGGTCACCGAACGCACAATTCAGGCGGCATATGGGCAATTCCTTATGGCCATGCCAAGCCCCGCTGCAGACACTTTTCTTGTGTTGTACAACGGCGGCCCTGACTTCAAGTATGCGTGGAAACTGGACCTGCTGGATACGACTCATCTCTCGACACTGAACTCGTGGACCGGAGATCAGGCGAAGCCCAAGTGGACCGTATGGGGAAACGAGCTAGCTAGATTCTCCGACCACGACATGAGAATCGAAATACCACCTTCGGAACCTAAGGAAGTGCCTACGACGATTGAATTGTATTGCGGCTATCAAAGTTTCCTCAATCGGGAGACCCTGGCGGTTGGGAAGTTCGGTAAGGGCGGTTGTAATACCGTGGCGTTGGTCTCCACGGATGGAAAGATCTTGCAGGAATTGCATTTCGATTCCAAGGGACTAGTCGGAGTCGCTCACGCATCCAGAAACGGAAAGTTCTTTGCAATCGTCGGTAACGCTTCCCAGAGGATTCCCTGGAAGCCTTGGGTCATGGTTTTCAGACTCGGCAGCGATAAGCCTCTTCTGACTATTGATATTCCGCCGACATCTGACTCGTCGAGTGAATGTCATTCGGAATCTTCGGGGACCCGCGCACGGAATGGGGCGGAGTAGCAATATCTCCCGAAGGGGACCTGCTAGCAGTTCGATCTGGTCCCATCGTGCGCGTTTATCGAGTGCCACAGGAACAGGCGCAATGAGGAATCAGATCTGATGAAATCAAGAAAGCCAATCGTGGCTAACACATTCCTCAAAGCGACGTTCATTTTCTGCGCCGCGACGTTTTGGACCCCCGTGGCTAACTCACAAGTTGTCAGCGACGGGTCTAAGGCGGGACGTTCCCCGATAACATTTCCCATGGCGCTTTCCTGGCTACCTGCCGATACGGAAACGCTTATTGTTGCGAACGGACCGTTCGTGATGCCTCAGCGACAGAACGCGGAGGAAGAGACTAAAAGCCGTCTTCTTTCGCTCAAAGAAATTAGGGAAACGTTCGAGTCACTGCCCCTCGGACTTGTCGGATTGCAGCAAGGCGCCCTTGAAAAGAAATTTACGGGCCGGGAAGTTGCCTTTGCAATTGAAGGCGCTCGGAGTTTCCGATCTCCTTCGGGTCTTGGCGAGATGACTTATGAAGGATGCGACATCGTAGTGTTCACCCACGATGTTACTAGCCTGGGTGTTGCATTCATGGAAGATTCCAAAGGCGTCGCAACGAAGTTCGAAGAAGTCGAAGGCCAGCGTGTGGGCGTATTCGATAAAAAGATGGAAGAGGACATTTGGACGACGATGGTAGCGTTCCCAAAAGGGAATGTGTTGGTCGTAGCTACGGATCGCGACTACCTGCGCGGAGTGCTAGCGAGAATCGGTGGTGCGGGCGGGCCGAGGGCGCTGCCGGACGGACTGCCGGAATGGAAATACGTCAACATAGACGATCACGCCTGGGGACTGCGGCATTACGACAAGAGGCAAGCGGAGATGGATCCCTCTTCGCCGATTGGCGGCGAAAAGTCCGCGAATATCCCGGACGATGACGCGATCGGTATAGTGTTCAACCTCGATGCAAGCCGAGGGAGAACGGCCACCATCACGTACCTTTCTAAAGCAAAGGATGTTCTAGCGGTTGTGAAGGCGAACCTTTTCCCGCCTGGATCGGAAGAAGATTCGGTGAAGGATTTGCGGATTCGTTATCGCGAAATAGGACCTGGAGTCGTCCGAGCGTCATTTGATCTGATGCACTCGGAGCCAGTGTGGTATTTCACTTTCGTGTTGATGGCAGTTCTCGGCCATGGCGTTTACCTGTAGCGGAGCAATCACACTAAAGATAGCTATTGATAACAGGGATTTATCACCACCATTTCAGTCTGCGACAATTCCCACAATTTAGAGCAATTCGTCGGCGACTTTCAGGCGATGTGCTTTTTCGACGCCACAATCGATTTTATTTTTGCCAGCGCACGAATATTTATTATTTCTTTAACGTTGTTAAACAAATGCAAAGACGGATGGCCTATTTCACCGTCACTGTGTGGTCATTTAAGCACAAGGTAGAGAACCCCCTCAAACACATGACTGGAAAGAGGGATGAGCGAACTGCCATTTTTGCGGCTAATTCTCCCTCTGATCTCTGCACTAGCACGATAATCTGGGTCGAATCGCCATCCACACGTCTGTTTACTAGAAGTCTTGCAACAAAGAGTCTGCTCAGACTAACGGGTGCTTCATTTCTGGCCCCCGCAACGTGTCGCTACAACGGTCCGGCCCGAGCAAGGATCGGCCAAACGGCCTTTTCTTCTCCGGAGACTTGGGCCAGCGAACAACACTGATTCACAAAGATGTCCTCCACGGCCTCTACCCAAACGACGGAGTTTGTACTGAACCACAATCTTTTGCTGTGGCTCAACGAAAAACCTCATCTGTAATGCCAAGCGGGTAACCTTGGCAGGGTCGATCACGCCGGCCTTGACCATGTCGGTGTATTCTCCCGACTCAGCGTTGAACCCTAGGTTCTCATCCTTTGAATCGAATACCGGCGTAAGCCCGCTCCAAGGAGTTCTCGCGACACTGCAGCCTCATGGCGGCCGGACGAAAGAACCGGAGCTGCTTTCCAGCTCTCCCCCAATCTATCCGGCTCTAGGCAAGCAGGCTCGTATTGAAGGTCAAGTGATAATCGATGCGGTGATTGACACAACGGGGAAGCTGACAGATATGACGGTAGTCTCGGGTCCTCCGCTACCGCAACAAGCGGCGATCGATTCGCTGCGTATGTGGAAATATCGGCCTGGTTATCTCAACGAAAAACCCGTTCCAACCAAAACGTCTATCACCGTCAATTTCCGTCTGCGCTAGAAAACGCGCATCGCATCCCGAGTTGTACGCTTTCTGAATGCACTGGGCGTAAGTGTGCAAACTCTTTCCCATCGCGCGAAAAGCTTCACTCCATCTCTGCAGCGAAAATCACCAAAGGACTGAGAACAAGGCCGATTAAGCGCAGGTCGTAACGCGCCAGGAAAGTTCTTTGTTGGGGAACCAATTGCAGATACTATCCCGGGGTTCTCGTCGGTAATACGCACCGGCTCGTCTCCAATCATAGAACATGAAATTTGACTTGATCATTCAAAGCGGAGCAGAAGTCCGCCCTCTGCCCTTCTTGGATCCCGCTCGCGCGCTTCGCATAACGGCGAGACGTAGAATCTCTTCGCAGTTTCGGCTCGCGGGTCTGGTCTCGCTGTTCTTTGTACTGGCCGCTACGAATCTCGTCGCCGCACCGCCGGCGCATGCATCGCAGCCCCGTCTTACGGCGAAATCTCGCAAAACGTCCGCAGGCCCTCTCTCGCGAACAATTCAGGTTGCTAGCTCGGTTCCAACCATCGCCTTTGCGACCTATCTTGGGCGTGCAAACTACAGAATTAACGCGATGGCCCTCGGCACGGATGGAACCATCTATGTTGCAGGCGTCACGCTTGCGAGCACGGCGGCTATTGATCCTACTCAATCGAGTTCTGGTAACGGCACAGCATTCGTCGCCCGCATTTCGAATGACGGGTCACATCTGCTGTACTTCACGAACCTGGGCACCGGCGCTGCCGATGAAGCGCGCGCAATTGCGGTCGATTTGTCCGGCAACGCCTACGTCACCGGCCAGACGAACTCGGCGAATTTTCCTGCCGTGAAGGCTGTGCAGCCAACGTGCAGCCAAAATGCAACGGGGCAATGCTCAGGCGATGCATTTGTTACAAAGCTGAATTCTCTGGGTGAAATCGTCTACTCAACTTACTTCGGCGGCAGTGGCTACGATGCGGGAAATGCCGTCGCGATCGACGCCGCCGGAAACATTTACGTCGCGGGGACAACTACATCAACCGATTTCCCAGTATTTAAGGCCGCGCAGCCGACGATCGGCGGCGCCGGAGATGCCTTCGTCGCCAAGATTTCTGCCGACGGCACCCGAGTGCTTTTTACCACATTCCTCGGTGGCAAAGGGAGTGATGAAGCCCGTGGTATCGCGCTTGACGCGGCAGGCGACATTTTTATCACAGGCGCGACCGCGTCTATCGACTTCCCTACCCACAGCGCGCTGCAGTCCGATTGTCTCGTGAACTCGAAGGGTGTGTGCGCGGGCGAAGCATTCGTCTCGAAGCTTTCCTCGGATGGCTCGACGATTCTTTATTCCACGTACCTCGGTGGCAGCGGGGGCGATGCGGCAAATGCGATCACCGTCGACGCAGCTGGCAGCGCCTACGTCGCTGGCGTCACCAACTCTGCAAATTTTCCGCTTTCTAATCCAGTCCAGGCGCACGCTGATGGCAAGTCCGATGCGTTCGTGAGCCGCCTTTCGCCCGACGGTCAAACGCTAATTTTCTCGACGTATCTTGGTGGAAGTGGCGCGGATCAAGCAAATGCAATTGCGCTCGATGCGTTCGGAGATGTGTTCATTTCGGGCTGGACCGGCTCCCTAAACTTTCCCACGTTTAATCCCGTTCAATCTTCTTGCAGACCCGATGGTGCAGGCGCGTGCAGTATCGATTCGTTCGTCGTTGCACTTAATGCCTCAGGCTCGGCAACGGAGTTTGCGACGTACTTGGGCGGCAGTGGAGTTGATGACAGTCGCGGAGTTGCCGTCGATGCGCAAGGCACGATCTACCTGGCGGGTTTAACTACATCAACCGATTTCCCTGCCGCAAAATTGATGCAGCCTTCTCAGGCCGCTGACGAAGTGGCGGGAGGCGCATTCAGCGCAAAAATTACGGGAGTGAACATCAACGGGAGCGCGGCTGCGGGCAGCAGCGGCAACAATTTGAAAGCCCAGGCTTCCGGGCCAGCCGATCCGCCAACCGCGTGCACTGGAACAACTACCAACTGGCTTGGCGGCACCGGCAACTGGAGTAACGCCGCGATGTGGAGCACAGGCGCTGTTCCAAATAGCGCCAGCACGAATGTCTGCATCGACGACGGGAATGCGGTCGCCTCCGTCGTCACGTTGGATATTAGCGTGACGGTCGGAACGCTCACGATTGACAGCGGTGACACTCTCAGCATCGCCAACAACATCACACTCACGGCGGCTGGCAATATTTCCAACTCAGGTCAGATTCAAGTGGCCGCCACCGTGAATACCACCGTGCTCTCGATCTCGGGCACAGTGAGCATATCGGGCGGCGGTACGGTGACACTGTCAAGTTCGAGCGGTGGCACTCCCGTAATCAATGAGTCCGCGACGGGGTCTATCCTGACGATTGTCAGCAACACAATCCAGGGCGTCGGGCAAATCGGCAACAACGGGCTCGCGCTCGCCAACCAATCAGGAGGAATCGTTAACGCAAACGGAGGCGGAGCTTTACTGCTGAATGCGGCCGCTATCACGAATCAAGGACTTCTCGAATCTACCGCTGGTACTCTGCAAATCACCACCGGCACTAACAATGCCGGCGGGACGATCTCAGCAACGGGCACAGGGGTAGTGCAATTCCTGAGCGGTTCGACGATTCAGGGCGGAGCCGTCTCCGCGACAGGAGGCGGAATACTCGGCACGGGCGCCAACCAAACCGCGACGCTGGACGGCTCAACACATGGTGCACTGACCATCGCTGGAGTCTATTCGGGGGCAAACAACAGCACGACCGTAATTACGGGAGCGATCAACAACACGGGAAGTATCCAGGTCGCCGCAACTGTGAACACCACGCTCATCTCCGTGAGCGGCGGCGTAACTCTCACCGGTGGCGGCAGCATAACCCTTTCGAGCGCCGGCGGCGGCACTCCCGTCATCAATCAAGCCGCTGCCGGT
>Ga0210394_10002480_pt1 | contig 25167 bp, 27 predicted proteins | sample IncBWC12MmetaG_FD_160121 | JGI IMG/M metagenome (GOLD analysis project Ga0210394, IMG submission 160121) | Forest soil microbial communities from Barre Woods Harvard Forest LTER site, Petersham, Massachusetts, United States - Inc-BW-C-12-M | ecosystem: Environmental > Terrestrial > Soil >... | reverse complement strand
GCGCTCGAGGAAATGATCAAGGCCGGCGCCTGCGCGCTGAAGCTGCACGAGGACTGGGGCACGACGCCGGCGGCGATCGACTGCTGCCTTTCGGTCGCCGACGACTACGACATCCAGGTGATGATCCACACCGACACGCTCAACGAATCCGGCTTCGTCGAGGACACCATCAAGGCGTTCAAGGGCCGCACCATCCACGCCTTCCACACCGAAGGCGCCGGCGGCGGCCACGCGCCGGATATCATCAAGGTCGCCGGACTGAACAACGTGCTGCCGTCGTCGACCAATCCGACGCGGCCTTATACCAAGAACACGATCGACGAGCATCTCGACATGCTGATGGTGTGCCATCACCTCGATCCGTCGATCGCCGAGGATTTGGCGTTCGCCGAAAGCCGCATCCGCAAGGAGACCATCGCGGCCGAAGACATCCTTCATGACATCGGCGCGCTGTCGATGATGTCGTCGGACTCCCAAGCCATGGGTCGGCTCGGCGAAGTCATCATCCGCACCTGGCAAACCGCCGACAAGATGAAAAAGCAGCGCGGCCGCCTGAAACAGGAGAAAGGCGACAACGACAACGCGCGGGTGAAGCGCTACGTCGCCAAATATACCATCAACCCGGCAATCGCCCACGGCGTGTCGAAACTCATCGGCTCGGTGGAGAAGGGCAAGCTCGCCGATCTCGTGCTCTGGTCGCCGGCATTCTTCGGCGTCAAGCCCGATTGCATCATCAAGGGCGGCTCGATCGTCGCCGCGCCCATGGGCGATCCCAACGCCTCGATCCCGACGCCGCAGCCGGTGCATTACCGGCCGATGTTCGGCGCCTTCGGCCGCGCCCGCACCGCCTCCTCGGTGGTGTTCGCCTCGAAGGCCGCCGTGCAAGCGGGCTTGCGCAAAAAACTCGGCATCCAGAAGGAGCTTTACGCGGTGCAAAATACCCGCGGCAAGATTTCCAAGAAGAGCATGATTCACAACGACGCTACGCCGGATATCGAAGTCGATCCCGAGACCTACGAAGTGCGCGCCGACGGTGAACTTTTGACCTGCGCGCCGGCGGAAACATTGCCGATGGCGCAGCGTTATTTCTTGTTTTGATAGTGTCATGCCCGCGCAGGCGGGTATCCAGTAAACGCGGCATTTACGTTTAGTATTGAGTCCCGCGAATACTGGGTCGTCCGCCTGCGCGGACGATGACACGGAAGGGTTCTTGACGCTCGCCTCGTGAATCTCCAAGCTTCCCCCATGGCGGATTTTTCGACGTCGGTGCTTGCGGTCCGAGGCTGCCGCATCCGGCTGATGCGTGGCGGGGCCGGCAGCCCGCTCGTTGTTTTGCATGGCGCGTCCGGCGCGAATGTGCTGCCGTTCATGCAGCAGCTGGCGCAAAAGTTCGACGTCATCGCGCCGGAACATCCGGGCTTTGGCGAGTCCGATACGCCGGACTGGCTCGATAACATCCACGACCTTGCCTATTTCTATCTCGACGTGCTCGACGAGCTGAAGCTCAAGGACGTCAACCTGGTCGGGCTGTCGTTCGGCGGCTGGATCGCTACCGAGCTCGCCGTGCGCAACACGCAACGCCTGGCCTCGCTCACGCTCGCCGGCGCCGCCGGGCTCTTTGTCGCCGGCGTCGAGCAGCTCGATCCGTTCCTGCGCGGCGACGAGCAGCGGCTGCGCGACTTCTTCTACGATCAGAAAAAAGCCGACGACATCGTGGCCCGTGCGCTGCGCCCAGAGCTGGAAGACGTCACCCTGAAAAACCGCACCACGGTCGCCAAGATCGCCTGGCAGCCGCGCGGCCACGACCCGAATCTCGGCAAATGGCTGCATCGCATCGACGTGCCGACCTTGCTGATCTGGGGCGACCACGACCGCATGTTCCCGAAAGAGCACGCGCTCGCCTATCAGAAGGCGATCCCCGGCGCCAAAGTGGTGATCGTGCCGGAATGCGGCCACGTTCCGCAGATCGAGAAGCCGGACGCCTTCGTGGCCGCGCTGGAAACATTTTTGGGCGCGCGCAAGAAGGCCGCATAGGATCACACCATGAAGTTCTTCAACTTCCATCTGATGCCGTATGCGCACGTCGATCTCGACGCCATCGCCAAGAACGGCTCCGCCTGGGTGACGTTCTCCAACAGCCATTACGATCCCGAGCTCGGCGCCGAGCTCTATCACGACTATCTCGACCAGATGGAATTCGCCGACCAGCTCGGCTTCGACGGCGTCTGCCTCAACGAGCATCATCAGACCGCCTACGGCATGATGCCGATCCCCGGCGTGCTGGCCGGCGCGCTGGCGCGCAGCGTCAAGCACGCCAAGATCGCGATCCTCGGCCGCGCGCTGCCGCTGCAGAACAATCCGCTGAACATCGCCGAAGAATACGCGATGCTCGACAATCTCACCCGCGGCCGCATCATCGCCGGGTTCGTGCGCGGCATCGGCGCCGAATATCACGCCACCGGCATCAATCCGGCCAATTCCCAGGAGCGCTTTGCCGAGGCGCACGACCTGATCGTGCGGGCCTGGACCGAGCCCGGGCCATTTTCCTACTTCGGCAAGCATTATCAGTTCCGCTACGTCAATCCGTGGCCGCGGCCTTATCAGACGCCGCATCCGCCGATCTGGATTCCGTCGCAGGGCTCCGGCTCGACCATCCGCTGGGCGGCGAAGATGCGTTACACTTATTGCCAGACGCTCAGCCCGATCGCGGCGGTGGCGAAATTCTTTCAGCTCTATCGCGACGAGGCGGACAAGGCCGGCTACCAGGCTTCGCCCGACCAGCTCGCCTGGTCGAACACCATCTATGTCGGCGAGACCGACAAGAAGGCGGTGCAAGAGGCAAAGCCGCATCTCGAGGCGCTGGTCAATTATCTTTTGAAAATGCCGACCGAGATGCTGCTGCCGCCGGGCTACACCGACACCGCCTCGATGAAGCGCGTGCGCGCCGTCAAGGTCACCGGCAAGACGGCGTCGATCGAAGACTTGATCGCGTCCGGCGTGGTGATCATCGGCTCGCCGGCGACGGTGCGCGAAAAGCTCGCCGAATATCAGGATCTCGCCGGCTTCAACACCTCGCTGACCAAAACCCAGTTCGGCACCATGCCGAACGAGATGGCGCGCGCCAACATGACGGCGATCGCCGAGGAGATCCTGCCGCATTTCCGCGAGCGCCTGCCGCAACGCGCGGCGAAGGCCGCGGCGGAATGATGCCGACAGTCGCTGCATATCATCTTCCGTCATGGCCGGACTTGTTCCGGCCATCCACGTCTTTCTTGGCGGAGCGAACCAAGACGTGGATGCCCGCAACAAGTGCGGGCATGACGAGGTGAAATTAAGCGCCGCCGCTATAAGCGCGTTCCAAGAATGAGCCTTGCGGTCACCTTCAAGGACGCGATGGGGGCGCTTGCCGTCGCCATCACGCTGGTCGCCTACGGCATCTATGTCTGGCAGACGCTGCGCGGCGAGACACGGCCGCATCCGTTGTCGTGGCTGATCTTCGGCATCCTCACCGGCACCGCCTATCTGGTGCAGCGCGACGAAGCCGCCGGCGCCGGCAGCTGGGTCATGGGCGTCACCGCGGTCGTCTGTTTGCTGTTGTGCCTAATGAGCCTTTGGCGCGGCGAGCGGGTGTTTCCGTGGTACGAGTGGGCGTTCCTCCTCGCCGCCGCCATGATTTTCATGTTCTATTTGGTGTCGCGGCAGCCGACCATCGCGGCGGTGCTTGCGGCCACCGTCAACGTGCTTGGCTTCGGCCCGACGCTGACCAAAGCCTGGCGGCGCCCGCACTCCGACAGCGTCACCACGTTTGCGCTCAACAGCTTGAAATACGTGCCGTCGTTCTTCGCTATGGACTCGCTCACCGTCGCCACCTGCGTCATGCCCGCGGCGCTGGTCGCGGGCAACGCCGTGGCCGCGCTGATCATCTTTTTGCGGCGCGCTCATCACCAAATACCGTCATCCTGAGGTGCGAGCCAACGGACAAGCTTCCTCCTTCTCGCGACGCCAGCGCGTCCGAGTTTTGCCAAAGCCAAGTTCACGAAAAGCCACTCGCACGAAAAGCCACGCGCGTTCCGAGTGGAGCGCCGGGAGGCGCCGGGTCGTGGGCCACGCCACGCGGACGGATGTTGCCACCCGCCCACGCTTCGGGCGTGGCGCGCGCCACAGAACAATCCGCTTGCGCGAACCGCCTGCTTCGGGCGCGCTGCGCCTCCCGGCGCTCCACCACCATCGCGGTTCTCCGCGGCGGCTGTCGACCGCCGCTGCGCGAGTTCCGCTCCCGCTCCGCGGGCGGCCGGCTTTTTTCGCCGGCGTCTTCACGGAAGGCGGGATGATTCGCTCTCTTACTAGGAATATAGACCGGTTGTCAAGTATATTTTCCTATAGCGCGAAAACGTCAACGCGTTTGAACCTCTCCCCGCGCCGCCTGTCAGACCAATAGGTCCACGGTTCGGACACCAGCGAATGCCGCAGGAGAGTGTCATGAAATGTGCCAACCCCGCCTGCAATCACAGCATCGGCCTCGTCTCCCACCGCCGCGGCTTTTTCGGCAAGCAGCGATATTGCTCGAAGCCGTGCCGCGATCACATCGCAGTCGCGCTGTCGCGGCCGTCGGAGAGCAAACGCGCCACCACTTATTTCGAATGGCTGTTCATGCAGCCGGCTACTCTGCAGCCGAGAATGGCGGTCGCGGCGGTTCGCGTCAGGGCGCGCTGAGGCAGGTTAGGCGAGGCCGTAACTCGCCACCTTGATGCGCGAAGCAAAAAATGGCGGATTGCGCCTTCGGCCAATCCGCCCTACGGACTGCGTTTCCCGGATGCGGTGCAGCGCGAAGCGGTGCACCGCTGATCCGGGATCGCTCCGGACTCGGCGTCTGTTACGATCCCGGGTCAGCAGCGCACCACTTCGCTGCGCTACGTGCTGCGCTGCGCCCGGGAAACGAGTCGTGGTAGGCAAACCCCCGATGTCGCTTCTCTCATCCGGGCTACGCTTTCTTTGACCGCAACTTCCGTGAGGACGCGCCATGAAGCTGCACTATTACCCGGAGACCGACCGCCTCTATATCGAACTGGCCAACGTGCCGGGGACGGAAGCACGCGAGATGCCGAGGGCCTGGTTGTCGATTTCGATCGCGCTTCCCGGAAGCTCGATCTGTCCAAGGTCGAGACCATTGCGCTGCCGCCGGCAACCGCGGCGGAGCAAGCGTAGCCCGGATTGAGCAACGCGAAATCCGGGATTGACGGCGAGGCTTGCCTCGTCCGGGCTACGCTTGTTACCGATGACTATCGACGTCGCGCGCTGCGATCGCACTGCCCAGCGCCAACGCACTGGAGCGGCCCATGAAATATTTCAAGTATCTCTGCGCAGCTATGGCGTTGGGCTGTCTTGTTAGTGCACTTATTCCAATTTCCATTGTGCCCGAACACACTGCGACCGCACCAAAATGGGTGGGCCGAGCGATCTACATTGGGGATTTTCTGCTTCTTGGCACTATGTTCTACGGTATGCAAAAGCGTAAGCCGATCTATTGGAGATTAATTCCGGTTCTAATGGCGATATATCTACTGAGTGTCGTGATTTCGGCGCTTTGGACTCTCAGTCGGCTTTCAGTGCCTTGGTTTCCGATTATCTTTACTTTCGTTTTCATCTTTATCGGCTTACTATTTTTCATCGCGTGGTGGCGAAATCAAAAAAGCTATTTTGCATAACACGAGGTGCGATTCGGAGATCGAACGGCGCATAGGATGGTGGAACGAAGCGAAACCCATCAAATTCGCGCAGCCAGATGATGGGTTTCGCAAGGGCTCAACCCATCCTACGGGCTACGGACCTTGAAACTTAATCATCGCACTCCGCGTCAGCGTGACATTGCTGGTGATGCCGACTGGGCCGCCCTTGGCGAGCTGAAACGCCGCGTATTGCTCGTGATAGACGGTCTCGCCGGCCGAGCAGTCGACCGGAACGATGACCTTGTAGCCGCGCTGCACGGCTTCCTGCGACGTGCCGACGGTGGCGCCCTGGAACGAGTTGCCGCAAATGATCACGGTCTTGATGCCGGCCTGTTTGAGAACCGGCTCGAGCGTGGAGCCCAAGAACTTGTCCGGGCCGGACTGCCGGTACCATTCGCCGTCGCGCGGTTTGATCGCGGCATCCATGACGTCGTTCGGCGTCGCTTTGCCGTCCATGCCGACCAGGCTGTACCAGACCACCATGTCGTGGGCGCGCGCCGCATCGTGCATGCGCGTGATGTTCGGCATCGCGGCGACGCAGCGCGGCCGCGCGGTGCAGCCGGCTTTCATGATGTCGAGCAACAGCAGCGCCGTGGTCGCCGGCTCGACCGTGACGTCCTTCAGCTCCGGCGGTGGCGGCGCAACCGCCGTGCTCCAATCGGAGATAACATCGGCGACGGATGGCGATCCGAGCAATGCGGCAATGACCGCACCGCCGACGGCGGCGAAGCGTGACGGCGTCATGATGTGCTCCCGGTGGCTGTGGCAAGAGCGATAAAGATAGAACAGTCGCTCCGTTCGGGCTACGGCCCGTTACCAGCCATCCGGGTGCGTCCGGCAAGGTGGGCCGACCGGCTGACACGCATCGCTGATGATGGCAGGAGCGGCGTTGTAGATCACGGCGTGACCGCCGGTGACGCGACGATGGTCGGTCGCGGCCGACGCCGCGAGCGTGGTGCTGAGAACGATTGCGGCGGCAAGCGCAATTTTGGTCATGCTCGGCATCCTGGTTTCTCCTGGTTGAGCCGTGTGGCCCGCCCGGCCCGCCCTTGCGGTCAGATAGGGACCGGGATCGACGAAGCCAATAGCGCGCTCTTCATCCGCCACCGCGATAGCGGGGGCGGAAAATTATTTGCGCGGCGGCTTCGCTGCAAATTCCGAGCCGCGCACGCAGAGCCGCCCGCGCGGGTCTTGCCAGAGCTTCTCCGTGGCGTGCAGATGGCCGATGGCGCGGGCGATGGTGCGGAAATCGTATTGGGCGAATTTTTCCGCGATGTCGGTGAAGTAGAGCGGCTCCTTGCCGATGACCTGCAATATCTCGGCGCCGAGTGCCGCCACCGCCGCCTCGTCGCCGGCAACGCCCGCCGCGTCCTTCTTGCCGCCGACATAGTCGTCGATCCTGGCGCGATCGGCATAGGCGTAGGTGATGCGCTCGTAATATTCGCGCGGGATGTTTTCCGGAATGGTGGCGTCGATGCCGACTTTGGCGCCGGTCGGCACCACGCCATAACCCTGCGGCAAGCTCGGATCGAGCGGCTTGGCGCGGGCGTTGGAAACGATCATCACGTCGCGGTCGCCTTGCACGCGGGTGGCGATGGCCCATTCCACGTCGGTCGGATCGTTGACGTCGATGTCGTCGTCGACCACCACGACGTGCTTGAGATCCATCACCGACAATGCGGCGAGCAGCGCGTTCTTGCCCTCGCCGGGCTGCTTCTTGATCGAGATCACCGCGTGCCAGAAGGCGCAGCCGCCGAGCGTGACATTGATGTCTTTCACCTGCACGCCGGCGGTGCGCAGCGCCGCCCGGATGGTGGCGTAGCGTGTCGGCGCGGCGAGCCAGGTGTTCTCCCACGGCATGTGCAGGTTGTAGTAGATCGCATCCTTGCGCATCGAGATTGCCTTGATGCGCACCAGCGGATTCCAATGCAGCCCGCCCATCAGTCGCGTGAACTCGCCGAAGCGGCCTTCAGGATATGTCCAGCCGGTCGGCAAGACTTCGGCCTCGAGCACGATCTCGGCGTCGGCGATATACGGCACGTCGACGGTCTGGCATGGCGCCAGCGCCACCGGCTCGCCGCGGATGCCGCCGGCGATCGCCATCTCGTCGACGCCGAGCGGCGCGCGATAGCCGGAGCCGGTGATCTCGACCGGATGGGTGCCGATCGAGATCGAGATCGGCAGCGGCTCGCCGCGATCGAGCGCGCGCTGCACGAACAGCCGCATGTTGTTCGGCGTGACCAGATCGATACCGGTGAGCGCCTTTTCCTTGACGATGAAGCGGTAGATGCCGGAATTGAAGCCGAGCTCCGGATCGCGCGCGATGACGACGCCGGCGGTGATCATCGGCCCGCCGTCATAGATCGACGACATCGGGATCGGCAGCTTGTAGAGATCGACGTCGTCGCCGACCAGCGTCACTTCGCGGGCCGGCGAGGTCTTGACATATTTCGGCGGAATAGGCTTGGCGATCGCGGCAGAGAGCTTGTCCTCGATCTCGCGATAGGTCTCGGCGCCGAGCGCCATCATGGCGCGCTCACGCGAGCGGATGATGCCGGAGACCACCGGCATGTCGTAGCCGATGACATTGTGGAAATAGAGCGCGGTCTTGGCCTGGTCGACGAGGGTTGCGATATGGCGGATGTCGACCGGCTGGTGCAGGTCGACAAGCTCGCCGTTCTGCCGCAGGCGGTCGAGGAACTGGCGGAAGTTTTCCTGCATCCGTGACTCCGCGCGGGAGGGTTGTTGCGGGGCGCGGGCTAAGCTACTGAGGCCTTTGCCCATTGTCATCATCCGCGCAGGCGGATGATCCAGTATTCACCGAACCCACGGCGATTACCGGGTGCCCGCCTTCGCGGGCATGACAGGAAGAGGTGAACAAGACAATGCGAGCCCTGGTTCTGCGTAAACATGGCAGCCTCGCCGACCTCGACGTCGTCGCCGATTACCCGACGCCCAAGGCCGCCGAGGGCCACGTGGTCATCCGCGTGCGCGCGGCCTCGTTCAACTACCATGACGTGTTCACGGTGCGCGGCATGCCGGGCATCAACGTGCCGCTGCCGGTGATCATCGGCCTCGATATGGCGGGCGAGATCGCCGAGGTCGGGGCAGGCGTCGGCGGCTGGAAGGCCGGCGACAGGGTACTGGTGAATCCGGTGAACAAGACAAAAGGCCTGATGGGCGAGATGCTCGACGGCGGCATGGCGGAATATTGCGCCGTCGCAGCCGACCAGCTTGTCGCCATGCCGGCCGGTGTGAGTTTTGAGCAGGCGGCGTCGCTGCCGGTCGCCTACGGCACGGCGCATCGCATGCTGATCACGCACGGCACCGTCAAAGCCGGTGAAAGGGTGCTGGTGCTCGGCGCCTCGGGCGGCGTCGGCACCGGCTGCGTGCTGCTGGCCAAAATGCTCGGCGCCGAAGTCATCGCCTGCGCGTCGAGCGCGGAAAAACTGGCGCGGCTCAAGGCGATGGGCGCCGACGAGGCGATCGACTACACCAAGACCGACTGGTCGAAATGGGCGGTCGAGAAATACGGCAAGCCGCAGCGCCGCACTTTTGACGGCGGCGTCGACGTGGTGATCAATTTCACCGGCGGCGACACCTGGGTGCCGTCGCTGCGCTGCCTCAAGCGCGGCGGCAAGCTGTTGGTCTGCGGCGCCACCGCGGGTTACGATCCGAAGGAAGACTTGCGCTATGTCTGGAGCTTTGAATTGCAGATCATCGGCTCCAACAGTTTTTACGACGACAATCTCGCTGCGCTGATGGACTTGATCGGCGCCGGCAAGATCAAGCCGGTGATCGACAAGGTGCTGCCGCTCGAACAAGCCCGCGAAGGCCTGCGCCTGATCCAGGACCGCGAGGTCATCGGCAAAGTGGTGGTGAAGCCATGACGGAGGACAGACGACAGACGACGGACGACGGATTGGGTGAGAGTGGCCTACTCTTTATCTGTCCTCTGTCGTCCGTCGTCCGTCGTCAGGTTGAATCATGAGCGAACAAGTGACGTTAGAGCAAATCCAGGCCATCATCACCCGTGCGCCGTTTCATCAGTGGCTGGGATTGACGGTTGTCGCGGTCGGCGACGACAGCATCGAGATCAAGGCGACGTGGCGCGAGGAATGGGTGGTCAATGTGGAGCGCCGCTACACCCACGGCGGCATTCTCGCCGCGCTGGTCGATCTGGCGGCGGATTTTGCGCTGATCAAGCAGACCGGCCGCGGCGTGCCGACCATCGATATGCGCATTGATTATCATCGCGTCGCCATGCCGGGCGATCTGATCATGCGCGGCAAGGTCGTCCGATCCGGCTCGCAGTTCGCGACCGCCGAAGCGCAAATCTTCGATCTGGACGGCAAGCTGATCGCCAGCGGCCGCGGCACCTATCTGACCGCATCGCCAAAAACACCATGACACTTGAAGGGGAAACGACCATGAAAATCTTGATCGGGCTCGTGCTGACCGCGGCGCTCTCGGCAGCGGCGTTTGCCGCCGACCAGCCGGACTGGGCCTATCCGGTGACGCCGCCGCCGGGGCAGCTCGACAATGTCACGATGAAATCTGTGCCAGGCAGCTCGCAGCAATATACGCAAGCGCAGATCGACGATCCGTTCAACCCGCCCGATTGGTTTCCCAACGAGCATCCGGCGATGCCGCACGTGGTGGCCCATGGCGGACCGAAACCGGCCGGCCGCGCCTGCGCGCAATGCCATCTGCCTTCGGGCGAGGGCCATCCGGAGTCGGCGAGCCTCGCCGGCCTGCCGGCGAACTACATCATCCGCCAAATGAACGCGTTCAAGCAGGGCCAGCGCAACAATCCGCGCGCCGGCGTCATGATCGCCATGGCGCAAGTGCTGTCCGACGACGACATCAAGGCGGCCGCCGAATACTTCGCCAAGCTCAAGCCGACCGCCGGCTACAACACCGTGAAAGTGACCGACACCGTGCCGAAGAGCTTTGTCGGCGCCGGCGGCATGCGCTTTGCCAGCGACGGCAACGACACCGAGCCGACCGGCCAGCGCATCATCGTGCTGCCCAAGGACGAGACCGAGGCAAAACTGCGCGATCCGCATTCCGGTTTCACCGACAACGTGCCGGAGGGCGCCATCACCCGCGGCCACACGTTGGCCACCACCGGCGACAACGGAAAAACCGTGCCGTGCGGCGTCTGCCATGGCCCCGACCTGCGCGGCATGGGCGAAGTGCCGCCGATCGCCGGCCGCCCCGCGACCTACATGTATCGCCAGCTCAACGACATCAAGAGCGGCACGCGCGTCGGCACGGCGGTGGCTCTCATGAAGCCGGTGGTCGCCAACCTCTCCGACAGCGACCTGATCGCGCTCGCCACATTTTTGGAGTCGCGCAATCCGTAGCGGCTTCACCAATCTCGGCGATCTTATCCGGCGCGATCGCGATCTCGGCAAGGTCGCGATCGTCGATCTCGGCGGCGAGCGGAGCCCGCGGGATTTTACTTTCGCCCAACTCGACGCCATGGCGAACGGCGTCGCCCGGGCGCTCACCAAGCGCGGGCTAAAGCGCGGCAACAGGATTGCGTTGCTCTCGGCCAATCGTGCCGAATATATCGCGGCCTATTACGGCATCATGCGCGCGGGCTTCGTGGCGGTGCCGGTAAATTTCAAATTCCCGCGCGACACCATTCATTTCATCATCCGCGACTCCGGCGCCAAGCTCGTGTTCTGCGATGCGCCGCGCGCGGCGGAGTGCCCTGCCGATATCCCGAGCGTGACGTTTGGCGCGGCATTCGACGCCTTTCTCGATCCCGGCCCGTTCGATGCCGTGATCCCGGCGCAAGACGAGCCGGCCATGTTCCTCTACACGTCCGGATCGACCGGCACGCCGAAGGGCGTCGTGCTTTCGCACCAAAGCCACATCTGGGTCGTCGAGACGCGCCTGGCGCCGGGGCTCGATCAGCATCGCTATTTGATCGCGGCGCCGCTCTACCACATGAACGCGCTGGCGATGGCGAAACTCGCAAGCGCTGCGCACGCCACCATCGTGCTGTTGCCGCAATTTTCCGCGCCCGCCTATATCGCGGCGATCGGAAAGTACCGCTGCACTTGGCTCACCGCAGTGCCGCCGATGATCGCCATGATGCTGCGCGAAACCGCAGCTCTCGCGGCGACCGAGCTGTCCAGCGTCGAGTTTGTGCGCATGGGCTCGGCGCCGGTCAGCGCCGCGCTGATGGCGTCGCTGCACGAGGCGCTGCCGCGCGCTTCGGTGACCAATGCCTACGGCACCACCGAGGCCGGCCCGGTGGTGTTCGGGCCGCATCCGAAAGGCCTGCCGCAGCCCGAGCTTTCGGTCGGCTATCCGCATCCGCTGGTTTCGCTGCGCCTCGTCGACGGCGCCAACCGCGACGCCGCGCAAGGCGTGCTGGAAATGAAATGTCCGGCCCTGATGCTCGGCTATCACAACCGCCCCGACGTCGCGCCGCCGCTCACGCCGGATGGATTCTACGTGACCGGCGACGTATTCCGCCGTGATGCCGACGGCTTTCATTATTTCGTCGGCCGCGTAGACGATATGTTTGTTTCCGGCGGCGAGAATATTTATCCGGCCGACGTCGAGCGCATGCTGGAGCGCCATCCCGACATCGCCCAGGCCGCGGTGGTGCCGATCGACGACGACATCAAGGGCCAAAAGCCGGTCGCCTTCGTCATCAAGAAACCCGGCCGCGCCCTCGACGCCGAGGCGGTCAAGCGTTTTGCCTTGGCCAACGCGCCTGCCTATCAGCACCCGCGCTTCGTCTGGTTCGTCGATGAATTGCCGCTCGCTTCGACCAACAAGCTCGACCGCGCGGCGCTGCACGCGATGGCCGATGAGAGAATAGCCAAGGAATGAAAGAGTGCGCGCCGCTTCTTCCCCCTCTCCCCGAGGGGGAGAGGGAGGGGTGAGGGGGTACAGCCTCTCGGTCGGAGCCCCCTCACCCCAACCCTCTCCCCGCTGGGGAGAGGGAGTTCGCATGCGCAAGCCTGATGAAACACATTTGCTCAAGCCGGCGGCGCGTTCACCGTCTTCCCCGGCCACTTGCACAGATCGGCGATGATGCACTTTTCGCACAACGGGCGGCGCGCGATGCAGGTGTAACGTCCATGCAGGATCAGCCAGTGATGGGCGTGCAGCCGGTAGCGCTCGGGCACGACTTCCATCAGCTTCATTTCCACGTCGAGCGGCGTCTTGCCGACCGCCAGCCCGGTGCGGTTGCCGACGCGGAAAATGTGGGTGTCGACCGCGATGGTCGGCTCGCCGAAGGCGATGTTGAGCACGACGTTGGCGGTCTTGCGGCCGACGCCGGGCAGCGCTTCCAGCGCCTCGCGGTCGTGCGGAACTTTGCCACCGTGTTTTTCAATGAGTTGGCGCGACAGCCCGATCACGTTCTTGGCCTTGGTGCGATAAAGCCCGATGGTCTTGATCAGATCGCGCACCTTGGCTTCGCCGAGCTTCGCCATCTTTTCCGGCGTGTCGGCGAGCGCGAACAGCGCCGGCGTCGCCTTGTTGACACCGGCATCGGTCGCCTGCGCCGACAGCACGACGGCGACCAAAAGCGTGAACGGGTCGACGTGCTGCAGTTCGCCGCGCGGCGCCGGATTGGCGGCGGCGAAGCGGCGGAACGCTTCCTCGCTCTCGGCCTTGGTCCATTGCGGCAGTTCGCCGTGGGCAGCTTTGGCGTCGGCCTTCACTTGCGCCTTGCGGCCCTTGAGCCGCGCCGCCTTACGCTGGCGGGCGGCCTTCAATCTTTGCTGAGACTTCTTTCGCTTGGGTGTTTTGCGCGCCATCTTGCCGGTATAATAACCGCCATGGCTGACGACACCAGCGACCTGCCCGCCGAGCCCACGCTCTTTTCCGCGATCATCACGCCGCATCGCTCGTTGAGCTCGACCGGCTTTGTCATTTTCATGCTGTGCATCGGCGGCATCAGCTTCGCGGCCGGCATGGTGTTCCTGATGCTTGGCGCTTGGCCGGTGTTCGGCTTTTTCGGCCTCGACGTGGCGCTGGTGTACTGGGCGTTCCGCGCCAATTATCGCTCGGCCCGCGCCTATGAAGAGGTGACGGTGACCGCCACGGAACTCACCGTGCGCAAGATCAGCCAGCGCGGCGAAGTGCGCGAATGGACGCTCAATCCGGTATGGGTGCGGCTCGACCGCATCGTGCACGAGGAATTCGGCATCGAGCGGCTGTTCCTGGTGTCCCACGGCCGCCGCCTGTCGATCGCCAACTTTTTGGGCGCCGACGAGAAGAAAAGTTTCGCCACCGCGCTGTCGGCGGCGCTGGGCGAAGCCAGGCGCGGACCGACCCGGACGGTAATCTAAACCTCCCCCTGAAAGGGGGAGGAAGCGAGCCAACGGGTCCGGCCCGAAGTGGCCGGCCCGATGACAGGCTCCGCGAGCAAGGTGGGGGTCCGCGGCGGCGACGCTTGCGCAAGCCTCCCGGCCGCGGACCCCCACCTACCCTCCCCCTTTCAGGGGGAGGAAAAGGATGCAGAAACCGGGTGGTTTGATCGATGATCACGGCCTAGATCGGGAGCAATCAATGGAGGCTCCCATGTTGTCACCCGATCGCATCCAAAACCCAATGCCGCTGGCTGCTGCGGCCGCCGATTACGACGTGGTGCGCCGCGCCATCGGCCATATCCACGGCCATTGGCGCGAGCAGCCCGAGATCGAAGCCATCGCGGAAGCCGCTGGCGTCACGCCGACCGAACTGCATCACCTGTTCCGGCGCTGGGCCGGGCTGACGCCGAAGGCGTTCCTGCAGGCGCTAACGCTCGACGGCGCGCGGCAATTGCTGCGCGATTCCGCGAGCGTGCTCGACGCGACTTATGAAGTGGGACTTTCCGGCCCCGGCCGGCTGCATGATCTGTTCGTGACCCACGAGGCGATGTCACCCGGCGAATGGAAGTCGGGCGGCGAAGGCTTGACGGTTTTTTTCGGCTTTCATCCGTCGCCGTTCGGCAGCGCGCTGGTGATGGCGACCGAGCGCGGCCTGGCCGGCCTCGCCTTCGCCGATCCCGGCGAGGAACGCGCCGCGCTTGCGGATATGAAGGCGCGCTGGCCCCGCGCCGCATACGTCGAAGACAGCGCGCGCACCGCGGCCATCGCCAGGCGCATTTTCGATTCCTCGCAATGGCAGCAGGACAAACCGTTGCGCGTGGTGCTGATCGGCACCGATTGGGAAGTGCGGGTGTGGGAGACGCTGCTGCAAATCCCCATGGGCCGGCTCACCACCTATTCGGATATTGCCAGCAAGATCCGCAAACCCGCCGCCGCGCGCGCCGTCGGCACCGCCGTCGGCAAGAACCCGGTGTCGTTCGTGGTGCCGTGCCATCGCGTCGTCGGCAAGTCGGGCGATCTCACCGGCTATCACTGGGGCATTACGCGCAAGCGCGCCATGCTTGGCTGGGAGGCGGGGCAGGTCGGGGCGGCGGCGTAAATAAACCGAGGCCCCGACCAATCTCTCCCCGGCCCAAGAAATTCGGGCGGGTACGCTGCGTCCCTTCTCCCCAGCGGGGAGAAGGACAGGATGAGGGGGTACTGGGTCCGAGCATGGTCTCGAGGTCCGAACCCCCTCACCCCGCCCTCTCCCCTGCGGGGAGAGGGGGAATTGCACGCATTGACGCCCTCTCGGCAATCCGCAATACCGACCGTCTCTGGGCCAAAGGGTGAGAAAAATGCAGCGGCGGCGGCCGGTGATGCTGGTCATTCTCGACGGCTGGGGTTGGCGCGACGATCCCGCCGACAATGCCATCCGCCAGGCCAAGACGCCGACCTTCGACCGGCTGTGGCAGGACGGGCCGCACGGCTTGCTGCGCACTTCGGGCAACGACGTCGGCCTGCCCAATGGCCAGATGGGCAATTCCGAAGTCGGCCATCTCAATATCGGCGCCGGGCGCGTCGTCATGCAGGATCTGCCGCGCATCGGCGGCGCCATCGCCAATGGCGACATCAAGCGCGCGCCGGCGCTGGTCGAGCTGATCGCAAAGCTTAAAGAAAGCGGCGGCACCTGTCATCTCATCGGCCTGGTTTCGCCCGGCGGCGTGCATTCGCATCAGGATCACGCCGCGGCGCTGGCGAAGATTCTTGCCGATGCCGGCGTGCCGACGCTGGTGCACGCGTTCACCGACGGCCGCGATACGCCGCCACAATCGGCGAGCGACGACATCAAGCGCCTCATCGCGGCGCTGCCGAAATCCGTTTCCATCGCCACCGTGTGCGGCCGTTACTACGCCATGGATCGCGACAAGCGCTGGGAGCGCGTGGCGAAGGCCTACAACGCCATCGTCGAAGCGGACGGCCCGCGCTTCCCGGACGCGCCGGCCGTCGTCGCCGACGCTTACGCCAACAAAAAGTTCGACGAGTTTATCGTCCCGGCGGTGGTCGACGACTATCAGGGCATGAAGGACGGCGACGGCGTGCTGTGTTTCAACTTCCGCGCCGACCGGGTGCGGGAAATTTTGGGCGCCATGCTCGATCCTGATTTCTCAGGATTTCCGCGCCCGCGCGTCGTTCGTTTCGCCGCGGCCGTCGGCATGACGCAGTACAGCGAAGAACTTGACAAATTCATGCAGACGATCTTCCCGCCGCAGTCGCTCGCCCACATCCTCGGCGAAGTCGTCGCCGACGCCGGCCGCACCCAATTGCGCATGGCGGAGACCGAAAAATATGCGCACGTGACGTATTTCCTCAACGGCGGCCGCGAGGAGCCCTATCGCGGCGAGGATCGCATCATGGTGCCCTCGCCCAAGGTCGCGACCTACGATTTGCAGCCGGAAATGTCGGCGCCCGAGCTGACCGACAAGGCGGTCGAGGCGATCGATTCCGGCAAATACGACTTGATCGTGCTCAACTACGCCAATCCCGACATGGTCGGCCACACCGGCAGCCTTAAGGCGGCGATCAAGGCGGTGGAGACGGTCGACGCAGGCCTTGGCCGCATCGCCGACGCGATCCAAAAATCCGGCGGCGCGCTCCTCGTCACCGCCGACCACGGCAATTGCGAGATGATGCGCGACCCGCAAACCGGCGGCCCGCACACGTCGCACACCACCAACCCGGTGCCGCTGCTGCTGCTCGGCGCCCGCGACCGCGCCCTGGTCGGCGAAGGCCGCCTCGCCGACATCGCGCCGACCTTGCTCGAGCTGATGGAATTGCCGAAGCCGAAGGAAATGACGGGCCACTCGCTGTTGCGCGCCGATTGAGCGGCCGCTTTGCCGCAGCCCAGACAACCCGCAGTCGATTTGCGATCGCGGCGAAACTCGCTAAACAACCAGCCAAAGAGCTGACAGGGAGGACGAGATGAGCTTTTCGTGCAGGCAACGGCAGGCCGGTCCGGTGGCGGTCGCCGGCGCGCTTGTCGTGGCGCTGACGGTCGGGCCGGCGCAGGCGCAGGACAAGACCTTCACGATGAAGATCACGACGCCGACGCTCAATGCGGCGCTCGATATTTATGCCAGAGCCTACGGCGCCGCCGTCGAGAAGGATTCCGGCGGCCGCATCAAGGTCGAGGTTTATCCGGCGAGCCAGCTCGGCGCGATCCCGCGGCAGATCGAAGGCACGCAGTTCGGCGCGATCCAGTGCGCCGTCATCCCGCCGGAGTTCTTCGTCGGCGTCGACGAGCGTTTCGAGGTGCTGGCGGCGCCGGGCCTCGTGACCTCCGCGGCTCAGGGCCATCACGTTGCCGCCGATCCGGCGGTGCAGAAGTTCTACCTCGGGCTCGGCGCCGAGAAAGGGCTGCACGGTGTCGCCGTCGCCTATGCCGAACCTTCGGAGGTGGTCGCCAAGAACGCGATCCGCCATCTGGCCGATTTCAAGGGCAAGAAAATCCGGATTTTTGCCTCCGAGTTTCAGTCGGCGTCGTTCAAGCGGCTCGGCACCACGCCGGTCGCCATGTCACCCGGCGACGTGATGACGGCGCTCCAGCAAGGCTCGCTGGACGCCTCGGTCGCCGGCGTCGAACTGCTCAGCGGCCTGCATTTCTATGACGCGGCCAAATACATCACCCTGACGAACCACGCCGCGATCTTCTATCTCGTCGAGCTCAGCAAGAAGTGGTTCGATGCGCTGCCTCCCGACCTGCAGCAGATCGTCGAGAAGGACGCCGCCAGCACCGTCGCGAGCTTTCAATCGCGCGCCAACGATATCGACAGCGCGGCGGCCAAGGTCTGGACCGATGCCGGCGGCGAACTGATCAGCTTGCCGGCCGACGAGCAGGCGGAATTGCTGAAGACGCTGTCCAGCGTCGGCGCCGATATTTCCAAGGAGAAGCCGGCGCTGGCCGAGGCCTACAAGATCGTGAGCGACGCCGCGCAGCGCAGTCGGTAGGCGCGAGGGCGTAGCGCGGATGAGCCAACGGGACCGACCCGACTGGTCGCTCGCTTAAGGCGCATCGCTGACGCAATCGAAAAATACGGCGGCACGCCGCGAAAGATCAACGGTCTTTGATGTTGCGTTGGTCGGCGTTCGTTTTCGTGTTGCGGTTTTCTTCTTGGTCGTCCGACTGCCGCAGTTTTTCCGCGTCCGCGAGCAGACGCTGCAGTATCACGCGCTTGTTCTCGTCGGTCTCTTTTGCCAGCAGCTCGTAGAAGTATTCCACGTCGCGTTGTGCGGTGATTTTATCGACCATGGCCTGCGCTCGAATGAGCCGTCGCCCCGGCTGCCTCTGGCAATTTAACGCGCGGAAGCAGATTTAGTCCAGGCTGCCGTGGAAAGCGGCGGAATACGCTTCGCTATTCCGCCCTACGTGCCAAAGGCCAAGAACTGACATCCCATCGACAGGATGGCTGCATCGCTCCAAGCCGCGCGCATCGCCAATGTCCTTTATTTCGCTTTTATAAAAATGCCTCGGCTTCACCATCGAATTCATATGCGGCAACGACCAACTTGCAGAATGGAAAATGGGATCAGGCAAACCGCGGCGCGACTCTACGCCGCCGTTTACGCTGATCTCGGAAGCCGAGCGGGTCACGAAATAAGAAAAGGGAAAGGCTGCCATGACCATAAGCTTTGTTGGACATGCTACGCCGAAGCCTGCGCGAGATGGGGGCGTTTTTCGCTCTGCCGTTACCAGGATCGTTAAGGCAGCGACCCCCGCAATAAAGGAAGGTTGCAAGGTGGCGTTCGCGCTAGCCGGCTTATTGGCGGTTATGATTGCGCTAGCGGCGCTGGATGTTTGGATTTGGGTACCGCGCTTTAAATACTAGCGCGGACTGCGTGTGCCAAAATTACTTCCCGCGACTTCGGGTCTGCGAGCAGCGCGCATGAGCGCGGCGATTATCGCGAAGCGCCGCCCTTCATCAGCCTGCGCGCCATAAGGCCGGCGGCGACGAAACATGCGGTGCCGGCCGCGGCGAGGATGAACGGCAGCGTCAGGTCCGAATTTTCGTCGGGGCCCGCAACTTCATGGGCGCCGATCAGGCCGGCGAAGCCCAAGGCGATGAGCACGTAGATCGTGATGATGCGCTGCTTGTTGTTGGCGACTGGCGGCGGCATGGCGCGCTCTCACTTGTCGCCAAGCCCTAAAACGTCGGCCATGGAATAAAGCCCGGGCTTCTTGCCGCGGGCCCACAGCGCCGCGTGCAGCGCGCCGCGGGCGAAGATCAAACGGTCCTCGGCGCGGTGGGTGAGCTCGACGCGCTCGGCGGGGCCGGCGAAGATCACGCTGTGCTCGCCGACCACGGTGCCGCCGCGCAGCGAGGCAAAGCCGATGTCGCCAGCCTTGCGTGCGCCGGTCATGCCGTCGCGGCCGCGCGCGGAGTGCTTGGCGAGATCGATGCCGCGGCCTTCGGCCGCCGCGCGGCCGAGCATCAGCGCGGTGCCGGACGGCGCGTCGATCTTCTTGTTGTGGTGCATCTCGAAAATTTCGATGTCGTAGTCGTCGTTGAGCGTCGCCGCTACGCGCTTGACCAAAGCCGCGAGCAGATTGACGCCGAGACTCATATTGCCGGATTTTACGATGGTCGCGCGCTTGCCGGCTTGTGCAATCACCGCTTCCTCTTCGGCGGAATGGCCGGTGGTGCCGATGACGTGGACGAGGCCGGCGGCCGCGGTGAGTTCGGTGAAGGCGAGCGTCGCGGCCGGGATGGTGAACTCGATCAAGCCGTCGGCAGCTTTCAGCAGCGGCGCCACATCGCTGACGACCTTGATGCCGTCCGGGCCGAGGCCGGCCAGCTCGCCGGCATCGCGGCCGATCACCGCGGAGCCCGGCGCGTCGACGGCGCCGGCCAGCGCCAAACCCTTGGTCGCCGCAATGGCCTGGATCAGCGTGCGCCCCATGCGCCCGCCGGCTCCCGCGATGATCACCCGCATGTCGGCCATGGGTTTTGTCTCCAGTTGAGGCGGGTATAGCGGTTTTTCCTCCCCCTGAAAGGGGGAGATTAAATTTCAGAACTTCGGGCCGTCGTAGCCTTCGACGACGACGAGGTCGAACTCGGCCTTGCCGTCGCGCAGCTTTTTTGCCGCCTGATAGCCGGGCGAGCGATAGCAGGCGAGAGCGGCCTGGTAGCTCGGGAATTCCAGCACCACGGTGCGGCTGCGTGATTTGCCCTCGGGCGTTTCCTGCTTGCCGCCGCGGACCAGATAGCGTCCACCGAACATGCCAAAAGGCGCCTGATCCGCCACCATGTAGGGCTTGTAGCCCTCGGCATCGGTCACATCGATGTGGCCGATCCAGTAGCCTTTGTTGGCCGCGGCTGCGGGTGGCGCGCCTGAGCCCGGCGGCTGCGGACCGTCGTAGCCTTCGACGATGAGGAAATCGCACTGCGAGTGCGGCAGGCGCAGCAGCCGCGCGCGCTGATATTCGTCGGAGCGATAGCAGGCGAGCGCCGTGGCGTAATCTGGAAATTCGCGCAAGACGTTGCGCGAGCGGGCGCGGCCTTCGACCACTTCCGATTTGCCGCCGCGCACCAGCGCATTGCCGCTATACTTTTCATGCGCCGGCGGCGTCGCCGCCATATAGGCCTTGTAGCCTTCCGGATTGCTGACGTCGATCTGCGGAATCCAATAGCCCTTGGGCATGGCGTGCCTTCCTGAAAAGCTTCGCGCAAATTACGGCTGCGGGCCGTCGTAACCTTCGATGATGATGATATCGAGCACCGAATGCGGCTGCCGCACCTTGATGTTGGCCTGATATTCCGGCGAGCGATAGCAGGCCAGCGCAGTCGCATAATCGGGGAACTCGATGACGACGTTGCGCGAGCGGCTTGAACCTTCCGGATTTTCGAATTTGCCGGCGCGCACCACGAAGCGTCCGCCGAATTTCTTGAAGATCGCCGGATTAGCCGCGGCATAAGGCTTGTAGCCTTCCTCGTTGTGCACCTCCACGCGCCCGATCCAATAGCCTTTCGCCATGTGTCGTCTCCCTTTCAGGTTTTTGCTCGCGCAATCTCAGCGACGATCGCCTGCGCCGCAGCTTTCGGATCGGGCGCGGCCAGGATTGGCCGGCCGACCACCAGATAATCGGCGCCGGCGGCGATCGCCTTAGCCGGCGTCATGATGCGTTTCTGGTCGCCGGCCTCCGCGCCAGCCGGCCGGATGCCCGGCGTCACCAGCGCCATTTTTGCGCCGACGATGCCGCGAATTTTCGCCGCCTCCTCGGCCGAGCAGACGACACCGTCGACGCCGATGTCGCGCGCCTGCGCGGCGCGCTCGGCGACCAGCTCCGGCACGGTGAAGTCGTAGCCAGCGGCGGCAAGATCGGCATCGTCATAGGACGTCAGCACGGTGACGGCGAGAATGCGCAAATTACCTTCACGCGCATCGACGGCGGCCTTCATGGTCTGCGGATAGGCGTGCACGGTGAGGAAGCTCGCGCCGCTCTTGGCCACGCTCTTGACGCCCTGCTCGACCGTGTTGCCGATGTCGTGCAGTTTCAGATCGAGAAAGACCCGCTTGCCGGCCCCGATCAGCGCCGGCACATAACCAAGCCCGCCGGCATAAGCGAGCTGGTAGCCGATCTTGTAGAACGACACCGCGTCGCCGAGTTTTGCCACCATGGCCTGCGCGGCTTCGACCGACGAGACATCGAGCGCCACGATCAAGCGGTCGCGCGGTTCAAGCTGCATCGATCGATCCCCTTGCGCGGTCACGCCAGCACGCCCGCCAGTTCGACCAGCCGGCGCACCGCCGTTTTGAGCGCGGCGGCCAAAGCTTCATCCTTCAGATTGTCCATGTCGTCAAACGCCTGATCGGCGCGCGGCACCGAAATTTGTTCCGGAATCACCAGCGCGCCGCAGCCGAGCTCGAGGATGTGCCGCAGCGCCATGAGCGAACGCATGCCGCCGCCGGAGCCGCCCGACGCCGCACCGATGGCGAACACGCGGCCCTTGAAGGCGGTGTAATTCGCCTCGCCGCGGTCGCGCGCGCCCCCGCGCGAAATCCAGTCGATGGTGTTCTTCACGAGCGGCGTCACCGAGGCGCTGTATTCCGGGCTAGTGATGAAAACGCCCTGGTGCGCCATCACCATGCGCTTGAGCTGCACCGCCGCCGCGGGCAAGCCGGAATCGGCTACGAGATCGGCGTCGAACAGCGGCAGCGGATAATCAGCAAGCGAGATGCGCGTCACCTCGGCCTCGGCCAGCGCCAGTTCCTTGGTCGCGAGCGCGGCAAGCCGCGCATTGTGCGAGCCGGTGCGCAGCGAGCCGGGGATGACGAGAATCTTCGGAGCAGACATGACGACCGGAGTTGGGACGACGGAGGACGGACGACGGAGGACAGATTAGCAATGTTCCGTCGTCTGTCGTCCGTCGTCAGGCTTTCCGGTACACCCACACCCGCGCTGGCGGGATGTTCATCCAGATCCGTTCGGAGGCCTCGGCGGTGAAGCCGCCGAGCCGCTTCGGCAGCGGCGACGCGACCGAATAGGTGAACTGCACGAATGGCGCGCCGGGCACCATCATGTCGAAGGCATCGCGGACCAGCCGCCAGCGCTCGCGGATCGGCTTGGTCACCAGCGGCAGGCCCGAGACCACGGCCGACGCCGGCTGGATCAGCAGCGTCTCGAGCAGCCGGCGCAGGCTATAGGCGTCGCCCTGCACCAAGGTGGCGTCGGGATAGCGCTTCTGTAACAGCCGGCAGAACGCCGGATTGAATTCGACCAGCACCAAGCGCGCCGGATCGACGCCGGCTGCGACCAAGGCCTCGGTGACCGGACCAGTGCCCGGCCCGAGCTCGACCACCGGCCCGGAACTGTTCGGATCGACGTAGCGCGCCATGGTGCGGGCGAGATTTTTTCCCGACGGCGTCACCGCGCCGGTGCTCAAGGGCCGTTCGATCCAGGAGCGAATGAAGCGCACCTCGTCGTCGAACCGGATGCCCCGCTTGAGCTCGAATTGCTTGATTTGCGCTTCGATCTTCTTGCCGATGCCATCGCGCTTTTTCTCGAACAGCCGGATCTGGCGTTCGATCTTGCGCTCGATGATGGTCTTCCTGAGCTCGAAGAGGCGAATGTGCCGCCCGATCTGTTTTTCAAACTTTTGCAGCGCCGGCAGAGCCATGGCATCCCACACGACAAAATCCTGACATTTTTAAAACATCCAGGCGTCAAAGACCAGCGGTCCGGCCGCCCTGGCGGCCAGATGATGGGGTCAGTCGGAATTGGCGCGGGAGCCGAGCTCGTTGATGAACTCCTTGACCTTGCCGAGGAATCCCGTGGATTCCGGCTGCGTCGAGGACGACGACAATTTGTCGAATTCGGCCAGCAGCTCGCGCTGCTTCTTGGTCAAGTTCTGCGGGGTTTCGACCAGGATCTGCACGTACATGTCACCGCTTTGCCGGGCGCGCAGCACCGGCATGCCCTTACCGGACAGCCGGAAGCGCTGACCGGATTGCGTACCGCCGGGGACCTTCACCCTGGTCTTGCCGCCGTCGATGGTCGGCACTTCGAACTCGCCGCCCATCGCCGCCGTCACCATGGAGACCGGCACCCGGCAATGCAGGTCGGCGCCTTCGCGCTGGAAGAACGGGTGCGAGCCGATCGACAGGAAAATATAAAGATCGCCCGGCGGACCGCTGCGCACGCCCGCTTCGCCTTCGCTGGCGAGGCGGATGCGGGTGCCATCTTCGACGCCGGCCGGGATGTTGACCGACAAGGTGCGCTCGCGCGTGACCCGGCCGGAGCCTGAGCACGACGCGCATGGACTGTCGATCGATTGGCCGCGGCCCTGGCAGTTCGGGCAGGTGCGTTCGAGGGTGAAGAAGCCCTGGGCGTGGCGGACTTTGCCCTGGCCGCCGCACATCTGGCAGGTCTTCGGCTTGGTGCCGGCCTTGGCGCCGGAGCCGGAGCAGGCCTCGCAGGTCACCGAGGTCGGGATGCGGATCTGCGCCGCCTTGCCGGCGTAAGCCTCCTGCAGCGAGATTTCCATGTTGTAGCGCAGATCGGCGCCGCGCTCGCGCCCGCCGCCGCGGCCGCGCCGGCCGCCGCCCATGCCGAACAGGTCGTCGAAAATATCGGAGAAGGTGGTGGCGAATTCGGCGCCGAAGCCGGCCGCCCCGCCGCCCATGCCGTGCTCGAAAGCGGCGTGGCCGTAGCGGTCATAGGCCGCGCGCTTGTCGGGGTCTTTGAGGACCTCGTAGGCTTCGTTGATTTCCTTGAAGCGATGCTCGGCGTTCTGGTCGCCCGGATGGCGATCCGGGTGGCACTGCATCGCCTGCTTGCGGAAAGCAGCCTTGATGTCACCGTCGCTTGCGGTGCGCTCGACTGAGAGCGACTCGTAGTAGCAGCGCTTGGCCATCATTGCGTCCCTGATGATGTCCAATCATTCCCAAGCAAAAAATCAGTTAAAAAAAATGCGCACCCCCGTCTGGCGGGCGGGGGTGCGGATTTGCAGGCTCGTCGCGGCATCGAACGACCGATCAAGCCGATTTCTTGTTCTTCTTGTCGTCGTCGACCTCGGTGAACTCGGCATCGACGACATCGTCCTTCTTGGCTTCGGCACCGCCGCCGCCTTCGCCGCCGCCGCCGGGCTGCTGCTCGGCTTGCTTGTACATCGCCTCGCCGAGCTTCATCGACGCTTGGGCCAATGCGTTGGCCTTGGTGGTGATGGCGTCCGCGTCGGTGCCCTTCAAGGCCTCCTTGAGATCGGCCAAGGCGGTCTCGATGGCGCGCCGGTCGGCCTCGCCGACTTTTGCGCCATGCTCGGCCAAAGTCTTCTCGGTCGAATGGACCAGAGCCTCGGCGTGGTTCTTGGCCTCGACCTGGGCTTTGCGCTTCTTGTCTTCCTCGGCGTGCGCCTCGGCGTCCTTGACCATCTTGTCGATGTCGGCCTCGCTCAAGCCGCCCGACGCCTGGATGCGGATCTGCTGCTCCTTGCCGGTGCCCTTGTCCCTGGCCGAGACGTTGACGATGCCGTTGGCGTCGATGTCGAACGTGACCTCGATCTGCGGCACGCCGCGCGGCGCCGGCGGAATGCCGATGAGATCGAACTGGCCGAGAA
>Ga0210394_10002478_pt1 | contig 25172 bp, 18 predicted proteins | sample IncBWC12MmetaG_FD_160121 | JGI IMG/M metagenome (GOLD analysis project Ga0210394, IMG submission 160121) | Forest soil microbial communities from Barre Woods Harvard Forest LTER site, Petersham, Massachusetts, United States - Inc-BW-C-12-M | ecosystem: Environmental > Terrestrial > Soil >... | reverse complement strand
GATGCAGCCGGATCAAATATTAATAGCCCCAAACGAAAAGGAAAACCCGCTCGAGGTGCTCCGCCTCAACACAGCGCCGGTTGGACCTGCGCGCGCTCATCAGCCCAGATAGACATAATGCACTCCCGTAGGCTAAACGCTCTGACGGCGTCCGGAATGCGGATGTGTTCGCCCGGCTAAACGGCCAAACGCCAACCACGAGGCGCCTCAGAGCTTCGCTGTGCCGCGCTCTGCACGCTCGACGGCAGCGCATCGAAGTGCCGGCGAAACGCGCTGGTCATGTGGCTGTGGCTGGAAAAGCCCGTCATGGCCGCCACGTCGACCAACGATTCGGCGCCGTCCTCGATCAACTGCAACGCATAGTGCAGCCGGATCTTCTGGCGGTAGGCATGCAGCGTGGAACCGGTATGCCTTCGAAACACGCGCGACAGGTGGGCCACCGAGCAGTGCACCTGCGCCGCCACCTGTGTGACCGTCAAATCGAGCGCCGGGTCCAGCGCCAAGATTTCCTTGGCCTGCTCGGCGATGCGCCTGCGGCGGCGCTCCGAGGGGACCCGCGCTGCACGGGGGCTGCGCACGGCGCCGCGCCAGGCCGCGGCGGCTTCCTCGAGGCTGCGTCCGACAAGGTCCAGCACCGCCTCTTCCATCCCGAGCGCATCGGCGGCACTGGCCCGCGCAGCCCGGGCGAACACCCGGCGCTGCGCCAAGCCTAGCCACGCGCTGGCCGGCGCGCTGCGCGCGGTAAACCGTTGCGATGCTGATTCGAACGCGCCCGGCGAGCCGGCGGCGAGGTCCTCGAGGACTTGCGGGGCGATCGCGATCCAGTCGCTTTCGTCGGGCTGGGCGCCCAGCGCAAAGCGCCGATAGCGGTCGCCGACGTCGTAGAAGCGCAGCAGACCCGGGGCGGCGACTTCGGGCTCGCCGCCCTCGACGTGGATGCGCACCGGCCGGCGCGGAAACACGATGTACCGGCACAGCTGGGGGCCGCCGCCGGCGAACTGCGCATGCCTCACGGGGCAGCGGTACTGACCGATCGCCACCGCGGGCGTGCGCCCCAACACCCGCTCCACCACGGTCAGATTGATCGGGAACGAAGTGCCGGCCCCGTTGACTGGCGGTTCCATCGATGCCAAATGATCCGGATTTTGATAGCGGCGCGGTGCCCCGCGCGGAATACTCCCCGATTGCATCCTGCTGTTCGCGTCCAGCGTCCGGAGCATAGATGAAACCTCGCCTGGCGGGCCTGGCCTGCGCCGCACTGCTCGCGCTGTTCTCGATGCCCCTGCGCTCGCCGGCCGTCGGAACCTCCGACGCGCCGGCGCCCGCCGCCGCGCGTCGCGAGCGCGCGCTGGCGCAGGCGCTGAGCGCCGCGCAGCAGGGCGATTTTGCCAGTGCCGCCAAGGCGCTCGAGCCAGCGATGCCGGCGCTGGCGGCCAATGCGCGCGCCTGGCGGCTGCTGGGCCTGGTACGGCTGAAGCTGAACCGTTCCGCATTGGCCATCGAGGCTTACCGGAAGTCGCTGGTGCTGGAGCCCGACAGCGCGCAGGCGATGTACTACCTGGGCGTGGCCGAGGCCCAGCTGGGCGATGCCGAGGCGGCGTTTGCCTGGCTGCAAAAGGCCCGCGCCTCGCGCCGCTACGACATGACGCAGATCCAGGTCGAAAAGGACTTGGAGCCGCTGCGTGTGGACGCGCGCTTTGCCGCGCTGCTGCCCACCGCGCGGGATTTCGAACATCCGTTCGTCGAAGACGTCCACGTGATCCGCGAGTGGGACGGCGAGGCCGCGGGCGACCAGTTCGGCTGGATCGCGCGCGTGATCGGCGACGTCGACGGCGACGGCTTCAACGATTTCGTGACCTCCGCCCCTACCAAGAACATCGGCGGGCCGGGTGGCGACAACGCGGGTCGCGTCTACGTCTACTCGGGGCGCAGCGGCGCGCTGTTGTGGAGCGCCGACGGCGCGCCGGGCGACCAGCTGGGCACCGCGGCGTCGAGGCCGCGGGCGACACCGACGGCGACGGCGTGCCCGACGTCATCGCCAGCGCGCCCGAGATCGACACGGCCACCGTGTACTCGGGGCGCGACGGACGAGTGCTGCTCAGGCTGCACGGCGAAGCCAAGGGCGACCACTTCGGTCAGCACGTGGCCTCGGCCGGCGACATCGACGGCGACGGCGGCGCCGACCTGATCGTCGGCGCGCCGAACAACGCCGCCCGGGGCAAGGACACCGGGCGCGCCTATGTCTTCTCAGGCAAGGACGGGCGCCTGCTGCTGACGCTCACCGGCGAGCGTGCCGGCAACCAGTTCGGCAGCACGGTGGCGGGCTACGCCGACAGCAAGCACCGCTTCCTGCTGGTGGGCGCCCCGTCGGCCGGCCCGCGCCAGGCTGGACGGGTGTACGTGTACCGTGGGCTTTCGTCGAAGCCCGCCTTCGTGATCGATGCCGACGCCACCGGCGTCGCGCTGGGCTACATGTTCGTGTCGGTACTGGGCGACGTTGACGGCGATGGCGTGCCCGACCTCTTCGCCTCGGACTGGTCCAACGCCGCCCGGGGACCGGGGACCGGGCGGGTGTACGTGTATTCCGGTCGCACCGGCAAGCGCATCTACACCTTCACCGGCGCCAGCGCCGGCGAGGGCTTCGGCACCACGCATTCGACCGCCGGGGACGTCAACGGCGACGGGCGCGCCGACCTGATCGTCGGGTCCTGGCAGTACAGCGGCGCGGCGCAAAGCGGCGGGCGCGCGTACCTGTACGACGGGCGCACCGGCGCGCTGCTGCGCACCTACACCTGCCGCATCCCCGGCGACACCTTCGGCTTCGACGCGGTGGGCATGGGCGAGGTCGACGAGCACGGCCAGGCGATGCTGCTGATCACCAGCGGCTGGAGCGCGGTCCACGGCAACCACAGCGGCCGCGTGTTCCTGATTTCGAGCGGCGTCGCGCACCGCTGATACCTCGACTCTCCTCATGACCAGACTTCGCCCTCCGCGCTCGATTGGCTCACTTCGACCCTGAGTGCGCATCGAAGCTTGCGCAAGGTCGACACTCCAAGATGGATCAACAAGATCCTTGCCTCGGTTCGGGGTCTCAAACCGCAAAGACGTAAGACACCGGTGAAACCCGACGATGCGGACCCCGAGCCGCGATAAGACAGAAGGAGTTTGAACTTCCTCAAACAATCGCATCCGGCCCGGCTCAGCGCGGACCCTGCAACAGACAAGCGTCGGGGTCGTGGCCGAACAGAGACCCTGTTTTCTTGTGCGATCAGTTGTCCGGGAAATACCTCCAAAAAGCGTTTGAAAGTTTAGGTGGACGATTTCGTTTCGCGCTCAGCCACCCTGAACTATTCAACTTGAAACCCTTTGGAGGACCTATGACTAAAGTCACGGCCGGCGCGGTGAGCTTCGGCACCCTGGTCGCCGGCGCGATGCTCGCGCTGGCGTCGCTTTCCACCCAGGCCGCCACGTTCCCGCGCGCGGTGCCCCCGCAAGCCGAGACGATGGTGACGGTTCAGGCGACTCCGAACGCCGTCTGCCAGCTCGGTTACGAGGATGCGAGCTTCAAGAGTCGCCGCGTGCAGTTCGACGCCGACGATCAGGGAGTCGTCAGGATCTTCGTGACCGCTCACGCCAAGGCGCAGCCCATCGCGGTGAACCTGGAATGCTCGGCCGAAGACGGCCAGGTTACGACCCACACGCTGGAGCTCCACAACAGCGCGCTCGATCAGCTTCCGGCCAAACCGAACGCGCAGTCCCAGGACGCGCTGCCGCCCAGCACCGCAAAGATACGTCCCGCCCTCGAGGGCGATCCGATGGTGCTTTCGAACCAGGAGCTGATCGCGCGCGGCTATCCGCCGCGGCCGGATCCGGTCCGGCAGGTGGCGCGCTATTCACGATGGCTCAAGATCGTCTCCACCCCGTTCAAAATGGTCAATGCGAGGACCGTGCCGCATCCGGGCAAGTCGTTCGGCCCGCTGGCCAAGGCCGAGTCAGCCCACGTCGATGCACCGACCCTTCCATTGCCGCCTCCGGGCTCCCGCGTCGAGGCGCCGACTCTTCCGCTGCCACCTCCCTCTCCGGAAAAACCGCAACAGTCGGTCTTCAACCTGAACAGCAACAACTGGAGCGGAGACTACGTCACGAATCCGGCCACCCAGTTCTACCTGGTCGAGGCGGACTGGAACGTGCCAACGGTCGTTCTGTCCGACGCTGGCTACGCCGATGCGGCCGAATGGGTCGGGCTCGATAACGCGGGCAACGATCTGGTTCAGTCCGGGTCGGACTCGGAGAGCACCAGCTTCTTCTTCTGGACGTTCACCAACTACTGGATGTGGATCGAAAGCCTTCCCGCAGCTCCAGGTGGCGTGCCCGGCTTCTCGATCGCGCCCGGTGATTCAGTCAGCGTCGACATCTTCCTCGCCGATCAGAACGGCCAGACGTGGTTCAGCAACGGCTGGTGGGGCACGCTGACGCCGGCCGACAACAACGTGTGGTTCATGGTGTACGACTTCACGCAGGGACAATCGTTCTGGGGCACCCTGCCGACACCGGCTGCGTTCTCCGGATCCAGCGCCGAGTTCATCCTGGAGAGGGCGACCATCAATGGCGGGCTGGCCCAGCTTGCGGACTTCGCCCTCGCATCGATGTCGAACGGATGGTATGCGGATGCGAACTACGGAGAGTACGATTTCTGGCCGGTGGCGTGCCAGGGGCAATCCACGTTCGACGGCACGAACAACTACATCAACATGGTCAGCGGCTCGGATCTTCTGGACTTCGTGATCACGACATCCGGCTACAGCGGCGGGCCATGCAACCTCGTCTGGTTCTGGACCAACTGGTATTGAGCGATTCGCAATTTCAATACACCTAGATCGCCCATCGGCGATCTAGGTGTAAGGGACGCTCGTCGAGTGCTCGAACGCGTTCAGTAGATCCCGCCCGAGGCGGCAATCTGCTCTCCGGTGAGCCAGCGTGAATCGTTCGACGCCAGGAAAACGACAACGTCGGCGATGTCGTCGGGCTTCCCGGTGCGGCCCAGCGGCGTCCGCGCGATCAGGCTGTTCTCGAATTCGGAACCGATGAATCCAGCGGAAATGGTGCCCTCGGTTTCGACGACGCCGGGGTTGATCGCGTTGACGCGGATCCGCTTGGGACCGAGCTCCTTGGCAAGGACGCCGGTGATCGAATCCACGGCGCCTTTGGTTCCCGAATAGACCGCGCTCCCCGGTGGTGTTATACGGGTGACGGCCGAGCTGATATTGATGATGCTGCCACCCTCGCTCATGTGCTTTACCGCCGCCCTCGTGGTCAGCAGCAGACCCAGCACGTTGGTATTGAATTGACGGTGAAATTGCTCTTCCGTGAATTCCTGGATCGGAGCAAATTCGTAGACGCCGGAGTTGTTGACGAGGATGTCGAGCCGGCCAAAGTTGCGAATGGCCGCATCGATGATGCCTTGCGCGTCGGCAGCCTTGGAGACGTCGCCGCCTGCCGCAACGGCCTTGCCGCCTTTCTTCGCGATTTCCGAGACGACTGCGTCGGCCCCATTCTTGCTCGAGGCGTAATTGACGACGACCGATGCGCCCTCGGCCGCCAGTGCCTTGGCAATGGCTGCGCCGATGCCTTTGGATGCGCCGGTTATGACGGCGACCTTACCTGTCAGTTTGCTCATGCCATTTCCTTTCGTGCAGTTTTGGAGAGATGGGACCACCGGGCGCCGCAGCGCCCGGCAGGGTCGTCTGCATAATTCTGTAGTTCCGAATGTATGAACTATGGAACAAATTGTCAAGGGCCGATATAGTCATGCGCGATGAGACCGCTATTCCACCCGTCGATCAAGGACGTCACCGTCGAGGGGATCCTGCACGCGTTGTCGGATCCGGTGCGCGTGGCGATTTTTGCGCAGATCGTCGCCTCCGCCCGTTCGCAGAATTGTTCGAATTTCCTGAAGATCAGCGAAAAGGACATTCCGAAGTCGACCTTGTCGCAACACTTCAAGATTCTGCGGGACGCCGGTCTGATTCGCAGCGAGCGTCGGGGCGTGGAAATGCAAAATACCGCTCGTTGCTCGGAAATCGATACTCGCTTCCCCGGCCTGATCGCGGCGATCGTCCAGGCGCACAGCGTCCAGTCCAAAGGCAGACGCCAACCCGCGAAGGCGCGGGCACACCCCGCGCCCCGGGTCTGAGCCCTCTCGGTGAAATAGCCTCGGCCCAACCTCGGAAAGCAACCAGCGCTGGCTGGCAAGTACCCATGCGCATTGTTGGATTCGATCAAGGCTTGTTCGCTATCGCATCAGCGAGCGTCGCTGTCCTGAGCCTGGCTTACGGCGACTTCGCGGCGGCAGGGCAGTCCTTGCCCGCCTGGATTCCCTGGCGAGAAACTTGGATCTACGGATCTGCGCTCCTTGTCTTGGCCGCCAGCGCCGGTGTTTGCTTCTCGCGCACGGTCTTGACGAGCGTGGTGACGATCGGTGCGTACGAAGCGGTCTGGGCCGCCATTTGCGCACCCAAGATCCTCTCCGAGCCGTTCAGCGTTGGCGCGTGGTATGGCTTTTGCGAAGCCCTGACCGCGCTCGTCGGCGCATGGATCCTTTTCGCCGTGTTGCGAAGGCAATCGCGAGGATCGCAACTGCCAATCACCGGCGAGCGCGCCGTGCGCACGGCACAAGTCTTGTTTGGCCTAACCTGTGTCTTCTATGGATGGTCGCACTTTGCCTATGCCGATTACACCGCCAGCATGGTGCCTAGCTGGCTACCTGCTCGACTGGGCTTCGCTTACTTCACCGGGCTTGCTCACCTTGCCGCCGGAATTGGCATCATTATCGGGGTTCTCCCCGGTCTAGCAGCCACCCTCGAAGCAAGCATGATGAGCTTGTTCGGCCTTCTGGTTTGGGTGCCGAGCTTTTTTGCGCAGCCCCGGCCCGACTGGGCGGCGCCGCCACAAAATCAATGGTCGGAGCTCGTCGTGAGCCTGGTGCTGGCCGCCTCTGCGTGGATCGTCGCGACTTCCTTGAGAAACCGCTCTGGAACCTTCGCCTCACGTTCACGCGTGTGATCAATGCAGGTTCGGGACCGCCGACGCTGATCGAAAATCGCTTGACATGGTACCTACAGGTACCATAAGATGCTCCCGCGGGTACTAGTAGGTACCACATCAACCTAGGGAGAAGCCCTATGACGACAGCGAATGAGCCCAAGACCACCGGAGTTCTGGTCCTGGTTACGGCAAAGCCGGGGGTGACCCGGGAGCAGGTCATGAAGTTCATGCCTGCGGAAATCCGCGCGAGCGTGCGGCTTCACCTGGATGGCACGATTCGACAATGGTATTCACGTGGCGACGGAAAGGGCGTTGTCTTCATCCTCGACTCTAAGGACGCGGACGAAGCGCACGCTGTAATGGATGGATTGCCGCTCTCCGCGGAGAACCTAATGGAGCACCAATTCATTCCCATCGGTCCGCTCATGCCCCTTGGCCTCCTGCTGGCCGGGGCCCCGCAACCGGCGGCCAACTGACTCCTTCGCGCCGAAGCTGGCGCTCTGCGCGAACGCGGAACCGCTCACTAAGGGGCCTCCCAGGCCCGTTCGCACTGTCTTTAGCGTTCCTTTGCCGTGAGGCGTGGCACGTCGTCTTCCCCAGTTAGCAAGTTCCGGAGGTCACGGACGATAATGCGGACGCGCGTTTGGCGAGCTGCTATTGGAATTAGGAGGTGCCTCGACCGCCGCCCCTGTGCGGTTCGCACGGCCGGACGCGGCCATTGTTGAGACGCCATAGCCCATTGCTTCATTGCAAGCCCCGATGGTCGTTCAAGCGATTCTGCTGATCGCAACCGGCTGCATGGCGGTTCTGCTGCTGCTCGTGTTTTTCGAGCCCGGCTTGCCCTATCGCCTGGTGGGCGGCGTGGATCGTCTGGGGGACGACGGGTTTCTGCGCCTGGCCGAGCTGCTGGTCGCTTCCGAAGTGCGGAGCGCCCGGAGCGTGTGCGTTCTGACCAACGGTACCGCGTTCTATGAAGCCGAGTTGCAGGCGATCGCCGCCGCGCGCACGAGCGTGCACATCGAGTCCTTTATCTTTGACTCGAGCGCGATCGGCAATCGCTTCCTTTCCGTCCTGGCAGACTGCGCCAAGCGCGGGGTCAGTGTGCGCGTCGTTGTCGATGCCATCGGCAGCTTCCCCACGCCTGACTCGTACTTCGATGAGTTGCGCCAGGCTGGCGGGCAGGTCGCGTGGTATCAGCCGATACGCTGGTACACGCTGAAGCGGCTTAACAACCGCAGTCACCGAAACATCATCGTGGTCGACGGCGAGGTCGCCTTTATCGGCGGCGCCGGCATCAGCCGGCACTGGAGCGAGCCTTACCTTGGCAGTCCACCGTGGCGCGATACCGTGGTGTGCGTCAGCGGTTCAGTCGTGGCTGGCCTGCAGTCGACTTTCCTCGAGAACTGGCTCGAAGCAAGTGGCGAGATGCTGGCGAGTAAAGATGCCTTTCACACTGAATGCGCCGAGCAGCCCGCGCTGGCGGCCATCGTCGTGACTGGCACGCCCTCCCCGGCGCGCGCATCGCGCGCGCGCGTCCTGTTTCAATTGCTGCTGGCAACCGCGGCCGAGAGCATCGAGATCAACTCACCCTATTTCCTTCCAGATCGAAGCGCGCGGCGCGAGCTCATTGCCGCCGCCACCCGCAACGTGCGGGTCCGCGTGATCGTGCCGGACAGGCATAACAATCATTGGATCGCGCGATTAGCCAGCCGGCGCCAGTACGGCGACCTGCTGCGTGGGGGCGTGGAGATCTTCGAGTATCAGCCCGGCATGATCCATGCCAAGATCATGATCGTCGATCGGCTCTGCGCGGTGGTCGGATCGACAAACTTCGACAGCCGGTCCTTCGAGATCAACGACGAGGTAAACCTGGCGATGTTCGACCGGTCCGTCGCCGCTCGTTTTGCCGATGACTTCGAGTCCGACCTCAGACTCAGTCGTCAGGTGACGCTCGATGACTGGAAGCGCCGGTCGCGACTGGAACGGCTGATCGCCGCCGTCTGCATCGTGCTCGAGCGCCAGGAGTGACGAGCGAGACGTGCCTTTTAGGAAGGCGCCACAGCCGGTCCTGCAGCGAGCCGTTGAGGCTGTGAACGGACCGCTCTTCGGCGTGGCGCGGCATCGTAGAGCAGCGGGTGGCTGAGCGTTGCGGTTTGGGTATAGTTGGCCTGCGGGCGCCGGCGTTGACGGGACGCGGGCCTTGCGCATTGTTTGACGCTATCAGAGCTTGAAACTTTCCGGCCACCAGTGGGCGCTGCTCCTCGGCTTTGTCAGCCTTGCCGCGATCGGCTTCATCGCGGCAGCGCTGCTGGCCGGCCCCGAGCTTGTCGACCTGCCCTCGGTCAAATCCGGACTTGAGCGCAAGCTCTCGCAGGCCGCAAAGGGGCATATTGCCTGGGATAGGCTGCAAATCCGGCTGCTGCCGATCCCACGCGTCGAAATACGCGGCGTGACGATCGACATTCCGGGGCTGGCCCACGCGTCGATCGAGCAGGCGCAAGCCCGCTTGCGCCTGCGTCCGCTGCTGCGCGGACAGGTCGAGTTCGCATCGGTTGCCATCGTGCGACCGAGCATCCGGGTCGACATTCCGTCGTCCGCTCCGGCACCAGACGAAACTGCGTTTGATCCCGTGGCGGCTTACCGCAGCCTGATCGGGCCGCTTGCGCAGGCGATTCAAGACGCCGCGCCGGGCGCGATCTTCGAGATTTCTGACGCCAACGTGGTGTTGCGGGGAACCGCCGCGCCCGAGCTCCAGCTTCGCGGCCTGGCGTTGCGCGTCGGGAGCGATTCGACTGGCTTCGACGTAGAAGGAAGCAGCGCCGGCAACCTGTGGGACCGCTTGAACCTGGCGGGTCGGGTCGAGTTTGCCGATCTGTCTGGAAACTTCGGCCTCGATCTGACCGGTTTGAACGCGCAAGCCTGGCTGGACGACTGGTTTTCGGGGGGGTGGCTGCGCATGGACATCCCGCGTGCGGACCTGAAGCTGCGAGTCGTCAGCGATGCCCGGAGCGAGCTGCGATGCGACCTCGGTATCGATGCCGCGTCCTTGCGGATCGCGCACGCAGACCACGGGATGCCGGTCTCCAAAGGCCACCTGAAAGCCACGGCAGCGCTGCGTCCTCAGGACATCGAGGTCGCGCTGAGCGAATTGCAGATCGGTTCGCTGATCCCGGCCGCCCGGGGTACCTTGCACATGACCAGCGATGGCGAAAAGCCTCGGCTCGAGGTCGACCTTCCGAAACTCGAGGTCGGCGCCGTGCGCGACTTTGTGATGGCCCTGGTGGCCCCCGACAGTCCATCGGTGCGCCGCCATGCGGCGCGCGCTCTGGGCGGTGCCATCACGCACCTGAAGATGCGCAGCGAAGGTGATACCTGGCACGCCCTGATCCGCATCGATCACCTCGACGGCAGTGCGATGCTCGAGCACGCATCCTTGCTGCTGCCCGTCATCGAGCAGGAGGCGAGGGACCTTCGCGGACGGGTTGCCCTGAGCCGTGCGAATCTTGAATTCGCGGCTGTGAGTGCTCAACTGGACCTCAGCAGGTTGAGCGATGCGGGGCTGCGCTACTCGATGCTCGATGGCGCTGTTTCCGCGAGTATCGGCTTCGAACTCGACTTGCCTCAGGCTTTGACGACCGCTCGCCGTGTCCTGCGGCAAAACCAGGTGGGCGCGTTGCAGGACCTCGAATCCGCAGCGGGGCGGCTGCAAGGCCGCGCGGACTTCGCATCGACGGATCGAGATTGGAATGCGAGCGTCGATATCGCACGATCGGACGCCCGGTTCTGGGTGCGGTCTCTGCCCTGGCCGGTGTCGCTCGAGGCGGTTCGAACCTCCATCACCTCCGGGCAAGTAACTATCAGCGGTCTCCACGCCATGGCGGGCAGCTCGACGTTCTCCGACATCGGTGCATCGCTCGCGCTGCGACCCGAGCCGCGACTCACCGCCGGGTCCGGCCGAGCGACGCTTGTGCTCGATGAGATCTACCCCTGGCTGCGCTCACAGGGTGAATCCACGAAACTGCTGGGCGATATCGATTCGGTCTCCGGAAGCGTGCAGATCAATCTGAACAGTGTGTCCGGGTCGCTCGCTCAACCTTCTGCACTAGCCTTTGACGCCATCGTGCTGCCCAGGCAAGTCAGCGTGGCGATCAAAGGCCTGCCCGGTCCACTCACGATTGCCGGCGGCGCCGTGCACGTCGATCCGGATGCGCTAAGGCTCGACGGCGTTCATGTGGCCATGCTCGACGCGCGAGGGCTCGTTTCCGGCGAGATGGTCGATTATCGGGGCACGGGCACGCAGATGCGGGCCAGCGTCGCGGACGCCGTCGTGGGACAGGAGTGTGCACACTGGATCTGGCAACGCGCTGGAGCGCCGGCGCAGTTCGAACCGAGGGCCCCGCTGCGCTTTGCGATCGAGCGGGCTAGCTGGGGCGCGAACCGTGCGGTGGATGCTCTCGGGAGCGTGACGTTCGAGTCAGGTCCCGAACTGACTGTGGACCTGCGCTGGCAACCAGATACGCTGGACGTCCGGCGCCTGGTCATTCGCGATCGAAACAACGAGGCCACTTTCAGCTTGCGCGCCCGGGCTGATCTGCTCGAGGCGAGATTTTCCGGCTCGATTGTCGCTCAGAGCATCGCCGCCATGTTCAAGGACGCCGGCGAATACCAAGGTCAAGCAACGGGCGATCTGCGCTTGACGCTCGATCTCGAACGCCGGGGGCGCACCTCCGCGCAGGGTTGGATCACAGCGCAGGCGCTGGACCTGGACGAGTTGCTGCCGGCAGCGGTCCGAGCGCAGGCACGCATCGATCGGCTCGATTTGTCGGCCGACGGTTCGAGCCTGCAAATACACGAAGCCGCGGTGAGTTGGGCGCAACAGGTTGCTACCATCAGCGGTCAGATTGCTCGCAAGGGTCAAGGCGTCTTCGTCGATGTCGCGCTCGATTCGCCTGGAATCCAGGTCGATGCGCTGCTGCACCGTGGCGGCGCAACGGCCGAGCAGAAGGCGGTCAGCGCGGAGGCGAAGTCCGTTGACACGCAGCGCGCAGCGTTCTTCTCCTGGATGCACGCGCTGGCCGTCACCGGTCGGGTCAGGTTGCATTCGAATTTTGTCGATTTCGAGCGCTATCGCCTGGCGCCGATGACAGTCACCATCGCGCTCGCAGACGAGCAGGCCGAGCTGCGCTTGCAGGACACGCAGCTGTGCGGCCTGTCAATTCCAATGACCGTGCAGATCATGCCGCAGGGGCTGACGGCGTCCGCGCAGATCCACGCCCATCAGCAGCAGCTGGAGCAGGTCGCTCGCTGCCTGACCGACCAGCGCCTGCTGCTGACGGGAGAGTTCGACGCGAGCGCGAACCTCACGACGAACGGCAGTCCGGACCTGCGGCTGGCGAACCTGGAGGGAACCGTGCACCTCGAATCCCGCAACGGTGTCGTCCGGAAGTTCGCTCTGATCGGCAACATACTGACGATGACGGATGTTGCCACTGCGTTCAACCGCCCTCTGTCGGACCTGCGCGCCGATGGGTTCCCGTACCGCACGCTGGATATCGATGGGCACTTCGCCCGAGGCCGGTTCATCTTCGAGGATTTCACGTTCGACAGCAGCGCATTTGGTCTGGCCGCCACGGGCTCGGTCGGGCTGGCGCAGCGCGACACGCAGCTCACCGTGCTGGTCGCGCCCTTCAGTGGCTTTACCAACCTGGTTCGCAAGGTGCCGATCTTCGGCGCTCTGGTGGGCAGAACGCTGACCAGCGTACCCGTCGCCGTTCGAGGCGACATCCGCGATCCGACCGTGGTGCCGTTCGACCCGCGTGCGATCGCCTCCGACCTGACCGCGTTGTTTTCACGGGCGCTCAAGATTCCCAAGCGGATGCTGGCGCCATCCGGATCGAACCCGCCATCGGCGGCGCCGTCCAGCGGGCGCTGAGGTCAAAAGCGCCGTGCAGGAGCCGAACTAAAGGCACACCTCGGCTGGGGGCGTGAGCCCGAGCGAGCGCCCATTCTCCGAGGACCGCCTTGTATTTCAGGAGGCCGAAGCAGCCACCCGCTCGTCAAATTTGGCGAAAACCTCGACCGCCCAATCGACGAACACTCGCACCTTGGCGTTCAGATGTCGGTTGGATGGGTACATGACGTGGATCGGATGACTGGGGCGTACCCAGTTCTCCAAAAGGGGAACCAGCGCGCCTGTCTTGAAGTGGGGCTGGGCGATGTACCTGAATGTTTGGCCCACACCCAAACCTGCGAGCAGTCCGGTCACATGGGCGGTGCTTTCATTCACCGTCACCATCGTCCGACCCTGGACTTCAATTTCTTTGCCTCCGCGAGTGAATACCAACGGAAACGTCTTGCCAGTCAGCGGCGACGAATTGCTGTAAATGACGTGACGCTTTTCCAAATGCTCTGGGCGGGAGGGAGCACCATACCCTTTTATGTAGGATGGGCTCGCGCACGTTACGTAGTGGATCTCCGCGATGCGGCGCGCGATCAGCGATGACACTGACAGCGGATTCCCGCGTATCACGCAATCGACGCCATCGCCGATCAAATCCACGTTTCGGTCACTCACCCCAAGAATGATCTCGATCTCCGGATAGCGGGCACGGAAGGTGTGCAGGGAGGGAAGCAGAATCGTGTTGGCAAGAATCGATGGCACATCGATTCGCAGAGGGCCCTTCGGCTCAGCCCTCTGATTGGCAACGAACTCGTCCATGTCGTCGACATCGCTGATGATGCGAATGGCACGCTCATAGTAGGCAACGCCCTCGGGTGTGACCGTTACCCTGCGCGTGGTGCGGTGAAGCAGTTTCACACCCAGGTGCGCTTCCAAATCCTGTATCAGCTTTGTCACCGTCGAAGGCGGCAGCTTCAGCGACTCAGCGGCCTTTACGAATGTCCCTGCGTCGGCGATGCGGGTAAAGACCCGCAGTGACAACAGTTGATCCATGGAAACCCCGATGTTTTGGGGAAAAGTCTACGCCGATTATTCACCGTACGGAATTATGAAATCGCGATCAGCCGATTTATTCGGATCCGTTCGGCGCCTAACCTCCCAGCGCGTTGATAACTGAACACACGCGCATGAACAGAAAACTCGAAGGGAGAGCGCCCCTCGTCACGGGCGGTTCGAGTGGCATCGGCCTCGCCACCGGCTTCGCCAACGCTGGCGGCGGCACGTTTTTGCCCCTCGGGTCGACAGCAGCTTCGTCAACGGGTTCGAACTAGTCGTCGACGGCGGCCAGACTCAGGTGCAACCCCTGTCGGCGAAAAACATGCATCAGAAGTCGCGAGTGGCGATGGCAGTTGCGGTGCTCTCGGCTGCGCTATCGACGCCGGCGGCGATCGCTGAAGCACAGTCGATCGCGCTTCCAGGTCTACGTGCATTCCCGGAAAGCCTCACATCAACGGTTGACGGAACTCTGTTCATTGGGCGCCTTGGTGACGGCGGCATCGTCCGCGCCAATTCTCGAACCGGTGAAGTTGTCGTGTTTGTTGCACCTGGCGAATCAGAATCGCGGTCTATCTTAGGGGTGTTCGCCGATGATGCAGCCAATACGCTCTGGGCGTGCTCAAACGATTTGAGCGCTTTGGGCGGACCCTCGAGTGGTGGTAATAGTGGTAGCGCTTTAAAAGGCTTTGATCTTTCAACGGGCGCCGCAAAGCGCAGCGTCCCGTTGCCTGGCGCTCACGCCTTTTGTAATGACATTGCTGTGGACTCGAGCGGCGCGGTCTATGTCACCGATAGCGCTGGTCCGAACATCCTTAGATTACCGGCAGAAGCTTCCGCGTTCGACGTATTTGCCTCCAGTCCTCAGTTTGCGCCGCCTCAAGGGGGCTTCGGGCTTGATGGGATTGCCTTTGGTAGCGATGGCAACGTTTATATAACGACCTACACGGCAGGTGGCTTCTTTCGCGTCGATGTTAAAGGAGGAAAGGCGGACAGGGTGACGCAGCTGCACAGCGCGACGCCCCTGACTCGCCCCGATGCGCTTCGAATGTTGGGCAAAAACAGCTTCCTTCTGATCGAGGGATCGGGAACCTTGGATCGCGTGGACGTCAAGGGCGATGGATTTGTGGTGGCACCGATTCGTGGGGGGTTCCGAGAGCCGACGTCGGTCACGCGCGTGGGATCGACCGCTTGGGTCAGTGAGGGTCAATTGTCGTTCTTCTTCGACCCCGCAAAAAAGAATCTGTCGCCGTCTCTGCCGTTTCGGATTTACGGCGTCCCCTTGACCGGAAAATGAACTCGATGAGGTTTCATTGCATGTCGTACCTGAGAGTCTTAGGCGCCCTATCCGCGGTCTTGTTTCTCACCCAAGCGTCGCACGCCGAATCAACAGCCTATCCGACGGTCACAGATGATCGGCTCTTGCACCCAGACGCCGGCGATTGGCTCATGTATCGGCGAACGTATGACGGCTCGGGCTTCAGTCCGCTGAAGCAGATCACGCCCAGCAATATCCACAACCTGTCGCTGGCCTGGTCTTTGAGCACCGATTTGGTCGAAGCCCACGAAACGACGCCGATCGTCAATCGTGGGCGTATGTTCATAACAACCCCCGGCAATAACATCATTGCGCTTGATGCCAAGACCGGTACCCAGCTTTGGCGGTACGTGAGGAAGTACCCGGACGGACTCTTTCAACTACATCCGACCAACCGTGGTGTTGCGCTCTACGGTGACCTCGTCTACATGGCGACCACCGATTGTGCACTCGTTGCTCTCGACGCTGCTTCGGGCAAGGAGGTTTGGACGGTTCCCATCGATGACTTCAAGACGGGCTGCTACTCCACGCTGGCACCGCTCGCGCTGCGTGGCAAGATCATTGTGGGCTATTCGGGGGGCGAATTTGGCGTTCGCGGATCAGTGAGCGCCTTCGACGCACTCACCGGGAAGCGAATTTGGCAGACGTACACCGTGCCGGCGCCGGACCAACCGGGTGGTCAGACCTGGACAGGGGACGCTTACAAACGCGGCGGTGGAACGATCTGGATCACAGGGGTCTTCGATCCTGCCTCAAACACGACTTACTGGGGTACCGGGAATCCGGCGCCCTGGGTCGCTGATAATCGGCCTGGCGACAATCTTTATACTGATTCGACGATCGCGCTCGATGTCGACACAGGTGCGATCAAGAGCTATCACCAGTACACCCCGCACGACAGCTGGGATTGGGATGAAGTATCGGCGCCTCTCCTAATCGATACAGACGTCGACGGAAGGCTTTTAAAGACCGTGACGCACGCTGGCCGGAACGGCTACCTGTGGATCCTGGATCGCGATCACGATCAGCTCAAATTCCTGCATGCCTTCCCGTTCTCTAATAACAACGTCTTTAAGTCGATCGATTCGAAGACCGGTCGCCCCGTAGTCGACGAGACCAAGCGTCCAGGCGCCCGACAAAGCGGCGAATTCTGCCCGAGCATTGGCGGCGGGAAAGATTGGCCACCCGAGGCGTGGAGCCCGCAGACGAAACTTCTCTATGTCCCGGCGAACAACAGCATTTGCGGGTTCCTGCCGAAGGGTGATGTCCCAAAACCAGACTCCCACGGGTTTTACGTGGGGTATGAAGCGGAAAGCATCTTCGGATCGGTCCGTACCGGGCCTGGCGCCTTGGATCACTTAGGAGAACTCCAGGCCTGGGATCTGAACACTGGCAGGCGAGTTGGGCAGCACAACTTCAAGACGATCCTTTGGGCACCTCTTCTCGTCACGGGCGGCGATATAGTCTTTGCGGGCGGCACCCCCGATCGACAGTTCAGAGCGTTTGACGCCCGCACCGGTGACCAGCTGTGGAGCTTCCCCGCGCCCTCCGGAGTGATTGGAGTTCCAACCTCATTTGAGGTCGACGGCGAACAATATATCGCGGTCACTTCCGGCTGGGGTCTCGACGCCCAAGGCGTTCAAAACGGCATCAACAAATTGCTGGCCACCAACACCGTTGTGCCTAAGGGAGGCACGATTCTGGTGTTCAAACTTCAATGATCCACGACTGACTCAAAGCGGAGCCTCACTTGGCGATAGAAGAGCTCGACTTGTTCGTTCAGGAGTCTTCATAGAGAGGAATACAGGATGCAAGCAGTCACGCGAGTCGGTCTCGACGCTCTTCTGACACCGGGGAATTGTGTCTTACTCCTCACGCAAGCCGTCACACGCCTAAAGGAAAGATAGATGAAATCCGCCACTGAACTGCTCGAAGCGTATCTGAACAACGTCAGAACGCCCAAAATATCCGCATCTCAGTTTGCGGAAGATGGCGTGCTCGAACTGCCGTGGGTCAAGGCTCATGCGCAAGGGCCTGCCGCGGTCGAAAAACTCCTCACGGGCATGCTTGCCAAGGTGCCGGATTTTCGCTTCAAGAATCTGACCTACTTTATCCAAACCCCCGACAAGGTGGCGGCGGAATACCAGGTCGAGGCTCTGGTCGTCGATACCGGCAAGATCTATCAGCAGACCTATGCCGGCGTCTTACACGCCGAGAACGGCAAGATCAAATTGCTCCGCGAGGCTCTCGACACGCTGGCGGCCTCGAAAGCTTTCTCCAGGGACTGAAATGAAGCAGGCACCGACGGAGCTGACGCATCGCGGAGGCGATTGATGAGTCGCGATTCAGCCGACAGAGCAACAGGGGCGACAAGGCCAATTCGTTCGCGCCGAGACTTCATGCGCGTAGCTGCCGCATCAGGCGGCGCAGGGCTTTTTTCGGCAGGTCTCTTGCCGATGAGCGTTCGGGCGACAGCCGGCGGCACGTCCCCGTTCGTACTCCCGCCCGCAACTCCCGACATTGCGCCCTTCAAGGTTCATGTACCACAGGCGGCGTTGGAGGATCTCAAAAGGAGACTCAGCGATACTCGTTGGCCCGACAAAGAGCCGGTAACCGACTGGTCGCAGGGCGTTCCCCTGGAGAAGGCGCGGACTTTGGTCGCCTATTGGCGTGACACCTATGACTGGCGCAAGTTCGAGGCCCGTGTCAACGCCTTCCCGCAATACCGCACGCGGATCGATGGGCTGGGCATTCATTTCATCCACGTGCGGTCGCCTCAGCCGAATGCGCTACCGATCATTCTCACGCACGGATGGCCTGGATCGTTTGTGGAGTTCATGGAAATCATCGGGGCGCTCAGCGATCCCACGCGTTCAGGCGGGCGAGCGGAAGACGCGTTCCATGTCGTCGTGCCGTCGCTCCCGGGCTTCGGGTTTTCCGATAAGCCAACCGAGACAGGTTGGGACGTAAATCGGATCGCCCGCGCCTGGGCAACATTGATGCAACGCCTCGGCTACGACCGCTGGGTGGCGCAGGGTGGCGATTGGGGTGCGGGAGTGACGCACGCCTTGGCACACCAGCGGCCCCACGGCCTGATCGCAGCCCATGTGAACTGGCAATTTGTTTTCCCGACGAAGCTGCCGGACGACCCTACACCTGCTGAGCGCAGAGCGATTGAGCGTGCGTCGTGGTTCGCAAACGACCAGAGTGGCTATTTCCGCGAGCACGCAACGCGCCCGCAAACAATAGGCTACCCACTTGCGGACTCGGCCGCTGGTCAAGCGCTGTGGATCTACGAGAAGTTCCAGGCGTGGACCGACAATCATGGCAATCCCGAGGACGCGCTCACGATCGACGCGATGCTTGACGACATCAGCCTCTATTGGTTCACCAATACCGCCGCATCGTCTGCTCGTATTTACTGGGAGAACACCCGCGCCGGGTTGGCAAGCCTTTCCGGTGGGCGAATCGAACTGCCAATGGCTGCTTCGGTCTTTCCGCACGAGATATTCTGCCCGCCGAAGGCATGGGCCGAGGCACTGTGGCCGAACCTGTTTTATTGGAACGAGCTCGACAAAGGCGGGCATTTCGCTGCGTTCGAACAACCAGCGCTCTTCACCGAAGAGATGCGAAAAGCCTTTCGTCAGATGCGGTGAGACCTAGGGAGTCGGGCGACCTAAAGGTCACCGACATGATTGGTCCGGTCCAGGCACACGCTCAAGGCAACGTGAAAACGACCACGGCAGAAGTGCCGGAGCCACCGAAGAAGCCGGAGACGACGCCGGAGGTTGTGGCCACGTATTGTTTGCCTTCGAGCTCATAGCTGACCACCCCGCCGCCGATCGTCCCGCCCGTATTGAAGCGGTACAGTGTCTTGCCATTGCTGGCGTCGATTGCCAGAAAGTCGTTGTTGAGATCGCCCGTGAACAGCATCCCGCCCGAGGTGACTGTCAGTCCAGCGACCAGCGGTGTAGGCCACTGCTGCCGCCAGCGCATGGTGCCGGTCGTGGCGTCGATCGCCATGAGCCAACCCCTGGCCTCGTCACGCGGATCCGGCGTGACGGCGCCGCCGTAATAGTGGGCGTTCAGGGTGAACTGCGGTGGCTTGTCAGACTTGGTGAACATACCGCACCAGTCCACGCTCGCAACGTACAGCGTCCTGGTTGTTGGGCTGTATGCGGGACCGTTCCACTCCATCCCGCCCAGCAGTCCCGGGCAACCATGCGCACCGGCAACGGTCGGTACCGCGTCGAAGTCGGTGCGCGTGGTGATCGGCAATTCGTAGAGCGTTTCGTGAGTGTCGCGATCCAGCAGGCGAAGGAGCCCGTCCTTGCCGGAAACGGTGAGCAGATTGCGTGGCTTGCCTTTGACCTGCGCGCTGAAGAGGGGGCTCACCTGGCTCAGATCCCGGTCATTGGCGTCGCTCGGAATAAATTTGCGGTACCAGAGGAGCTTGCCGGTTCTCAGATCAAGCGCGACGACGCAGTTGGTGTACAGGTTGGTACCGGGGCGCACGTCCGCGTAGAAGTCCGGCGACGGGTTTCCGACCGGAACGTAGAGCACGCCCTTGTTAACGTCGAGCGACAGAGGCGTCCAGAGGCTGCCGCCGCCGTGTTCGCGTGCCTGAGGATCTTCCCAGGTATCGGCTCCTGGCTCGCCCGCGTCCGGAATCAGGTTGAATCGCCAGACCTGCTCGCCGGTGGCGAGTTTGAAGGCGCCAATCCAGTTCTTCGCCCCCCAATCGGCGCCCGCCGGACCGTAGATCACCAGGTCCTCATAGATCAGCGGTGGCATGCTCAGATACTGGCTGGAACTGGCATCGGCAATCTTCTGGCTCCACAGCAGCGTGCCTTTGGCCATGTCCAGTGCGATCAGGTAGCCGTCCGCGGTGCCACGCACGACGCGTCCGTCTTTAAGCGCCACGCCGCGGTTGGCCGGCGACAGCACAGCTCCTTTACCCTCCCAGTTGTAGGTCCAGCGCTCGCGGCAGGTTCTGGCATCGATCGCAACCGTGGCCTTGTCGATGGTCAGGTAGATAACGCCCTTGTAAACGAGCAGGTTTGTCTCCGTGGTGCCGGCGTTGTTGGAGCGAAAGATGCAGGCGGCACGCAACTGGCTGGCGTTTTGTGGGGTGATCTGACCCACATCGACGAAGCGCTGGCCCGTGTAGTCCTTGCTCGCGTAGAGCCAATTCTGCTTGTCCTGCGCTGCGTGCAGCAGTTCGTCCTGCGTCGGCCCCTGCGACAGGAGTTCGGCGTGCGTGGCCGGCACGCTGGCTTCCACTGCACTGGCGCGTCCCAGCGTTTCCAGATAGGCGATCACGTTGGCCCGGACCGTGGCGTCCGGCAAGGCGACCGGCATCGCCGTTCCTGGAACCTCCTTGGTCGACGAGGTGAGAAAGGCATCGAGCGTTTTCTCGTCCCAGGTAAGCCCGGCTTGGGCCATCGCGGGCGAGTAGTGATAGCCGGCCAAGCTTCCCGCTTTTCGGCCAAAGACCGCGGCCAGTGACGGTCCGAATCCGTTCTTGCCGGCCTCGGTCGTGTGGCACGACGCACACTGGTTTGCAAACACCGTCTTACCGGCGACTGCATCGCCCACTGCATGCGCGCGACCGCCACAAAATATCAAGGCACCGATCACGAGCCAGGTCACTGCAGGTTGTTTCGCACGCTGTCCGATGGGGACGTCCGCGCATGCAAGCTGCTCAGGATCGGTGCCGATCGCACTTTGAATTCTCATAACGTCTCCCAAGTATGCAAGCTGAGTCTCAGGGCGGCCTTGCCAAACGGGAGCGTATTTCCTAACGTTGAGTAACGATTGGATTTGGCTGATCCTTATTGGCAATGGATGTCCGGTGCCACCAACCATAGGCTCCAGCGGTCTACCCACGCCCGTCCGTCCACGATCGCTGCTCGGCACGGCCTCACGCGTGCTGCTCCAAATCAACCGCATTGGCTCGCCGCCAAGCGCCGGGACTTTGGCCGAACATGCGCCGAAACACCCTGCACAGGTGCGACTGGTCACACAAGCCGCTTGCGATCGCAACCTGGGACACCGGTTCGCTTGTCCCCTTGAGCAGTTCCCGGGCGAGCTCGATGCGCCTTTGCCTGATGTATTCGAATGGAGGAATTCCGACGCTGAGTTTGAATGCTCTGAAGAACTGGCCCGTGCTCACGTTGATGAGCTTCGCCAGATCTACTGCTCGTATTTGCGTGGTGAGATGAGAGTCGATGTAGGCGGCGACGCGATTAACCTGCCAGGGTGCCAGGCCATTGGCCGTCGGCCGTGGCGCCAGGCTATTCTCGCTGCGCCGTTCCACTCGACGCGTGGCGCGCAGCAGCACGCAAGCTCGTTTCAGGAACTCACGTGAGGCGTCCTTGTCCGTTTCAAAGGAGGCGGCGGCGCTTTCAATCAAGAAGGAAACCGTCGCAGAAATCTGCTCGCGGTCGGCGTGATCGGCGCCCGGCTGTGAAAGAAAGGTCATTTGTGCCCGCCCTCAGTCGTATCGATTCGAGCTCACGTTCTGCTGCAGGTCGGCCTCGCTTGGGGCGAGTACGGCCTCGGCCGCCTGGACTTGGCCACCTGAAGCTTTAGTTGCGCCTCGATCGTCCTCTCGCTGGTTACCTGATCAGGTCACGACGCTTCGAGACGAGCCACTAGGCGACCGCGAGGAGAACCAGATTGGCGACGTCCTGTGGGCAGGACAGCATCGCGACATGGCTGGATGACACCTCCACAGCGGTCGCCCCCGCGCGTTTAGCCATCGAGCGCTGAAGCGAGGGCGGAATCGCACGATCCATCGTGGCAACGAGACACCAGCTTGCTCTGGATTTCCACGATGCGACGGAGACTGTTGCGCCGAGTGCTGCGCCTGCGGTTGGGGATTGCGTTGCGAACAAGATCTTTTTTTCAAGCCCTGGCAGGTCCTGAGCGAAGTCGTTCGCGATACCCGCTTCAGTAAGCTTCAGGAATCCCTGCGCATCTGGCCGGACCTCCGCACCGAGTGGTGCTGGCTCTGCCGTCTCCCCCAACGAGCTCGCGGATTCGCCGATGTCCGGCGCGAATGCGGCGATATAGACCAGAGCCGAAACCTTCGGGTCGAGACCGGCTTCAGTGATCACCGCACCTCCATAGGAATGACCCACGAGAACGACCGAGTCGCTTTCCAGTGCGATAGCCCGCCTCACCGTCGCCACATCGTCCGCGAGCGAAGTAAGCGGGAGCTGCACTGCGATCGCCCGATGACCGCTGTCCAAGAGCAGCGGAATGACTTTCGCCCAACTCGATCCATCCGCCCATGCGCCGTGCACAAGAATGACGCTGCGAGCCTTCGCCATGGTCCTGGTCCTCTTCGTTGTCGGCGCGACCCGGCCGATGCCAAACCTCGAAGTTTGACTCTCCGGAGGTTCTCCGACCGACTTTGTGCGAGCTTGCGCCCTCGACGCCTCCGCGAAGTGTCACGAAGAGCGTTTCGCGTGTCGCCTGTCACAATGCCGCATGGGCGGCGTGCCTACGCCCGCGGGCTCGATCGACCATCTCCGAACTGCTGATGGTGTCGATTGACGTCAGCGAGGTTCAATTCGATTGACGGCGCGGGGCGTGGGGTCGAGACGCAGAGCGGGGATGCTAGAAATTGGTCTCAGCGATACGCCGCCCGCCATTGTTGCGGCTCCCATCTCGAGATTGCAGGAGGCGCGCGAGAGTTGCCGCGATTTCGCGAAAGTAGATCGGCTTTCGGAGGACGTCATCGGCGCCGGCATTCTGGGCCGTCTGCAGAACCGCGTTGCTGAGGTACCCGCTGACGAGCAGCGTGGGAATCGCGGGACGAATCGCCTTGATCTTCCGGATTAATTCGGATCCGGAGGAGCCCGGCATGCTTTCGTCGGTGATCAACGCATCGAATTCCTGTGGACTCGCCCGAAAGGCCTCGAGAGCAGCCAGGCTTGATGTATGGCCCACTGGACAATAACCAAGTTCTCGAAGCGTTTCCGACAGCAGATTGACCAGCGAAGGTTCATCGTCGACCACCAGAATCCGCTCGCGATGGCCACCGGTAATACTGGTCGCTATCCGTGCATTCTTACGGTTGCCTCTGATCTCGCCGAAACGCGGCAGGTAGACGATGAACGTACTGCCCTCTCCTACAGTGGAAATCACATCAATCGCACCGCCCAAGCCCAACACGATTCCATGGACCAACGACAGTCCAAGACCGCTTCCGACGCCCACTTCCTTGGTGGTAAAGAAGGGATCGAAAATGCGCTCCCGAATCTCAGGGGCAATCCCCGTTCCTGCATCGATGACTTTCAAAACAATGTACTCGCCTGCGCTGAGGCTTCCGACTGTCATCGTTCGGGGCGCGTCGAGTTGCGACCGCTCAAGCAAAATGCGCAGCTTTCCGCCCGCAGGCATGGCGTGAGCCGCGTTTGTGACCAGATTCATCAATACCTGATGAATCTGGGTGGGGTCGCCCAAGACGGCGCTTCGCCCGGCACGCAAACGCTCCTCGATACGAACATCGCTTGGAATCTTGGCGGCCACCAGCGTAAGCGTCTCGCGCACGACCCTTTGAACATGGACCGGCATCCGCTCGCCGACACCGCTTCGGCTGAACGCAAGGATCCGATCGACAAGGGCGCGGCCGCGCTCGCCGGCGGTCAGAATGCTGTCGATATCGCGGCGCAGTCGGCTACCGGCTTTCGCCCCGCGCAGCGCCATTTCGCCGTACCCGAGGATGGCACCCAGTAGATTGTTAAAGTCGTGGGCGATACCCCCGGCGAGCGTACCCATCGCCTCCAATCGCTGTGCCTGGCGAAGTTGCGCTTCGACCTTCCGCAGCTCTTCCTCGGCAACCCGGCGCTCAGTGACGTCGAGCATGAAACCCACCATCCGGGCCGGATTGCCCTCCCCATCGAAGAACATGCGCCCTTTTGCCTGCAGCCATCGAATGGCTCCTCCCTTGTGTATTACTCGGTACTCCGCAGACACGTCGCCAGTTTGCTGAGCGCGCTTGATGGCTGTCCGTACGGAGGGCCAGTCCTCCGGATGGACAAGCTTCTTCCAGGTTTCGTAGGTTCCGTCGTAGGTTGCTGGCTCCAGCCCGTACATGGCCTCCAGGCCGGGCGACCAGCGGTTCTGACCATCGGCCACCCCGATTAGCCACTCGAACGCGACCGCGCGCGCTGCTTTCTGCGCCAGGTCCAGCATCTCCTGCCGAGCCCTCAACTCCTCCTCGACGTGTTTGCGTGCGGTTACGTCCGTGACCGATCCCGCAAAACGAACGGGCGCCCGGCTTGCGTCACGCCGGCAAAGACCTGTCACATGAACCCATCGCGTTTCCCCGCCACAGAGTATCCGCATCTCCATCTCCAACTTCTCGGTCGTTCCAGCGAAGTTCGCCTCGAGTGCGCGAACCCACTTCGGCCGATCCTCAGGATGGAAAGGGAAGCGTGCGTGAAACTCCTCGCGATTCGCGAAAGTCGAATCCGGCGGCAGTCCACAAATCCTCAACAGGAGTGGCGATGCATAAAAGCGGTTTCTCGCTATGTCCCAGTCCCAATGACCCTCGCCGGCCGCCTCCATCGCGATCGCGTGGCGCTCTTCCGAGAGGCGCCGGGCGGCGTCAGTCTGCACACGTTCGATGGCGATGCTCGCAATGTGCGTCAACTGCTCGATGAGACTTTGATGAAGGGAAGTGGGCCCTTTTGGCTCGTCGTAGTAGAGCGCGAACGCACCAAGGACTTTGCCGGTTGAGGACGGGATCGGCGTTGACCAGCACGCCCGCAACCCGTGCGCGAGGGCCATTGGGCACCACTGATCCGTCTCCCACCGTGTCTCGGAGGTGAGGTCAGTCGCAAC
>Ga0210394_10002477_pt1 | contig 25178 bp, 18 predicted proteins | sample IncBWC12MmetaG_FD_160121 | JGI IMG/M metagenome (GOLD analysis project Ga0210394, IMG submission 160121) | Forest soil microbial communities from Barre Woods Harvard Forest LTER site, Petersham, Massachusetts, United States - Inc-BW-C-12-M | ecosystem: Environmental > Terrestrial > Soil >... | reverse complement strand
GCGAAGTGATCGCCATGATCGGCGACCTCGGCCAGCAGGAAGATCTGGAAGCAGCGCGAAAAAAGGCCCTGGCCACCGGCGCAAGCTCAGCCTACGTCGAAGATCTTCGCGAAGAATTCATCACCGGTTACATCTGGCCCACGCTGCGCGCCGGCGCCGTATACGAACACAAATATCTCCTCGGCACATCGTTCGCGCGCCCGCTTCTCGCGCAGCGCCAGGTACAGCTCGCCAAAGAGCTCGGCGCCGACGCCGTCGCGCACGGCTGCACCGGTAAGGGCAACGATCAAGTCCGTTTCGAGCTGGCCGCCAAAGCCCTCGCGCCGGAATTGCAAATCATCGCTCCGTGGCGCGAATGGAATATTGTCTCGCGCGAAGAAGCCATCGCCTACGCGCAGGCGCACCATATTCCCGTCGAGCAGACCAAGAAAAACATCTATAGTCGCGATCGCAATATCTGGCACCTCAGCCACGAAGGCGGGGTGCTCGAAGATCCCGCGAACCCGCCTGACGAAGCCATGTGGCAGTGGATCGTCTCGCCCGCGAATGCACCCGCGCAGCCCACCACCGTGGAAATCGGCTTCGCAGGCGGCACTCCCGTTTCCGTCAACGGCAAAAACCTCGCGCCGATCGCGCTGCTCGATCAACTCAATGAAATCGCCGCCGCGAATGGCGTTGGCCGCATGGACATCGTTGAAAATCGCCTGGTCGGCATCAAATCCCGCGGCGCGTATGAAACTCCGGGCGGAACGCTGCTCGTGACCGCGCATCGCGAGCTGGAATCGCTCGCGCTCGACCGCGAAACCGCGCATTACCAGCAGCTGCTCTCGCTGCGCTACGCCGAAATGGTTTATTACGGCATGTGGTTCACGCCGCTGCGCGAAGCGCTCGACGCATTTTTCAGCAGCGCCCAGCGCCGCGTCACCGGTTCCGTCTCGCTCGCGCTTTGCAAAGGCATCGTCAACGTCGCCTCGCGCCACTCGCTCTATTCGCTGTATCGCACCAATCTCGCGAGTTTCACCATGACCGGCTACAACCCCAAAGACGCCGAAGGCTTCATCAATCTCTTCGCGCTGCCCATCACCGTGCCGCAGGAACCGGCCCGGACCGAACCAAAGAAGGTTCCGCAGAAGGCCAACGCCTGATGACCGCTCCCCGCGAACAGAAGATGTGGGGCGGCCGCTTCGAACGCGGCCCCGACGCATCTTTTTACGAATTCGAGCGCTCCTGGAGCTTTGATCGCCGCATGCTCCCGCAGGAACTGGCGCTCGATCGCGCCTGGGCGCGCGCCATCGTCGCCGCGGGAATCCTTACCGAACAGGAAGGCCAGAAAATCGCGACTGCGCTCGAAGGAATCGCCTTGCGCGCGCAGTCCGATGCCGCGTGGCTCGCAGCTTCGCCGGCCGAAGACGTTCATCACTTCGTTGAATCTGCACTGATTGAAAAACTCGGCGCGCTGGGCGCCAAGCTGCACACCGGCCGCAGCCGCAACGAAATGGTCGCCACCGAATTTCGCATGTACGTGCGCGAAGCCGCGCAGGACCTCCGCCGCGCGCTCGCCTCCCTGGAAAGGGCCATCGCCGCGCAGGCCGAAAGCAATCTGCAAATTCCCATGCCCGGCACCACCCACATGCAGCACGCGCAGCCAATTTTGCTGTCGCACTGGCTCTTGGCGCACGGTGAAGCGTTTCATCGCGACGCGGAACGCCTCGCCGCAGCCGCGGCGCGCGCAGACGATTGCCCGCTCGGATCCGGCGCCCTCGCCGGCTGCGCTTTTCCGCTCGACCGCAACGCTCTCGCGCGCGATTTGGGATTTTCCCGCACCACCGCGAACAGCCTGGACGCCGTCAGCGACCGCGACTTTGCGCTCGAATTTCTTTTTGCGCTTTCCACCCTCGCGATGCACCTCTCGCGCCTCGCCGAGGATTTTGTTTTATTCGCATCCCCCGAATTCGCTTTCCTCGAGCTGCCAGACGAGTTTTCCACCGGCAGCAGCCTTATGCCCCAGAAAAAGAATCCCGACGCCTGGGAACTGATTCGCGGCAAGACCGGCCGCATTTATGGGTCGCTGGTCGCGCTGCTTACCACCTGCAAAGGTCTGCCTTCCAGCTATCAACGCGATCTGCAAGAAGATAAAGAACCACTGTTCAGCGCACACGACCAGGCGCTCTCCATGATCGAGATCGCCGCCGCCACACTTGCGGCCACCCGCTTCCGCGCCGACCGTCTTTGCCAGGCGGCGCAAGACCCCGCGCTCGTCGCCACCGAAGTAGCCGATTATCTGGTCACTTTCGGCGTGCCCTTTCGCGAAGCACATGAAATCGTCGGAAAAGTCCTGCGCGCGGCCGAGCAGGAAGGGAGATCCATCCGCGAAATGCCGCTGGAACGCCTGCGGGAATTTTCTCCCGCGTTTGGACCCAGCCTGAGCACCGTGCTCACGCTCGAATCGGCACTAGCGCGTCGCGCCACGCGCGGCGGCACCGCTCCGGCCGCCGTCCGCTCCGCCCTGCAGGATTTCAAATCGCGCCTCGCCAAGCTCGAGGAGAATCCATGAGAACGCGTCGCGCGAGGGTTTCTGACGTCGCTGCGATTCACTCGCTCGTTGCGCATTACGCCGCGCAGGGCTTGCTGCTACCTCGCGCCGCCGAAGAAATTCGCGCCAATATCGGCCATTTCATCATCCAGGAAGAAAACCGCCGTGTGGTCAGCTGCCTCTCACTGGAAAGTTACGGCGCCGATCTCGCGGAAATTCGCTCCATTGCGGTGGATCCCGAAAATCGTGGCCGGGGACTCGGCGCGCGCCTGATCGTGTCCGCTCTCAAGGAGGCTCGCCGCCGCGGCATCGCACGCGTTTTTGCCGTTACTCACGCGCCGCAATTTTTCGAACGCCAAGGTTTTGCCGCAGCTGCGCGCCAGTCGCTCACTGAAAAAATTGCACGTGATTGCCGCGCTTGCTCCCAGCAGCGCACCTGCAAACTCGTCGCGGTGATCGCCACGGTAATTCCCGAGCGGGCGGTTCTGCCCATCCTTTCCGACTCCGCCGCCCCAGTTCCGGCCTGCTAACGGACCAACCATGACCACGCGCTTATCCAATGTCGATGTCCCGCAAGGTTTCACTTTCGCCGCCGCTCACTGCGGCCTGAAGAAGTCGAAACTCGATTTGGCCATTCTGATCAGCGAGATGCCGGCGTCCGCCGCCGCCGTCTTTACCACCAACCGCGTGAAAGCCGCGCCCGTAATCGCCTCGCAGCTGCATCTGCGGCAATCGCGGCACCGCATGCGCGGCGTGATCGTCAATTCCGGCAATGCCAATTGCTGCACCGGCTCGGAAGGCCTTTCCGCCGCAGCCACCACGGCGCTGAAGCTCGCGCGCGAACTGGGCCGTTTGCACCCTTCGCAAATCTTGGTCTGTTCCACCGGCGTGATTGGCGCGCCGCTGCGGTGGCAAAAAATTGTGAACGCGATTCCGCGTCTGGTTCGCGCCCGCCATCGTGCCGCCAGCTCCTTCGCTGAATTCACCCGCGCCATCATGACCACGGACACGCGCCCCAAATGGGCCGCGGCAAAATGCCGCATCGGCGGCAAACAAGTCCGCATCCTCGGCTGCGCCAAAGGCGCGGGGATGATTCATCCCAACATGGCCACCATGCTCGGCTTTCTGGCGACCGATGCGGCCATGTCTCCCGCGCTGCTCTCCCGCGCCTTGCGCACAGTCGTCGAGCGAACTTTCAACGCCATCACCGTGGACGGGGACACCTCCACCAACGACACCGTCACGCTGTTGGCCAACGGCGCGTCCGGCGCCCGCAAAATCACCAGCCCCAATGACGATTGGAAAAAATTCGGCGCCGCGCTGGAACTCGTCTGCAAATCCCTCGCCTTGCAAATCGTCGCCGATGGCGAAGGCGCCCGGCACATGATCGAAATCGAAGTTCGCGGCGCGCCCACCGATCGCGACGCAAAGCAAATCGCTCTCACCATTGCGAATTCGCCGCTGGTCAAGACCGCCATCGCCGGCGCCGATCCCAACTGGGGCCGCATCCTCGCCGCCGCCGGCCGCTCCGGTGTGGCATTCGATTTCGAACGCGCGGATATTTCGCTCGCGGGCGTGAAGGTCTGCCGCCGCGGCCGCGAAAATCCCTTCGATGAGCGCGTCGCGCATCGCAAGATGCTCGCGAAGTTTGTTCCTATCGTTGTTTCGCTGCGTTCCGGCAACGGCCACGCGCGCGTCTGGACCTGCGATTTCACCGCAGAGTACATTCACATCAACGCCAGCTATCGCACCTAGCCAGCGCGCCTCGCTTCCCAGCCGCCGTTGTTGACTGCCGAAGCCTATTGCAGCAAGATGCTCCTGAGCAACTGGAGCGCTCGCTTCAGCCGGGTGTGGTCAGGGGGTCGCTGGCCGCGCGGCCGATTTCCTGTCTCTTCAGCCTCGTGTTTTGCGCCCGCGCACGTGCCGGACGCAAAAGGAGAACGACCGTGAAGAAATTGTATGTGGGTAATCTGTCGTTCAAGGCCACGGAAGAGCAGATAGCGGCGCTATTTTCGGAAATCGGTGTGCAGCCTGATTCGCTCACGCTTTTGCGCGATCGTTTCACCGGACAGCCGCGCGGTTTCGGTTTCGCCGAAATTGGCAACGACGCCGAAGCAGACAAAGCGATCGAAGCGCTCAATGGCAAGGATTTTCTGGGCCGCGCGCTGGTCGTAAATGAAGCGCGTCCTCAGCGTGAAGGTGGCGGAGCGGGCGGCGGACGTGGTGGCCACGGAGGAGGAGGCGGTGGTGGCGGACGCGGAGGTCACGCCGGTGGAGGTGGCGGCGGTGGCCGCGGAGGACGCGGCGGCGGTTACGGTGGTGGCGGAGGTGGCGGTGGCCGCGATCGCTAATTCAATTCGTTAAAATTTCCTTCAGTCACACCGGGCGCGCACAGCATGCGCGCCCGTTTCTGTTTTCCTAGCGCGGGCTTGTGCTGAGCGTGCCCCGCGAGTTTTCCTCGCGAAACTAACAAGACGCGTTGCCGCAAATCTAAGCGATAGCTTTACGTTCCTGAGCCAAAGCGCGGCGCATCGGCGCTTCCACTTCGGTGATCTCGCGACCCTTATACTCATAGCGGAGAAGCGTCGCGCCCCGCACTCCCTGCGCTACCAGCGCGCCCACATCCAACTTGGCTTCCGCCTCCGTCAAATCTTCCGCGGAAGCGTACAGCGCCGGATTTTTCGGCAGAAACACGGGACAGCAATCGTGAAACGGCTCAGAGGAAACGTCGTACGTCCCGATTTTCTTTGCCGTCGCCAAAATGTCCATCTTGTCCGCGCCGATCAGCGGCCGGAACACCACCATGCGCGACGCAGCATCCACCGCCACCAGGTTCCGCAGCGTCTGCGACGCCACCTGGCCCAAGCTGTCGCCGGTCAAAAGCGCCAAGCTTCGATCCCGCTTCGCGAGCGCTTCCGCGATGCGCAGCATCATTCGCCGGTAGAGCAGAACCCGATACTCTTCCGGCGCGTAACGCACGATTTCCCGCTGAATCGCTTCGAACGGCACGCGGTAAAGCTTTGCGTGAAATTGATACGGCACCAGTTTGCGCGCCAACCCGCTCGCCACGTGCAGCGAAGATTCCCCGGCCTTTGCGCCCGTTCCGTAAAAATGCACGAAGCTCAAATGCGCCCCGCGCTTCATCATGTGATACGCCGCCACCGCCGAATCGTAACCGCCCGAGAGCAGGCACATCATCCGCCCCGCCGTGTTCGGCGGCAAACCTCCCGCGCCCGGAATTTTCCGGGCGTAAACCAGCGCCATGCTCTTGGTGATTTCCACGTAACACGTCAGCTCGGGCTGGTTCAATCGCACGCGCACGTTGCGATTTTGCGCGCGCAACCGTTCCAGCAAGTACCGCCCGATAATTACTTCAACCTCCAGGCTCGTCGTCGGAAATCGCTTGTCACTCCTTTTCGCTCGCACCGCGAAACTTTCAAAACCCAGCGGCTCCAGCTCTTCCCACGCCGCCTTGCATAATTCCTCCATGTTCCGCTCTACCGCCCGCGCTACCGCGTAGAATGCCACGCCCATCACGCGGTCCAATCGCGCCGTCGCTTCCTCGAGCGACGCGCCATCGCCCAGCCACACCACCATGCGATCGCCGGGCTGCTCGATGCGCTCCAGCGGAATCCCCTGCAGCGCGATGCGCAGCGCCGTATGCAATTTGCGCAGAAAAAATCGCCGGTTGCGGCCCTTCAGCCACAGCTCGTGATAGTGGACGACAATGATTGGATTACTCATGCAAATTTCACGCGGCGCTCATGATTTCAGTGCTTCCTGAAAGTATAACACCCTGCCTCTGCATCCGCGGCGTACGCGCCCCTCCGCCTCGGATTCGTGCCTGTGGCACCCGTTTTCTGGGGCCTAAGACCCTGCGAACGATCTGCCGATAACTTTATAGCAACAGCGAATGTTCGCACGCGACATTCCACTACTTATGGGGTTATTATCGGCACCGCTCCCGTCCCTGGAGCGGCCCGGCCTGGCCCGGTAATGTGCCGGCTATGCCGCGGTTGGATGGCCAGCTGACGCGAATATTCATGCTACCCAAAACGCGCGGCGTGCATCCAATTCTTCCACCAGGGCAGCAGGGGGAGATACGCATGTGGAATAGACGAGACTGGGACGACTTCTTCTTAATTGTCCGCAAACGGTGGAGCGCGCATCGGCCTCCCCGTCCCGTGGATCTGTCTCATCGCAACCGCCTGGTGCCCACCGAAGGCTACAGCCTCGCCGAACTGGATCAGGCGGGCTTGAGCATCGAGCAGGCGGAATATCTCGGTCTGCCCGTGGACGCCGGCCGCGTCGGCTCCTACGGTCCGAACGTCACCACGCTCCGCGAGTTCTACCGCTCGAGCCGCTCGCGTTTCTAATCTAAATCCCGTGGCGCGCATAACCCGGCGTCCTCTCGCGAACAAATAACCTGCAACCAATCCTCACAAGGACGGTCGTGTGTCTCCGAATTGTAAAATCTCCCTCTCCACGCTTCAAAAAATCTGCAATTTAGATGTCCCGCGCCCTTCTCCTGCGTCTAATCCGGTTGGAACGGTTTCGCCCGCGCTGACGTATCATCCAAAAGCTACCAAGCATCCTCCAGGAGACTGCTCGATGAAGAAGGCTGTGCTCGCCCTCGCCATCCTTTCGATTTCGTTCGCTTCCGCATCGTTCGCGCAAGACGCCAAGCCGCTGCTTCTGCGCCAGCCCACATTGAGCCGCACCGACGTCGCTTTCATGTACGGTAACGACCTCTGGAAAGTCAGCCGCGACGGTGGCGACGCGGTGCGCCTCACCGCCGGACCCGGCATCAAGCGTGGTCCGCATTTTTCGCCCGATGGCCACTCGATCGCCTTCACCGGCGAGTACGACGGCAAGCTGAACGTCTATGTGATCTCCGCGAGCGGCGGCACGCCGCGCCGCGTCACGTTCCACGCCGGCCCGGACATCGTCGCCGGATGGACCCCGGACGGCAGAAATATTCTCTTCGCCTCGCCGCGCGACAGCTTCGCCAATAACACTCTGGCTCTTTTTACGGTCCCGGCCGCGGGCGGTTTCCCCACCAGAGTTCCGCTGCCCATCGGCTGGGAAGGTTCCTACTCTCCGGACGGCAAATATCTCGCCTATCGCCCCACCCCCATGCCGTTTGGCAATTGGAGCCACTACCGCGGCGGCACCTCCCCGCGTATTTGGATCGCGAATCTCGCGGATTCCAGCATCGTCAAACTCGCTCACGACGATTGGAACGATCTCAATCCGCTCTGGGTGGGCGACACGATTTATTTCCTCTCTGACCGCAACGGCGCCTACACGCTCTTTGCCTACGACACAAAATCCCAGGCGGAGTCGCAGATCATCGAAAATACTGGCTTGCCCATTAAATCCGCGGACGCCGGCCCCGGCGCGATTGTGTACGAACAATTCGGCTCGCTCCATCTCTACGATCTCTCGACTCATCGCCAGCAAACCATCCAGGTCCACATCGATCCTGACCTCGTCGAAGTCCGCCCGCATTTCGAAAAGGTCGCCAAGCACATCAATGATGCCGCGCTATCGCCCACCGGCGTGCGCGCCGTCTTCGAAGCCCACGGCGAGATTCTCACCGTCCCCGCTGAAAAGGGCGACATTCGCAACATCACCAATTCTCCCGGCGTCGCCGACCGTGGACCGGCCTGGTCTCCCGACGGAAAATCCATCGCTTACTTTTCCGACGAGTCCGGCGAATATGCGCTGCACCTGCGCGCCCAGAACGGCTTGGGTGAAGTTCGCAAAATCAATCTCGGAATTCCGCCGTCCTTTTTCTACGGCCTCACCTGGTCGCCGGACAGCAAGAAGATCGCTTACACCGACAAATGGCTCAATCTCTGGTACGTCGATCTGGACAAACCCACTCCCGTGAAAGTGGACACCGATTATTACGACGCCCAAGGCCTCAGTCCCGCGTGGTCTCCCGACAATCGCTGGATCGCTTACACCAAACTTCTGCCCAGCCATTTCCGCGCCGTCTTCGTGTACTCGCTCGATGGCGGAAAATCCACGCAGATCACCGACGGCATGAGCGATGCGCGATTCGCCGGGTTCGATAAGAACGGGAAGTATCTTTATTTCGCCGCCAGCACCAATGCCGGACCTGCGATTGGCGGGCTGGATATGTCCTCCGACGGCAAGGAAGTCACGCGCAGCGTGTACGTCATCGTTCTGCGCAAGGATCTTCCGTCGCCGCTGGCGCCCGAAAGCGACGAAGAAAAGCCAGCCACGGATAAAAAAGACGCTGACGGTTCCAAGGACGCATCCAAATCCGATCAAGACAAGAAGGACACCGACAAGAAATCGGATCAGGACACCGACGGAGACAAAGATAAGGACAAGGAGAAGGGTAAAGACAAAGATAAGGATAAGGACAAAGATAAAGACAAAGAACCAGTCAAAGTCACCATTGACTTCGACAACCTCAGCCAGCGCATTCTCGCGCTTCCCATCCCTTCCAGAAATTATGTGGCGCTATTTCCCGGTAAAACCGGCGAGCTTTTCACTCTAGAATTTCCGGCCGCCCCGGATTCCCAGGGTCCCCCCAGTCTGGTCTTTGCGAAATTCGATCTCACCAAGCGCAAATCAGAGCCAATCATCGCCGGTATCCAGAACGCCTCCGTCTCCTTCAACGGCGAGAAATTTCTCTACCAACAGGGCGAATCCTGGTTCATCGCGCCCACCGCGCAGGCCGCCAAGCCCGGCGAGGGCGTGCTCAAGCTGGACGCCATGGAAGTCTGGGTCGAGCCTCGCGCCGAGTGGAAACAGATGTACGACGAAATCTGGCGCATCGAACGCGATTTCTTCTACGACCCGCACCACCACGGCGTAAATTTGCAGGCCCTCGCGAAGGAATATGAGCCCTATCTCGATCGCATCGCGACGCGCGACGATCTGAATTATCTATTCCAGCAAATGCTCAGCGAGATCAACGTCGGCCACATGTTCGTCGGTGGCGGCGACGTCCCCGAAGTGCAACCTTTGCAGGTTGGCCTTCTCGGCGCCGATTACAGTATCGAAAATGGCCGCTACCGTTTCGCCCGCGTGTTCAACGGAGAAAACTGGAATCCGCAGCTCCACGCGCCGCTCACTCAGCCCGGCGTGAACGTCGTCGCGGGCGAATATCTTCTCGCCGTCAATGGACGCGACGTCCGCGCCGAGCAAGACGTTTACAGCTATTTTCAGGAAACCGCCGGTAAGCAGACCGTTCTAAAAGTCGGTCCGCACCCAGATGGCTCAGGTTCCCGCGAAGTCACCGTCATTCCAGTGCCGGACGAAACCGCTTTGCGCAATCGCGCCTGGATGGAAGACAATCTCCGCAAAGTGACCGAGCTCAGCGCCAGAAAACTCGCCTACGTCTATCTTCCCAACACTGGCGCGGGCGGTTTCACCAATTTCAATCGCTACTACTTCGCGCAACTCGGCAAACAGGGCGCTGTCATTGACGAGCGCTTCAACTCCGGAGGCCAGGCCGCCGATTACATCATCCAGTACATGCAGAGGAAAATTTGGAATTACTGGACTGCCCGCGAAGGCGGCGATTATTCCACGCCTCTCAGCGGAATTTACGGACCCAAGGTGATGATCACCAATGAATTTGCCGGCTCTGGCGGCGACGCGCTCCCCTGGTATTTCCGTCACGTCGGCCTCGGTCAGCTGGTCGGCAAACGCACCTGGGGCGGCCTGGTCGGCATCGGCGGCTATCCCAGCCTGCTGGACGACGGGTTTGTCACCGCCCCCCGCTTCGCCTTTTTCACGACCGAAGGAACCTGGGAAGTGGAAAATCATGGCGTCGCACCCGATATAGATATCGAAATGGAACCCGCCGCCTGGCGCCAAGGCCACGACACGCAGCTCGAAAAGGCTGTCGAAGTAGCCATGCAGGAACTCGCGAAAAATCCGCCCCAGCCAATCCAGCACCCGGCCTACCCGGATTATTCCAAGTATTCCACCGCCCACTAATAGGTCAGCTTGAAGGACCGCGAGACAAGCCCTGCGAACTCGGAATGCGCTGAGATTCGCAGAACGCCGCTCGTAGGCCCGCTTTTTGACTTTGTAGCAGCCAACTTTAGCTGGGGGCTTTTTCGCTGGTTTTCGTGGCGGCGCTGCTTGCTGCGCCCCGGCTCGACAGGTTGTCAGCCACGTCATCCGTTCGCGCCCGCCTTTTCCTAGCGCCGGCGTCCCGCCGGCTCTTCGCCATTATCGACGCGCGTCATCGGTCGCCGCAAATTCGGTTGCAGTCCGCTCGCCAACCCTTTAACGTATTGGCTCCTGGCAGCGCCCAGGAACTCCATCGTGAAAAAGAAAATTCGCGTCGCCCAATACGGCCTAGGCCCCATCGGCTCCTCCATCGTCCGCCTCATGCGCCAAAAAGATTCGCTCGAAATCGTCGGCGCAATTGACAAAGACCCAGCCAAAGCAGGCCGCGATCTAGGAGAAACAGTCGGCGCGCCCGATACGCCCTGGGGCGTCCTGATTTCCCCTGACGCCAAGTCCGTCCTCGAAAAACCCCTGGATGTGATCGTGCACTCCACCTCTTCCTACCTCACCAGCGTTATGGACCAACTCCTCGAGTGCATCGCCGCAGGCTGTTGCATCGTTTCCACCTGCGAGGAACTCGCCTATCCCTTCCGCAAGCATCCCGAGCTTTCGCAAAGTCTCGACGCCGCCGCAAAAGAAGAAGGCGTCGCGCTCGTCGGCACCGGCGTGAATCCCGGCTTCGTGATGGACAAGCTCGCGCTCACCCTCAGCGCCGTCGCGCAGCGCATTGACTGGCTCAGCGCCGTACGCATCGTGGACGCGTCCAAACGCCGTCTCCCGCTCCAGAAAAAAATCGGCGCGGGTATGACACCCGAAGAATTCCGCGCGCAGGTCGCCGCCGGAGTCATCAAACATCACGGCCTGCCGGAATCCATCGCCATGGTGGCCGGTGGCCTGGGATTTGCTCTGGACGATATTTCTGAAACCATCGAGCCGGTAATCGCTGAAGAAATTATCAAAACCGAATTTCTAGAAGTGGCGCCAGGGCAGGTCGCCGGCGTGCATCAAATCGCGCGCGGCGTCTCCGCCGGCAAAGAAAAAATCTTCATGGAACTGAAAATGTACGTCGGCGCCCGCCATCCCGCCGACACCGTGGTGCTAAAAGGTGAACCCCATCTAACCCTAACCATCCCCGGCGGCACCCACGGCGACGTCGCGACCGCCGCCGTTGTAGTCAATTCCATCCCCGCAATCCTTGCCGCCAACGCCGGCCTGCGCACCTCGCGTGACCTTCCTCTCGCTTTTTTCCCGTCCAACGCCAAACCGTAAGCTCAGCCCGCGCTCTTGCTCCAAAATCGCGCCACCGCCGAATAATCCGGATCATCCTTCGACGCATCTTTCACCGCGCTGTAAGTCGCATACGCAGCAGCAGCAGCCGGCAGCGTAACGCCCTGCTGCCGCGCCAATTCCAAAGCCAGTCGCATATCCTTGTGCATCAGCCGCAATGGAAAACTGGCCGCATACTCATTCTTCAACATCAGCGGCGCTTTCACATCCAGCACTCCCGCGCGCGCCATGCTCGATTGCATCACCTCCACCAGCTTCTCCCCGGCCACGCCCGCCGAAGTAGCCAAGGCCAGCGCTTCCGCCAGCGCCTCCACCTCCAACGCCAAAATCAAATTCATCGCGAGCTTCACAGTCTGCCCGGCCCCATTCGGCCCCAGCAGAAAAAATTTCTTCCCCAGCACTTCCAACATCGGCTTCGCCCGCTCCAGCACTTCCGCCTTCCCGCCAATCATGAATACCAGCTCGCCTTTTTTCGCGCCCCAGTCACCGCCCGTCACCGGCGCATCCAGAAAATCCACTCCGCGTTCGCCGCACGCCGCCGCGACCCGCCGCGCCAGCTCCGGCGAAATCGTGCTCGAATCCATATAGATGCTACCGCGCCGCAGTCCGTCGAGCGCACCCTGCGCACCCCACAGCACTTCTTCGAGCGCCGCTGGATCGCTCACAATCGAAATCAGCGCGTCTGCGGCCGCCGCCGTCTCGCGCGGATTCGCTCCGAGCTTCGCGCCCTCGCTCACCAGTTCTTCCGCTCGCGCTGCGGTTCGATTCCACACCACCAGCGGAAATCCCGCCTTCAGCAGGTTGCGCCCCATCGGCTTGCCCATCAGCCCCAGCCCAATCAGTCCAACCGTCGGTTTCATTTCTTCGCCTCCCCCATCAGGACAAAAATATACCCGCGCGGACACACAAATGCGAATGCGCGGCGCGATTTCAGGAGTCCACGGTGAATTCACACGACAAACGGCGGGAAGTTCATCTGCGGCAACACTATTTTTTCTTCGTAGGCTTGGGCACGCCCCGTGGCTGCGTCGCCTCGTCGCGCATCTCAGCCACTCGTATCACGTACGCATAGGGAATTTCCACGCGCATCGTTTTCTCTTTTCCGCCCGACGAAAAATGCTCCTCCACGAAAATCGCCTTGCCGTTGTCGGACGCCAACGTCCCGATCGTCGAGAGCTGCATATCTCCCGCGCGATAATGCGCTTCCACGCGCTTGCCCAGCAGTGCGGAGTACCGTGCCATTCCACCTCAGTCAGCCGAATAACGAACTCCACTCACCATCGCACCGACTGCGGCAGTATATACAAATCAATAAATAAATCACTCACTGTTATTAATGATGTATTTGCGGCGTAACATTTTCGTGCTGGGGCGCGGGATCGCTGGCCCTTAATTCGAGAGTGGCCGCAACCATCAACGTCACCGCCGCCACAACGCTCGTCGCCAGATAAGCCAGCAACACCGGCCACACCCAGCCGAGCGCCCCTGGTTCGCTCGCAAATTTCAGCGTCGCCATCCACCACGCAATCGCTCCCACAACCAGCCCTGCGAACGCCGCAAAATTTCGACTGAGCTCCGAAATTGCCAGCGGATGCTGGCAACTCGCGCAAACCAGGTCATAGGAATACGCGGCAACTCTTCCGGCCGGCATCACCGCGCCGCAGTTAGGACATTGTCTCGCCGCCATATTTCACCTCCACAGAATCAACGACTATCGCCCGTACCGTCCTCGATCAGCGAAAATTCCACGCGATGACGGAAGGGATCAATCCGCTCGGCACGCACGCGCACCCGATCGCCCAGCCGGAAGCTCCGCCGCGCACCGCCGCCGCGCGATCCTCGATACGGCTCGCAAACAATCGAATGATCGCGGTCGTGATACGCGCATCGTTGTCCGGTAAATTCTTCCAGCCGGTCAATGCTCACCAATCCTTCCACGAAAATCTCCACCAGCTCCACAAAAAATCCGAACTTCTGCACCGAAATAATCAGCGCGGAATATTCCTCGCCCAGATGGCTTTCCATGAATTGCGCCGTCTTCCATTCCATCAATTCGCGCTCTGCCGCATCGGCCCGGCGCTCGGCTTCCGAGCTTTCCGCCGAAATATCCTGCAATTCCACGCGCCGATAGGGCCCCAGCACTGCCACTGTTTCCTGGTTTCCGCTGCGCGCATTCGGCACACTCGCGCGCAGCGGCGGTACGTCCGGATTTTCCAACGCCCATTTCAGCGCCCGATGGACGATCAGATCCGGGTAGCGCCGGATGGGCGAAGTGAAATGCGTGTACTCCTTGGTCGCCAGCGCAAAATGCCCCAACACATCCACCGCATACCGCGCCTGCTTCAGCGAACGCAGCATCAAGTAGGAAAGGATCCGCTCTTCCGGCTTGCCCGCGATTTTTTCCGTCAACCTCTGGTAATGCTGCGGCCGTATGTCCACTTCCTCCGCCGCGGGCATGGTCACGCTCATCGGCCGCAGGCGTCCCCGCCCGCCACCACCACCGCGTCCCTCGCGCGCTTGCGGACGCGCGCGTCCATGCCGCACCCTCACGCGCCGCTCCGCCAAATCCTCCACCCCCAGCGAATATCCAAACGCGTGCGCGAGCTCCTCGAACTCCAGCACTTTCTTCGGATCCGGCTTTTCATGCACACGATGCAGCGAAGCCACTCCCCGCTTCTCCAAATATTCAGCCACGGCTTCGTTCGCCGCCAGCATGAACTCCTCGATCAAACGATGCGCGATGTTCCGTTCGCTGCGCACGATGCTCAGCATGCGTCCTTCGGCGTCAAACTCGATCACCGCTTCCGGCAAATCGAAATCAATCGAGCCTCGCGCGCGCCTCCGCTTGTTCAGCAGCAACGCCAGCTCCTTCATTTTCTGGAACTCGCTCACCAGCGGCGCGTAGCGCGCCGTCATTTCCGCATCGCCTTCGATTACTTTGTTGACGTTGGTGTAGGTCATCCGCTCCGCCGAACGAATCACTCCCTGACAGAATTCCGCCCGCAGCAATTTCGCCGCCCCATCCATTTCCATCACCACGCTCATCACCAGCCGGTCCACTTTCGGATTCAGCGAACAGATCCCGTTGGAAAGCTCCTCCGGCAACATGGGCACCGCGCGATTTGGAAAATAAACCGACGTGCCGCGCAACCGCGCCTCTCGATCCAGTCCCGAACCGCGCGCGACGTAATGCGCCACATCCGCAATGTGCACCTGCAACTCGTAGTGGCCGTTCGGCAGCTCTGCCACGTGTACCGCATCATCAAAATCGCGTGCCGTTTCGCCGTCAATCGTCACAATCGGCAAATGCCGGAAATCGCGTCGCCCCGCAAGGTCGCCTTCCGTCACCTGCGTTTGCGTCGCTCGCGGTTCCCGTTGCACTTCATCCGGAAAAATGTTCGGCAGGTGATGTTTACGAATGATGATTTCAACATCCACACCGATTTCGCCGGGTCGCCCCAGAATTTCAATCACGCGTCCCGCCGGAGCCATCCCGCCCTTCGGGAAACGTGTGAGCTCCACATTCACCACCGCGCCATCCAGTTCCGGATAGCGCGTTCGACTGTTTGCCGCTGCGCCCGCTTTTTCGCGCAGCTCCTGGGTCAATTCTGCGCCCGGCGGAATGATCACTTCATGCAGGATGCGCACGTCGTAAGGCAGCACCACATTTCCGTGCGGCCCGTAGCGGAACAGTCCCACGATCGTCGGATGCTCGCGCTCCACAATCTGCACCACGCGGCCTTCCGCTCGCCCATCGGCGCGCCGTCGCTCGATGCGCGCCAGCACGCGATCGCCGTGCATCGCATCGCCCAACCCATCACGCCCGATGAATAAATCCCCCTCCACGCGCGGCAGCGGCGAATCCGGCACCAGAAAAGCGTAACCGTCGCGATGCGCCACAATTCTCCCCGACACCAAGTTCGGATCGCGTCCGCGCCCCGATGTAATCTTCGACGTCACAGCGGATGCCGTGCGTGGTGCGCCGCCGGCAGCAGCATCCCCTTCGACAACTGCGCCTTCACCCGGCGTCTCTTGCTCCGATAACGCACCGGCCGCCACAGCGGTCGCGGCGCGGACGCGTTTCGCCGCAGCAGCCTGCCCAGCCGCCTCCTTCTTTGCGTGCTTCGTCCCTGCCAGCCGGAATCTTCCGCCCTGAGTTTCTTCCACCTCGCCATGCTTCTTCAGCTTTTGCAGCACGCGCGGCAAATAGCGCCGCCCGCGATGCTTCAGCCCCATGCCGTGCGCGATGTGCCGGATGCTCGCGGGCTGCGCAAGCGTCGCCAGGTGCGCGAGCACCAGCTCCGGAGTAACTTCGTCGGCGATCGTCGCTTCTCGTGGTTCGTCGGAATGGCGTTGGCTAGGTGTCATACGGTCCCGCACAGGCTAACGGATTTGCGCGCGCGTGGCAAAACTTGCTTTCCCTTCGCCGCGCCGGTTTTCAGCTGCAGAGCATGTCAAGGTTCGTCAAGCTCGCGTTCCGCCAGGTCAAGCACCACGATCTTGCCGTCCGCTTCGCGCTCCAGCGCCGGAGCGTACTGCTCCACTTCCTCGCGCCGCCACCAGTTTCCCGTCTCGCGTTTCGTCCGCAAATCCGTAAACCAGTATTGATACTTGATCGCGCGCACTTCTCGCGGCGGCGCGCTCGCAAATGGATTGCTGGCAAATAGCGCCAGCACCTCCGGCTCGTTCTTCAGCAAGCGCTCTTCCGTCCAGACCACAAAACGCGATTGCTGCCACGGTCCGAGTGACGCAAACCACAAATTCCATTCGAACCGCGGCTGATACGGCGCGTAGATTCCCGGCGCCTCATTAATCGCTTGCGGCTTGTAACGAAACGGATACGCAATCCAGGATTTTCCGTCCAGCGTGCCCTGAAATTCGATCTCGTAACGCTCGTGCGTCATCACTGCAAACAGCCCATAGGAATTCGCGATGCGAAACGGTTCGAGCGCGCGCACCGGCGCTTCAAACAGCGGCAACCCGGGCAGGAACATCCACAGCAGCAGCGCCGTCGTGGAGTAAAAAACCAGCCCAAGGCACATTCCGGCAAACAGCCTGCGCAGCGGCGTAAATCTCTCGCGCCATTCCGCGCGCGCGCTCGTGGGTTTCGGCACTGCTGCCATCGTTCCCGTCGCACCAGCCGCAGCCACCGGGCTCTTTCCGCGGATCAGCTCGCGGAGCCACAACGGCAAAATCCATTCCAGAAAGCGGTCGTCGAGCAACAGTACCCCGAGTAGCAACACCAGGTAATTCAGAAACGTATAATTCGCCGTCGCAATAATCGAAATCTCAAACGGCGTCACAATAAAAAAGCATGCAATCCGAAATCGTCTTGGCAGAAACAGCATCCACACAATCAGCAGTTCCGTCAGCAGCGTGTAAATCGTCGCTGCAGCGTGAAACCAGTGCGGCAAGTGCTGCACGTACCAGCCAATCCACGTCGGCAGCGGGCCGTTCTGGTAGTAATCGTCCATCGCGGTAAATTGCCGCCACGCCAAATCGCCGCTCCCGATTTTCGCCACGCCCGATTCGAAATAAATTCGGAACCATTCCCACTGCAGCAGGAAAAGACTCGCCCGCGAGGGAGGATTCTCCGCTCCCAGCCCCGGCCGCATTCCCGCCGGCGCGAAAAATAGCGCGATGAATCCCGCCTCCAGCAGCATGCCGTCCGATTGATAGCCGGAAAAATCCCGCGCCACGCTCACAAACGAAACAAAGCACAGAAAACAAATCAGCAGCGACACGCGCGGCCACAGGTTCAGCGTCACCAGCAACGAGGCGACCAGTCCTATCCAGCACAACGTCATCACCGCACCGTTGCTCGCTCCGAACCACAGCAGGGTCGGCACGGTCCAGTAACTCTGCAGGTGCAGCGCCTGATTCACCGCTTGCAGGTAATCCGCCGCCGGCAGGATTCCGTTTGGCCCGATCAGCCCCTTGATCTGGAACAGCAGCGAATAAAACGCGGAAAAATAAATCAGCCCCAGCGCGCGCAGAAAAATCCAGCGCGGCCACAAGTGCCCCGGCCGTTTCTCGGTGATCGGCTCCGGTCCCAGCAGCCAATTCACCACGCCCTGAAATCGTTCTTCCATGGCCTGCGATTATACGGCGAAAGTTTGCAGCCCTTCGGGAAGTTCAGCGCGCAATTCAGGCCGGCTAGGGAAGCCTGGCCTTCAGAGTCTAGGTGAGGTCTACAGCCTTGCGTCAGGGGACGGCTTCAGCCGCTGAGGGTATAAATTTCGAGTTGTTACACCGATTCCATATTCGTCGAAGTCGTGCCTTTTCGATCGTAGCTGACGAGTTATGAGTGGATTCTAAATCGAGGAAACGCTCTTATCCGGATGAGCAAGTTTCACAAAACTCGGCGGCCGCGGCACCTCGCCAATCGCCTCTCGCCCTTCCGCCAGGCCAATCAAAAATTCCTGCGCGTTGAAACGAAATCCATTCCGCGAATGCACCGCAGCCCCGGCCTCCCCCGCGCGCACATATCGCCCATCGGCCAGCAGCACTCTGGTTTTCTCCGTGTCCGCCAGATACGGCTCGATCACCTCGCCAAACACTTGCTTGCACAATTCCGCATCGCGCACGTGGAACATCACCTCCACGCGCTCGTAAATGTTCCGGTGCATCCAGTCCGCGCTACCCAGATACAATTCGGTCTTCCCGCCATTTCCGAAAACGAAAATCCGGCTATGCTCTAAAAACCGCCCAATCACGCTGCGCACCCGTATTCGGCTGCTGATCCCGCGCACTCCCGGCCGCAGCGCGCACGCTCCGCGCACCACCAGCTCGATCTGCACACCCGCTTGCGAAGCGCGATACAGCGCTTGAATTGTTTTTTCGTCCAGCAGCGCATTCACCTTCGCGAAAATAAACGCCGGCCTGCCGGCACGCGCATGCGCCGTCTCGCGCTCGATCAATTTCAAGCAGCTTTTCCCCAGGTTCAACGGCGCCACAAACAGCGGCTGATAATTCGGCCGCTCGGAATAAGCCGTCAGATAGTTGAACACGTGATGCACGGCATGCGTGATATGCGCGTCGCTGGTCAGCAGGCTCAGGTCGGTGTAATAACGCGCCGTAGAAGGGTTGTAGTTCCCGGTCCCTAGATGTGCGTACCTTCGAATCTGTCCGTCGCTCTCCCGCCGCGCAATCAGAGCGAGTTTGCAATGCGTCTTCAGCCCAACTACCCCGTGAAAAACTTGTACCCCTGCTTCCTGCAGATTACGCGCCCAGCGAATGTTGGAAGCTTCGTCAAAGCGCGCTTTCAGCTCCACGACCACGGCCACTTCCTTCTTGGCCGCGGCTTCAATCAGCGCCCGCACGATTGGCGAATTCTCGCTGGTGCGGTACAGCGTCTGCTTGATCGAAAGCACGTCCGGATCTTTCGCCGCGCTCTCGATGAACCGCACCACGGCCGAATACGAATCGTACGGGTGATGCAACAGCAAGTCGCGTTTGCGAATCAACTCGAACAGGGAAGCGGCGCCGGGCTTTAGCGCCAGCTCCCGCGGCACGAACGGCTGGAACTTCAAATCCGGCCGCGGCGCCTGATCGTACAAATACGAAATGCGCGCCAAGTTGGGCGGGCCGTCCACGCGAAAAATCTGCCACGGCGCCAGGCGAAAATTTGCCACCAGCCGGTCGATAATCTCCTGATTCGCGCTCGCCTCGATCTCCAGCCGCACTGCTTCGCCCTTGCGCCGCCGGTGCAGTTGCGCATCCACCGTGTCCATAATGCTGCGCGATTCTTCCTCTTCCAGATACAAGTTACTGTTGCGCGTCACGCGAAACGCCGCTGCCGAAAGCACTTCGTACCCGTGATACAAGCGGTTCGCGAACGCCTGAATCACGTCAGATAGAAACACGTACTCAACGGTCCCGTCTTTCGCGGGCAGCAGCACCAGCCGCGGCAACGCGCGCGGCACCGTCACCACTCCCAAATAGGTCTGCCCGCCACGGCGTTTGCGTTTCAGCAGGAACGCCAGGCACAGCGCTTTATTCAGTACATGCGGAAAAGGATGCGCCGGGTCCACCGTCACCGGCGTCAGCAGCGGCTCCGCTGACTTCACGTAAAAATTCTCAATGTGGGTGCGAGCCGCAGGACCGAGCTTTTTCAAGCTCACCACGCGAAGCGATTCCGCCGCCAGCGCCGGCAACAGCTCGTCGCGCCAGCAGTCGTACTGCGCTTTCACGAAGCTGTGAATTTTCCCCGCCAGTTCCTTCAGCACTTCCGCCGGCGCGCGCCCATCCGGACCGGGCTCGCGATTGCCGTGCTCCACTTGCTGCAAAATGCCCGCGACACGCACCTCCACGAACTCATCCAGGTTGCTCGCGGTGATTGCCAGAAATTTCACCCGCTCGAGCAGCGGATTCTTCTCGTCGCGCGCTTCTTCCAGCACGCGTTCGTTGAATTGCATCCACGAATAGTGCCGGTTGAAGATGTATTGGGGGTCCGCGATATCGTTGTTGGTCATGCCGTCCTTGCAGCCAGCGATACTATCGCCATTGTATTACAGCCGTGTTACCAACCGCCCCGCGCCTGCTCTCGCTCGATATTTTCCGCACTCGTAGGTCCAGCCAGCTAAGCAAGATACGCTCCTCGGACCTACTTTCCCCGTTTCATGTTAGGATTTTCCGCCCGAACGATTTCCGCGTCCTGCGAGAGGTAAAAAGATTTTGACGTTTGTCGCTTACGCATTCCTCGTCCTCGCATCCATTCCCTTCATCTACTATCTGCTCTCTCTCTACAGCACCGTGCACTATTTCCAGACGTCGCGCCGCGACGCCGCTCCGAATACCGATTTCACGCCTCCCATCAGCTGCCTGAAACCGGTCAAAGGCCTCGACGCGGAAGCCTACGAAAATTACGCGAGTTTCTGCCGCCAGGATTATCCCGATTACGAAATACTTTTTTGCGTGGATCCAGGCGACCCTACGCTCCCGGTTCTCGAAAAATTGAACCGCGATTTTCCACAGCGTCGCATCCGCCTGCTACTGGGCTCCGGCCGTGACGCAGTGAACGACAAAGTAGCGCGGCTCACTCGCCTGGTCGCCGAAGCCCAGCACGAATTCTTCGTCATCACCGACAGCGACGTGCGCGTCCAGCCCGATTATCTGCGCACCGTCATCTCGCCTTTTCGCGATCCCCATGTGGGCGCGGCCACCTGCCTTTACTCCTCCACCGAAGAAAAAAATCTCACCGAGAAACTCCAATCCATCGGTATGATTTCCGATTTTTTTGCTGGTGTCATGGTCGCCTGGCAACTCGACGGCATCAAATTTACCTTCGGCCAGACCATCGTCACCACGCGCAAGGCAATCACAGGCTACGGCGGCTACCAAACGATCGAAGACCGCCCCGCGGACGATGTTTACGCCGGACGCTTGGTCGCCGAGCAGGGCTACGAAGTGAAACTCCTGCCCTATGTCGTTCACTCTGTCGCGGATTTTGATTCGCTCCGCGAGTTTCTCTACAAACGCCTTCGCTGGATGACGGTCATGCGTCTGATGCGCGCCTGGGGCCATCTGGGCCTCATCTTTACCTGGGGATTGCCGTGGTCGCTCGTCGCTATCGCGATCCATCCCTCGATCGCTGTGGCCGCCGCATATCTCGGCACCTATTTATCGCTGCGAATCATCATGACCTGGCTCATTGGCATTTGGGGAATGAAACAGTCCGGCGTCTGGGAAAAAATGCCGCTGATCCCGCTGTGGGACGCGATGGCCTTCGTAATTTGGCTCGCCAGTTTCGGCCGCCGCACCATCCGCTGGCGCGGCATCAATTATTATTTGCGCGAAGGCAAACTCACCGCCGTCACGCGACGCAACACACCAAATGTTCCGCGCTGAAAGAATTCTAGCCACGAACCACTCGTCGCTGGCCGCTGCCTTTAGCGTTGCACCCGAACCATAATCACCCCGAGTGGGTGCCCCGCCCTTCGGTTTTTGAAGGGCGGGGTTTTTCTTCAGCGTCATCAATTTGTAGTACCCCGTTCAGGATCCGCGAACCGCACACCGGCTGCCTCCGCCTTTCTCCGGCTCCCTAGACGGTCATCCTGCGCCGTCGCCTTTGGCTCGCGCCGCAATCCACATTTCGGTTTCTCCGCAAAATCGAGTAAAATAATTTGCATACCATGCCAATAAATTCGCATCTATTCACCGTGCTCTCGTCGCATCCTTGCGCCCGGATCGCCGGACGGTTCCGCGCCGCATGACGTCATCCGCCGGTTTGCACCTGAAAACTTTCGTCCTGATATTTTTTATGATCCTGTTCGGCCCGCTGGGCAACGTCTCTCTCAGCAAAGGCATGAAGACCATCGGCGCGATCTCGTTGCACAGTCCCGGGGACTTGCTGCGCATCGGGGTGCAAATCCTCCAGTCTCCGTTCATCTGGCTTGGCGTGTTGCTCTTGCTGATGTTTTTCGTCTCCTATTTGCTGGTGTTGTCCTGGGCCGATTACAGTTTCGTTCAGCCCGCCGGCTCCATCGCCTACGCGGTGGTCGCCCTGTGGGCCCATTTCCTGCTGAAAGAACCGATTTCGCCAACTCGCTGGGCCGGCGTATGCGTCATATGCCTGGGTGTGCTGATCGTGGGCCACACCTCGGAGCAAAAATAATGGCTTGGGAAACTGTGTTGCTGCTTCTGATCGTCTTCGCCGGCACGTCCGGCGAACTCTGCGTAACCCGCGCGATGAAAACCATCGGCGAAGTGCACGACTTCCGTCCCAGCTCGCTGCTGCGCGTCATGCTGCGCGCCATCCAAGTTCCCTGGATGTGGCTCGGCGTCGCCCTGATGGCCGTGGCCTTCTTCTCCTTGCTCGGCGCACTCTCCATGGAAAACGTCAGCTTCGTCGTGCCCGTCACGGCCTTGAGCTACGCCGCCGGAGCTCTCGGAGGCCAGGTATTTCTCGGCGAACGCGTGTCGCGCAGGCGCTGGCTCGGCGTCCTCCTGGTCTGCATCGGCGTCACGCTCGTGTTCCTCGGAAGGAAGTAGCGGCCTCGCAACCGGTTCGTAGCGCCGCCTCGTCCTGAGAGCCTGCCTGCGGCAGGGTCGACGGGCGTCTCGCCGGCTCTTTGCCGTTGAATTTGTGAATCACCTTGCAGGGCGATTCACCCTGAGATCGCGCTGTGCGGGATCGAAGGGTAGCGGGTGCCTTTGTCTTGGTCTTCATCCCCGCTTTTGCGGAATTTGCTCGCATCGTTCGCGCCAAACCTGCAACAGCGCCCCCGCATCTAAATTCTGGACGATGCGCTAAACTGTCGCTACGATTGATGGAACCCAAGAACTGAGGGGTGTTGGAATTTGTGCGGCATCGCCGGATTTACCCATAAAAACTGGTCGCCCGATGCGGACCGCATCCGGCGCGCCGCGGCGACCCTCGTCCATCGCGGACCAGACCAGCAAGGCGTCTTCCGCTCGGAAATCTGCTCCCTCGGCGCCACGCGCCTGAAAATCATTGACCTCGCAGGCGGCGACCAGCCCATCTTCGCCCCAAACGGCGACTCTGTGATCGTTTTCAACGGCGAAATCTACAATCACCTCGAATTGCGCGCCGAACTGGAGTCGCTCGGCCATCGTTTCCAGTCACACTCCGACACCGAAACCGTTCTGCACGCTTTTCTCGAATGGGACACGCAATGCTTCGCCCGCCTGCGCGGCATGTTCGCCATCGCTCTGTGGACCGAATCTTCTCGCCGTCTGGTGCTCGCCCGCGATCGCCTGGGCATCAAACCACTCTACATCGCGCATCTCGGCCACGATCTATTGTTCGGCTCGGAACTGAAGGCGCTTTTCATCCATCCGGAACTCACGCGCCGCCTGAGCCTCGCCGGCCTGGATTGCTACCTCTCTCTCAACTATGTGCCGTGCCCTTGGACGCTCGTGGATGGAATCGAAAAACTCGCGCCCGGACACTGGCTGGAATGGCGCGACGGAAAAATTCGCTCGGACAGCTATTGGCGGTTGCCGTTCGAAAATCCGCGCAACTGGACTCTCGATTCCGCGAAAGAAGAGCTCGACTCGCTGCTCCAGAAATCCACGCGCGAGCATCTGCTCTCCGACGTGCCCCTGGGCGTGTGGCTCAGCGGCGGCGTGGATTCCTCCACCATCCTGCACTACGCCGCGCAAGTTTCCACTTCGCGTTTGAAAACTTTCTCGATTTCTTTTCGCGGCCGCAGTTTCGATGAAAGCTCCTACATCCGCCAGGTTGTGGACCACTACCAGACCGAGCATGAGGAATTGGATCTTACTCCGGACGCCGATCTCGCTGGCGCGATCGCCGAGTTCGCCTACTACTCCGACGAACCCACCGCTGACGCCGGCGCCCTGCCGGTTTGGTTCCTCTCCAAGATGTGCAAGCGCCGGACCACCGTCGCGCTCAGCGGCGAAGGCGCGGACGAACTGTTCGGCGGCTACCTAACCTATCGCGCCAACACAATCGCGCGCACCGCCAGACGCCTCCCGTCGTCCGCCGTGCGCCTCACGCTGCAAGCCATCAGCCACTGGCCCGTTTCCGACGACAAGATCAGCTTCGAATACAAACTGAAACGCTTCCTCGAAGGCAGCGCCATGTCGCCCGAGCGCGCCCACGTCTTCTGGAACGGTACGTTCTCCGACAAAGAAAAGCGCTCGTTGCTGCAAGCCCCGCTGCCCACCGCACTGGGCGGAATCCTCGGCGAGCTGAGCGGAAAATTCAGCTCAGCTGATCCCCTTGCGCCCTTCCTCTGGTTCGATCAAAAATATTATCTTCCCGGCGACATTCTCAGCAAAGTCGACCGCATGAGCATGGCGCATTCCGTCGAGGTCCGCCCTCCGTTCCTCGATCACCGCATCGTGGAATTCGCCGCCACGCTGCCTGCGTCCCTGAAAATCCAGGGCTCGCGCCAAAAATTCCTTCTCAAAGCGCTAATGCAAAATAAACTGCCGCCGGCGGTTCTCACGCGCAAGAAAGTCGGCTTCGATATTCCCGCGCATCAATGGCTGCGCGGCCCGCTGCGTGACCTGCTCGTGGACACGCTGACCGCAGGCCTCGCCGAGCATCCCGGCCTATTCCAATCGAAAGCTGTGCAATCACTTTTGCAAGCCCACATGGACAGGCGCGCCAATCTGGGTTATCACCTGTGGGGCTTGCTGATTCTTTTCCTATGGATGAAAGAATGGCGGATTCAGGCAGCACCCTCTCCGGCCAGCCATTATTCGGCCCCGGAAAGAACTGGTATCTCTACCTAATCGTTTTACTTTTCGCCGGAGCGATTTATGTGGGTTGCATCGTTTCTCCGCCGTCTCTCATGGACGA
>Ga0210394_10002476_pt1 | contig 25181 bp, 23 predicted proteins | sample IncBWC12MmetaG_FD_160121 | JGI IMG/M metagenome (GOLD analysis project Ga0210394, IMG submission 160121) | Forest soil microbial communities from Barre Woods Harvard Forest LTER site, Petersham, Massachusetts, United States - Inc-BW-C-12-M | ecosystem: Environmental > Terrestrial > Soil >... | reverse complement strand
GCGTGTGTACAGCCCGTCGAGTGCCACGTGAAGCGTGTCGCTGGGCCGCCATTCGAGCGTTCCCGAGATCGCCTCGCGCTTTTTCTCATCGATCACCGAGCCAAACGAGATGCAGCACTCCGCGACTACGGGTTGACTGTTCGGTCCGGTGAGCGGCCACACGCCGGGATTGGCACCATCGTAGGTGTTGTAGTTCAGCGCATCGGTGCGGGTCCGGGTGTCGGAGACCACGCCGCCGATCAGGAAGCCGAGCGTGCCGGCCGAGTTGGTATCGCTGACGAACACCGAACCCTTCTTGCCCCAGAACTCCGACATGTCGTCGTAGTTGCCCTCGATGCGCGCGGCCGAATGCAGGCCGGGGTTGTCGAACGGCCGTGCCGATCGCATGTTCACGGTACCGCCGATGCTGCCCTCGAGCGCTGATGCCTGCGATGACTTGAACACATCGGCGCCGGAGATCACGTCGGCGGGCAGCACGTCGAACGCCAGCGCGCGGCCGTCGTCGTCAGTCGCGAGGATGCGGTTGTTGAGGGTGACGATGTTGTATTGTGAACCGAGGCCGCGTACGCCGACATACTGTCCCTCGCCGCCGGTGGTGCGCGAGATGTTGACGCCCGTGATATGGCGCAAAGAGTCGGCGACGTCGTCGTCCGGAAACCGGCCGAGCTCGAGCGCGTTGATCGAATCCTGCACGATCTCTGCGTTCTGCTTTTCCTGAAGTGACTTCGCGAGACTCTCGCGCAATCCGCTCACCACCACGGCCTCGAGCTGGGGCTCAGTGGTAGCGGTCGTGGTGGGGGTCTGGGCCGTCGCCGGCGTAGCACTGGGCGGCTCCTCCGCCGCGCTTGTCCCCAGCCCCGAACCGATCAACCCGAAGAGCAGAAGCCCGGAATAGACGCGCCGCCGGTGCTGCATGGTCGTTTCCCTATTATGTAATACGAAGCTAAACGAAAGCCAGACCGAGCCACATGACTTTCGTTTTCTTTCTACCAATATTTCGGATATCTTCGAATCTGTCAAGGTGAAGTTGGATAGACTCGTCAGTGTGAAGAAGCCTCGCACCAGCAGACGTCGATTTCTGCAATTTGCCGCGGGCGCGGGCGTCGCTTCGGGCAGCGTCTTTCTGAGCGCCCCGGCGCGCGCGCTCGTGACACGCGCGTCCCGGAATTTCGCTGCGACTGCGAGCTTGAGCGACACTCGCATGCTGATCGAGTTCGACGCGACGATGCGATCGCGCATCTCGCATCTGGGCGCAGCGAACGGCCAAAAGATCGCATTGACGCGTTGGGCCGCATCCGAAAGCCTGATGCTCAAGGATGGCTCCCGGCTGGATCAATTCGCCTTGCGCGAGCAGTCGCAGCAGCGCGTTGCAGGTCCTTTCGGTCCCGGAACGCGGCTGCGCATGATCGGTATGGCCGACGGGCAGATCGAAAAGAGCGTGGATATCGAACTGTTCGATCGCTACCCGGGATTCGCAATCTATCGCGTGTCGTATCGCAATCTCGCGCCAGATGTCATGGCGATGCGCGGCTGGACCAATGCGGAGCTGCACCTGCCGCCGCTGGCGCGGCGCGACGGAGCGACCGATGCATCCGAACCGCCATTCTGGAGCTACTGCGGCAGCACGCATTCCGACCGCCGCGACTGGGTGCAACCGCTGCGGCCTGGGTTCAGTCAACAGAACTTCATGGGCATGGAGGCGTCCGATTACGGTGGCGGCACCCCGATCGTCGATGTGTGGCGCCGCGACTGCGGCGTTGCCATCGGTCATCTGGAGTTGATGCCGGAACTCGTATCACTCCCCGTCCGCTGCAGCGACACCGGCGCGCAGCTCGCCCTCACCAATGCGCGCGAGCGCGTGCTGCAGCCCGGCGAGCAGCTCAACACACACGACACCTTTGTCGCCACGCACACCGGCGATTATTTCAGCGTGCTCGACTCGTATCGGCACATCATGGGTGAGCGTGGCATTCAATCACCGCCTGCGCCGCAGGCCGCGTACGAGCCGATCTGGTGCGCCTGGGGCTATGAGCGCGAGTGCACGATGCAATTGATCGAGGACACCTTGCCCAAGGTGCGCGACCTGGGGCTGCGTTGGGCCGTGATCGATGACGGCTGGCAGTCGAACGTCGGCGACTGGCAGGTCAACCGCGAAAAGTATCCACGCGGTGATGCCGACATGGCGCAGCTGCTCCGCAGCATCCGTTCGCAGGATCTCAAGCCACGGTTATGGTGGGCACCACTGGCCGCCGCGCCAGGTTCCGACCTGCTGCATGATCACACCGACATGCTGCTGCTGGACAGGGACGGTGCGGTCCAGAACATCTCCTGGTGGAACAGTTTCTATCTCTGTCCCGCTTACGAGAAGACCGTCGACTACACGCTGGAGCTGGTGCGCAAGTTTGTCGGCGAATGGGGTTACGCGGGACTGAAGATCGATGGCCAGCATCTCAACGGCGTGGCACCGTGCTTCAATCCCGCCCATCGGCATGCTCGGCCGGAGGAATCAGTCGAAAAGCTGCAGGACTTCTTCCTGGCGGTCTACCAGACGGCGACGAAGATCAACCCCGAGGCCGTGATCGAGCTGTGTCCCTGCGGTACGTCGTACTCGTTCTTCAATTTCCGCTCGTTCAACCAGGCGCCGGCGTCCGACCCCGAGTCTTCCTGGCAGATCCGGCATAAGGGGAAGACCCTGAAGGCGTTGATGGGCCCGAGCGCCGCGTTTGCTGGCGATCACGTCGAGTTGAGCGATGGCGGCGCCGACTTCGCATCCACCGTGGGCATCGGTGGGATCATCTCGACCAAATTCACCTGGCCCCGGGATCCGAAACCGAAGGACTCGTTCTTGCTGACGCCGGAACGGGAGAGGCTCTGGCGCAAATGGATTGCGCTCTCCAATGAGCGGCAGCTGCCGCTCGGCACCTATCGCGGCGAGCTCTACGATATCGGCTTCGACAAACCGGAAACTCACGTGGTCGAAAAGGCCGGCCGCTTCTACTACGCTTTCTACGCGCGAGCGTTCAGCGGGCCGGTCCCGCTGCGGGGACTCAGCGCTGGTCGCTGGCGCGTGCGCGATTACTTCAACGACCGCGAGCTCGGCGAAGTCTCCGGCGCGCACAGCAGCCTGGCGATCTCATTCGATGGCTCCTTGCTGATCGAGGCGATACCGGCCTGATGTTGAACGCGATCGAAGGCGGGCTGCTGATCGAAGAGCGCAGACGGCGCATCTGCGAATACCTGCGCGCGGAAGGGCGCGTCACCGTCGAGGCGCTCGCGACCCGCTTTGGCACCTCTCAGGTTACGATCCGCGCGGATCTATCGGCGCTCGAGTCAGCGGGCGCCCTGATCCGCACGCATGGCGGCGCGCTGCTGCGCGAGGAGGAAGATGAGCCGCTGGGCGTGAAGCAGCTGCAGCACCACGCGGAAAAGGTCAGGATTGCCCAGGCCGCGGTCGCTCTGATTCGCGACGGCGAAACCATCATTCTCGATTCGGGCACCACCACTGCCGAGATTGCCCGCGCCATTCGCAAGGCCGATCTCAAATCGATCAACGTCATCACCAATGCGCTGAACCTGGCGGCGCTGCTCATGGACGTCTCGTCCGTGCGGCTGATCGTGCCGGGCGGATTCCTGCGGCGGGAATCCAACTCGCTCTCCGGTCCGATGGCCGAGGCGGCGCTCGAGAACCTGCAGGCAGACCGTCTGTATCTCGGCGCCGATGGCCTGGATCCCGAGATCGGGGTCATGACGCCGCACCTGCAGGAAGCCGAGCTCAACGCCAAGATGATTCGAATTTCCCGGCAGGTCGTGGTGGTCGCCGATTCTTCCAAACTCCTGCGCCGTAACATCTCGCTGATCGCCAAGGTGGAGCAGATTCACATGCTGATCACCGACCGCGCCGCCCCGGCGCAGGCGATCGACGAACTGCGGCTGCGCGGGGTCGAGGTGCGGCTGGTATGACCCGTTGCGCGCACTGACGGCCGGGCTGCTGGCGGCGCTTGCGCTGAGGGGCTCAATTGGCGGAACTGCCGGCGCCGACGGCGCTGCTGCTCAAGCTGCTGCCGACACCCACTACTATTCGCTCTCGGACTTCCAGCGGGTCGAGAAGATCGACGCGCACGTGCACATTCACGGCGCGGCGGATCGCTTCATGGCGCAAGCCATTCGCGACCATTTCCGCATCCTGACGATCAACGTCGATTACCCGGACTTTCCGTCCATCGCGGAGCAGGAGCGCGCCGCGGTCTCCCTGCGGCAGCGCTATCCCGGGCGAGTGGCCTTCGCGGCCACCTTCTCGGCGCAGAACTTCGAGACCCCGGACTGGGCCGAAGGCGCACTGCATCGGGTTGACACCGCCCTCAAGGAGGGCGCGGTCGGCGTGAAGATCTGGAAGAACATCGGCATGAGCCTGAGGGACGCCGATGGTCGATATGTGATGCCCGATGATCGACGCCTAGAACCCATCATTGTGAGGCTCGAGCGCGATCACATCGTGCTGCTCGGACATCAGGCGGAACCGCTCAACTGCTGGCTGCCACTCGATCGAATGACCGTACGCTCGGACCGGGAATACTTCACCGAGCATCCGCAGTACTACATGTACCGGCATCCCGAGATGCCCTCGCACGACACCATACTCGCCGCACGCGACCGGATGCTGAGCGCGCATCCGGCGCTGCGCTTCGATGCCGTGCACTTAGGCTCACTCGAGTGGGACGTCGACCAGGTGGCGATGTTTCTCGATCGCTTCCCCAGCGCCAATGTCGATCTTGCAGCGCGCCTCGTGCACCTCGAGTACCAGGCGGCGCAGAACCCCAGGAAGGTGCGCGAATTCCTGATCCGGTACCAGGATCGAATCCTGTACGGCAGTGACGATCACTACGGCCCCGGCGATTCCGACGCAGGCGCGGTGGCCGCGGTGCATGCCGGGTGGGTCGAGGATTGGCGGTTCCTGACAACCGCGGATCGCATGCATTCGCCCGACTTTTCGCAAGCCTTCCACGGTCTGCATCTGCCCGGCGAAGTCATCGATCAGATCTACCGGCGCAATGCTGAGTCGATGTTTACCAGCGCCTGGAATCCCCCGCCGTAGCGGACCGATCTCATGCTGCACGAGTGCAGTGCGGTCTCATGGTCTCGCTTCATAAACCAGGTTGAACGGCGTCTCGTTCGCTCGCCGAAAATGGCTGAATCCACCGGACGACAGCACCTTGTGCATGCGTGACTCGCCGGCCTGCGCGCCCAGGCACAACCCCACCTCCTGCGAGCGCGAACACGGCGTGCACAACATCGTTGAAAACGAATAATAGACACGGCCGACCGGATTGAGGTTGTCCTTGAGCTCATCGTGCGCGAACGGTTCGACGATCATCCAGGTGCCGTTTGGCTCGAGTGACTTGCGCACGTGCCGCGCGGCGCCGACCGGATCGCCCATGTCGTGCAGACAATCGAACATGGTCACCAAGTCGTAGCCCGTGCCCGGGAATTCCTTGGCCTTGGCGACTTCGAAGTTGACGCGCTCGGACACTCCGGCACGCCTGGCGCTCTCGCGAGCGGCTTCGATCGACTCGGCGTGATAGTCGAAGCCGAAGAATCGCGACTTGGGGAATGCCTGCACCATCAGCACCGTGGACGCGCCTTTGCCGCAGCCGACGTCGGCCACCTTCGCGCCGCTCTCGAGCTTTTCCTTGACGCCGTCGAGCGACGGAATCCACCCGCTGACGAGATTGGCGGCATAGCCGGGCCGAAAGAATTTCTCGCAACCGTGGAAGACATCGCTGTGGTGCTCGTTCCAGCCCATGCCGGCGCCCGTCTTGAATGCCTCGACCAGCCGCGGCACCGCCTGGAGTGAACCCAGAGCCAGCTCGAAGGCGCCCGGAATGTAGGCAGGGCTGTCTTCGTTTGCCAGGGCGAACGCCTGCTCCTCGGTGAGACTGAATTCATCGGTCGCCGGGGCGTAGGTCACATACCCGCCGGCCGCCTGAGAGGACAGCCACTCGCGCACGTACCGTGGATCCGTCCGCGTGCGCGCGGCCAGTTCCGGGGCGCTCATCGCACGATCCGCCAGCGCCTTGTAGAGCCCCAGGCGTTCGCCGATCACGACCATGCCGGCGTGCGCGGCCGCGCCCAGATCCATGACGAACTGGCCCAGGAATTGATTCAGTTTATCGCTGTCGACCGCCATGTCTGCTCTCCTGTCGGGTTGGCGTTGGCCGACAAGCTATTTCATGAGGCGGTGCGGATCATCACCCGTTCGGGCCATTTTCTGTACGGTTCCCATGGCGCCCTTCGCGACCGCTGCGGCGCGCGTCGACACGCCAAGCCGGTCGAAGATGTTGGCCATATGTCTGTGAATGGTGTGCTCGCTCCGTCGCATCAGGCGTGCAATCTCCTTGTTCGACATGCCCTGCGCCACGAGCTCCAGAATGGTTCGCTGCGGGCGCGTCAGTCTGCTGGCGGAAGTCGGCGCGGTGGCTCGAGCCGATGCGTAATCCGACGCCTGCGGCTCTACCAGGAACAGTTCGAATCCCTCGATTCCATGCGCGCGCCGTTCGGGTAGATCGACGAAGGGGATTCCCGATCCGGTCATGAGGTCCTTCACCTGGCGACTGACCACGATCTCGCCGGGCTCCGCCAGGATGCCGATCCTGCTCGCCAGATCCAGAGCGGGTCCCTGCCAGGATTCGCCATTGTGACGACACTCGCCGAGATGCACGCCGATGCGCACCGCGCACCCGTGATTGTCAGCATGTGATCTGAGTTCGAGCGCGCAACGAATGGCGCGTACCGCGCCACTGAATGAGGCCCGCATTGCAGCGCTGCGCGCGGGATCCAGCGTATCGCCACCGTGCGTTGCCACGATTCTTTCCAATTCGCGCCGGTCTCCCGCAACGGCATTTGTTTGCCATCGAAGTGCAAGAACGGCGGCCAGCGAGCGCGACGGCGCATGCAGCAGATTGAGACTTTCGAGAAAGTGCTCGATCGCATCGAGGACGGAATCGGTGTCGCTGACCCAGGGCAGATGGTCGGCGCCCGGCAGTTCCAATAATCGGGCCCCCGGAATGTGTTCAGCCAGGTACCGGGCGCCTCCGATGGGCGCGTCCCGATCCTCGGTCCGGTGAATGACCAGCGTGGGCACAAGAATGCTCGGCAGCACCGGGCGCAGGTCGATGTGCGTGTTCATCTGGGCGAGTGCCAGGGCGGCCCCCGGGCTGGCGCTGCGGCGAAGATAGGACGCAAACCATTCGCAGAATTCCGGGTCGTTCGCGACCGAGGGCGCGAGATCGGCCAGATCGACCACGCCGCCCCAATTCGTCACGACGAAATCATAGAAGCGCTGGCGCTCTTCGAGCGTCGGCCCCCACGGATAATCGGGTGCCCGGAGCCGCTTGGCCCAGCAGCCGTAGGTAATCAGGGCCAGCGTGCGCGCCGGATAGGTGGCGGCAAACAACTGGCACATCGAGCCGCCTTCCGAGTAGCCAAACAGCACTGCGCGTTCGGAGCCCACCGCGTCCTGCACGGCGCGCACATCATCCATGCGCTGCTCGAGATCCGGCAGCGGCGTCACGCGGTCCGACAAGCCGGTGCCGCGCTTGTCGAGAATGATCAGTCGAGAAAAGCCCGCCAGCCGGTGCAGAAAGTAGGCGAGACGCGGTTCCTCCCAGTGATGCTCGACGTGCGATACCCAGCCGGGCACGAAGATCAGATCGAGCGGGCCTTCACCCACGACCTGGTAGGCGATATGAACGCCGCCGCTGTTGGCATAGCGGGTCGGCGACGGGCTACGCATGGGGCCGCCCCATCAAATCGGTCGCATCCTGCACGTCCAGCCGCTCCCTGGCTGCGGGTGTCAGTCGATTTTGCGCCACTGCTACTTGAATCGCACGTTGCTGCTCGATGCCACCTCACCGGCGGCGTGCCTCAGCGACGGCGTGTCAGTGAAGCAGGCCGCAGGAAACTGGTCATCAATTGCCGTCCTGCGACTCCAAACGCGATGAAAAATATCCCGACCCGTACGAAGTCTGCCGCGCCAAGGCCCTGCAGCTGATTGAGTGTGAACAGGGCGATCGCTACGAGCAGCGTGTCGCCCAGCGTGGACATCACGCCATGGCGCGAGGCGGTCTTCGCCCAACGGCGGAACGCGCCGTGCGCGATGAGCAGCAGCGCCCAGATGGTCCAGATCATGCGGCCCTCCCAAACCCGGCGGTCAGCCGGTGGCGGCCGTCATTTTGGCCCACGTGCGTTACACGTGTCCGAACGCGGTTCTCGATTTTGTCCGCAGCTCGATCGCTACTGCAGATTCGCCAGCGCCGCGAAGGTACCCGGCGAGCTTGCGTTCTGCAGCAGCACGCCCGGCGTATTGGCGTAGACACCGTTCACGAGCGGCTGCGTCGCCCCGGTGGCGATGATGATGTCGAGCAGGCCGTCGCCGTTGACGTCGGCGATCGCTACTTCATTGGCATTCGAAACCGCGTAGTCGCTGGCGGCCAGGAAGGTCCCGGGCTTTGTCGCATCCTGCAGCAATACACTGACCGCAGCGCTGCCGCCGATCACGATGTCCGGATGGCCATCGCCATTGACATCGGTAACGACGATCGCCTGCACCACGCTCTGCGGTGCGATCGGATAGCTCACGGCTGGCAGGAACGTGCCGGGGCTCGCGGGATTCTGCAGCAGCACCGAAACGGTCGGTGACGAGCCGCCGGTCGGACCTGGATCCGTGATGATCAGGTCATTGAACCCGTCGCCATTGACGTCGGCGATCGCAATGACGTTGGCGCCGGCGAGATTGGCATTGGCCGTCTGCGTGAAGACGGGAATTGGTGTGGCATAGGTCGTCGCGGTGGCGACGCCCGTGTGCATCAGCACTTTGACCCCCGCGGCGTCCGCCAGCGCCACATCGGGTATGCCGTCATGATTGAGATCACCGACGGCCACCCAGTTGGCGCCGCCCGAGTACAGGCCGATCGGTGCGGCATACACGCCTGGCGCGGTTTGAATGAAGAGCGAGACGTTGAAATCCGCCGAGATCAGATCAGGCATGCCGTCGTTGTTCATGTCGCCAATGGCGACCTGTGAGGCACCCGGCGATGACAGCATGATCGGGGTCGCGAAGGTCCCGGGACTGCCCGTGCTGTTGAGGAACACCTCGAGATCGCCGTCGGTATAGCTGGCCGAGACCACATCGGGCAGGCCATCGCCGTTGAGATCGGCGCTGGCCAGGTACAGGGGATCGTTGCCGTCCGCGGTCAGAACGGGCGCCGCGAAGGTGCCCGCGCCGGTCGACAGATAGCTCTTCAGGTACCCCGTATTGCCCGACTCGTGGTAGAGCACCGTGCTGGTCCCGATGATCGAGGTATGGCCGTTGCCGTTGAAGTTGCCGGCCACGAGGCCCAGTGACACCTCGGACGGGTAGACGGGGACGAACCCGCAGTTGTCGCAATGGTCACCGCCGCCGCAGCTGCCGAGCAGGGGCAGCGCTCCGAGCAGCACGCCGTACCGCAAGTATTTGATGTTTCGCAACATAAATCTCCCCAAGCCGCTGGTCGTAGCAACGTCCGAGCGCCCATTGCGTTGACGCTCGCGGGCGGCAGGCCGGGCGTCAACGCCCACGCGCGATGATACGGGCGAATTGTCGATTTTGACCTCCCCGGATCGTCGTATCGGAGGTAACCGAAAAATGCCCCTTTAACCCCTACAGGAGAACAGCGATGCGAGTGATGGTAATCGTCAAGGCGACCAGGGATTCGGAGGCCGGTCAGCTACCGAGCCCGGAATTGCTCTCGGAAATGGGCCAGTTCAACGAGCAGCTGGTCAAGGCCGGCGTGATGCTGGCGGCTGAAGGCCTGCAGTCCAGTGCCCAGGGCGTGCGCGTGCGCTTCGGCGGCGGCCTGAGCACCGTGATCGATGGTCCCTTCACCGAAACCAAGGAGCTGATCGCCGGCTTCTGGCTCTGGCAGGTGCGCTCGCTCGAGGAGGCGGTCGAATGGATTCGTCGCTCCCCGTTCCGCAAGGGGAACGAGGAAATCGAAATCCGTCGTGTCTTCGAGGCCGAGGATTTCGGCGAGAACCTGGCCCCCGAAGTTCGCGCGCAGGAACAGGAGCTCCGCCAGAGGGCTGCCGCCAAGCACTGACCGCAAGCCGGCACACTCAACATCACGAGGAAACACGCCATGAAGACCGGTCCGCATCTGCATTTCAAGGGCAACTGCCGCGAGGCCTTCGAGAGTTATGCCGATACCCTGGGTGGCCGAATCGTATTCGCAATGACCTATGGCCAGACACCGATGGCGGCGCAGACGACGCCCGAATCGCGCAACCAGATCGCGCATGCGCGCATCGAGCTGGGCGGCCAATACCTGTTGGGGTGCGATACGCCGAGTGATCGCTATCAGGCACCCCAGGGCTTCAACGTCATGGCCGCCGTCGAGGACCCGGACGAAGCGGAGCGCGTCTTCAAGAAGCTCGCGGAAGGCGGCACGATCACGATGCCGTGCCAGGAGACCTTCTGGGCGCACCGCTTCGGCATGTGTACCGACCGCTTCGGTATTCCATGGATGGTCAACTGCGAGAAGCCGCTCGAGGCCTGAGGCGTCTTGGGTTGCGCGGCGCACGCTCGGGTGGTGTCATCGCGGTCCATGGGCGCCGAGATCAACCGCACTATCGATGCGCTGTGGCGCATCGAGTCGCCGCGCGTGATCGCGGGTCTGGTGCGGCTGGTGTGCGATGTCGGCATCGCCGAGGACCTGGCACACGATGCGCTCGTGACGGCGCTCGAGCAGTGGCCACGTGCCGGCATTCCCGACAATCCCGGCGCGTGGCTCATGACCACGGCCAGGAATCGCGCCATCGATCGGCTGCGCCGAGACCGCATGCTCGCGCGTCATCACGAAGCGCTGGGTCACGAGCTTGAGATGGATGAGCTCCACGACACCGATCGGCTGCCAGCGAGCGTAGAGGATGAGATCGGGGATGACCTGTTGCGGCTGATATTTATCGCCTGTCACCCGCTGTTGTCGACCGAAGCTCGCGCGGCGCTGACGCTCAAGCTGCTGGGTGGGCTCACGACCGCCGAGATCGCGCGCGCGTTCCTGCAGCCCGAGGCGACGATCGCGCAGCGGATCGTGCGCGCCAAGCGCACGTTGAGCGACGCCCATGTACCGTTCGAGATTCCGCGGGGTGCAGAGCTTGCCGCACGCCTGTCCTCGGTGCTCGAGGTAATCTACCTGGTGTTCAACGAGGGCTATTCGGCCACGGCAGGAGCGGACTGGATGCGACCGGCGCTGTGCGAGGAGGCTCTGCGCATCGGCCGGATTCTCGCGGAGCTCGCACCGGAGGAGCCCGACGTGCATGGCCTGGTGGCATTGATGGAGATCCAAGCCTCGCGTACGGCCGCGCGGACCGGAGCCGGCGGCGAGCCGGTTCTGCTCATGGATCAGAACCGCGCGCTCTGGGATCGCCTGCTGATCAGGCGTGGACTGGCGTCGCTGGCGCGCGGCGAAGCCCTGGCTCAATCGCGCGGGCCCTACCTGCTGCAGGCCGCCATCGCCGCCTGTCACGCGCGGGCCGTCAGCGTCGCGGAGACCGATTGGCTCAAAATCACGGCACTCTACGCGGAGCTCGCCCAGGTATCGCCCTCGCCGGTCATCGAGCTCAATCGCGCCGTGGCCATCGCCATGGCGCACGGCCCCGCCGCCGGTCTGGCGCTCGCCGATCAGTTGGCCGCCGCGGGTGCGCTCAAGAGTTACCACCTGCTGCCAAGCGTGCGTGGCGATTTACTGTCCAGGCTCGGCCGACATCGGGAGGCGCGTGCGGAATTCGAGCGCGCCGCCGCTTTGACGCAGAATGAGCGCGAGCGAAGGTTGCTGCTCGATCGCGCGAGTGCGTGCGAAATCGCGATTTCCAACGGAGTGCTTCATGTCGTACATGCTGCTGATCGTTGAACCGCAGGGCCAGCGCGGCGCCCGGGCCACCGAGGATGGGCACGCCGTCTACCAGCGCATGCTCGACTACGCGCAGACACTGCAGTCGCGCGGTGTCCTGCTCGGCGTGAACTCGCTCAAGCGCGAAGCGGTGCGACTGAGCAAGCGCTCCGGCAAGCCGAGCGTGGTCGACGGGCCGTTCACCGAGGCCAAGGAATTCATCGGCGGCTACTTTCTGCTCGACTGCCAGACGCAGGATGAGGCGCGCGCCTACGCTGAGGAATGTCCGGCGGCGGAGTGGGCCACCATCGAGATCCGCGAGCTGGGTCCCTGCTACGCGTGAACCACAGGCCTGGCCGCGATTCGTTCCGAGGCCTCGATACTCAGCTCGCGAAGGCTCTTTGCAGGGCGTTCAATCGATCGCGTGCCATCGCCTGGCTGACCCTGGCCTCGCGCTCCAGATCGAAGGCGTGATAGGCCCCCGGATACACGTGTAGCTCGGTGGGCACGCCGGCTTGCATGAGCCGCGTGGCATAGTCGATGTCCTCCTCGAGGAAAAGATCGAGCTGTCCCACGGTGATCAGTGTCGGCGGGAGCCCGCGTAGATCGGTGGCGCGCGCGGGCGCCGCATAGGGCGACACGCCGACGCCGCCTGGCGTTGCGCCGAGTAGCGCCGACCAGGCGAAGCGGTTGTGTTCGTTGGTCCAGAGATGATGCCCGGTGAAGGCATTGCGGCGGACCAGCGTGGCGGTCCGATCGTCGAGCATCGGGTAGATGAGGTTCTGGAAGCAAAGCGCAATCTTGCCGCGATCCCGCGTCAGCAGAGCCAGTGCCGCGGCCAGGCCGCCGCCAGCGCTTTCGCCGCCGATCGCGATGCGTTGCCGGTCGACCCCGAGCTCATCGGCGCTCTGGTGCAGCCACTGCAGCGCCGCGTAACAATCCTCGACCGCGCCGGGCGCTCGCGTCTCAGGCGCGAGTCGATAATCGACCGACACGATGACGCAGGACAAGGCCGCCGCCAACTCGCGATTGGCGGCGTCGGAGCTGTCGGCGGAACCAAGCACAAAGCCGCCCCCATGGATCTGCAGATAGCCCGGCAATGAAGCAGTGGTGTTACCCGGCCGATAGCTCAGAGCCCGGACCTTCGGCGCGCCCGGTGGCCCGGGCACCCATTGCTCGGAAACCTGCACATCCCCGCTACCCGCGGCGGCCGCCGCCGCATTCAGCTGCTTCCAGAGCTCCGCGCCGTCGAGTCGAATCTGCGGCAGCTCATCGAGCGACAGCACCAGGGGCGGAAAGGACTCGAGCAGGCGTCGAAGCTCGGGGTCGATCAGCTCCAGCGGGGGTCCAATGGGCATTGCGTGTCTCCTTGAATCTGGCAGCCTCAGGCGCCAGGATTAATACAATGAACGGTGCCGATATTAAACATGCTGCGGCTGCTTAGGCTCTGGCGGCTGGCGCGGCGGGATCTGAGCCTTCTTTGGTTCGCGCTGCGGCATCAGCATCGACCCTTGTGGCTGTGGCCCGCGGTGATCGTGCTCGCCCTGTACGCGCTCGAGCCCTTCAATTTCGCGATTCCGTTCCTAGGGCTGATCGACGACCTCGTCCTGCTGCCGCTGGTCCTGCACCTGCTGGTCGGACTGCTGCCGGACGACATCCGCGCTGGATATCAGCGGCGATGATCGAGCTTCTGACCATCGGTCTAGCGGTCGCCTTGGTGGCGTTTGCGCTGGTCTGGGTCATCAGCGTTCGCGTCGACAACTATGGCTTTCTCGACGCCATCTGGTCGCTGAGCGTCGCGATCCTGGCGCCGATCTACGCCGTGCTCGGCGACGGTGACCCGGTCCGGCGGCTGAGCTTCGCGCTGATCGGCATGGCCTGGAGTCTCAGGCTGGGCCTCTACATCCTGATTCGGGTCTGGCGCCACCACCCGCAGGAAGACAAACGCTACCGCACACTGCGCGATCGATGGCCGGGGCCCGGTCGTTTCCTGCTGTTCTTCGAGTTGCAGGCACTGATCGCGGTGCTGTTCTCGCTGCCGTTTCTGTTGGCATCCGTGAACGCTCGCCCCGGGCTCGGCGCGCTCGAATGGGCGGGTCTCGCGATTGCCCTCGCGGGCATCACGGGCGAGGCAATCGCCGACTGGCAGGCACAGCGCTTCAAGAGCGATCCGGCCAACAAGCCTCGCGTAGTGAACGTCGGGCTGTGGCGCTACTCGCGGCACCCGAACTATTTCTTCGAGTCGGTCGTCTGGTGGGGTTTCTTCATCGCAGCACTGGACTCCCCCTACGGCTGGGTGACGCTGGCCTGCCCGTTGCTGATGCTCTATCTGCTGCTCAACGTCACCGGCATTCCGCTAACAGAAAAACATTCGCTTGAAAGCCGCGGCGATGTGTATCGGGAGTACCAGCGCACCACGAGCCGCTTCGTGCCGTGGTTCCCCGGGAAAGGCTGACCGTCGCTGCCGGCGGCGGCTCACTCTCTAGCGTGTGCCGGCGTCTATAATCGCCGCAGCACACGAGGATCTACCGAGGAAGTCGCGATGCCAGCCAACACTGCAGTGAACAAGCCGTCGATGAGCGACGAGGCCGTCAAGGCCAGGACCGGCAAGGATTGGGCGGGTTGGTTCGGCGCATGAGCAACCTCCGATTCGAATCGATCGAGCAGTTGCGCGACGCACTGCGTGCTTTTTCGGCTGAGCGCGACTGGGAGCAGTTTCACTCGCCCAAGAATCTGAGCATGGCGCTCACGGTCGAGACCGGCGAGCTGCTCGAGCATTTTCAGTGGATGAGCGAGCAGGAATCGCGCCAGCTGTCGGACGACAAGCTCACCGAAGTGCGCGCGGAAATGGCCGACGTGTTCATCTACCTCGTGCGTCTGGCCGATAAGCTCGGCGTCGATCTGCTCGCTGCCGCAGCTGCGAAGATCGAGTTCAACGCGCGGCGCTACCCGGCCGATGAATTTCGCGGCAGCAGCCGCAAGTACAGCGAGCTCAAGACGCGTGACATTGCGACTTGAGCGGCCCGTCGCGATAGAATCGGCGCCAACGGGCCGCAACGCCGCCGAGCGTCAAGAATTCCAATCGGGCCATGGACATCGACAGCGCCACTCGCATCAGTACGGGGATCGACAGCATTCCCGGCTATCGAATCGACCGACTGCTGGATCAGGGGGGCATGGGCGGCGTCTATCTCGCCGAAGACGAGACGCTCAAACGCCTGGTCGCCATCAAGGTCATCAACCCCGAGCTGACTGAGAATACCGAGTTCAAGAAACGCTTTACGACCGAAGCGCTCATCATCGCGGGATTCCAGCACCCCAACATCGTCACGGTGTTTGCGAGCGGCTGGCTGGGGCCGAAGCAGTATTTCGTGATGGAGTACGTGCGCGGCGGCACGCTCAAACAGAGGCTGGAAGCCGGCCCGTTGTCCGCGGGCGAGGCTTATCGGATCGGCCGGCAGATGGCCGATGCGCTCGCCTACTCGCACGAGCGCGACGTGATCCATCGCGACTTCAAAGCCAACAACGTGTTGCTGCGCGAGAACGGTACGCCGGTGCTGTCCGATTTCGGCATCGCCAAGTCGGTCGTGGTTTCCGGCGAGGAGACTGCGATCGGGGTCGTCGTCGGCAGCGCGCTCTACATGGCACCCGAGCAGGCGCTGGGCGGGAGGATCTCCAATCGCGTCGACATCTACAGCTTCGGCCTCGTGCTCTACCAGATGCTGACGGGCAAGCTGCCAGAGCGACATCCGATCCGCACCAAGGACGATGGGCGACAGATCGCCCGCGCGCTGCGTGCCGTCGACGGCGCCTGCGTTGAGCTCATCACGCGCTGCCTGCGCGCAGCACCCGAGGAACGGCCGACGGCCGCCGAGTGTCGTGACGCGTTGGCTGCGTTGGCCAAGCGTACTGCGCCGCGTGCGGGACCCGAGGCACCGCTCCGAGGTGGGCGGTCATCGTTACTGGTCGTGGCCAGTGGCGCCGCTGCGGCGGTGCTGCTTGGATTCGGTGCGTGGCGTTTCGGTTTCATCGGCGCGAGCGCCGGCAAGTCTGCCGCAGCGGCATCATCGCCTGCAGCGGCGCTCGTCGCGCCGACCTCGCCGGCGCCTGCCGTGACTCCATCTGTCGTCCCGGATCAATCTGCACCGCCCGTAGCGTCCAAACCGCTCGCGAAGGGCTCACCAGCCAAGGTCAAGGTGGCAACCATTCAGGCCGCACCGCCGCCGCCCGCCACGCCGGCGGGCATGATCCTTCTCACGGTGCAGGTGAATCCGAGCTCCGCCAAGCTGTTTCTTGATGGCAATGCCATGCCAGGGGCGTCGATGCCGCTCGCGCCCGGATCCTATGTCGTCGCCGCGGTGGCGCCCGGTTACTATGGCCACTTCGAGCACGTGGTGCTTTCGACCGACAGCGCCAGCCATCCGATCAAGCTCGCCCTCGATGCGACCACGCTGCCGACCGAAATGGAATTGCAGCGCTTTCTGAAGCTCCAGAACCAGGTGCTGAAGCCGGGGCAGGTGCAATCAATGACCGATCGCACGCTGCGCGAGGCCCTGCGCATCCAACGGTTTCGGCAATCGAACCAGGCGAGCGAAGTCGATCCGGAGGCGCGTGCCATCAATTCGCTGCGCCATCTGGGCGACTCGCGTGCGGCCGTCGGCGCTCTGCTGATCGAAAGCCTGGCAGCGGGTCACATCAGCCGCTCACTGGTCACGCAGCCGCTGATCGCTGGCTCGGATCAGGGCGATGCGCTGGCCAGTTTCTTTCTGGCGCTGGCTCAGCGTGAGTCATTCGACACGTCTTCGTCCAAGCTCGTCGGTAGCGATCCCCAGTTGCAGCCCTATTGCCGACGCATGGGCATGGCCGCGACCCAGGGGCTCGGCAACTACGCGATGGAACTGCGACGACTCGAACACTGCGCGAAATGACCGCAGTCAGCCGGCCTCGACGCCGTCGTCGCGAAACCGCTGCGCGAACTCGGTCAGGCGTTGGATACGCTGCCGGATCTCCATGGTCGCCGCGGTGTCGTACTGGCTCGCAAACAGCTCGACGCCCTTGAAGTCGCCGAAGGCGATGACGTATTTGTGACCGAGGTGACGTAGGAATTGCGATACCTCGCGCGTCCAGGCATCAATCGCCGGCATCACGGCCTCATCGCCTTCCCGGCGGCAGCGCTCGTGCAGGTCCCGCCCGCGCTGGATGAACTGCGCCAGCATGGTCTCGGGCGGCTGATCGAGCACGCCGCTGACGAGCGGCCACACCACGAACAGCAGGGCCAAGGCGGCCAGCCCGTACAGGATCCATGGCATGAGGTCGGGGACGGGCTGCCTTGCCGCCCAGGGCGGGCAATCGATCGCGGCCTGCTGCAGCCATGGGCAGACATCAAAATAAAGGTCGTGGGGCCCGTTCTGGAGCATGAGCCCCGAGACCACCAGTGCCGCGCATGCGACCGCAACCAGGAAGCGAAGGAAAGGCATCCGCGCATGGTAACGCAGACCGGCGCGGCGCTCTTACGCGCCGCTTCACAGAGCCTTGAGAAACTCCAGCGGTGAGTTCGACTCCCGAATCGGTCGCGGAGCCGCCTCGCGCGGGGAGAACGAGAGTACGGTCCGGTCGCTATTCATGCGGTACGCGCGCGCGTGGTTGTGCATGGTCGCCGGGGTGTCATGGCCGAGCCAGCGCGAGATCACGCCAAGCTCCGTCCCGCATTGCAACAGGTGGATCGCCGCCGTATGTCGGATGATGCGTGGTGACACGCGGCGCCGGTGGAGCTCAGGATCGCGGGCCGCGGCTTTCGCCACGGCCAATGCCAGCCGACGCCGGATGCAGGTCGCGGTCATGGCCTCGCCGCGCTGGTTCGGAAACAGCACTGAATTGAGCGACAGGGCCGGATTGAGCGCCAGCCAGTCGCGCAGGGCCAGCACGGTCTCCGGTCGCAACGGCACGCTGCGCGCGCGCCGCGTGCCACGAAAGTGCACGCAAGGCTCGCCGTCGAGCTCGATGTTCTGCAGCCGCATTCGCACCACCTCGGACACGGTCGCCGCGGTGTCATAGAGCACGCTCAGCAGTGCGTGGTCGCGCTGACCGATCCAGCTGTCCTCGGGGCTGCCGATGATCGCGAGCATCTGTTCGCGTGACAGGAACTCGGGCTTGGTGCGCGTGAAGCGTTTCATCGGAACGCGCAGTGCAGACTCGATCGTTCGTTGCGGTGAGGTATCCGACGGCGCCGCGAATTTCAGGAACGCGCGTACGGCCGCGAGCCGCAGATTGCGGCTGTGAACGCTGTTGTGGCGTTCGTATTCGAGATGATCGAGGAAGGCCTGAATCAATTCCGGCGTGAAGTCGCCGAGCTCGATGCCCGCCGCCGGCTTGGCGGTTCGCAGTTCGATGAACTCCAGCAGCAGCCGCAGCGCGTCGCGGTAACTCTCGATGGTACGTGGACTCAACGCCCGCTCGTGCGGCAGGTATTCTGTAAAGAATGACTGCAGCAGTGCATCGAGGCACGCGGGTGGTCGCGGGATCATCCTTTTGCAAAGATATACGGCGTTTTGCCCACGCATGCAGCAATGTGACAGGACCCTGCAGGCAAGGGACGAAACACGCGCAGCGGGGGACGAAATTGCGAGTCGCGACCATCAGTCCGCTGGGCTATGATTTCTGCACATGTTGCTGCTCAAGCCGAACTGCGAATGCTGCAACGGTGATCTGCCGCCGGATTCCCGGCATGCCTGGATTTGTTCCTTCGAGTGCACTTTCTGCACCTACTGCGTCACCGCGCGGCTGCATGGGATCTGTCCGAACTGCGATGGCGAGCTGGTGCGCCGGCCGGTGCGATCGGCGGCGGCCCTGCAGCAGTATCCGGCCAGCCGCGAGCGCATCTTCAAACCACGGGGATGCGCGTCCTGAGCTGACGCGGACGCGGCAACCGCATGACGCCTGCACACCTCTCTGAGCTGAAGCCCGGCTGGCTCATCTGGCCCTCGGGGCGGCAGTTGTCGCACAAGCTGCTGTTTTGGCTGCTGCAGACCGGCGGCTGGCTGGCCTTCGGACTCATGATGTTCGGGTACGCGCTGGCGCGCGAAAGTGCGCTGCAGGCGTTCTTCGACGTGCTGATTCTGATCGCGACGGGCTTCGGACTGACCGCGCTCTACCGCCAGCTTTACGGTTACTGGCGCCGCCGCGGTGTCGCGCCGATCCGGCTGTCGCTCTATGTACTGCTGTTGTCTGCGGTCGGCGCCCCCGTCTGGTTCGAGCCGCAGGTGCTCCTGACCTGGATCGCGGCCAGCGTGAAGCCGTCGCTGGTGCGCTCGCTGCCTTCGTTCACTTTCATTCCGGTCGACACGTGGCTGTTCGAAGGTTTCGTGCTGCTGACGTGGTCGTTGCTGTATTTCGGGGTCAATGGTTGGATCAGTCTGCAACTCGAGCGCCGCCGCGCGGCGCGCGCCGAGGCGCTGGCGCAGTCGGCGCGGTTGCAGGCGCTGCAATCGCAGCTCGAGCCGCATTTTCTGTTCAACACCCTCAACGGCATTTCATCGCTGGTGGTCGAAGGTCGCAGCGAGGCGGCCACCACGATGATTGCGCTGCTCAGTGAGTTCCTGCGGCTGGCGCTGCAAACTGTCGCGACGCCGCAGATCACGGTGACGGAGGAAATGAGCTTCGTGCGCCACTATCTCGAAATTCAGAAGATTCGATTTGGCGAACGACTTAGTTTCCGCATCGATGTGGCGCCCGAGACCAGTGATGCGCTGGTGCCGACGCTGCTGCTGCAACCGCTGGTGGAGAACGCGCTTCGACACGGCATTCTCGCGCGCGCCGACGGTGGCTCGGTCACGATCAGCGTCCGGGCGCAGGCCGGAATGCTGCGGCTGCGCGTCGAAGACGACGGCCCGGGATTGCGCCGTAGCAACGCGGCCTCCAAGGGACTCGGACTCTCCAATACCGCGACGCGCCTCAGCGAGCTCTACGGTCATCAGGCCAGTTTCACGGTGGGGCGCGGCAGCAACGGCGGCGTCGCGGTCGACATCGGCATCCCGTTGCAGTTGATCGTCAGCGCGGCTCGTGTGCCGGTAGCGCTCGGGGCCTGACGGTGTCAATCCGCGCTTTGCTGGTCGATGATGAGGAACTCGCACGGCGCGGGCTGCGCGTGCGGCTCGAGCGCGCCGGCGATATCAGCGTCGTCGGTGAATGCGCCAACGGTGGTGAGGCGATCGCGGCCATCGGCCGGCTGACGCCCGATCTGGTGTTTCTCGACGTGCAGATGCCGGAAGTCTCGGGCTTCGATGTGATCGAGGCGATCGGGCCGGAACGCGCGCCGCATATCATCTTCGTGACGGCCTACGATCATTATGCGGTGCGCGCCTTCGACGTTCACGCGCTCGACTACCTGCTGAAACCGATCGACGATGAACGGCTGGCGCAGGCGCTGCGCCGCGCGCGCGATGCGCTGTCCTCGCCGCGCGACGAGGGGTTCGGTTCGCGCTTCAGCGGCGCCATGGCCAGCGTCAATCAGGGTGTCGCCATGAACGCACTGCGGCCCGGATCGGACCGGCTCGCGATCCCAACCGGCGATCGCGTGGTGGTGGTGCGCATTGCCGAAGTCGATTGGGTGGAAGCCTCCGGCAATTACGTCTCGCTGCATATCGGCAAGAAGACTTGGCTGCTGCGCGAGACCATCGCCGCGATGGACCAGCGGCTCGCGGCCCATGGCTTCGCGCGCATCCATCGCTCGACCCTGGTCAACACCGAACGCGTCGCGGAGCTGCGGGCGCTCGCCAACGGCGAATTCGCGGTGCACCTGCGCGATGGCACCGAACTCAAATTGAGCCGCAGCTACCGCCACGCACTCGATGCCGTCGCTGGAAGCGGCCTCTAGCTCGTCGCTTACGGCCTTTGCGGTTACGATGGCGCCGACGTCACGCACGGCGGAGCCGACATGACCCGGGAACGCGAGCGCCTCAAGGAAACTGCGACCGGCACGGGCAGCTGGAAGAACTGGGGTCCTTATCTGTCCGAGCGGCAGTGGGGCACGGTGCGCGAGGATTACAGCCCGCACGGCAGCGCCTGGGACTATTTCCCGCACGATCACGCGCGCAGCCGCGCCTACCGCTGGGGCGAAGACGGCATCGCGGGCCTGTCCGATAGCGAACAGCGCCTGTGCCTGTCGCTGGCCCTTTGGAACGAGCGCGATCCCATCCTCAAAGAGCGTCTGTTCGGGCTGACCAATTCGCAGGGCAACCACGGCGAGGACGTCAAGGAGCAGTATTTCTACCTCGATGCAACGCCGAGCCATTCCTACCTGCAGATGCTCTACAAGTACCCGCAGCGTGCCTATCCGTATGCGGAGCTGGCCGAAGAGAATGCGCGCCGCGGCATAGGCGCCGCCGAGTACGAGCTCATCGATACCGGTGTGTTCGCCGAGGATCGCTACTTCGACGTGTTCGTCGAGTATGCGCAGGCCGAGCCTGGCGATATCCTAATGCTCGTGACGGCATTCAACCGCGGGCCCGAGGCCGCGCCGCTGCACCTGATCCCGCAGCTGCTGCTGCGAAATACCTGGTCGTGGCGCAAGGACGACTACAAACCCACGCTGCGCACCATCACCGGCGGCATCATCCGGCTCGATCACCAGGGCATGCCCCCGCACTATGTGCATGCCGAGCCCGGCGCGCAGTGGCTGTTCACCGAAAATGAAACCAACACCGGCCGGCTCTGGAATCTTCCATCCGAGGGTTACTTCAAGGACGGCATTCATGAGCGCATCATCGCGGGCCGCGCGCAGGCGGTGAATCCCGCGCTCCTCGGCACCAAGGCCGCGCTCTGGCAGAAGACCATGATTGCTGCCGGCGGACAGAGCCAGTTGCGCCTGCGCCTGGCACGCCGCGCGTTGCGCCAGCCGTTTGCTGACTTTGATCGGCTCATGGAGACGCGGCGGCGCGAGGCCCATGAGTTCTACCAGGAGCTGCAACGCGATATCGAATCCGAGGACGTGCGCCGGGTACAGCGCCAGGCCTTTGCGGGACTGATCTGGAGCAAGCAGTTCTACTACTTCGATGTTCCGCAGTGGATCAAGGGCGACCCGGCCAATCCGCCGCCGCCGGCCGAGCGGGCGCGCGGGCGCAACTCCGACTGGGAGCACCTGAACAATGCCGACATCCTGTCGATGCCGGACAAGTGGGAATACCCGTGGTACGCGGCCTGGGATCTCGCGTTTCACTGCATTCCGCTGGCACTGATCGATCCGAACTTCGCCAAGCAGCAGCTCGTGCTGCTGACGCGCGAGTGGTACATGCACGCCAATGGCCAGATACCGGCCTACGAGTGGGCCTTCGGCGACGTCAATCCGCCGGTGCATGCCTGGGCGACGTGGCGTGTCTACCAGATCGATCGCAAGCACAACGGCGGCCGCGGCGATCGCGAGTTCCTCGAGCGCGTGTTCCACAAGCTGATGCTGAATTTCACCTGGTGGGTGAATCGCAAGGACACCGAGGGCCGCAATGTCTTTCAAGGCGGCTTCCTGGGGCTCGACAACATCGGCGTGTTCGACCGCGGCTCACGGCTGCCTACCGGCGGCCACATCGACCAATCCGACGGCACCAGCTGGATGGCGATGTACGCGCTGAACCTGATGCGCATCGCGCTCGAGCTCGCGCAGGAGAATCACGTCTACGAGGACATCGCGACCAAGTTCTTCGAGCACTTCCTGCAGATCGCGAATGCCATCAGCAGCATGTACAGCGAAGGCATCGGTCTCTGGGACGATGAGGACAAGTTCTTCTACGACGTTCTGCACCTGCCCGACGACAGCAAGGTGTGCCTCAAGGTGCGCTCGATGGTGGGGTTGATCCCGCTGTTCGCGGTCGAGACGCTCGAGCCGGAGCTGCTGGAGAAGCTGCCGGAGTTCCGCCGCCGGCTGGAATGGTTCCTGCACTACCGCCCGGAGCTCGCCAAGCTAGTCTCGCATTGGCAGGAACATGGCCGCGGCGATCGCCGCCTGCTGTCGTTGCTGCGCGGGCATCGCATGAAGCGGCTGCTCAAGCGCATGCTCGATGAATCCGAATTCCTCTCGGAGTACGGCGTGCGTGCGCTGTCGCGCGCGCACCGCGAGCAGCCCTACGTGTTCCGAGTCGACGGCATGGATTTGTCGGTGCGCTATGCGCCGGCCGAATCCGAATCGAATCTGTTCGGCGGCAATTCGAACTGGCGCGGCCCGATCTGGTTCCCGGTCAACTTCCTGATCATCGAGTCGCTGCAGAAGTTCCATCACTACTACGGCGATACGTTCAAAGTGGAGTGTCCGACCGGCTCCGGCCAGTTCCTGACCATCGAGCAGGTGGCCGAGGAGCTCTCGCAGCGGCTCGCCAATATTTTTCTGCGCAACGACAGCGGCTGCCGCCCGGTGCTCGGACAGTACCCACAGCTGCAGAGCGCGCCGCACTTCCGCGACTACATCCCGTTCTACGAATATTTCTGCGGCGAAACCGGGCGCGGCGTCGGCGCCTCGCACCAGACCGGCTGGACGGCGTTGGTGGCGAAGCTGCTGATGCCGCGCAGGCACGAAACGGCGCCCGGCGACGACCACCACTTCGAATGAGCTGGCGCCGCCGCCTCAGCTGGCCGTGCGCGGCATCGCCACCGGATGAAAGCGGCGCACCGCCACGAACCCTAGCGCCAGAAAGATCACCAGCACCACGAGTTGCGCCAGCTTGAACGGCTGCTCGGTGCCGGTCGGCGCGAGCACATGCAGCGACGGGATCTTGTCGAATGCCTGCACCACGCCGACGAACACGTTCAGATACAGCGACAGCACGGCAGTGACCACGTAGATCCAGCGCCAGGCGCCCGCGGTGCGGTACAGGTACAGCCCGGCCAGCGCAAAGGCGAGGGCGATCAGCGAGATCACACCGACGATCTGTGGCGGACCGAAGTTCGTCGAGTGAAACATGAAGCCCGTGACGCTCGTCAGCACGGTGGTGGCCAGAAACAATCCGGTCAGTCCCGACAGGTTCCGGCCGCCGCAGAGCGCGAGCACCACGATGATGCCGCTGGCGATGCCGACCAGGCTGATGATGACATGCAGGAGCGTGAACGCAGATAGCGAGAGTCCGATGATCATGGGATCCCTTCCTTGGGTCAGTTGTTGGGAAAACTGAACACCGCCCCCTCGCGCAACCCAGCCGATGGCCAGCGCTGCGTGATGGTCTTGCGACGTGTATAGAAGCGCACCGCATCGGGCCCGTAGGCACCGAGGTCACCAAAGAGCGAGCGTTTCCAGCCGCCGAAGCTGTGATAGGCCACCGGTACGGGCAGCGGTACGTTCACGCCGACCATGCCGATGCGGATGTGATCGGTGAAGTAGCGCGCGGCTTCGCCGTCGCGCGTGAAGATGCAGGTGCCGTTGCCGTATTCGTGCTCGTCGATGAGCTCCATGGCGGCCTTGAGGCTGGCGACGCGCATGACGGCGAGCACGGGGCCGAAGATTTCATCCCGATAAATCTTCATCGCGGCGGTCACGTGATCGAACAGGCAGCCGCCCAGGAAGTAGCCGCCTTCGTGACCAGGCACCCGCAGCGTGCGCCCGTCGACCACGAGCTGCGCTCCTTCCTTGATGCCGAGCTCGACGTAGCCCTTGACGCGCGCGAAGTGCTCCTGAGTCACGAGCGGACCCATGTCGTTGCCGGGCTCCGTGCCGGGGCCGACCTTCAACTTGCCGAGCTCGGTCTTGAGCCTGGCGACCACCGCATTGGCGGTGTCGTCCCCGATCGCCACCACCACCGGAATGGCCATGCAGCGCTCGCCGCACGAGCCATAGGCCGCTCCCATGAGCGCGCTGACCGCGTGGTCGAAATCGGCATCGGGCATCACGACCGCGTGGTTCTTGGCGCCGCCGAGGGCCTGGATGCGCTTGCCATGTGCGCATCCGGTTTTATAGATGTATTCCGCTATCGGGGTCGAGCCGACGAAGCTGACCGACTGCACGCGCGGGTCGCCGAGCAGCGTATCGACCGCTTCCTTGTCGCCGTTGACGACGTTGAGTACGCCCGGCGGTAGTCCTGCCTCGTGTGCGATCTCGGCGATGCGCAGCGCGCTACTCGGATCACGCTCGGACGGCTTTAATACGAAGGTGTTGCCGCAGACCACGGCCAGGGGCCACATCCACAGCGGCACCATGCACGGAAAATTGAAGGGCGTGATGCCCGCCGCGACGCCGAGCGGCTGAAATTCGCTCCAGGAATCGATGGCCGGCCCGACATTTTTGGAGAA
>Ga0210394_10002475_pt1 | contig 25196 bp, 18 predicted proteins | sample IncBWC12MmetaG_FD_160121 | JGI IMG/M metagenome (GOLD analysis project Ga0210394, IMG submission 160121) | Forest soil microbial communities from Barre Woods Harvard Forest LTER site, Petersham, Massachusetts, United States - Inc-BW-C-12-M | ecosystem: Environmental > Terrestrial > Soil >... | reverse complement strand
CGAACCGGACCAGCCGGTCGATCCCACCAAGGACAAGCGGATCATCGCCGACTTCTACTCCATCATGCCGAATCCCGCCGACGGCTCGGTCTGGGGAGCCTGGCGTCTCTACCCCGAGCGGCCAGCGCAGACCGGCGGCTTGCTCAGGCTCAATCCTGGCCCCAATCCTCCGGCCACGGCCCTGACCGAGATTTACAATATTCCGCAGCCTGGATTCGGGATTCGCGGCTCGGACATCACTCGCGACGGCGTGGTCTGGGCCGGCCTGGCAAGCGGCCACCTGGCTTCCTTCGATCGGAGAAAGTGCAAAGGGCCGCTCAATGGTCCTAAGGCCACCGGCGACCAATGCCCGGAAGGCTGGACCTTCTACCCTATTCCCGGGCCCGGCTTCCCTGAAATGCCCAACTTGAGCGCGGAATCGAGCTACTACACCTTTGTGGACCAGCAGAACGTTTCAGGTCTTGGAGCCAACACCCCCATCATCACCGGCAACGAGTACGACGGCTTGCATGCCTTTGTGAACGGCAAATTCATTACTCTGCGGATCCCCTATCCCCTGGGCCTTTTCGCGAAGGGATTTGAGGGTCGCATCGATGATCCCCGGGCCGGCTGGAAGGGTCGCGGCTTGTGGGTCACGAGCGGCGACCGCACTCCGTGGCACCACGAGGGTGGCAAAGGGAGCAAACCACTGGTCGTGCATTTCCAGATTCGGCCCAATCCACTGGCCAAGTAACCCCCCAGGAAGCCGGCGTTTTGCCGGCTGTGGAAAAGTGTGGAAAATTGGCTTTCCACACCCTTGTGAATATCTCTGTGGAAAAGTATCCTGTGCCGGTTTGAAACACCGTCTTGACTAGGTGGCGTTGGGAGTTTCGCCACCTGGTTGCGGCGAAAAGTCACTCGGAACGCAGGTTCCGATGCGTCAGACCAGCCCCTGTCGCTGCCCCGCGATGGCGCTGCCGTCGGGAAGCAGCCGGATCGCCAGAGAGATCGCCTGCGGATTTCCCGTGGGGTGGTTTGTCTGTCTTGTCGTTCTCTTTCTCAGCTTTCTGCTGAGCTCCTGTTCCGCTATCACCAGCGCCAGCCCGGCCGACCCACCAGCAGTGATTGTGGCAGTCACGCCGGCATCCGCCATCGTGGCCATAAACGGCGCCGCGCAATTCACCGTCACGGTACAAAACGCCACCGATGCAGCCATCCAGTGGGAAGTCAATAACGTCCCCGGCGGCACCGCCGCGATGGGTACGATCACCTCGATGGGGACGTATCAAGCACCGGCCACCGTGCCAGGCAGCAACGTCCAAGTTACGGCAGTCCTTCAAGCCGACACGAGCCGATTTGGCTCGGCGAACGTCACCGTCGTGCCGCCGGTTTCTGTGAGTCCGCGGCAAGTCGCCGTTACCACATCTGAGACCATTCAATTTCAAGCTACGGTCCCGGCAGGCGCCGGTGCCGTGAACTGGTCGTCGACCGGCGGGTCCGTCAACGCCGGCGGGCTCTACACTCCTCCGCCGGGTGCCGGGACTTTTACGGTCACTGCGACGAGCCAGTCCGATTCCACGTCCCGCGCCAGCGCCACGGTGTACGTCACGGACTTCGCCGGCGACACATCGTGGCGAAACGACGCAGGCCTCACCGGGCAGAATCAGCATGAACTGGCGCTAAGCCCGGCAACGCTCGGCGCTGGTTTATTTGCCAAGCTGGCTTCTTGCCCCGTGGATGGCCAGATTTACGCGCAGCCTCTTTATGTCGCCAACCTCGCGATCAACGGCCAGGCACACAACGTCGTTTACGTGGTCACAGAACACGACAGCGTCTACGCCTTCGACGCCGATGCGGTTCCCTGCCAGCAAGTCTGGATGACCAGCTTCCTCAATGATGTACTCGGCATTACTCCGGTGCCGTCCACGGATGTCCCCGGCGCTGACATCACACCGGAGATCGGCATCACGGGGACGCCAGTCATAGACCGAGCGAGCGGCACCCTGTACCTGGTTGCCAGGACGGAGGAAAGCACGATATTCGGACAGAACTATTTTCAGCGCCTGCACGCACTCGACATCGTCACTGGTAGTGAGAAATTCCTTGGACCGGTGGCGATTGTTGCAAGCGCGCCTTGTGGTCCGCGCATATCCGCCCCTAACATTCTTTGCGGAGATGGGAACGACGGAACTGACCATATCCCTTTTGATCCACTGCTCGAGAATCAGCGCGCGGGACTGCAGCTCGTAAATGGCAAAGTGTACGTTGCGTTTGCCGGACCCGATACGACAAATGGGTTCCACGGCTGGTTGCTGGCATATAGCGCCGCGACCCTGGCGCAGGTCGACGCCTTCAACAGTACGCCCAACACCTACGGCGGAGGCATCGTCGCCGCGCCATCTGCAGATTCAGCAGGAAACATCTACGTGGCGACGGGATACGGCAGGTTCGACTCGGCCCTTGCGTTGCTTTCCCGAAAAGACTTCGCCCAGAGCGTGCTAGAACTTCTCCCGCCGCCGCCGTCGTTTTCAATCGCTAACGCTTCCACGGACACTTTTACGCCATTCAACCAGTCCGTTCTCACGGCCAATCAAAACGATTTGGGTGCCACGGGCATCCTGGTGCTGCCGGACCAAGTTGGCGCGGCGAATCCGCGAATGGCTGTGGTTGGCGGAACACAAAGTGTCCTTTACCTGCTCAACCGCGACAACCTCGGCGGCTTCACCTTGGGTGGGCCGGATCAGGTTCTCAAGACGCTCAAGTTGAACGGAGGAATCTACGGGACGCCCGCCTACTGGCAGAGCATGATTTACACCGCCGCGGCAGGCGATGCGCTCAAGGCCTTTTCTCTGGCAGGGGGAACACTCGCCGGTGCGCCCAGTTCACAATCCGGCGTGGCCTTCGGCTCCCAAGGCGCCTCCCCTGCGGTTTCTTCAAATGGCGCAAGCGGAGGAATCGTGTGGGTCGTGGATACGAGCGGCCTGGATGCAGCGTCCTCGGCGCCGGCTGTCTTGCACGCTTACGACGCGACCAATCTTGCTCGCGAACTCTACAACAGTTCAGCGAAGGCGGCAGATGCGGCCGGTCCGGCCGTGCCATTGGCGGTACCCACGGTCGCCAACGGCAAGGTATACGTAGGGACGCAGAACGAGCTGTCGGTGTACGGGCTCGTTCCTTAGCTCAGGTGCCTAAAACAGCTGCTCAGGCAAGTGCCGTGCCATCAACACAACCCGCTGAAAAGGCGGGGTTTGCTGTTGTAGGGCATTGGCCGATTTTTGGCGGCAATGGGCACAAAATGGGCACGGCGGGCTGCGCTCTTAGATTTCGCCAGCCATTCGATGAAGCTGCGCTGCCCCGCCGTTGTGTAGCCAACGCATAACAAAATCTAGGTTAGCCTTTTCGTGGAAATTGCGCACCGCGTCTTCTTTGCTATCAAATTCCCCGGCGTGTGCCAGCACATCGACCGAAAGGCGCTCACTGTCGTTGTGAACCGCAATCGAACCGTTTGCAAGCCACTTGCCTGTATCGCGGCGCTGGCAGGGGGACGCCATTGGTTTTCCGACCTTCAATTTCATAACAGAACCTCCATACAGATTCTACCGCGCACCGCCCCCTACGCGCGTCCCAATTGCTTCTTAAGCGATTCTTCTACGCCCCGTCTCTGCTTTAACCTCTTGCTCAACTCATCGGTTGAAAGTCCGACAACTTCGTCCGGCCTCATGTCAACGTGGGCCGCCACGGCGCCGGTTAAAGCAACTGCGTGGTAGAATCCGCCTCGCCGGAGGAGTTGCGACGGGATTCAAGCGCGAATACAAAGAGGGACGGCGGTGAATAAGCGATTAGTGATGACATGGGTCGCAGTTCTGGTTTTGAGCTTTGCCGCATGGGTCACTTTTACAAGGCGTTCGCCGTTTGAATTTGTGGGGGTGGTGGCTGGTATTCCATGTGTGCTATTTATCGTGGATTGTGTCGAAACGGCTACCAACAGGAACGTCCTCACTCTTAGATTCGTAGTTGTTGTAAGCGCGGTCATAGCAGTCCTGGGCCTCGTCCACGTACCGGAAATTGCAAGTGCCCCCATCGCGCTGATACTTGCTTGGAAGTTTGACGACTTCCTGCTCAGATACAGGGCAGTGGAGGCGATGAAGGTGATCCGAAAGCGTTGGCCGGAGCGATTCCGGCGACCATAGCCAACCTACCCGGCGGTGGCGTTGGCGGCTTCCCATTCTTGCTTTTCACATGCCTTCATAACTGGGCCCGCCTCCACCCTCCGGCGGCACCCAGTCGATGATCTGATAGGGATCGGCGATATCACAGGTCTTGCAGTGAACGCAATTCGTGAAATTGATCTTGAGCCGCCGCGCGCCTTTTTGCTCCACCATCTCGTACACTGCGGCGGGACAAAAATACTGACAGGGATTCCCGTACTCGGTAACGCAGCGGCCCACGCAGATATTCGTATCGAGCACGTGCAGGTGGCAGGGCTGGTCCTCGTCGTGCCGCGTCCCGGAATGATAGACGTCCGTCAGCCGGTCAAATGTGAGCTTGCCGTCGCCGGCAAAACGCGGGGGCGCAGCGCCCGCGCCGTCGAGTTGGTGATATTCTCGATAGCCGGCCGGCGCGCGCATCGGGTCCACCAGACCTCGCCCGCCGGTAACAAACTGCACCGCCGCATGCGCCAGGCCCAGCCACAGCCCGTGCCGGAATCCCTGGTGAAAATTCCGCACGCCGCGCAGCTCTTTCGCCACCCAACTCTCTTCGACCTTGCGCGGAAACGCCGACAGTTTCTGCGCGGACGCATCGCCGGCGCGCAACGCTTCGAAAATTGTCTCGGCCGCGAGCATTCCGGTCTTCAGGGCCATATGGATGCCCTTCAGCCGTTGCGAATTCAGGAAAGCGGCGGAATCGCCGATGATCAGGCCGCCATCCAGATAGGTGCGCGGCATGGAGTACCACCCGCCCGTCGGCACCGACTTGGCGCCGTAGCGCACCAGCTTTCCGCCGTCGAGAATTCCGCGCACAAACGGATGCGTCTTGAATTTCTGAAACGCTTCGTGCGGATCGAAGCGCGGGTTGTGATATTCCAGGCCGGTGACGAGGCCGAGCGAAACGCGGTTGTCGCGCAGGCCGTAGATCCAGCCGCCGCCGTACATGCTGGAATCCAGCGGCCAGCCGAGCGTGTGCGCCACCCAACCTGGCGCGATGCGCCCCGCCGGCACGTCCCACAATTCTTTGACGCCGATGCTGTAGGCCTGCGGATTGAGGCCATCGAGTTTTTTCTGCGCGACCAGGCCTTTGGTGAGCGAGCCGCGCGGCCCTTCGGCCAGTACCGTGATTTTTGCGCGCAGCTCGTAGCCCAGCGTGAAGTTGTCCTTCGGCTTGCCGTCTTTGTCGCGCCCCTTGTCTTCCGTGATGACGCCGGCGATGCCCTGGCCCTCGTAAATTAACTGCGCTCCGGCAAATTGCGTGAAGATGTTCACGCCGGCCTGCTCGACCAGGCCGCCCAGCCATTTCACCAATTTATTGAGCGAGATGATGTAGTTGCCGTGATTGCGCAGCGGCGGCGGCGTGATGGGCAATTTCCAGGCGCTGGCGGCGGTCAGAAAATACGCCGCGTCGTCCGTAACCCGCGTATCCAGCGGCGCCGTTTTCTCGAAATCGGGCACTAACTCGGCCAGCCCGCGCGGGTCCATCACCGCGCCCGAAAGCTGATGCGCGCCGATTTCGCGGCCCTTTTCGAGAACGTATATATTTTCCGCAGAGAGTTCCGGCTTGCCGCCGGATTCGTTGTGCTGCCGGATCAGCCGGGCCAGATGCAGCGCGCAGGCCAGCCCCGCCGGCCCCGCGCCGACAATCAATACATCCGCGTCAAGTCTCTCGCGTGATTCCGGCATGCGGTAGGCCGGCGCGCCATGATGCTGCGGAACGGGCCGGCACCATGCCAGTTTTCATTCGCGGCGCGACAAAGTCCAATGGATTTTTCGCAGCCGATTCCACAGGCGGAAGCGTGCTGCCAGCCTACGGGGGATTCTCTACGCCGATTCCACGAGTTCATGTGCGCGTACGCTGCCAGCTTTGAAGGGTGCGGCCAGCAGCACCGGAGCGCCATTCATCATGATCTCAAACGCATCGACGAGCTCACCGTCCCACCAGCCGAACCGCACCTCTTGCCGCATCGTCTCCAGCGCCTGCCGGTGCGGCAGCGCCCTGCGATACGGGCGGTCCGTGGTGAGCGCGTCATACAGGTCCGCTGTCTGCAAGATGCGCGCGGTCAGGGGAATGGCATCGCCTTTCAACCCGTCGGGATAGCCGCTGCCGTCGCGTTTTTCGTGATGCGAGCGAATGATCGGCAAAACCTGCCGAAACGATTTCAGCGGCGCGCAAATGCGCTCGCCCAGCACTGTATGCGTCTCCATAAGCCGTCGTTCGGCCGAGTCCAACGGTCCAGCCTTCAGCAAAATCTGTTCCGACACGCCCACCTTGCCGATGTCGTGAACGATACCGCCGCGTCGCAATATCACGCGCGTCTCTTCCGAAAGGCCCAGGCTCACTCCCAGCGCCACCGAATAGCGCGACAACCGATCGCAGTGCCCCTCCGTGTACGGGTCTTTGGCCTCAATGCTGCTCGCGAGCATGCACAGCACCGTCTCCGCGCTCTCCAGTTCATCGGTGTAACGCTTCATGCGAATCAGCGACTTCACCCGCGCCAGCAGCTCTTCCTTGCGTAGCGGCCGATTCAGGAAATCGTCCGCGCCGGCCTCGATTCCCCGGATACGGTCGTCGGTGCGGCTCATTGCCGTCACCAGCACCACGGGCGTGAGCCGCGTCTCCGCGCGCGATTTCATGTCGCGGCACACGCAGAAGCCGCCCGCGCGCGGCATCATCACGTCCAGCAGCGCCAAATCCACAGCCTGCGTCCGCAACAACTCCACGGTTTCGGCGCCGTCTCGCGCCGCCACGACGCGGTAGCCCTGCGACCGCAGCAAATGTTCCAGATGTTCGCGAGCCTCTTCGTCTTCTCCCGCAACCAGGATCGTGCCCAACGGCAGTCCGTTTTCCGGCATGTGCAGCCACCATTCTTTCTCGCCGCGGACCATACGGGGGTGGGGATACGTCCGGCAACGCAACCTTTTGGATCGGAGTCGACTACGGAAGGGGAACTTGATTGTGCTCGCGCCGGGCTCCGGTGTCAAGCGGGCTGGCGCCGCGTTTTCTCTTCCGGCAATGCGGCGCCGAAGACTCGCCGAAAAATTGCATCCACGGCGTGTAGTTGCCGGTTCAGATCGAACGCCCGGTCCAGTTGCGCGGCCGGCAGGAATTTGGTGACGCGCGGGTCGGCGGCAAGCCGGTCGCGGAAACTCGCATCCGTTTCCCAGGCAGCCATGGCGTGCTCCTGCACCCACTGGTAGGCGTCGTCGCGCGGCGCTCCGGCTTCCACCAGGTCCAGCAGCACCTGGCCTGAGAACACCAGCCCGTGCGTGGCGTCGAGATTTTTCAGCATGCGCTCGGGGAAAACGCGCATCCCGGCAACAATGTCGGTCATGCGGGCCAGCAGATAGTCCGCCAGAATCGTCGAATCCGGCAGGATCACGCGCTCGACCGAGCTGTGCGAGATGTCGCGCTCGTGCCACAAGGCCACGTCTTCAAACGCCGCCTGCGCGTTGGCGCGCACCACGCGTGCCAGCCCGCAAATCTGTTCGCATCCCACCGGGTTCCGCTTGTGCGGCATCGCCGAACTGCCTCGCTGCCCGCTGGAGAACGGCTCTTCGGCCTCGCGCACTTCGGTGCGCTGCAAGTGGCGAATCTCCAGCGCGATCTTCTCCAGCGACGCCGCGATGATCGCCAGCGTCGAAACGTATTGCGCGTGCCGGTCGCGCTGCACCACTTGCGACGCCACCTGCGCCACGCCCAGCCCCAGCCGCTTGCAGATGGCCTCTTCGGCCTCGGTGCCCAGATGCGCGGCGTTGCCCACGGCGCCGGAAATTTTTCCCACCGCCAGCTGCCGCGCCGCCTGGCCAAATCGCTCGATGTTGCGCCTGTTTTCCGAGTACCAGTTCAGGAGTTTCAGCCCAAACGTAATGGGCTCGGCGTGAACGCCATGCGTGCGGCCGATTTGCGGAGTGTGCTGAAACTCGCGCGCGCGCTGCTCCAGCACCTCGCCCAGCCGCGCCAAACCTTGCTCGATCAATTTTGACGCGTCGCGGAGCTGCAGCGCCTGCGCCGTGTCCACTACGTCATTCGAGGTTAGCCCGTGATGCAGCCAGCGCGCCGCGGCCGGATCGCCGATGGCTTCGCCGACCATCAGCGTGAAGGCGATCACGTCGTGCTTAACCTTCGCTTCGATTTCGAGGATTCGCTTGGGATCGACACGCGCTCGCTCGCGGATGATCGCTGCGGCTTCCTTCGGCACAACGCCGCGCTCGGCCAGCGTTTCCGTCGCCGCCAGCTCAACTTCCAGCCAGCGCTCGAAGCGGCCCTGGTCGCTCCAGATGCGGCCCATTTCCGTGCGCGTGTAGCGAGCAATCATGGGAACTGAAATTGTCCCGTTTCAGTGGCGATTTTGCAACGGAGAGCTCGCGAGTTCGAGCAAAGGCCAATGAACGGCAGCTCACTTGCAAACGGCGGGAATCTGGCCGGCGCCGACGCGCTGCGGCAACAAATGCGCGTAGCTGATTTCCGAATCTCCGTGAATGAGCCACGATATGCCCAGCCCTTCGACGCGAAATCCCGCATCATCCACGAACAATCGCAGCCCGCCCGAAAATTCCCGCACGCCGCGCAGCGACTCCTCCGGAAGCCGCAGCAGCTCGGACGCCGGCGAAGTTTCCTGCGAGTTGATGTTAAAGACGCGAGCCGGGTCGTGCTCCAGATCCTCGCCCGCCTTATACAGAACGCAGCCGGAACCGAGCCATCCCACCGCCAACATTCCGTAGGAATCCGCCGACTGAATCACCTCGCCCGCCGGAAGGATGACCTCCTTCAGTTCTTCTCCCGCCGCATCCGTCAAGAAAGAATGCCCTTCGACGTTGCCAACAATCTGTTTGCCGTCGGGTGACCAGTGCGGATAGCGGATGTACCCCAGCGGCAAGCCGTCGGACGCGACGGTGCTGCCCACAATGCTGACTTCGCGCGTCTCGATATCCAGCAGAGCCAGCGGCCCGCTCAACTGCACTTCGTTTCCCTCGCCGTACGCATGCGTCGCAAACACCACCCGCTTGCCGTCGGGAGAAAACTCCGGGTCCGAATAAAACAGCGCGAAATCTCCCGCCACCGAATCGTCGTTGAAATACGGGTCCGGCATCACGAGGTCCATGTTTCCGCTCGCGACATTCAGGACGAATAGTGGTCCGCCCTCTTCGCCGGGATGCGGCGGAACAAAAACCACAGTTTTCAGATCGGGCGAAATGGTGAAGTCGCCAATCGGATATTCGACTTCTATTTTCTGCACCACCTCGCCGGATTGCGTCGCCAGATAGAGCACGCCGTCCACCGCGTACGCTACCGCCGGCCGCTGTGGTGCCGTTGCCTGCGCCCGCGCCTGCGCGTCGCACTTCGCCACCGGCGCAAGGCACAATGCCGCCAAGGCCAAAACGATGAGAAAACCCTTCATGTGGTTGATTCTGCCTTCGCCGCACTCGAAAATCCAGCCTTCAAGACGGCCAACGCCGAAGACGGCGTCATTCCGAGCGAAGCGAGGAATCCCTCTTCGTCTTTCTTGGCTCGGAGAGCCCCGGTCAACACAGACCCGGAAGCAGCGCGCAGCGACCCCTACAACTCAATCGGGGGCAGCGGCTGGTGCTGCGAGGCCACCAGCAATTGGCCCAAAAATGCGCGGCGGTTCAACGCCTCTTCCGCCGAAATGCGCGCAACGTCGGGATTATTGTTGTTCTCGGAGAGATGCGCCAGCACCACGTAGCGCGACCGCCCGTCGAATCCTTCCGCCGGATCGGCCAGAAACTGGCTCACGCAATCATTGGAAAGATGCCCGGTGCGGCTCATCACCCGCTGCTTGACGTGCCACGGATACGGCCCGACCTTCAGCATCTCCAGATCGTGATTGGATTCCAGCACCAGGGCATCGCATTCGCGAATGCGTTCCTTCACCAGCGCGGGCAGATATCCCAGGTCGGTCACTACGCCCACTTTCACACCACCGGAGGAAAATGTGAACCCCAGCGGGTCCACCGCATCGTGCGGAATCGCAAACGGCGCGACCTCGATATCTCCCACCGCGAATCGCTGGCCCGCCTGGATGAACTCCACGCGCTGCAATCGTTTGACTTGACGCTCGGGCAGCAAGCGGACGACTTCCGCATGCGTGGCTGCGTTGACGTACACAGTCACGCTGCGCCATTGCGAGATCAACGCCGCCAGGCCGCCAATGTGATCGGTATGTTCGTGGGAGATGACGATGCCGTCGAGATGGCCGGCGGCCTGTTCGATCAGGGACAGCCGCCGCAGCGTTTCCCGCTTGCCGAGTCCGGCATCCACCAGGAGGCGCGTCCGCGAAGTCTCAAGCAACGTGCAGTTGCCCGCGCTGCCCGACGCGAGAATGCTGACGCGAATGCTGATGCGCTTCCCCCTGCGCGGTCAGCGCAGAACTGATTTGCTCAGGCCGCAGGAATCATCGCAAAGCGCCGTGCCGCCGTCAATGACAACATCACGCATCAGCAAATTCGTTTCGGCAGGAACTAGAGGCGCGATTCCAACTCTCCTACGCTGAGGTCAGCATCCCGCAAGATGCTTCGTAGGAGTTTGGGGTGGAGGATCTTCGCGCCATGAAAAGGCACGGTTACACGTTTTCCCGCGGAATTCTTGTAAATCATATGGCTGCCACTCTGGCGCGCTAGCGAAAATCCTGACTTTTCCAGAACGGCAATGATCTGACGGGCCGTCAGACGTGGAAGCTTGGGCATCAGAGAGCGACTTCAACGGTGGAAAGGCTTACCGAGACCTGTTCGGGGATTTCCTCGCCCTCAGCTATGCGGTCTTCAATGTGTAACCGTATAGCATCCTTGATGTTTTCGACCGCTTCTTCGTAAGTCGCCCCCTGGCTATAGCATCCCTGTAGGGACGGGCACGACACAAAATAACCCTCGGCATCGCATTCAATGACAATGGGTAGTGTCAGTCGCTTCATGTCTTAATTATAAGCTCGCGGTTGCGCGGGGCCAACCGGAATCCCTGTGTTCGTCTCAGCAGGCCAGCAGGTCGCGCCTCAGGTGGAAACCGTCCAGCGGGCCGACCACGGTCACGGCGATCTGCTCCGGGCGGAAAAATTCGCGGGCGATATCCTGCACTTCTTCGCGCGTCACGGCATCGATGGCCGTCTGCAGTTCCTCAATCGTATAGAATCGGTCCAGATACATCTGCTGCCGCGCCAGGCTGGACATGCGCGACCCGGAAGATTCCAGCGACAGCACCAGCGAGCCTTTCAAATGCTCCTTGGCGCGGTGTAATTCCTCTTCCGTGACCGCTTCTTCCTTCATTCTGCGGAACTCCCCGGCCACCAGCCTCAACACGCGCTCGACGGTGCGCCGGCCGGTGCCTGCGTAGACGGAGAACATTCCGGCATCGGAGTACGGCGTCAGCTCGCTGAACACCGCATAGGCCAATCCTTCCCGCTCGCGGATATTCTGGAACAGGCGCGAGGACATTCCTCCGCCCAGAATATTGTTCAGCACGGAAGCCGCGTAGCGACGCGGGTGCGCCAGCGGATACGACGGCACGGCAATGGTGATGTGCGCCTGTTCGAGCGCGGGCTTGTTGCGCACCGCCAAGCGCCCGTGCGCCTTCGGCGGGCGCGAATGGACTGGCGCGCGCGACCGGCGCCGGTCGCCAAAGGCCCTCTCGACCAAATCCCGCACTTTCTCCGGGACCAAATCTCCCGCGGCCGTGATGACCAGATTATTCGGCGCGTACCACGGCTCAAAACATTTCCGCAGCGATGCGCGCGAGAACCGGCGCACCGTCGCGCGCGTGCCGATAATGGGCCAGCCCAGCGGGTGTCCGCGCCAGAAATTCTGCACCAGGACTTCGTGCGCCACCGCCTCCGGATTGTCATCTTCCATGCGAATCTCTTCCAGAATCACCTGTTTCTCTTTGGCAATATCCTCCGGCGCAAACAGCGGCCGCAAGACCATGTCCGAGAGCACGTCAAACGCCAGCGGGAGATGCCCGCCCAGCACGCGCGAATTGAAGCAGGTCGCCTCTTTCGACGTGAACGCGTCCAGCATGCCTCCCACCGAATCGACCTCGCGCGCAATCTGTTCGGCGGAGCGCCGCTCGGTGCCCTTGAACACCATGTGCTCAATGAAGTGCGCCATGCCGTTGAGCGCGGCCGGTTCGCGCCGCGAGCCCGCGCGCAACCATAGGCCGATCGAGACGGAGCGCGCATGCGGCATCCGCTCGGCGACCAGCACGAGGCCGTTCGGCAATACCTGGCGTACGATTGCGCCCGTAACTTTTTCCATCCTGGTTTTCACGCGACGATGATTGCATATGCGCCGCGGAAACACCACGCGCTTGCTGGAAGTGTTCCTTGGAACCCGCGCGGCGAATCGGCGATAATCAAATCATGAAGACCCGCTGCGCACGCTGCCAGGCGCCGATGACTTGCGAGCAGCAGGCGGGCTGCTGGTGCGCCGACCTGCCGCACGAGGCGCCGATGCCAGCTCGGGCCACGGGCTGTCTCTGCCCCGTGTGCCTGTGCCAGGATCTGGGCCGCCGCATCGACCTGCTCGGCAAATCGGCTGCCGAGCTGCGCGCGTTGATGCAGGCATTCGGAGAACCCGCTTATCGCGCCACGCAGTTGTATCACGCGATTTACGCCGCGCGGCGGTTCGACTTTGCCGCCATGTCCGATCTGCCCGCGCCGCTGCGAACGCGCCTGGCCGCCGCAGCGCGCATCGCGCTGCCGCAAGTATCGCGCCGCTACCAGTCGAGCGACGGCTCGGTGCGCTATTTGCTGTCGCTTCCCGGAATGCAGGCGAGTGCGGATCGAGCGGCTGCCATTTCGCCCGCGCGCGTCGAAACCGTCTTCATGCCGTCCGAAGGCCGCCAGACGATTTGCGTCTCGACGCAAGCCGGCTGCGCGGTGGATTGCAAATTTTGCCTCACCGCTCAACTGGGTCTGATCCGCAATCTCACCGCCGGCGAAATCATCGGGCAAGTGCTGCTCGCGCTCGAAGATCATCGCCAATCGCTCGCGCCACGCACCAACGTCGTCCTCATGGGACAGGGCGAGCCGCTGCTCAACTTCGAGCCGGTGATGGCCGCGGTACGAATCATGCTCGACCCCAACGGAATGGCGATCGCGCCGCGACACGTCACGCTTTCTACCAGCGGCATCGTGCCGGGCATCGAACGCCTGGCGCAAGAAAAGGTTCGGCCGAAGCTGGCCATTTCGCTCAATGCTTCCAGTGACGCGCAGCGCGATGCCATCATGCCCATCAACCGCAAATATCCCCTGCTAGCGCTACTGGATGCTTGCCGCCATTACACGCTCGGCAGCCGCGAGTGGCTGACCTTTGAATACGTGCTCCTCGGCGGTTTCAACGACACGATGGAAGACGCGCGCCGCGTCGTGCGCCTGCTCTCCGGATTGCGCGCGAAAGTAAACTTGATTCCCTGGAATCCCGGCGAGCTTCCCTTCCGCGCTCCGGATCAGGCGCGCGTCGAAGAGTTTCGCAGCGCGCTCATGGAAAAAGGACTGCCTGCGTTCATCCGTTACTCGCGCGGCCAGGATATCGCCGCGGCCTGCGGCCAGCTCGCGCTCATCGAAACGCCCGCCGCGATTTCTGTGTCAGCATCATCCCCGGCAACTCCGCCTCCGCCGCCGGCCTAACGCGAGCGTGAGGCGGCACGAATTCCGATTACCCCCATCAGCCTGCCGGTTCCCGGGCCTTCCCGGCGATAGCTGAAGAACAGATCCGCGCGGCATTTCGTGCACAGCGCGCTCACCGCAATTCGCTTTGCCAATACGCCCGCTTCAATGAGTTGCCAGCGGTTCGCCGCACGCAGATCGAGATTCACGCGCTCGGGGTCGGGCTGGTGTCCGGGCGGCATCATGGTCAGCCAGGGCAATGGGTTCGGCTCCTCGCCCTCGGAGAGGCGCGCAAACGGGCCGTCGAACCAATCTTTCGCCGACGCAAACTGGGCAGCAAACGCCTGGGCAACTTCGGGTCCGACTTCGTAGCAGCAGCGGCCGATGGCGGGGCCAAAGGCGGCGACCACATCTTCGGGGCGTGTGCCGAATTCCTGCCGCATGCGGCCGAGCGTTTTGGTGACGATGCGCGCGAGCGTGCCGCGCCAACCGGCGTGCACGGCAGCGACTGCGCGTTGAGCGGTGTCCGCGAGGAGTATCGGCACGCAATCGGCGGCCTGGACAGCGAGGAGCAAACCGGGCTGCGCCGTGGCGATTGCGTCACCGCAAGGCGATTCGCCAATGTCCGATCCGGGCGGCGCGGCGATTATGTGCGCGACGTCGGAGTGGATCTGCCGCAGCGACATCAGCGACATCTTGGTCGCGCCGAGGGCGCCGAGCAGCAGTTGACGATTCGCGGCGACGGCAGCGCGCGAATCCCAATCCGTGAAGCCCAGGTTGAGCGCGGATTTTCCGGCAAGACGGCTTTCCCCGCCGATGCGAGTGCTGAAGCCGTGGACGACCCAGGAAATTTTCTCGAGGACCTGGGCCTGCAGAATTTCAACGCCCTTCGATCGCCGCGCTTTCCAGCCCCGCTCGGCAGCGCGCACGGATCAGAAGCCGGGCGCGCCGGTGGCGGCCGGGCGAACCTCTTCGGGCACTCGCAGACGCAGCCCGCCGAAGTAAGCCTGGCCGAGGGACATCAGGCCGGTGTAGAGGTAGCCCCACACAAAGAGGGTCAAAAACGGCACGGTGAGGTAATTCTGATTTTGGATGGCGTAGACGATGGTCGCGGCGAAGTACAGTCCCAGCCCGATCTCGATCCACGGCAGCCAGCCAGCGCTGTTGCGATACCCCTTCTTGCGCCAAGTGCCACCCTGGGCGTCGATGCGGAATTTGGGCGTGCGCGCAAATTCCGACTTCTTGCCGGTCAGCGCCTCCATGACAGCTTTGGCGTTGCGGACGGAAAGTCCGATGCCGACAGCCATGATGAAAGGCAAATAGAGAATCGTGCGCGTCCATCCCTTCGGATACAGCACACGCTGCGAGGCCAGGTAGAATCCGGAGATGGAGCAGCTCGACGCCACAAACAGCGGCAGATCAATCAGCAACATCTGGAACCAACCCTGGTAGAAGCGCACGATCATGGCAGGCAGCAGCATGGTCGCGAGGACAATCATCAGGGGATAGCTGATTCCAGCGGTCAGGTGAAACACGGCTTCCGTCTTGACCGCACCGGGAAGATCGGCGCGCAGCACTTTCGGCAGAATCTTTTTGGCCGTCTGCACGAGGCCCTTGGCCCAGCGCGCCTGCTGCGCCTTGAAGCCGTTCATCTCAACGGGCAGCTCGGAGGGGCATTCGATCTGTGGCAAATAGTAAAACTTCCAGCCGCGAAGCTGCGCGCGGTAGGAAAGGTCGGTGTCTTCGGTGAGCGTGTCGTGCTGCCAACCGCCAGCATCTTCGATTGCGGCGCGGCGCCACACGCCGGCGGTGCCGTTAAAATTGAAGAAGCAGCCGCTGCGCGCGCGCGCTCCGTGTTCGATGACGAAATGGCCGTCGAGCAGGACGCTCTCAACCTCGGTGAGCGCGGAATAATGGCGATTCAGATACGTCCAGCGCGTCTGGACCATGCCGATGCGATTCGCGCCTTCACCGAAATACGGCAGCGTGCGGCGCAGAAAATCCGCGGGCGGCAGAAAATCGGCGTCGAAGATGGCGATGAATTCGCCCGTCGCGACCTTCAGACCTTCGGCCAGCGCGCCGGCTTTGTAGCCTTCGCGATTGTCGCGGTGCAGATAGTGGATGCGCGTTCCGAGGGCCTGATAGCGTTCCACGCAACTGCGGGCGACCTGCTGCGTCTCGTCGGTGGAATCGTCGAGCACCTGGATTTCGAGTTTCTCCGGCGGGTAGTCGAAGCGGGCGACGGCCTCGATCAAGCGTTCGATCACGTACCGTTCGTTGTAAATGGGGAGCTGAACGGTGACGGGCGGCCAGTGGCGCAGCGGCGGCGGCTCCGGCGGAAGATTCTTGCGAAATTTCACGAAGGAGTAGACCAGCCAGTAGCGGTGCAGCCCGTACGCCGCCAGGATCGTGAGCACCGCGAAGTACGGGACGATCACCAGCAGATCGAAGCTATTCGCGTGGTAGAGCCCGCGGAAGGGATTGCGGGAAGGATCGGTCATCTTGGCCCAGTAGTCGCCAAGAGGATTGCCGGTCTGGATGAGCGCCGCGATTAGCGGGAGATTGAAGATGGTGCGCACGGTCCGAGTCTTTCCTGCCTGCTGCGAAGCGCTTCCTGCGGGCTGGTACGCCGAGACGAATTTGCCGCGGGAGCTCCCCTTACCGGGGACTCTAGCGGGGAAGCCGCGAAATCCTTGCCGCTGGCGGCCAAGTGAATTATACGGCCAAGGGGCGAAGAGTCAATGCGCCCGAGTTCCCGGGAGAATTTAGGGGCGAAATCTCCTCCGCAAAAGCATCCGGGACGCACTTTACTTCTGCGCGGGCTGCAAGTACAGCCCGCACCCGGCGCTTTCGCCGTAGCTTCGCCAATTGGGGGTACCCCCACCCCCTTTTTCTGTAAGTGTTGATTCTAAAGGGACTTTAAGTCCTTTGTTTTTGTAAGTGTTCATTCTAAAGGTAGTTACAGGCGCATTTTTCGGAAGTGTTCATTCTAAAGCTGGTTATGGGTGAAATTGCACAATTTTGGGGCATTTGCTGGCGACGGCTAAACACAGAGAACGCAGAGGGTGCGCAGAGACCGCCGAGACTGAGGCGGGCCCGACCAGCACGCGAAGGTTGGGGGCGATGAGTTGGTCGACGGTTCATATCTACTAGGTGAGTTTCGAGGGCGCGATATTTCAGATCATTTTGGCAGGAACCCAGACGCAAACACCTGCGCGGCCGAACCTGCCCCGCCAATCTTGCTGGCGGGTTATCGCAGCGTTGGTTCCATTTTACCACTGGGGTCAAGCTTCGAAACGATCGAAGGATTTCAGCTCGTACGCCCGAACTCGCCCCTTGGGCTTGGCGGGTCCGAATGATATAAACCACCCCTACCGTCCGGAGAGGACGCGAACTCGCTGAGACGCTGTTCGGACCCCACTTTTCTGGAGGGAAGCAGATGGACATCATTCCCCTAGACCGCTTTGAAGAGACTTTAAGAACGGATCTGGAAGAACTCCGCAGGAATACGAGAAAACGAGATTGGTCTGACTTGCTGGCCCTTTGGGTAGCCGAACAGTTCCTTAAGCTGGATGATAACCAACAATTGCGAGCTTGCGGAATGCAGGGGCCGGGCGAAGAGGGTATCGACCTCTTTTGGGTAGAGCATGGAGGAAGGCGGGTAATCGTCGGACAAGCAGAGGCGGGAGTCGATCTCCAACTCACTAAATCGTTTTCCCGTGGGATTATTGACAAGCTGCGCCGAGCTATTGCTGCACTGAACGATGAAGAGCTAGCGGACAACAGACAAAGCCCAATCGCAAATGCGATCGACGATTACAACGATGCGGTCGCTAAGGGGTACTCGGTAGAGCTTTGGGTGATCATCGGAGGGGTCGCGAACAAAGGATTGGAACGGGCATGCAAACGTTTCCGAAATTCGGACTTGAGCAGGTACGCTAGACATTCACTGCACGTTCAAGATGCGGCAGCCCTACTTACTCAATACTGCGCTAACGTGGAAAGATTGCCTTACCCTGATATAGTTTTGGAATTATCACGCCGGGAACACTTCAAACATGGAGAGAATTCCATACTGGCCACCGTTTCTGGCAAATCTGTTGCGAAAGCTGTACACGACAAGGGCCTCCATATCTTCGAGTCGAATGCTCGACTTCCGCTTCTTCGAAGTGACGTCAACAAGGAGATTGCACAGACGCTTAGCGATTCAGAAGGTCGCAAGCACTTCTGGGACTTTAATAACGGCCTTACTATCCTCTGCAATGAGTTTGGCTCGCCCAGCAAAAGGATTAGTCTGTTTGGATCGCAGATCGTCAACGGCTGCCAGACTGCCTACACTCTTTCCAAAAACATCGCGAAACTCGACCATGTCGAAGTCATGTGTCGAATTATTCGTCGGGTCGCTTCTGCGCAGTCAGATCGCATTCGCCGTGCGACAAATCTTCAGAACGCGATGTTGGAGCGCGATCTTCGCTCGGGGGATCGCATACAGAAGATGCTTCAGATGGGTTTCAGGCGGCGCGGCTATTTTTACGAACGGAAGCGTGATGAGTATAAGAATTGCGTGGGTGAACTTGGCAAGGTCAACATCGTGGCTCAGTTCCCGAAAGGCTCGATTGACAATCTCTATCTTGCGCAGCTTGCCCTAGCCTTCTGGCACGAGAAACCAGCTCCGGCAAAAATGCAGGTCAAGAAGATCTTCGTTAAAGTAAAGTCTTCTGCTCCATCGGAGGAGGAATTACCTGAGGGCTTTTACGATCTTGTCTTTCCCGAGGGTGTCTGTGCCGAAGAGCTGCTCTTCCCGTTCCTAGTCTCAAATTACTTGTACGAGGAGTTTCAGATTGGGTATCGACCGCAAGGCGCCAAGCGGACGAAGCGGTACATGGTTCAAACACACGGGAATCTCACGGTCCTAGCGCTCATAGGTTGGGCAGTTCGATCGAGATATCGGTTCGAGCCGTTGGGGCAAGGCACCGGAAAGCAGCTCTTGGGAAACCTGCTTATTCCTAGGTTTGAAAGCGTCACCGACTTCCCCGAGTATTTCGCAAAGTTCAATCAGGCCGCCAAAATACTGCTGAGCGCATTGGATGAGTGGGTTACCCGAGCAGCCAAACGCCAGAGGCGCGAAGAAGGACACGTTGACCTTAGAAAGATTTTTGTCTCATCGAGTACGCATAAACACATTCTAAGCGACCGACGTATGAAGCAGGCGCTTAAGCGCGTTCAAAGGCACATGCCGGAACTGGCGTAGGGGCGGCCCCGCAAAACCACACCCTTTTCCTTTCGATGAAGCGCGACAGCCGTCTAGAAGTCCCCCCAACAACACGGAGGGATTCCTCGCTGCGTAAGATCATCCGGGGCGCAGAGGGCGCGCTACGGTCCCGGCAGGGCCGGGATCTTCGAGTCGGAATGACGGCTAGGCTCGCGGGCCTTCGTATCGCAGGCGGAGGAACAGGTGATGTGGCAAGACGTAATGCAGACTGATCAAGCGGAACCAGGGCGCGGTCTCTGGCGTGTAGCTGACGTTGCCGTACGTGGTCGGGCGGACGATCTGCGCATTGGTGGAGAGGCCCAGGACCTGGAGGGCGATGGTGCGGAAATCTTCGTCGATCAGATTGCGTTGCAGAAGCTCGCCGTAGACGGTGGGGCCGCCTTCGCAGAGCAGCGTGCGGATTCCGTGCTCCTGGCGCAGCAACTGCATCGCAGAGGCGAGATCGACGTGCGGTCCTTTGCCTGCGGCGATCACCTTTATGGCTCGCTCCGAAGGGGCCGCACTGATTCGTGACTGGAGTTTTTTCTGGCCGTCGGCGGTGGTGAGTATCCACGGTTCGACGCGCGGCGAATTGAACACCTTGAGGGACAGATCGATATTGTCAGAGCTGGTCAGAATGATTACTCGGACCGGACCGAGCTTCAGCGCATCACGCCGGTAGACGCTAAGTTCCTGGTCGTCGATGCCGTAGTCCCAGCCTTTGGAGACTTTTTCCCGAAAAGCTCCACTCGCCGTGGACTTTTCGGCGGAGACTTGTTCCCGAAAAGCTCCACTCGCCGTGGACTTTTCGGCGGACACCTCTCCTCCCGGTTCTTCGCGCATGGTGTTCGCGCCCATCAACACAGCATCGTGATGCGCCCGCAGGAATTGCATCAGCCAGCGGTCTTCGCTGCTCCGGGAAACGTCTTTTCCGCCGGTGTGTCCCGGTATCTCGCGAAAGGAAGCCCGGCCGTCCAGGCCCATCACGAAGTTGGAGGTGATGTAGGGGCGGCCCGCGGGAGGTTCGGGGAAGCCGAAGGGGCCGTAGAAGGCCCGGATGCGTTCGGGCAGCGGGAATTTATCTTCGCTGGCGTTGTAGGAACAGTGAAAGTCCACGAGGGCATGATATACGCGGCGAAGCCGTGTGCCACAGTAGATTGAGGAAAGAAGGAGGGATTCCCCGTAGAATCGTTCGGGACGCAAAATGCGCGCTGCGCCCCGGCAGGGCCGGGATCTTCGACTCGGAATGACGGCGAAGGCCGAAGTTGGGCGCGGATAGGCATTCGGGCCAGAGAGATCCTTCGTCGTACCGGGGGCGTACCCTCGCGCCCCCACTCCTCAGGATGACAATCCCTCACTGGATTGTCATGTGGTAGCATCGGGCGAGAGCGATGAAAATTATCGGGGTCATTCCCGCGCGGTACAACTCGAGCCGGCTGCCGGGCAAGCCGCTGGTGCCTCTGGCGGGCAAGCCCATGATCGAACGCGTGTGGGCGCAAGTGCGCAAGGCGTCGACGCTTTCCGGCGTGGTGGTGGCCACGGACGATGAGCGCATCGTCAGCGCGGTGAAAGCGTTTGGCGGCGAAGCGATGCTGACGCGCGCCGACCACCGTTCCGGCACCGAGCGCGTGGCCGAGGTGGCCGTGGCACACAAGGATGCGGACATTTTCGTCAACGTGCAGGGCGACGAGCCGATGATCGAGCCGTCGGCCATCGATCAGGCCGTCGAAGCCCTACGGGACGACGAGGAAGTAAAAGTGGCCACGCTGGCCGTGCCTATCACGCATGCGCCCGACATCATGGACCCCAACGTGGTGAAGGCCGTGCTCGATTTCGACGGCAACGCGCTCTATTTTTCGCGCGCGCCGATTCCCTGGGTGCGCGACCGCGCGGGAATGGCGCACGCGAGGCATCTGAAGCACCTGGGCTTATACGTCTATCGCCGTGAGGCGCTGCTGGACTTTCCCACATTCCCGCAAGGGGACCTCGAACGCGTGGAGCAACTCGAACAGCTTCGCTGGCTGGAGAACGGCTACCGCATCCGCGTGGCGGAAACCGCGCACGATTCGATTGGCGTGGACGTGCCGGAAGACGTTGCGCGCGTCGAGCAGATGCTCGGCCGCGGGTGAAGCAAGGCTTCAGTTCGCCAGGGGCTAAGCCCCGCTCATTCCGCAGCCTTCATGTCGCGGTTGAAACCGCGGCACACAAAACATTCCCAAGTCTGCGGCGAAACGCAAGAACATCAGATCGCCCGGGCCATTCTATTGCGGCGCTTGCTCGCGATGGTGGCATCCGCCAAAAAAGCCGATCCCTCGCTTCGCTCGGGATGACAACATTTTTTCAGGCTCGGAGCGTTACGCCTGTTTCGCGGCGGCGGGTGCGGGGGTGGACGGCTCACCGGGGGGCATCGCCTCGGCCACCGGAGGGAGCCGCTGCAGCTTCACGCGCGAAACGCGGCGATGATCCATTTCGAGCACGGTGAAGCGATAGCCTCCGTAGTCGAAGCCCTCTCCGCCGCGCGGAATGAAACCGAGCTGCGCCATGACGAAGCCGCTCAGAGTTGCGTAGGCGGGATCTTCAGGCAGACGTATGTTGTACTGCGTTTCGAGATCGCGCAGGCCGAAGGCACCGTCGAAAATCATGGCGGCTTCCGAGCCGGTGCCGACGACGAGCGGGCCTTCGACGACGTCGAATTCGTCGTGAATTTCGCCGACGAGTTGCTCGATCAGGTCTTCCAGCGTCAGAAGCCCCAGGATGCTGCCGAATTCGTCGACGACCATGGCCAGGGTGATGCGGCGCGCGCGCATCTCGGCCAGCAGTTCGCTGGCGAGCTTGCTCTCCGGCATGATGAGAACTTCTCGCAGCAGGCGGCGCAGATCGAATTGTGGGACGGGCACGCCCTCTTCGTCGCGGCGCCGGCGGTCGAGCAAAAGCCAGAGAACGTCCTTGATGTGGACGAAACCGAGCACGTGGTCGAGGGTGCCTTGGTAGACGGGCAAGCGGGAGCGTTGCGTGGTGGCAAAAAGCGCGAGCGTGGCTTCGAGGTCGGCTTCGACCGGCAGGGCGTGGACGTCCGGCCGCGAAACCATGATTTCGGATACGCGCAACTGGCCCAGATCGATGGCGCTAAGAATGAAGCGTTCTTCGCCCGGCGCGAGCAGGCCGCGTTCGCGCGCCTGCTGAATCTGCACCTGTAACTCTTCGATGGAGTGAGCGACGGTGTGACTCTGAGCGGCCTCGATTCCCAGGCTTCCCACAATCGCGCCGGACAGGCCGTCGAACAAGGAGATGGCCCAGCTGAAGGTGCGCATGAACCAGCGCAGCGGCAGAGCCACCATCAGCGCGACGCGTTCCGCGCGGGCCAGGCTGACGGATTTCGGAACGAGTTCGCCGAGCACGACGTGTAGCACCGTCAGAAACGAAAGCGACAGGGCCAGCGAGGCGCCGTGAACCAGCAGGTGAGCGCGCGTGCCTTCGGCGGTTACGGGCAGAGCAGCCTCGATGGTCCGCGCGATGGTAATTTCGCCGACGGCGCCCAGGCACAGGCTGGCGAGAGTAATGCCGAATTGGACGCCGGAGAGAACGCGGTCGAGATCGCCGAGCAATTCGAGCACGGTCCTCGCTCGAATGGCGCGGCGTGCGACCAGCTGGCGGACCCGCGACAGCCGGACCGCCACCAGAGAGAATTCAGCGGCCACGAAAAAGCCGTTGACCGCGACCAGGGCAAGCACGGCCAAAAGGCCCAGCCCAAACATGCGTCGATTCTAGCAGCATGCGGCGCCCAGCGGTGGCTCCGCACGTTTTCAGAGAGAGACGCCGAGTCCGTCGATGTTGAGGGGACAGCCGGTCGAGATCTACATTTGACCGTGGGGGCTCTTTGCCATTAGTATAGTTGCCGGGAAATGCCGAGACAAACTCCGCTAACGGTGACGTCCCTGATTCGCAGCAGCCGAGTCGAAACCCACCGGCAAACCGCGCTCGTATATTGCTGTTGTTGTCTACAGCTATTTCAGGGCGCGTGGAGACGAATGAAGTAGAAAACTACTTCTGAAAAGATCGTAAGCGGCCACTCGCCAAAGGTACTTCGGGCGCGTGGCCGTTTTTGTTTTTTGGAGCTGCAAAATCAAGGAGAGCATCATGAAATCTTTGCCAGTCGTCATGCTTGCGGGATGGATGTACGTCAGCGCGCTGGGAGCGCCCGTTTGGGCAGACCAAGCGAACACCTCGGCTGCGGATTCGGCCAGCGCTGCGACACCCGCGGCGCAGGGGCCACAATCCGCCGCAGCGCCGCAAAAACAAGGCGGTGCGTCCGGTCTATTCTGGAAGTGGTTCAAAATGGGAGAGCGCGTTCAGGCAGAACAGCCAGGGTGGCTTTCTCCGCTCGCGACGACCTCCGGGCGCATCAAGCAGGAATTTCGCTATGACGTATTCCAGCAACCCGCTGCCGCCGGCGGGACCGACTACAACTTCGGAGGCGGAAAAGGTCTCGAATTCATCGTTGCACCTAGCTTGCAACTGCTGGTCGGACCTCCGCCCTATATAGCGCACACGGGCAGAGCTGCGAACGGTTTCGGCGACGTTCCGGTGATGATGAAATTCCGCGTCGCGGCGGCTGGAGCCAAAGAGGGCAATTATCTGCTGACGCTGCTGTTCAGCGCGACGGCTCCCGGGGGGACGAACGCCATGCGCGATGCGGTGCTGTCGCCGGGAATTGCCGCCGGTAAGGGCTGGGGAAACTTCGATGTGCAAACCACGCTCGCCGGGAATTTTCCGACCGGCGATACGGCGGCGCTGGGCAGGCAACTGGTCTCGAACACGGCTTTCCAGTACGCCGTGTTCAGTAAATTGTGGCCGGAGCTCGAAGTGAATTCGACGTTTTTCCTGACGGGCAAAAATTCCGGGGAAACGCAGGTGTTCCTCACACCCGGGCTGGGCTTCGGCAGAGTGCGTGTCTGGCGGGCTCTGAAATTTTCCACCGCCGCGGGCATGCAAATCGCCGCCACACGGTTTCATACTTATAATCACCGTGCGATTTTCTCAGTGCGATACTCGTTCTGATACGCCGAGAACACGTCTGAATCTGGATCACGGCAGCCCAGGCGCCGCGGGTAAAATTATCGCATGGAAGATTTTTCAACACACCGTGTCCGCGAAACTCTCCTGTCGCGAAAACCGCGGGAGTGGAGTTTGGAAATCAGCGCGCTCTTCCTCTCGGTGATTCTGGGAGTTTCTCTGTTGGCCTGGCGGAACGGAGCGGCTCTGCTACCGACTCTTGCGGCCACGTCCGAAGGGGTCCTCAAGAAAGGGGAGTATTGGCGACTGTTCACGGCGGTAGCGGTGCACGAGGACGTGATGCACGTACTCTCGAATGTTATTCTTCTCACCTTCTTTACCTACCTGCTCTTTGGATACTTCGGCTTCTGGGTTTTTCCGGTGCTGAGTCTGGCCATGGCCGGATTGACTAATTACCTCTCGCTGCTTACCTATCCGTCAGAAGTCAGCCTCATAGGAGCGTCGGGGTTGGTCTACTGGATGGCGGGCTTCTGGCTGAGCATGTACCTGCTGGTGGAACGCAGCGTGGGTGCCGGGAAGCGGGTGCTGCGCGCTGTATGTTTGGCGCTGTTGGTGCTGGCTCCATCGACCTTTCAAGCAAACGTCAGCTACCGTACCCACGCCATCGGCTTGGGATTGGGAGCGGTCTCAGCCATCGTTTACTTCCAACGCAATCGCGAGTCGATTCGGGCGGCGGAGGTGGTGGAGTTGGAAGAACCAGACGACGACCCGGAGGAGAGCCTGCCCTTCTGAGGTCCGGCAGTCGACTCGAAATGGACTCGGAAGCGCCTCCGGTGTATAAGTGTGCCCATCTGAGCGGTCAAAAATGTAAATCCCGGCTGCTATGAGGGAGATGTCTCATGAATAGATATTGGAACGTGCGGGCATTTGCCGCATTCGTCGTCCTGTGCATCTTGGTTCTTTGCGTTGCTTTGGGCGTGTCGACGCAATCGGCTGCACCTAAGTACAAGTTCGATTCGGAATGGCCCAAGACCCTGCCGAACAAATGGAAGATGGGAGGCGTCACCGGATTGGCCGTGGATAAGGACGATAACGTCTGGGTGTACGATCGTCCGAATGATTTGAGAG
>Ga0210394_10002473_pt1 | contig 25237 bp, 31 predicted proteins | sample IncBWC12MmetaG_FD_160121 | JGI IMG/M metagenome (GOLD analysis project Ga0210394, IMG submission 160121) | Forest soil microbial communities from Barre Woods Harvard Forest LTER site, Petersham, Massachusetts, United States - Inc-BW-C-12-M | ecosystem: Environmental > Terrestrial > Soil >... | reverse complement strand
CGAAGTGATACTCCGAGCCGCGCCGCGAGAATTCGTACTCGATGGCGTCGCTGGCCACATGGCAGAGACGCTGTACGCGCTCGAATGCCTCCTTGAGGGTCGAACTCGCGGAGAGGCCGAAACTCAAGGCGTGAAAGGTCGTTTGCTTGATGTGGCTGGCGACCTTGAGCCCGAAGGCCGGATCCCCGGTCGCTTCCACCGCGGCTCTCCACAGGAGCGACACGGGGGCTATCGGGCAGCGTGCCGTCGGACCATCGAGCGACTTGAGATCGAGTCCCGCCTCTGCGAGCAGCGCCGCGCTATCGCAGCCCGCGGCATCCAGGGCGCGGCAGATCGCTCTGACCCAGGTTACGAGGATCGTTCTCCCGCCGCGGATGTCCTTGCTGAGCGCAGATCCGCAGTCCGGAACGTGTCTCCGCATGTGTGTTACTCCCGCCATACGCCCGTCAGGACCGCCTCAGCCGCTCCTCTGCCTCGCGTCTCTAGAATGGGATGTCGTCGTCGAAATCCTCTTTGCCGCCAGCGGGCGCCGGTGTTGCCGACTGATCATAATCGTCCCGCGGCGGAGCGCCGCCCCCGGCACCGCGCTCCGCGCCGCCGCCCGGCGCGCCCGCGCCGCCCGCCCGGCCGCCGAGCATTTGCATATTGTCGGCAATGATCTCGGTAGTGAACCGATCGTTGCCCTGCTTGTCCTGCCATTTTCGGGTGCGCAACTTTCCCTCGACGAACACCTGAGAACCCTTGCGCAGATATTCCGCGGCAATTTCTCCCAATCGGCCGAACAGGGCGATGCTGTGCCATTCGGTTCGCTCCTGTTGGGCCCCGGAGGTTTTGTCCTTCCATGACTCGCTGGTGGCGATCCGGATGTTCGTGACCGTCATGCCGCTCGGCATCGAACGCGTTTCCGGGTCCGCGCCGAGATTACCTACCAGAATGACCTTGTTTACGCCGCGCGCCATACATACCCCCGGAAACAATTTGATGCTCGGCATTGTACACGCCGGTGGCCACCCCAATAGGTGGCTTGAACGGTGCGCTCGTGTAGATATCCGCGCATTGGAGCCTGTCCCAGGCGCCTCTTTGACCCGTTTTACCCGCCCTTGACGTCGCGGGTATAGTAGTTGGTTACATGCAAAATATCCGCATCCGGGGTGCCCGGACCCACAACTTGAAGAATATCGATCTCGACCTGCCGCGTGATCGGTTGATCGTATTCACCGGCCTGTCGGGCTCCGGGAAGTCCTCCCTCGCCTTCGACACCATCTATGCCGAAGGTCAGAGGCGCTATGTCGAATCGCTGTCGACTTATGCCCGGCAATTCCTCTCGATGATGGAGAAGCCGGACATCGATACCATCGAGGGTCTGTCGCCTGCCATCTCGATCGAGCAAAAATCAACTTCGCACAACCCCCGATCAACGGTGGGCACGGTTACCGAAATCTACGATTATCTGCGTCTGCTGTTTGCCCGCGCCGGCACGCCGCGCTGCCCGGACCACCACATCGATCTCGCCGCCCAAACGGTGAGCCAGATGGTCGATGCGGTTCTCGAGCACAGGGAAGGGACCGCCATGATGCTGCTCGCGCCGGCCATAGCCGAGCGCAAGGGCGAGCACGCGGAGCTCATCGAAGAACTGCAGGCCGCCGGCTTCGTGCGCGCGCGCATCGACGGTCAGGTCGTGGAATTGGATGAGGCGCCAAAACTCGATGTGCGGCGCAAGCATACGGTCGAAGCAATCGTCGATCGCTTCAAAGTGCGGCCCGACTTGGGCCAGCGCCTCGCCGAGTCGTTCGAGACCGCTCTGCGCCTGGGGTCCGGCGTGGCCCGCGTCGCCTACATGGATGATGCGCAACGCACCGAACTCGTGTTTTCGGACAAATTCGCCTGCCCCATTTGCAATTATTCCTTGAGCGAGCTCGAGCCTCGCCTGTTCTCGTTCAACAGTCCGATCGGCGCCTGCCCGGCGTGCGACGGCCTCGGCACTCAGGATTTCTTCGATGCCGAGAAGATCGTCGCGAATCCGCATTTGTCGCTCGCCGGGGGTGCGGTACGCGGATGGGATCGACGCAATGCCTATTATTTTCAGCTGATTCAATCATTGGCGCGGCACACCCGGTTCGACATCGAGGCGCCCTTCGAAGGCCTGCCGCAGAAAATCAAGGATCTGGTGCTGTTCGGCGGCGGCGATGAACAAATCGAGTTCAAGTACCTCGACGGCAAAGGCGGCACCGTCAAACGCAGGCACACCTTTGAAGGCATCGTCAGGAATCTAGAGCGGCGCTACCAGGAAACGGAATCGGCGACGGTGCGCGAAGAGCTGGCCAAGTATCGTTCGTCGCGCCCGTGCCCGGAGTGCGGGGGCACCCGGCTCAACCGGGCCGCCCGCAATGTCTTCGTCGACGGCCGGAGCATCCCCGAATTGTCATCGCTGTCCGTGGAGCGCGCCCTGGCATTCTTCGGCAAGCTCACACTGCCGGGCTGGCGCGGCGAAATCGCCGTCAAAATCGTCAAGGAAATCGGCGATCGGCTCGGGTTTCTCGGCAACGTCGGGCTGGGATACCTTACCTTGGACCGCAGCGCCGATACCCTGTCGGGCGGCGAGGCGCAGCGCATTCGACTCGCGAGCCAGATCGGTTCGGGCTTGGTCGGCGTCATGTATATTCTCGATGAGCCCTCGATCGGCTTGCATCAGCGCGACAACCAGCGTCTGCTCGACACCCTCGAGAATTTGCGCGATCTGGGCAACACCGTCATCGTCGTCGAGCACGACGAGGATGCGATCCGTCAAGCCGATCACGTCGTGGACTTGGGTCCGGGCGCCGGCGTCCATGGCGGCCAGATCGTGGCGCAGGGCACTGCCGCCGAAGTTGCCGCGCATCCCGAATCGATCACCGGACAGTATTTGAGCGGCCGGCGCCGCATAGAGATTCCCGCGAACCGGCATGCGCCCAACCCGGCACGCATGCTGCGGGTCCTCGGTGCGACGGCCAACAATCTGAAGAACGTCACTGCGGAATTTCCGTTGGGGCTGTTCACCTGCGTCACCGGCGTTTCCGGCTCGGGCAAATCGACCTTGGTCAACGACACGCTGTTTCGCGCCGTCGCGACCCAACTCAACCATGCCTCGGCCGGAACCGCTCACTTCGATCGCATCGAAGGCCTCGATTTCATCGACCGCGTGATCGAGATCGACCAAAGTCCGATCGGCCGGACGCCGCGCTCCAATCCGGCCACGTACACGGGGCTGTTCGCGCCGATCCGGGAGATCTTCGCCGCTGTCCCGGAGTCGCGGGCGCGAGGCTATGAAGCGGGGCGATTCAGCTTCAATGTCAAGGGTGGACGCTGCGAAGCCTGTCAAGGCGACGGAGTGATCAAGGTGGAAATGCATTTTCTCGCCGACGTCTACGTGCCCTGCGACGTATGCAAGGGCAAGCGCTACAACCGCGAGACCCTCGAAATCCGCTTCAAGGGCAAGAACATTCAGGAGGTCCTGGACCTCACGGTCGAGGATGCGCTGCCGTTTTTCTCCGCGGTGCCGACCGTGCAGCCCAAATTGCAAACCTTGCTCGACGTGGGCCTGTCGTACGTGCGGCTGGGGCAGAGCGCCACCACCCTCTCCGGCGGCGAGGCGCAGCGCGTCAAGCTTGCCAAGGAGCTCTCGAAACGGGCGACCGGGCGCACGCTGTACATCCTCGACGAACCGACCACGGGGCTGCATTTCGCGGACATCGCGCAGCTGCTACTCGTGCTGCAGCGGCTGCGCGACGAAGGCAACACCGTCATCGTGATCGAACACAATCTCGACGTGATCAAGACCGCGGACTGGGTCGTGGATTTGGGACCCGAAGGGGGCGACGGCGGCGGGCGGATCATCGCCGTCGGAACACCGGAACAGATTGCGGCGAACAAGGCGTCCTACACCGGTCGCTATCTGCGGTCCAAGTTGGCGGCGCAACCTACGTTGCGCAAACGCGCATGAGCGAGCAAGGGCGCCGCTGGGAAACGGCGCCGCGATCCGTGCCCCTGTGGGGCGCGCTGATCGGCGCGCTGGGCGGCGCGGTGTACTGGCTCGGCGCGCAAATCTGGCCGACCAGCATCGCCGTGGTGGTATCGATGCTGGCGACGACATTGCTTGCCCCTATGCGCGAGCCGCGCGCGGACCTGGGCGCCGTGGGCTTCGTGTTTACCGTGCTGATCAAGTACAACGCGCTGATGGCCTTGTCCGCCGCCAGTCTGCCTTTCGCGCTGCCGGCAAATCTGGCGCTGGGCCTGATCATGATGGCCGGACATGCCTGCAGCCGCGCTCTCGTGGTCTCGGTACTGGCAGCGCCGATCAGCCCTGGAGCGAAGCCCGCGTCGCTCGGCGATGTCGGCATCGCACTGGCCATAGGCTTCGCACCGGCGGTGCTGATCGGCGTGCCCGGCCTCATCGGGCTGGCCGCGGCCATCGTCGCGCGGATCGCGTTCATCGCTTACGTGAAGCGCAATCGTCCCCCGGTCGGCCCCGCAGTCCTCGACATGACAGTGCAGCTGACCGAGCTGTGCTTTTACCTGGGGACTCTCGCAGCCCGGGCCTACCTCTGATGGCACGGCAGTCAGCCCGCCGGGGGGTACAAGTCGCCGGCATGATCCGACACGCCGCATCTGCCATTGCGAGCGGCTCGATTCCCCCACTCTCGCGATTGGATCCGGAACTGGCCCACGATCTCGGCCTTGCCGGAGCACGCTGGTTGCGGCCGTTTTGGCCGCCGCTCGAGCTGCCGGCGGCCGCCGCGGTGCGCTGCTTCGGACGCTCATTTGCGCATCCGCTCGGTCTCGCTGCGGGATTCGACAAGAACGGCGATTACTTGGATGCGCTGGGGGCGATGGGCTTCAGTCACGTCGAACTTGGGACGGTGACGCCGCGGCCGCAACCGGGCAATCCCAAACCTCGTATGTTCAGAATTCCGGAAAGCCGTGCGCTCATCAATCGCATGGGATTCAACAACAAGGGGGTGGATCATCTGGCCGCGCAGCTCGCCCGCAGCCGCTACACCGGGATCCGCGGCATCAGCATCGGCAAGAACTTCGATACGGCGATCGAGAATGCGCACCTCGACTACGTGACCTGTCTGCGCAAGATCTACACTTTTGCCGATTACGTCGCCGTCAACATTTCCTCGCCCAACACGATCCGGCTGCGGGAGCTGCAGGACAGCGACGGCTTGGAAAGACTCCTCACCGCTCTCATCGCAGAGCGCCGAGTGCTGCAGGAGCGCCATGGCAAACGCGTGCCGCTGCTGCTCAAAATCGCGCCGGATCTCACGCCGGAGCAGATTCATGCATTGACTCGAGATTTACGCGCACTGGAAGTCGACGGCTTGATTGCCACCAATACCTCGACCGACCGGAGCGCGGTCAGGAGCGCTCCGGCCGCCGCGGAAGCGGGAGGCTTGAGCGGCGCGCCGCTGCACGCCATGTCGGTGAAGGTTATCGCCCAACTGCGCGCGGAGCTGGGACCCAGCTTCCCCCTCATCGGGGTTGGCGGTATCGTTAGCGCCGACCATGCCCGGGCAACCCTCGATGCAGGCGCAAACCTCATCCAGATCTACACGGGCTTCGCCTACCGGGGACCTAAGCTGCTTGACGAGATCATCAAGGCCTTATCCGCATGATTGACGCCGCGCTCGTCGAACAATTTCAACGCGACGGCGCTGCGTGCATCCGCGGGCTGTTTCGGGCGGAAGAGATGGCCGTGCTGCGCGCCGGCATCGACGCGAATCTTGCCCACTTGAGTCCGCGGGCCAAGGTAGCGAGCGGTGCGGATGATCCAGGGCGCTTCGTCGAGGACTTCTGCAATTGGCAGGACAACGACTATTACCGGAGATTCATCTTCGAGTCGGCGTTGCCCGAAACCGCGGGGCGGCTGATGCGCAGCGGCAGCGCCCGGCTCTATCACGATCACATGCTGACGAAGGAGCCGGGCACTCGGCAGCCGACGCCCTGGCACCAGGATCAGCCGTACTACAACGTCGAGGGGCGCCAGAATATCAGCTTCTGGATTCCGGCCGATCCCGTGAATCGCGAATCCACGCTGGAGTTCGTTGCCGGGTCCCACCGGGGGCCGTGGCTGATGCCGCGTTCGTTCATGGACGCCCAGGCCAAATGGTTCCCCGAGGGCACGCTGGCCGATCTGCCGGATATCGAGGCAGCCCGCGACGCCTTCAATATTCTCGGCTGGGCACTCGAACCCGGCGACGCGGTGTGCTTTCACATGCTCACGTTGCATGCGGCCGCAGGCGTCACCGGTCCGCATCGCCGCCGCGTATTCTCCGTGCGGTTTCTCGGCGACGACATGACGCACGCGCCGCGGCGTTGGCGCACCTCGCCGGAATTTCCCGGCCTTGGCGCGGAACTCCCCGCCGGCTCGCCGATGAATCACCGGCTGTTTCCGGAAGTATGGCGGCGCCGCCCCGCGGCGGACTAGCGCTTACTTGCGCAAGACCGCCGTCAGGGTAATCTCCGGAACGGCGGCCAACGCCTTCGACAGCGGGCAATTCTGCTTCGCGCCCGCGGCCAGTTTTTGGAATGTCGCCTCATCGATGCCCGGCACGTTCGCTTCCAACTGCAGGCTGATGCGATCGATTTGGAATCCGCCGCCTTTCATCACCAGCCGCACGGCGGCTTGGCAGTCGATTGCCGTGGTGGCGAAGCCGGCCGCGTCGCACGCAAACGAGAACGCCATGGTGAAGCAGGCACTGTGCGCGGCCGCCAATAATTCCTCGGGATTCGTGCCGCGTCGATCGTCTTCGAAGCGGCTGCCATAGCCATACGGATACGCTTTCAACGCATCGGTTTGAGTGCTGATCTTACCGACACCCTTCTTGCCCTGGCCTTCCCAGTGCACGCTCGCCGTTTTGTCAGTCATGGGAGCCTCCTTCGACTGCTAGTAATTCGGCAATGGAATGAATTCGGTTTCGCCGGGCACGGGAGGAAATTCCTGCCGCAGCCAACTCTGCTTCGCGCGCTCGATGCGCTCCTGAGAGGAGGCCACGAAATTCCACCAGATGTAGCGCGGCGTCGGAAAATGCTCGCCCCCCAGCAGCATCGCCCGCGCGTCCCCGAGCGCGCGCAGCGTCGATTTGGCGTGCGGCTCGAGCAAGACCAGTTGCCCTGCGGTCAGGGGGGTGTCGCCGATGGCGAGTTCCCCCTGCACCACGTATACGGCACGCTCGCTGTAATCGGCCGGTACCTCGAGCGCCGCGCCGCCGGTAAATTGCGCGTGAGCATAGAGCGTCGGCCACAGCGTGGCGACCGGCGAGCGCAGCCCGAAACCCTCCCCGGCGATGACGGTCAGATCGACGCCGTCGGCCGTTCGCTTCGGCAGCGTCGCCGCGGGATGGTGAACGAAGGTCGGCTCCCCATCTTCTTGGCCATCGGGCAGCGCCACCCAGCTCTGAATGCCATGTACATGCTCGCCTGCTACGCGCGCGGCCCGCGGAGTTCGTTCCGAATGCGCGATGCCGCGCCCGGCCGACATCCAATTCACGTCGCCGGGGCGGATTTCGCGCACCGAGCCCAGACTGTCGCGATGCTCGAGTGAGCCGGAGAAAAGGTAGGTCACGGTGGCAAGCGCGATATGCGGATGCGGTCTCACGTCGATCCCGTATCCAGGGGCGAATTGCGTCGGGCCCAAATGATCGAAGAAGATGAACGGCCCCACCATTTGCCGCTCGCCGGAGGGCAGCACGCGCCGGACGACAAAGCCGCCGAGGTCGCGTTGATGCGCATCAATCACTTGTGTCGTCATAAGTCGCCTGCGGGAATATTCTGTCGCAGGCTATTATGCCACTTTGAAGGATGTATCCCATGTCGGCCCAATTCATTCGAAGCGCGCACCAACGCCGCGCCGGACTCATCCTCGCCGCCGCGGCTCTGGCGAGCGCGGCCCTCGCCCGCGCGCCGCAGCCGCCCGACCTGATCCTGTTCCACGGCCGCATAATCACCGTCGATCCGCACGATTCGATTGCGCAAGGCGTGGCGATCCGCGATGGACGGATCATCGCCATCGGCACGGATCGGGACATCCTGCGCCTCGCCGGCACCGCCACGCGGCGCATCGACTTGCGAGGCCGCACCGCGACACCCGGACTCATCGACAGCCATGCGCACATCGCCGACGCCGGCGTCGAACAGCTCTACCACGTTCATTTGAGCGATGCGGCGAGCGTCGCTGAGGTGATTAGGCGGGTCCAAGCGGGGATCGCCGGGCTCAAGCCGGGCGAATGGCTGCAGGGCGATGGGTGGGATGAGGGCAAGCTGGCCGAGCGGCGCTATGTGCTCGCCGCCGATCTCGATCGGATATCTGCGCAAAATCCGGTGTGGTTGATGCATACGACAGGTCACTATGGGGTGGCCAATTCGCAGGCGCTGCATCTCGCGAACATTTCCGCCGGGTCGAAGGACCCGCCCGCCGGCACGATCGATCGCGACGCGAGCGGCAAACCCACCGGCGTGCTGAAGGAATCGGCCATGGATCCGGTCTTGGGTCTCATCCCGCCGCCGACGGCGCAGCAACAGCGCGCCGGCATCTTGAAGAGCATCGACGATCTGCATCGCGAGGGCATCACCGCGGTCAAGGATCCGTCCATCGGCCAGCCCGTCTGGGATGCGTATCAGGAGCTGCTGAGCGAGAAGAAGCTGTTGGAGCATGTGTGCGTATTGTGGTACGCCGGCACCACCCTCGTTTCCGCGCGCGCAGCGCTTGCCTCGATCGAGGCGCAGCCCAAGCCGCCGCGGTCGCTCGGCGACGGCCGCCTCCTGTCCTGCGGGGCGAAAATATTCATGGACGGCAGCGGCGGCGCGCGCACCGCCTGGGTGAGGCAGGAATGGCACAAGAATTCCACCGAGATTGACCACGGCAATTTCGGCTATCCATCGACCGACCCCGAGGTTTATCGGCAGATGGTCCGCTTGTTTCATCAGGCGGGCGTGCACGTCGGCACCCACGCGGTCGGCGATCGCGCCATCGATTGGGTGGTGGACACCTACGCCGAGGTGCTCCACGAGACGCCGACATTCGGCCTTCGCCACAGCATTATTCACGCCAATATCCCGAGCGACCACGCCATTGAGACCATGGCCGCCCTCGAAAAGCGCTATGACGCAGGCTATCCGGAAGCGCAAGCGCCGTTCATGTGGTGGATCGGCGACACCTACGCCGGCAATTTCGGCCCCGAGCGCTCGCTGCGCCTGGTCCCGCTCAACACCTTCGCCAGGAACGGCATCCGCTGGGGCGGCGGTTCCGATTACTCCGTTACGCCGCTCGCCGCGCGCTATGGACTCTGGGCGTCGGTCGCCAGAGAAACGGCCAAAGGCACCTACGGCTCCCATCCCTTCGGCACCGCCGAATCGGTCGACATTCGCACGGCACTGCGCTCGTACACCGTGTGGGGCGCCCGGCAACTCTTTCTCGAGGACCGGATAGGATCGCTCGAGATCGGCAAAGAGGCCGACATCGCCGTCTGGGACCGCGATATGTACGCGCTGCCGGCTGAAGGATTACGCAACCTCAAATGCACCATGACCTTGCTGCATGGTGAGTCGGTGTTCCAAGGAGATTAAATGGCCAAGACGAAGAAACATGCGGTGACCCGCGAGGCAGCGGAAGCTGCCGTAAAGACGCTGCTCCGGTGGGCCGGAGATGACCCGCTGCGCGAGGGTCTGCGGGACACTCCGAAACGCGTGGTCAACGCCTACCGTGATTGGTTCTCCGGGTACACCATTGATCCGGGAGCGTATCTGCGCCGCACCTTCGAAGAAGTGGAAGGCTACGATGAAATGGTGGTGCTGCGCGACATCAGTTTCGAATCCTTCTGCGAGCATCACATGGCGCCCATCATCGGGCGTGCCCACGTCGGCTACCTGCCCACCGACCGGGTGGTCGGCATCAGCAAGCTCGCGCGAGTCGTCGACGGGTTTGCACGGCGCTTTCAAGTACAGGAGAAGCTCACCTCGCAGATTGCGGGGTGCATCGACGAAATTCTCAAACCGCGCGGCGTCGGCGTCGTGATCGACGCCGTGCACGAGTGCATGACGACGCGCGGAGTTCACAAACGCGGCGTCTCGATGATCACGAGCAAGATGCTTGGCACTTTCCGCGCGAATGCCAGCACTCGCGCGGAGTTCCTGCGCTTCATCGATATCGAGGGCCGCTCGCAGCGCTGATCAATCGCCGCCGATCAGTTGTTTCGCTTGCGTTCGGCGGCGCTGCGGGCCGGCATCAAGTCGACTGAAAAGCTGTATTTGTGCTTCTCGCCGGGCTGCAGTGCGCCGACGCCGACCACTTGGCGCGCAATTTTCTCGCCGCGCTCGTTGGTGATGGAGATCACCACGCAGTATTCGCAGCTTTCATCGCGCGAAGTGTGGCGAATCGATCCTTCGATGCGCATCGCCGATATCGACTCCGCCTGCGGTTCGGCATTCGCGGAATTGAAACGCAGGTGATGGTGGCACCCCGGACAAATGTTGGCGCTTTGCAGAACGACCGCCTTGCAGTGCGGACAGATTCGTGTCGCGCCTAAGGTGCCGGCCCGAGCGACGCTCATAGTGGAGCCTTTAGTTGCCGCTGCCCACCAAACCCGGTTTGACCTTTACTTTTTCATCCTCCCAGCCGAATTCGACGTGCCCGCGCATGCGCGAGCCGGCCGCAACCGTAATCGACCCCGCCTTCACGTCGCCGACGATGATGCCCCCTTCCTGGACATCGACCCGTTTGGCGGATTCGATGTTGCCCTGAAGTTCGCCGCCGACCACCACGATGCCGGCGAGGACCTGACCGGTCAGATGGGCCCCGTGTTCCATGGTGAAATTGCCGTCGATGCGCACGTCGCCCTTGAAGCGGCCGGCGATACGCACGTTGCCCGAGCCCTCGATCTTACCCTCGATGGTGAGGTTCGCCGCGATCACCGATTCCCCGCCCTCCGAAGAGGTTTTGGGAGTCGGGCGGCGCGGCGAGACGGCCAGCGCCGGATCACTCGTACTGCTGCGCTCGGGCGAGCTCCGCTCTGGGGGCGGCGGCGGCGCCGACGGGGTGCCGGCAGGACCCGCGGAGGCGGGCATAGGTTTTTCGTTCCAAAGCGCCATGAGTTGACTCCCATTGATATGGTGACTAAAGACTACACGCTAACGCCGGAAAATGTCATCGGACCACTGTCTTTTATTGGAGACGGGGATCCTCACGGGCCGCCGTTGCGGGTCGCCCCTACAGGTGCCGCGCCGCCGCGGGCCGCATCGAGCAAATCGCATACTTCGCGCACCCCTTGCAAGATTCGCGGCGCCATCCGCCCGACCAGCGAGGGGTCCACGCTGAAAACAAGATGATTGCGCACGGCGCGAATATAGCCGAAACGGTCCCAATCGGCACGCTGCCTGACGCCCTCGGCGCCGCCGGCGGCAATGAGGATCACGTCGGGATTGCGCGTGAGCACCGCCTCCGTGTCGATGGCAGGCGCCAGCGTGGTCAGGTCGGCAAATATATTGTCGCCGCCGCACAGCGACAGCACCTCGCTCACCAGGTGCGTCCCCGACAAGGTGTACAGCGGCCGGTCCCACACTTGGTAGAAGACCTTGAGCCGCGGGCGAGCGGCGTACCGCGCGCGCAGATCCGCGAGCTCGTCCCGGTAGCGGCGCGCGGCCGCCGCTGCCACGGGTTCCGTCCCCGCGAGACGGCCGAACTCGAGCAGCGCCGTACCGATATCGTCCAGGTGGTGCTGGTCCGTGACATACAATCGTAAATTCAGGCGCTGCAGTTCCGCCTTGCGGCGCGCCGGCGTGCCGGAATCCCATAGCACGATCAGCGTGGGCCTGAGTCTCAACAAGCCCTCGACATCGAGCGCCGACGGTTCGCCGACCCGTGCAATGCCGGCAACCGCCGGCGGGTAATCGCTGGCATCGTCGACGCCGACGATCCGGTCGCCGGCGCCGGCGGCAAACAGCAATTCGGTGATGTGCGGACTCAAGCTGATGATTCTCGGCGCCGCTTCACCCCCCACGGCGCAGGCGGCAGGACCGCCGAACGCCAGCGTCAAACTCAGCAGCCAAGTGCGGCGGATCGTCATGTCGGCATGGACTATAATGTGGCCGCACAAAAAATGGGGCGTAAACTCTTGTTTCAACAACTCAAGCGCTTGAATCCGGATACGATTCTCGGGGTGATGGCGAAATTTCGGGCCGACACCTCGCCATTGAAGGTCGATCTCGGTGTCGGTGTGTACCGCGACCTTTCCGGCAACACTCCGGTGCTAACTTGCGTGCGCAGCGCCGAGCAGGCCGTGTTGGCGGCGCAAACCACGAAATCTTACGTGGCCGCCGCGGGGCGCGAGGAATTCAACCGCGCCGTCGAAGAAATGGTCTTGGGAAAGGCGCATGCCGCGCGCCGCGACCGGCGGGCGCGTACCGTGCAGACCCCCGGGGGGTGCGGGGCACTGCGCGTGGGCGCCGAGCTGATTCGCGCGGCGGCGCCCGACGTTACGGTTCATGTCAGCGATCCCACCTGGGGCAATCACCAGCCCTTGCTGGGCAGCTCCGGCCTGCGGCTCGAACGCTACCCCTATTACGATGCAGCCGCGCACCGGCTGCGCTTCGGCGCCATGCTCGAGCGGCTCGACCGCGCCGCCGCAGGCGATGTCGTTCTGCTGCACGCCTGTTGCCACAACCCCACCGGCGCGGATCTGGATCCGGCGCAATGGCAGGAGGTGGCTCAGTTGCTCACGCGCCGACGCCTGGTGCCATTTCTGGATCTTGCGTATCAGGGATTCGCCGTCGATCTGGACGCCGACGCCGCCGGCGTACGGCTGGTCGCCGAACAGGTTCCTGAGGCGCTGGTCGCCGTGTCATTCTCCAAGAATCTGGGGCTGTACCGGGAGCGCGTCGGCGCGTTGATCGTGATCGGCGAGAACGAGACTCGCGCCGACGCCTGCTTGAGCCACGTACTGCAGATCGCGCGCAGCATCTACTCGATGCCGCCCGATCACGGGGCGGCAATTGCCGCGCACATCTTTGCGAGCCCAAAGCTGAGGAACGAATGGATCGAGGAACTCAACCTCATGCGAGCTCGGATCGCAGACATGCGCGCGTTGCTCGCCCAGCATCTGGCCGAGGCAACCGGCGGCGGCTCGTTCGATTTTCTCCGCACGCAGCGCGGCATGTTCTCCCTGCTCGGCGTTTCGGTAGAGGCGGTCGAGCGCCTGCGCGACCGGCATCATATTTACATGACGCCGGACAGCCGCATGAATCTCGCCGGCATCATGCCCCACAACGCGCACTACGTCGCTGAGTCGATCGCGGCGGAGCTCCTCGCTGAGCCAGCCGGCGCCTAGGAGCCTGGCTCCTAGCTGCCGAGCGCCTGGTTGAGGGCGGCGACCTCGGCGGCCGAATCGCGCATCACAGCCTGGGTTCTCGCCTCGTTGAGGCCAAGGCGTTTGGCGGCGGCCGCGTCGCGCAACGCGGCTTCGAGGCCGGGGATGTCCGCCGGGTATGAAGCCATGAGAATCGCGACCGAAACGACGTCGGTCAAATCGGGCGCGCCGTCATGGGTTCGGGAGAGATCCGCCTGATCGCCGACGGCCTGCGCCATCGACTCGGAGAAATTCCAATTCTCGAGAATCGCCTTGCCGATCGAAGCATGCCACTCGGCGATGATTTGGTTCAGCGTTCTCTCGCTGGCGAACAGTTGCGGATGCTCGATCGCCCGCGTCAACACGTACAGCTTGCCGATACCGTGCATCATGCCCGTCAGCATGGCTTCGTCGGGATTGACCTTCGTGCAATGCCGCGCGAGCACAAAGGCGAGCGAGGCCACCAAGGTACTGCGTTGCCAGAGTTCGTTGAGGTGATGCTCCAAGCCGGCCAGCTTGTTGCTGTTGCGGATCTGCGCCATCGAGAAGGAGATGGCGGCGCTGCGCACCATGTTGTAGCCGATCCGATTGATTGCCCTGCGCAGATCGCTCACCTGCCGGCCGCTGCGATTGAGCGACGCGGAATTCGCGATCCGCAGCAGGCGCGCCGCCAGGGCCGGCTCGGAACCCACGACCCGCACCACCTGATCCAGCGAAGATTTTGGGTCGGACAACACCCGTCTGACGCGGATGGCGATTTCCGGAAACGACGGCAGATCCACGTTCCCGCCCGACAGCTCCGCCGCCAGGGTGCGGACGAAATCGAACGCGACGCCGGGCTCCAAATTGCGCCCTAGCGCATGGCCGAGGGGCGGCTCTTGAAGCGCTGCTGCACTTCGCCATGGCGCGAGCGCTCGGAGTAGCTGCCGCCGCTGTAAACGGCGACCACGCGCCTCCAGAAAGCGACGGCGCCGGGGTTGCGCAGATACTCGAAGATTTCCCAATCGCCGGCAAAACGGTCGAAAATCAGGGTCGCCGCGTCGCGCCCCATGCCCACTCTGCGATGTTGTTTGCGGATGAAAAACTCGGACATTCGATAGTCCGCGGCAGGCTCACCGGCCGCAGGAATGCGCGGCCGCGTCACCAGCGCAAACCCCACGGGCTCCGGTCCCTTGAGAATCACCAGCGGGTGCGAGTGGTCGTTGGAAAACCAATTGGCAAAAATCTCGTCTTCGCGCGGACTATCGGCGCCGATGACGGAAAACAGGCCGGTGTTCAAATCAGCCAGGGCATCGATGTATTCGCCGTAGACACTTTGGATCCATTGGCGATCCTTCTTCGAGTGTCTGCAGTCGCGAATACTGATTAGCAACGAGTCCGCTTCCCCAATACTTTGAAAAAAACACAGCCCGGACGAACGTGCCTGATGGCCGCCCGCCCGGGCATGTGGGTTCAGCTATCGACTTACTGCTTCGCAGCCGATGCTGCGCTCGAGGCTGCGTCGGCGGCTGCGCTCGCAGCTGCAGCTGAATCAGCGGCGGCGGATGCGGCAGCGTCCGCAGCCGGCGCGGCGGCCGGAGGAGTCGTATCAGCGGCCGGGGCGGGAGCCTCGGTCTTGCTGCCGCAGGCACTCAGTACGAATGCAGCGACAAAAGCGCTTAAAGCAAGTTTGGTCTTCATCTATCGATACCCCAGAGATATTTAAGAATAAAATTTTAAGGCCGACCGTGTTGTTGGGCCTTCACCCAAATGTCCGGGGCGATTTTAGAGTGTTTTGCCCCAATTTCATATCTCTTTCGCCTTCCAGGCAGCGCCTTTAACGCTCGGGAATCGCGAGTGGGGTTAAAGGACTACAGAGGGAATGGCGTCTGGCGCATACTTCAGACAGGTTGGCGCGGTCGGAGAAGAAGTGAGCGAATCGAGCATCGATCAGCTTTATAAGGCGCATTTACAGACGCTCATGCGGCGCGCGGAGCAGGCGCTCGCCGCGAGCGGCTTCGATGCGTTGGTCATCCAAGCGGGCACCGCGCCCATCCAGTTCCTGGACGATCAGGACTACCCGTTCAAGGTCAACCCCCATTTCAAGGCCTGGGTGCCGATCGTGGATAATCCACGCTGTCTTCTGGTGATCACGCCCGGTGCGCGGCTCAAAGTACTGTTCCATCAGCCAAACGACTACTGGCACAAGCCGGCCCGTTTGCCGCAGGCGCCGTGGACGGCCGAGGTTGATTTGATCGCCATGGATGAGCCGTCGAAGGCAAGCGCTCACTGGGCCAACCTCGGCCGAGTGGCCTATATCGGCCCCGATGCCGGCGGCGCCGAGACCGACCCTGCAAGCATCAATCCGCCGGACCTCCTCTCGCGGCTGCACTATGACCGGGCCGTGAAGACCGGCTACGAGCTCGAATGCATGCGCCGTGCGAACGCGCTGGGCGCGCGCGGACACCGGGCCGCGCTCGCCGCATTTCGCGGCGGGGAATCCGAATACGCTGCGCATATGCGCTACCTGGAGGCCTGCTCCCAGCGGGAACAGGACACGCCTTACAACAACATCGTGGCGTACAACGAAAACTCCGCGGTGCTGCATTACCAGCATCTGGAACGCAGCGCCCCCGTCCCCCTGCGCTCCTTCCTGATCGATGCCGGCGCCCAGTATCGAGGTTATGCGTCGGATATCACGCGCACCTATGCGGCCGCGCCGGGCCGATTTGCCGACCTGGTGGAAGCGATTGACGCGGCCCAGCGGGCGCTCTGCGGCGAGATCGTGGCGGGGCGCGATTATCGGGATGTACATCTATCCGCGCATCGCCGCTTGGGCGACGTCATGCGGCAGATCGGACTCACGAAAATACCCGGACAGGAAGCGCTGGAACTCGGCGTCACCGGCGTATTTTTTCCGCACGGCATCGGCCACCTGCTCGGCCTGCAAGTGCACGATGTGGGCGGAGTGATGGACGATGTGCAGGGCCATGAACGCCGGCGTCCCGAAGGCCATCCCTACCTGCGTCTCACGCGTATGCTCGAGCCGGGCGTGGTGGTCACCGTGGAGCCGGGCATTTACATGATCGATTCACTGCTGGCCGCGGCGCACGCCGATACGCGGCGCGCCCACATCGATTGGTCGGTGGTCGAGGAGCTCAGGCCGTTCGGCGGCATTCGCATCGAAGACAATGTCGCGACCACCGCGGCACAGCCGGAAAACATGACCCGGGACGCGTTTGCAAGGGTGGCGTAGCTGCCGCCTTCGCAACCGTCATGCGCATCCTCAAGATCTCCGATGTCTTTTTTCCGCGGGTCAACGGCGTTTCCACCTCGATCGAGACTTTTCGCCGCGACTTGGTCGCGCTGGGGCATGAGGTGGTGCTGGTGGCGCCCGCATATGCAGGCGCGCCCGACCTTGCCGATCCATCGATTCGCCGCGTGCCGGCTCGTGCCGTACCGCAGGACCCGGAGGACCGCATCATGTCCTGGCGCGGATTGCGCCGGACGCTCGCCGAACTCTCTGCACGCCGATTCGACGTGGTGCACATCCACACGCCGTTCCTCGCGCACTATGCCGGGCTTCGATTCGCCCGGGGACAGGGCACGCCCGTCGTCGCGACGTATCACACGCTGTTCGAAGAGTACTTGCATCACTACGTGCCGCTGGTACCGCGCAAAATCACCGGCGGCCTGGCGCGCCGCTTCAGCCGCTCGCAATGCAATCAAGTAGATGCGGTGATTGCGCCGTCGCTTGCCATGCGCGAGGCCTTGCTCCGCTACGGCATCGAGAAGCGCATCGAAATCCTGCCGACCGGGCTGCCTGCCGAACGGTTCCGCCCGGGCGATGGAGCGGCCTTTCGCCGCCGCCATGACCTAACCCATGAACGACCGTTGCTGCTGTTCGTCGGCCGGGCCGCGCACGAAAAGAACATCGGGTTCCTGCTCGAGATGATGCTGGCGCTCAAGGCGCTCGGCTCCGACTCGATGCTGTTGATTGCCGGTGAAGGCCCGGCGGCGCAGAGTCTGCGGGCCCAGTCGACCCGCATGGGGCTCGACGGGTCGGTCCGCTTTCTCGGCTACTTCGAGCGCAGCGGCGAGCTGCAAGACTGCTACAGCGCCGCGGATGCCTTCGTGTTTTCCTCTTTGACCGAAACTCAAGGCCTGGTCCTGCTGGAAGCGATGGCCCAGGGCATACCGGTGGTGGCCATACCCCGCATGGGAACGATCGATATCCTGGGGCCCAACCTAGGCTGCCGCCCCGCCCCGAACGATCCGACGGGGTTCGCCCACGTGGTTCGGGATCTGCTGGCCGACCGGGCAGCCTGCCGTGCGCTGGGTGAGGAGGCCCGCCGGTATGCCCACACCTGGGCCTCGACCACGATGGCGCAGCGCCTGTCGGCGCTGTACGCGAGCTTGGCTCCCCCCAAGACCGCTTAGGCGGCCTTGGCCTTGCGGCGCTTGGGTGCGGCCGCAGGGGCGGCGGCTGCGTCCCCTTCGTCGGACGCCGCCTTCTTGGACTTGCGCGGCGCCTTGGGAGCCTTGGCGGCCTTGGTGTCCTCGGTCTTGGCGACCGGCGCCACCGCCGGCTCGACCAGCTGCATCAGGGCCATATCGGCCGAATCACCGGGACGCGGTTCCATCTTGAGTATTCTCGTATACCCGCCGGCCCGCGACTTGAAGCGCGGCCCCAAGTCCAGGAACAGCTTTTCCACCACGCTCACGTCGCGCAATCGGGAAAACGCCAGACGACGCTTCGCCAGGGAGTCGACCTTCGCCAGGGTGATCAAGGGCTCGACCACGCGGCGCAGTTCCTTGGCTTTGGGAACCGTGGTACGGATGGTCTCGTGGCGCAGCAGCGAGGTCGCCATGTTGCGAAGCAACGCGTGACGGTGGGAGGAGTTGCGCGATAGCTGGCGCCCGCTGTTTCTGTGCCGCATGTTCTAAAGCTCTTAGGTTGAGTCGAGTGCGTTCAAATGCCGTCGCGCTCGTCGTCGCGCTTCAATCCCGGGGGCGGCCAGTTGTCGATGCGCATGCCGAGCGTCAAACCGTGGCTCTCGAGCACTTCCTTGATCTCGGTCAGCGACTTCTTGCCCAGATTGGGCGTACGCAGCAATTCCACCTCGGTGCGCTGCACGAGATCGCCGATGTAATGAATGTTTTCGGCCTTCAGGCAATTCGCGCTGCGCACCGTCAATTCCAGCTCGTCCACCGGCCGCAGCAGGATCGGATCGAACTGCGTTTCGGTGGCCTTCGCGGTCGACTCGTCCTGGCCCTGCAGATCGACGAACACCGAGAGCTGGTCCTTGAGGATGCCGCCGGCGCGGCGAATCGCCTCTTCCGGGTCGATGGTGCCGTTGGTTTCGATGTCGAGAATCAGCTTGTCGAGATCGGTGCGCTGCTCGACGCGCGCGCTCTCGACGTTGTAGGTAACCTTGCGCACGGGGCTGAACGAGGCGTCGAGCTGCAGACGGCCGATGGCGCGGGTCTGCTCTTCGAAGGCCATGCGCTGCGCCGCCGGACGATAGCCGCGTCCGCGCTCGACTTTCAGCGACATCGACAACTCACCGGCCTTCGTCAGGTTCGCGATCACGAGATCGGGATTCAAGATCTCGATATCGTGGTCGCCGGCAATGTCGCCGGCAGTCACGGGACCGGGCCCCTTCTTGTGCAGGCGCACCTCGGCGACATCGCGCGTGTGCATGCGGATGGCCACCGCTTTGAGATTCAGCAGAATGTCCACCACGTCCTCCTGGACGCCCTCGATCGCGGTGTATTCGTGCAGCACACCTTCGATCTCGATCTCGGTGATGGCGGCGCCCGGCAGCGAGGACAGCAGCACTCGTCGCAACGCATTGCCCAGGGTGTGCCCGAAGCCGCGCTCGAACGGTTCGATCACGATGCGCGCATGGCGCGGCGACACGGGCTGTACCTTGACGACTCGCGGCTTCAAAAATTCATTGATCGATCCCTGCATGGAAGACCCTCGTTAACTAATTCGGGGACAAGGCAGCGTTGAGGCTGCGATGCGTTAAGCCAGTGCTACTTCGAATACAACTCGACGACCAGACTCTCGTTGATGTCCGGCAGAATCTCCTGCCGATCGGGAACCGACTTCAGAATTCCCGAGAATTTCTTGTCGTCAACTTCCACCCAGTCCGGAAAGCCGACCTGGCTCGCGATCGTGAGTGCGGCCTGAATGCGAGTCTGCTTTTTCGCCTTCTCGCGCAGGCTGATCACATCGCCCGCCTTGCACTGGTAGGAGGCGATGTTGACCAGCTTCTCGTTCACGGCAACGGCCTTGTGGCTCACCAGCTGGCGCGCCTCGGCGCGCGTCGCCGCGAAGCCCATCCGGTAGACCACGTTGTCGAGCCGGCATTCCAAAAATTGCAGCAAGGTCTCGCCCGTCGCGCCGGGGCGGCCGGCCGCCTTTTGGTAGTAATTGCGGAACTGGCGCTCCAACACCCCGTACATGCGGCGCAACTTCTGCTTCTCGCGCAGCTGCAGTCCGTATTCCGACAAGCGCTGTTTGCGCTCGCTTTTCACCCCGCCGGGCGGCACCTCGAGCTTGCACTTCGACTCGAGAGGCTTCACACCGCTCTTCAGGAACAGATCGGTTCCCTCGCGGCGAGACAGCTTGCACTTCGGACCGGTATATTTTGCCATTACGAACCCTTCAGCCTAAGCCTCAAACAATCACTAGACGCGGCGCTTCTTCGGCGGACGACAACCGTTATGGGGGATCGGAGTCACGTCTTCAATGTTCGTGATCTTGAGCCCGCATCCGTTCAACGCGCGTACCGCGGATTCGCGGCCCGGGCCGGGTCCCATCACCCGCACCTCGACGTTCTTCACCCCATGTTCCTGCGCCGCGGTGCCCGCGCGTTCGGCGGCCACCTGTGCCGCAAACGGCGTCGACTTGCGCGAACCGCGAAAACCGCAGCCGCCCGACGTCGCCCAGGACAGCGTATTGCCCTGTCGGTCGGTGATCGTGATGATCGTGTTGTTGAACGACGCGTGCACGTGCGCAATCGCATCGAGCACGTTCTTGCGCACCTTTTTCCGGGCGGGCTTAACAGCACCGCCGCCGCTCGGCTGATTCGCGTTTTGTTTCTGCTCTGCCATAATTTATTAAACCTTGCCCGGCGGCGCGTTCATCTTCACCGCCTGCTTGCGCGGCCCCTTGCGGGTACGGGCATTGGTGCGCGTGCGCTGCCCGCGCATCGGCAGCCCCTTGCGGTGCCGGATGCCCCGGTAGCAGCCCAGGTCCATCAGGCGCTTGATGTTCATCGACACTTCGCGCCGCAGGTCGCCCTCGACGGCGAATTTCGCGACCTGGGACCGAAGCGAGGCCACTTCAGCATCCGTCAGATCCTTCACCTTGACGCTGTACTTCACGCCGGCAGCGTCGCAAATGCGCGCCGCGCGGCTGTTTCCAATCCCGAAAATGTGAGTTAAACCGATGACGACATGCTTGTTCATCGGTATGTTGATGCCGGCGATACGCGCCATCTAGTTCTCCACCATAGCGCACGCGAAAAAGCGCGCAAGTATATATTGTTTTGGCGCTTTACGCCAATTTTCAAGAGCCACGCTCATGCGCTTCAACCCTGGCGCTGCTTGTGCCGGGCGTCCGACGAGCAAATGATGTAGACAATGCCGCGGCGCCGCACGACTTTGCAGTTCTTGCAGATCTTCTTGACCGAAGGACGAACTTTCATTTCTTACTCCCGATGCCCCGCAGGCTGGATTTCTTCATCAACCCCTCATATTGGTGCGACATCACGTGCGATTGCAGCTGCGCGACGAAATCCATGACGCCGACGACGATGATGAGGAGAGAGGTGCCGCCAAACTGGAAGGGCACGCTCGGATTCACCATGCGAATGATTTCCGGCAGCAGGCACACCGCCATGATGTAGAGACCGCCCCATAAAGTCAGCCGGGTGAGCACTTTGTCCAGGTAATCGCCGGTTTGTTGCCCCGGACGAATTCCCGGAATGAAGGCGCCGGCCTTCTTCAAGTTCTCCGCGGTATCGCGTGCGTCGTACACCAGCGCCACGTAGAAGAAAGCAAATCCGATGATCAGCAGCGCGAACAGCAATACATGCAGCGGTTGCCCATAACCCAAGATCTGCGCGATCTTTTGCAGGGTCCGTTGAATGGCATTGGGATTCGGGCTGTTGCCGAAGAATTGCGCGATCGTCGCCGGGAACACCAGCAGGCTCGAGGCGAAGATCGGCGGAATCACGCCCGCCATGTTGAGCTTGAACGGCAGATGCGTGCTCTGCCCCTGCATCATGCGCCGGCCGACCTGGCGCTTGGCATAGTTGACCTGGATCTTGCGCTGCGCCCGCTCGACGAACACGCAGAACAAGGTCACCAAGATCACCACGACCAGGATCAACAGCACGATCAGCGGGTTCATCTCACCCGAGCGCACCATTTCCAGGGTATTGCCGATCGCCCGCGGCAGGCCGGCGATGATGCCGGCGACGATGATCATCGTGATGCCGTTGCCGATGGCGCGCTCGGTCATCTGCTCGCCCAGCCACATCACGAACAAGCAACCGGTGGTGATCGATATGGTGGCGACGAACAGAAACTGCGGACCCGGATTCGGCACCAAATTGCCGCCGGAATTCTGAATTGCCAGGGCGGCGCCGAAACCTTGGAACGCGGCAAGTCCCACCGTGCCATAGCGCGTGTACTGCATCAGCTTGCGCCGTCCCGATTCGCCGTCCTTGCGGATCTGATTCCAGGGCGGATACACCATGGAGGCCATCTGCACGATGATGGACGCGGTGATGTACGGCATCACGTTCAGCGCGAATATGCTGAATCGCTGCAACGCGCCGCCCGAAAACATGTTGAACATGCCGAGCAGGGTGCCGTTCTGTGTCGAGAAGAACGCCGCAAATCGGGCGGCGTCGATGCCCGGCACCGGAATGAATGTGCCGACCCGGTAGACCACGAGAGCGCCCAGCAGGAACCATAGACGCTTGCGCATCTCGGCAAAGCGCGTCAAGTCCCCCAAGGCAGCGGTTGGATTGCTGGTGGCCACGGCTCTCTTAAACCTCGAAACGCCCGCCGGCCGATTCGACCGCGCTTCTGGCGCCCTTGGTTGCCGTAATCACCTTATCCTTGACGACGTACGGCTTGGTGATTTTGCCCGACAGGATGATCTTCACGATTTTCGTGCTTTCGGGGACCAGATTCGCCTCGATCAGGCCGGCCAGCGTCACTTCGCCGCCGGCGACGCGCATCAGATCGGAGAGCGTCAGCTCGGCGCGCGAGGCCTTCATGGCCGAACGAAAGCCGATCTTGGGCAGCCGCCGCTGCAAGGGCATCTGACCACCCTCGAATCCGACCTTGTGGTAGCCGCCCTTGCGCGCGCGCTGTCCCTTGACGCCGCGCCCGCAAGTCTTGCCCTGGCCGGCGGATGCGCCCCGGCCGACGCGCAAGCGCGTCCGCTTGGAACCCAAGCCCGGTTTGATGGTATTTAATTTCATCGTTTAAACCTTTCCCGAACCCAATGCGGTCTCGACTTTCAGCATGTGGCTGGCCGCGTTGATCATGCCCCGATTCGACGGCGTGTCCGCAACCACGACGCTGTGGCCGATGCGCCGCAACCCCAGGCCCTTCGCCGAGTTGCGAATGCTGGCCAACTGGCCATACATGCTCTTGATCAAGGTGACTTTGATTGACTTGTCGGTCATGAAATTAGCCCGTGATTTCCGCGACGCTCTTGCCGCGCTTGGCCGCGATGTCGTCCGGTGTGCGCAGCTTGGCGAGCGCATCCATGGTCGCGCGAACGACGTTGATCGGATTGCGCGAGCCATAGCTCTTCGCGAGCACGTTGCGCACGCCGGCGCACTCGAACACCGCGCGCATGCCGCCGCCGGCGATGACGCCGGTACCGTCCGCGGCCGGCTGCATGTAGACCCGCGTGGTCCCATGCCGGCCTTTGACCGCATAGAACAAGGTATCGTTCTTCAAGGAGACGGATACCAGGCTCTTGCGCGCCTGCATCATGGCCTTGGAGATTGCGACCGGCACTTCACGCGCCTTGCCGTAACCGAAGCCGACCCGGCCCGCGCCGTCGCCGACGACGGTAAGCGCGGTGAAGCCGAACTGCTTGCCGCCCTTGACCACTTTGGCGACACGATTCACCGCGACCAGCTTTTCGAGCAGGTCGTCGCCGGACATTGGTTTTTCTACTCTCGCCATAGTGCCTCTCAAGACCTCTTCGGTTAGAACTCGAGGCCGGCTTCGCGGGCGGCCTCTGCCAGCGCTTTGACGCGCCCGTGATACATGAAGCCGGAACGATCGAACGCGACCTTGGCAATCCCGGCGGCCTTGGCGCGCTCTGCGATTGCGCGGCCGACGGCCTTGGCAGCCTCGATGTTGCCGGTGGTCTTCAACGCTCCGCGCACGTCCTTCTGCACCGTCGACGCGGCAACCAAAACTTTGTCGCCCTCAGGGGCGAAAATCTGCGCATAGATGTGCTGCGGCGTGCGGTGCACCGACAAGCGCAACGCGGCGAGTTCCTTGATCTTTACCCGGCCCCGGCGCGCGCGGCGCAAGCGGGTATCTTGTTTGGTCAATTTCATGTGCTTACTTCTTCTTCGCCTCTTTCAGCGAAATCTTTTCGTCGGAATACTTCACGCCCTTGCCCTTGTACGGCTCCGGCGGCCTGAAGCCGCGAATCTCCGCCGCGGTCTGCCCCACCCGCTGACGATCGATGCCCTTGACGATGATCTCGGTCTGGCTCGGGGTTTCGATGCTGACGCCGTCCGGAATGGCGTAATTGATCAGGTGCGAATATCCCAGGGTCAATGTCAGGCTCTTTGCCTGAACGGCCGCGCGGTAGCCGACGCCGACCAGCTCGAGTTTCTTCTCGTAGCCCTTGGTGACGCCCGTGACCATGTTCGCGAGATGCGCGCGCGTCGCGCCGGCGATCGCATTCAGGCCTTCGGCGGCCGTGCTCGCTTCCACTTCCAGGTGCTTGTCCTGCTGCACGACTTTGATGCCGGTTTTGATATTCAGCGTCAACGTGCCCTTGGCGCCCTTCACCGTGACGGTATCCGCCCCAATCGTGGCGCTGACACCCTGCGGGAGATCTACCGGCATTTTTCCGACTCGAGACATGGCAGGAACCCCCTTATTGCACGACGAAAAGCACTTCGCCGCCGGTGCCGGCAGCGCGCGCCTGTGCGTCGGACATGATGCCCTGGGGCGTGGAAATGACCGCCACACCCAGGCCGCCCAGCACTTTCGGCAGCTCGTCCTTGCCGCGATAGATGCGCAGGCCAGGCCGGCTGATGCGCTCGATGCGGTCGATGACGGGACGGCCGTCGTGATACTTGAGCTCGATCGACAAGGTGCTCTTGGCACCGGCAGTGTCGACGCCGAAGCCCGCGATGTAGCCCTCGTCCTTGAGGACCTTGAGTATCGCCAGCTTGAGCTTCGATGCTCCCACGCCCACCGTGGGCTTGCCCGCAGCCTGGGCATTGCGAATACGCGTCAGAAGATCGGCAATCGGATCAGTCATGCTCATTGTGCGCGCCTCACCAACTCGCCTTCGACAGGCCTGGAATTTCGCCGCGGTTGGCGGCCTCACGCAGCTTGGTGCGTGCCAAGCCGAACTTGCGGTACACGCCGCGCGAGCGTCCGGTGATCGAACAGCGATTGCGCTGCCGCGACGGCGCCGCATCGCGCGGCTGGCGCTGCAGTTCCGCCTGCGCGGCTTCGCGCCCTTCCGCCCCGGTCTTCGGGTCGCGGATCAGCTCTTTGAGCTCAGCGCGTCGCGTAGCGTATTTCTTCGCTACCTTGAGGCGTTTCTTCTCGCGCATGAGCATATTCGTCTTGGCCATGAGCTA
>Ga0210394_10002472_pt1 | contig 25240 bp, 21 predicted proteins | sample IncBWC12MmetaG_FD_160121 | JGI IMG/M metagenome (GOLD analysis project Ga0210394, IMG submission 160121) | Forest soil microbial communities from Barre Woods Harvard Forest LTER site, Petersham, Massachusetts, United States - Inc-BW-C-12-M | ecosystem: Environmental > Terrestrial > Soil >... | reverse complement strand
CGCGGGTCCGCTCCAAGGTCGCACGCAGCGTGCGGTTCTCCTCGTCGAACTGTGCGGCTGCCGCGGCCTTTGCCGCGAGCTCCGCGGTCAGGCGTTTGACGTCCTCTTCGATGGATTGCATCGGCCGCGCCGTTTCCTGCAACTGCGCCATCCGCTCGAGCATGGCCTCCTCGCGGCTCTGCGACTCGGCTTGCAAGCGCTCGATTTGCGCGGCCTGCTCGGCACGCAGTTGCGCAATTTGCGCCGCGTAATTCGCCTCACTCAGCTCTGCCTGCTGCTGCAATTCGGCGACCTTTTCCGCATCGCCGCTGCCGCGCGCGTGCGTCTCGGCGAGCGTGCGATCGCGGGCCGCCAATTGCCCCGTCAAGCGGGCGCGTTCGCTCAAGGACTCCGCCGCCTGCGCGGCGAGCCGTGCTTCGAGTGCGGCCACCTCGCTTTGCAGGCGCGCGCGCTCCGACTCGAGCACGCCCTGGCCCGCGTGCGCCGCGCCGACCTGCGCGTCCAGGTCCCGGTACAGATTCTCATCGAAGCCGCGGCGCCACTCCTGAGTGCGCAGCAAATCGAGATAGTTGCTCGCCTGGATCTTCGCAGCCCCCAGTTCGTAGCGCGTGGCATTGATTTCGGCTTCGCTGCGGCTCACGTGCTGGCTGAGCGTCGCCGCCTTGTTGCGGCTGGCCTCGAGCTCCGCGGCCAATGCACTCGCTTCCGCGCGCGCGCTCCGCAAATCCGACTCCAGCTGGGTCGTGGATTTCGCGGTGGCCTCGAGCGCCGGCACGATCTTCGCGTGCTCCTGCTGCAGCGCCGATAACTGAGCATCGCGCTCGCCGAGCGAATGCAGCACTTGCACGATGTTGGCATCGCGCGCCGCGAGCGACTCGCGCAGCGTGCGCGCCTCGGTTTGATGGCGCTCCGCGTCGCGCAGCGCCTCTTCGGCCCGCGAGCGTGCGCTGTCGGCGGCGCCGCTGCGCTCCGCCAACGTGCGCTCCAATTCGCGCGACCGGCCATGCTCAGCCTCGAGCGCGGCTCGGGCCGCCGCCAGCTCCGCGGTCAGCGCATGGGCGCGCTGACCCAGCGCGGCCTCGGCCTGCTGCGCGCGCTCGAACGCGCGGCGCAGCGTTTCGTACTGGGCGCTTTGCCGCGCGATCCGCTCCTCCACGGAACGCACGCTCTGCGCCAACGAGGGCAGATCGACCCCGGACGGCCGCACAAAATCGGCATGCGCGCCGCCGCCGGTGAATGAACCCGTGGGCAGCACCGCGGTTTGATCCAAGGGCACCGCATCGTCCGCGACGTCCGGATCGACCTGCGTGTTTTCGAGGATCGGCAACCGATCGGTCTTGTCGAGATCGAGCCCAGGAGGCTGTTTGAATTCACCCGCCATGGTCCCTCCTTAGCCCGCTCGCGCGCTGGGCAGGCCGAACGCCGCCTGACGCAGCTTCTGGATCTGGTCGCGCAGGCGTGCGGCCTGCTCGAACTCGAGATTGCGCGCAAGCTTCATCATTTCCGCTTCCAGCTTCTTGATGCGCTTGACGGCCTGTTCAGGCGCGAGCAGCGAGTCCTCGTCCGAGAGGCGTTCCCGCTCCTGGACCGAGCGCGCACCCTCCATCACGTCGCCGACCGCCTTGACGATGGTGCGCGGCGTAATGCCGTGCGCGGCGTTGAACTCGATCTGCTTGTTGCGCCGCCGGTCGGTCTCGGCGATGGCACGCTCGATCGAGCCGGTGCGCACGTCGGCATACAGTATCGCCTTGCCCTGCAGATTGCGCGCCGCCCGGCCGATGGTCTGAATCAAGGAACCCTCCGATCGCAGAAATCCTTCCTTGTCGGCATCGAGGATGGCGACCAAGGACACCTCGGGCATGTCGAGCCCCTCGCGCAGCAGATTGATGCCGACGATCACATCGAATTTTCCCAGGCGCAAGTCGCGGATGATTTCCGAGCGTTCGACGGTTTCGATATCCGAGTGCAGATAGCGAACCTTGACGCCGTGCTCATTCAGATACTCGGTCAAATCCTCGGCCATGCGCTTGGTGAGCGTCGTGACCAGCACGCGCTCGTTGGCCTGGGCGCGCAATCGGATCTCCGACAGTAAGTCGTCTACTTGGGCGCGCACCGGCCTGATCTCCACCGCCGGATCGGTCAAACCCGTGGGCCGCACCACCTGCTCGACCACCTGGGCGGAGACGCGCCTCTCGTAGTGCGAGGGCGTCGCCGAGACGTAGATGGCCTGCGGCGCCATATGCTCGAATTCCTCGAACCGCAGCGGCCGGTTGTCGAGCGCCGAGGGCAGCCGAAAGCCGTATTCCACCAGGGTTTCCTTGCGCGAGCGGTCGCCCTTGTACATCGCGCCGAGCTGCGGAATGGTCTGATGGCTTTCGTCGATCACCAGCAAGGCGTCCTTCGGCAGGTAGTCGAACAGGCACGGCGGCGGCTCGCCCGCCATGCGGCCCGACAGATAGCGCGAATAGTTCTCGATGCCCGCGCAATACCCGACCTCGTTCATCATTTCCAGATCGAACAGGGTGCGCTGCTGCAGGCGCTGCGCCTCGACCAGCTTGCCGGCGCCGTGGAGCTCGAGGAGCCGTGTCCTGAGTTCATCGCGGATCTCATCCACGGCTTTGTGCACCCGTTCCTTGGGGGTTACGTAGTGCGTCGAGGGGTATACGGTGAGCCGCGGCACTTTGCGCAGCACCTCGCCCGTGAGCGGATCGAAGTAGCACAAGGCATCGATCTGGTCGTCGAACAGCTCGACCCGCACCGCCTCACGCTCCGACTCGGCCGGGAAGATGTCGATGACATCCCCGCGCACCCGATAAGTGCCTTGCTGCAGGTCGATTTCATTGCGCGTGTACTGCATGTCCGCCAGGCGCCGCAACAGTTTGCGTTGATCCAGCCGGTCGCCGCGCGACATGTGCAGCACCATGCTCAAGTACGCTTCCGGGTCGCCCAACCCATAAATCGCCGATACGGTGGCGACGATGATGGAGTCCGGCCTTTCCAGCAGCGCCTTGGTCGCCGAGAGACGCATCTGCTCGATGTGCTCGTTGATCGAGGCATCCTTCTCGATGAAGGTGTCCGAGGCGGGCACGTAGGCCTCGGGCTGGTAGTAGTCATAGTAGGAGACGAAGTACTCGACCGAATTCTTCGGAAAGAACACCTTGAATTCGCCGTACAGCTGCGCCGCCAGCGTCTTGTTGTGCGCAAGCACGAGCGTCGGGCGCTGCACCTGCTGGATCACATTGGCGATGGTGAAAGTCTTGCCCGAGCCCGTTACCCCCAACAACGTCTGGTGCGCCAGGCCGCTGGTGAGCCCATCTACAAGTTTTTCAATCGCTTGCGGTTGATCGCCCGCCGGCAGGTAGTCCGAATAGAGCTCGAAACTCATGTGCGCATTGTCTCACGTTGAAGCCCGAGGCGGGCAGGCGGCGGTCCGAGGCGTGCGGCTGTCGGCGGATCCCCCGGCCATATGTCATCTGGCGCCGACCGGCCAGATTTCGTACACTCGCTCGCCGTTTTAAACACAGGAAATTCCCCTTGGCCGTGTCACTTTCCAAGCGCGTTCAGAAGGTTAAGCCCTCCCCCACGCTGGCCGTCACCGCCCGCGCCGCGCGGCTCAAGGCCGAAGGCAAGGACATCATCGGTTTGGGAGCCGGCGAACCGGATTTCGACACGCCGCTCCATATCGCAGATGCGGGCGTCGAGGCGATTCGCGTTGGGCTCACGCGCTATACGGCCGTGGATGGAACCGCGGAACTGAAGGACGCCATCATCGCCAAGTTCAAGCGCGATAATCAATTGACCTACGAGCGCAGCCAAATCCTGGTCTCCTCGGGCGCCAAGCAGACCTGTTTCAATGTCTGTGCCGCGCTCCTGGATCCGGGCGATGAGTGTTTGATCCCGGCGCCTTATTGGGTGTCCTACCCCGACATGGCGCTGCTGGCGGACGGCGTACCGGTGAGCATCTATGCCGGTCCCGAGCAGGGCTACAAGATCACCGCGGCGCAACTCGCCGCCGCCATCACCCCGCGCAGCAAGCTGCTGTTCCTCAACAGCCCGAGCAATCCGACCGGCGCCGCCTACACCAAGGCCGAACTGCAGGCGCTCGGAGCCGTACTCGACAAGCACCCGCAGATCGTGATCGCCGCGGATGAAATGTACGAGCACATCTATTGGGCAGCCGAGCCGTTCACGAGTTTCGCCGAGGCGAATCCGCAGCTTTACGATCGCACCGTCACCATCAACGGCGTTTCGAAGGCGTATGCCATGACCGGTTGGCGCATCGGGTACTGCGGGGGACCCAAGGCACTCGTGGCGGCGATGTCGACGATCCAGGGCCAGTCCACTTCCAATGCCTCCAGCATCTCGCAGCGTGCCGCGACCGTGGCGTTGAACGGCGACCAAGGCTGCGTCGCTCAAATGAACAAGGCGTTCAAGGAGCGCCATGATTTCGTCGTCGCCGGTTTAAATGCCATTCCCGGCATCTCGTGCAGACCCGGCGCCGGCACCTTTTATGCGTTTGCTCAGGTCGATGGCGCCATGAATGCGCTCGGCATCAAGGACGACAATGACTTCGCCGAGTACCTGCTGGTGGAAGCGGGTGTCGCCGTCGTACCCGGATCGGGCTTCGGCGCGCCCGGCCATATGCGCCTCTCCTTTGCCACCAGCATGGCCATTCTGGAAGACGCGCTGAGTCGCATCCGGCGGGTGCTCACGCTCGCGGTGGCGAAGCGCGCCTAGCCGGCCGCGCCGACGTTCCTCGGTATCGACGTTCCCGCGGAAGCGTTCCGTGCTCGATGGCACGAGGTCGGGCCTCTTGCGGCGGCCGTGATTATCACCCGGGTGATATTGACGGCATAATTATATCCGGGTAATATTGTTGAATCGCCATACGTGTTGATTCACACGATGAATGATCCGCCCGCCGTTGAATTTACTGCGTTTGTTGGTACGCGACGACTGGCGTCGGGGCCGCTGGATCAAGTCGCGCTGGCCGCCAAGAAAGCGATCGACCGCGGCACCCAGCAGCCTGTCCTGATTTACAACGACCAGACCGGGCGCGCGATTGACATCGACAGCCGTGGCAGCGACACCGAAATTCTCGCGCGCCTCGCGCACCCTGCCCCGCACCCGAGCCCGCGCGGACGCGGACGCCCGAAATTGGGTGTGGTCGCACGTGAAGTGACGCTACTGCCGCGGCATTGGCAGTGGCTGGGCTCCCAACCCGGCGGTGCATCGGTCGCGATTCGCAAATTAGTGGAGACGGCGCGGCGCGCCAACCAGGAGGTGGACCAGCTGCGCCGGCGGCAGGAGGCCGCCTATCACTTCATGTCGGCCATGGCCGGCAACCTCGAAAACTTCGAAGAGGCTGCGCGGGCCTTGTTCGCGAATGATCGCAGCCGATTCATCAAGCTGGTCGACTCCTGGCCGTCCGACGTGCACGATCATGCCGTCAAACTGGCGTTCGGCTCGGAGTTCCAGCAGCTACCCTCTACCCTATGAACTACAGAAATCTCGGCAATACGGGTCTCAAGGTCTCCGAGCTATGCCTCGGCTGCATGACCTTTGGCGTGCCCGAGCGCGGCGATCATCCGTGGACCCTGCCGGAGGAGCAAAGCCGCGCACTGATCCGCCAGGCGGTGGACGCCGGGATCAACTATTTCGATACCGCGAACACCTATTCGGACGGCACATCCGAGGAAATCGTCGGTCGCGCGCTGAAGGATTTCATACGCCGCGACGAGGCCGTGATCGCCACCAAGGTCTACTTTCCGATGCACCAGGGCCCCAACGGCGGCGGGCTATCCCGCAAGGCCATTTTTAGCGAGATCGATGCCAGCCTGCGGCGCCTGGGAACCGACTACGTCGACCTGTACCAGATCCATCGCTGGGATTACTCCACGCCCATCGAGGAGACTCTGGAAGCTCTCCACGACATCGTGAAGAGCGGTAAGGCGCGCTACATCGGCGCTTCGTCGATGCACGCCTGGCAATTCAGCAAAGCCCTCTACGTCGCGCGGCAGCACGGCTGGACGCCGTTCGTTAGCATGCAGAACCACTACAATCTGCTGTACCGCGAAGAAGAGCGCGAAATGATGCCGCTGTGCGCCGCCGAGCGGATCGCCGTAGTGCCCTGGAGCCCCCTCGCCCGCGGTCGCCTGACTCGCGCATGGGAGACCGAGACGGCACGTTCGCGGACCGACGAGTACGGCAACAAACTGTACGAAACCACCGGCGAAGCCGATCGCAAGATAGTCGAGCAAGTCGCGGCCATCGCGGCCGCACGCGCGGTGCCGAAGGCGCAAGTCGCGCTCGCCTGGATTGCGCACAAGCCCTTCGTCACGGCGCCCATTGTCGGCGCCTCGAAACCCCAACATCTCGAGGATGCCGTGGGCGCCCTGAACCTACGTCTCGATGCAGCGGAAATCGCGGGATTGGAGGCGCCCTATGTGCCCCACTCCGTCGTCGGCCACTCCTGATTCGATTCCTTGACTTAAAGGCGGCGCTTCCCGACAATCCGCGCCTCCTGCGAATTCCCCGGTAGCTCAGTGGTAGAGCGACGGACTGTTAATCCGTTGGTCGGCGGTTCGAATCCGTCCCGGGGAGCCATATAATCAATAACTTAGATGAACACGAGCGTCGCACTCAATGCTTAATATGACACTACGGGTGCAGTATGGGTGCAGTACGTGAAGCACCTCAGCGCGAGCCCAACCGTACAAAACGCGTTGGAGCGCGTTCGCTCTGACGCTGCCGATCCGCCATGCAAAACTTGGCGGCAGAGCCCCTGCTATTAGTCATATCTGATTAACCCGTCCGCTATGATTTGGCAGGGATTTCAACCTTCGGGACGTAGGAGTCGCAGGTTCAAATCCTGTCACCCCGACCATTGATTTCATTGAATATTTCTGCAGTTCACCACTCGTAGGGTCCAGGTGAAATGTAAGCGCTCGATCTTCCGCACCCTGCCCTGAGCGACGGTAGCCTGATAAAGATGCCGCCGGGTTACAACGAAGGGCGGCGGCGTAATGGGCAACGAGGACCGGGAAAAGCAGGCATTGGCGTGGTTGGAGAGATTGCGGGAGGCAACGGCAGGGAAGCAATCACTGGTCGAGTACTGCCGGCGACATGGATTGAGACCGGGCGAGGCGTACCAGTGGAAGAGGAACCTGGTTAGCGCCGGGCGATGGCCGGTGAGCGAGGCCCGTGGATCGACGGAGGTAGCGAGGATGGCGCCGCCGGGATTTGCACGCGTGCGCATTGTGCCGGAACCGGGCGCGGCACCTCTGCATCTGCAATTGCATCTGGCGAACGGCCGTCGAGCCGATCTTCTGTTGAGCGATGAACGGCAGCTACCCCGAGTGCTCGAACTGCTGGAGCAGTCCGCATGATGCGCCCGGATGCGAATGTTGCGGTGTTCGTGTGCGTGGCGCCGGTGGACATGCGCAAGCAGGCGGCCACCTTGGCGCTGATCGTGGAGCAGACACTGAAGAGGAATATCTTCGAGCCTGCGCTGTACGTTTTTAGCAATGCGCAGCGTGACCGGATCAAGATCGTTTATTGGCAGAGGAACGGTCTGTGTCTGTGGAGCAAGCGTCTGGAAGGTCGAGACCGATTCATCTTTCCACGACACATCGAGGGCGAGACGGTGACGATCCGCGGCGCGCAACTCGAGGAGTTACTCGCCGGCTTTGACCTGTGGCGGCAGGGTCATCGAGAGTTGTTGATGCGACGTGTGGGGTGATGAAAAAGCCTATAAATATAGGCATTTACTCATGCATTGAAGATCGGATCATGCGATACTCATCGCATGTTGGAAAGCAAAGCGGATGCACCCACCGAGGCCATGGATGGCGCGGTGCGCATCGCGTTGCTGGAAAGCGAAGTCAATGAGCTAAGGCGCCGGGATGCCGAGCGCACGGCCGAGTTGGCGGCACGCGAGCGGCGCATCCGCCTCCTGGAAGAGGCGCTGCGGATCCTGCAAGCCGATCGCTACGGGGCGAGCCGCGAGAAGCTTCACGTAGCCCCCGGGCAGAGCGAGCTCTTCAACGAGGCGGAGACGATCGCTGAGTTGAACGAGGTCCTCGGCACCGAGGTCAACCTCAAGGCCACCCCGCAGCGCGAAGAGAAGCCGGCCACCGGCACCAAGGCGGGGCGCAAAGCGATCGCCGCCCATCTGCCTCGAGTGCAGATCCTGCACGACATCGCCGAGAGCGAGCGGCAGTGTGCCTGCGGCAGCACGCTAATCGAGATCGGTAACGAGATCTCTGAACAACTGGATTACGTACCGCCGAAGATCCAGGTTCTGCAGCATGTGCGCAAGAAGTACGCCTGCCCGGGGTGCGAGCAGTGCTTGAAGACCGCGCCGTTGCCGCCCCAGATCTTGCCCCGGACGAACGCGGCCCCCGGGTTACTGGCCCATCTGGTCACCAGCAAATACGTCGATGCGCTGCCGCTGTATCGCCAGGAGGCGATCTTTGCGCGCCACGGGGTGAGCCTCCCGCGGGCCACGCAGGCCGCCTGGATCATCGCGCTCGCCGAGCGGGTCCAACCCCTCATCAACTTGATGGATGAGCGGCTGCGCGCCAGCGGCTACATCCGCATCGATGAAACGCCGGTGCAGGTCATCAACAGTGACAAGCCAGCCACTGCGGAACACTGGATGTGGATACGTGTTGCTGGTCCGCCCCGGCAGCGGATCATCCTCTTCGACTACGATCCGAGCCGGGGTCACGAAGTGGCGGAGCGTCTACTCGATGGTGCACACGGGACGTTGCAAAGCGATGGTCACCACGCCTACGATCAAGTGGCGGAGAAATACAGCCTGATCCACTGCGGTTGCATCGCCCATGCTCGACGCAAGTTCTTCGAGGCGATCAAGGCGTTGCCGAAGGAAGTACGGAATCAGTCGACCGCCGCCCATGAAGCCGTGCGCCGAATCGACGAACTCTACAAGATCGAGCGCGACATCGGCACGTTCAGCGACACCGAGCGCACAGCGGTTCGCCAAGAAAAGGCCATGCCGTTACTCGAATCGCTGCATGCCTGGGCGAGTGGCCTGGTGCACGACACGCTACCGTCTGGAAAGCTCGGGGAAGCACTCACGTACCTTCGCAATCAATGGCCGAAGCTCATCCGCTATGCCAATGATGGCAAGATCGCCATCGACACCAACCTCGCCGAGAATGCCATCCGTCCCTTTGCCCTTGGGCGCCGCAACTGGCTCTTTGCCGATACGGTCAGCGGCGCTCGTGCCAGTGCTCACATGTACAGCCTGGTTCAAACCGCGCGCGCCAACGAACTCGAACCGCACGCGTATCTGCGCCGCTTGTTCGCCGAACTCCCCGCCGCACAGACGGTAGAGCAGATCGAGGCGTTGCTGCCGTTCCGTTCGACGCCTTGAGGCCCGGTTCCGTGGCTGGGAAGAAAGCCGAACCAAAACGTGAAGCACGCATCGTCGAGGAGATCATCGTCGATGCCTACACCGATGATGAACGTGCGCTCAGCTGGTACTACTATCTTGAGCATGCGCTGCGCTTCCCTTTCGAGGCCGAATGCGTGAAGCAGCGTTCGATCTCGCCGCTAAGCAAGGGCGAGAAGATCCGGATCACCGCTCTTGCGCCCGAAGAGGACTGTGCTCTCCAAATCCTGGTTCTGGGCCGTTGGCAGGGCAGATCACTTGGTGTCCCACTGGCACAGCTCAAGCCCATCGGTGTCGACAAAGGCACCGCCCAGGCTATCGCCGACTGGCACTACTGGGTGTCCCATGAAAATCAGTTCTGAGCCCTGCACAAACGCGGCTGCAGATCTACCCTGGGGATAATCGAGCGCTTACAACTGAGCTAGGTGGTCGGCTCAGTCCAAAAGAGCCAGGTGGTTGCGGGACTTTTGCGTGATTCGGTAGTGCTTTGTTGTGCTCCTGGGGTGAATTTGCAACGGACATCCCGCGAGCGTGGTTGTTAAAAATCAATGACTTCTAGATATCAAAGTTTCCAACTTTTCTACCCCTTCGAGCTTCGAACCAGGTGGTCGGCGGTTCGAATCCGTCCGGGCGCGCCAAATTCAATAACTTACGCGTGCTCCATTTCATAGCTGTGCTATTGAAGTGCTTTTGTGCTTTTCAGTTTCCTTTCATTGAGACCTCGCCTGTTCTCTGCCACGTACGCAAGGTATCGCATCGTAGTGCGCGAAGTGAAGGAGGGTATCGCTTAAAATTAAGCGATACCCAAATCTGCAACCGCGGCAGCGAGGTGTGCCCGCACTCGACCCACAGCCGTCTACCGCGACCGTCCGCTATCGGACGACTCGTTTTTATGAATCCGCTCTAACGCTTTACGTGTTCTGCGAATTCTTGAGCCCTGCTTGCCAGATCCAATCGGGCAGTTTGATATTCGGGATCATTCTCCAATATTTTAGACGATTCGCCGACGGCGTAAGGCTTCCATTTCGAGCGGATGTCCGCAATTGCAAGCGAAATCTCGCTGTAATGCGCATTGCATGCCTGCACGTCAATTTCCTCTGCTTCGCTCCAGCCTGCATCAAGTCGCTCTGCGATAGCGTCCAAAGTCTCAAAAAGCGAACAATCCAAAACACGGGCCCGCAACAGATACTCAAATCGAATGGCTCGTTGCTCCATTAGCAAGCGTTGCAGCCTATACACGTTTTGCCAGGCTAGTTTGAATTCTGGCGATACCCTTAACGCGCACCGCTCGGCCACATCCAGAAACTCAAGATAAGATGCCTGCGACTTGCGGAACGTGTCGCGGAGCAGGGTACGTCGGCTTCTCAGACGCATTAAGGATTGGATCAGCATTTGTGCTGCCGGGCTACGAATGGATCACACATCAACCGGTTTCCAAGTTCTACACACTGCCGTCCATAGTCAGGTCGCGACCCTTTGCCGGCGTTCATGGCCGGCCGCTCACCGGGTGCTTAAAGACGCTACCGACATTCCAATGCAGGACCCAAACATAAGTGCGCAGCCCGTGGTTGCGAGCAAGCCCTCGATCCAGTTCCACTTGCCGAAATAGGGATACCTTCGCCCAGTGCGCATGCGAATGGCGCCTATACCTGCACTAATCAACATGGCTCCTGCCGCGCAAAGCCAAAGGAAGATCCTAGGCACATAACGAACAGCGCAAAGCGAAACGATTAACGTGACGGTTAGCCATGCTAGTGCTGCGGGATTGCGCCATGTGAAAATGCCGAACACTTTGTTCTAAATACTACTTAGGTGACCAACACGTCGTATCTTCAGTTGCATCGATGAACTCCTTGCAATTCGACTGAAGCGCGTTAACTTACTACCAAGCTTACCGCATGCCGCGAACGGCCGGTCCAAGGCGATGATTTCCTTTGATCCAGTGCCCGCTTTTGGCCGACTTGAGACGGATTGGCATAGCCCACTGCCCTCGCGCAATCCTCAAAAATTGAGCCTGATAACCTCCTTTATCATGCGCAATAAGGTGGTCTGATAGGAGCTCTTGACTGCCTGCATCCGCCATCCGCGACCTCATTGCCGTCCGGCCTTATCTCCAAGCAACGCATTCAATCCTTCGGGAAGGGTCTGCTGAAAATTAGGAAAACGTATTCTTCTTTATTCTCCTAGCGGCGCGACATAGTGAAGGTTAGGCTCTCCCGCTTGAATTGCCGATTTGAAAGAACGCTTGCAGGACTACACAGAATTAGCGATGGTCTCACGCAGCCATTTGTGCGCGGCGTCGCGATGGACGCGCTCATGCCAAAGCATCGCCATCTCGAAGCCGGGTACATTGACCGGCGGCTCGACTACCCGCAGTCGTCTGGTATCGCGAACCAAGCGCGAAGGTAACATGGCCACAAGATCGGTACTGGCCAAGACCGAGGTGACAAAAAGAAAATGTGGAACGGAAAGTACGACCCGGCGCGCAAGACCGACCTTCGAGAGCACATCATCTGTTATGCCTTGAAAACCTCCACCATCCGGCGACACGATCACATGATCGAGTTCGCAAAATTGCGCAAGCGTCGGACGTCTCTTCAAGCGCGGATGGCCGACGCGGCCTACCAGAACGTACCGCTCCGCAAAGAGCCTCCGCCGATGCAACCGGGGCGGGGCCCCCTCGCTGGTATGGAGGGCAAGATCAATCTCCCCTCGTTCGGCCCACTGAGCGATGCGTGATGGAACGGCTTGCAGGATCGCCAGTCGGGTGCCAGGTGCCGCCGCGCGCATCCCGATCAACGCCGGCTGCAGGATGACCGCCGCGCCGTAGTCTGCGGCGGCCACTCGCCACATGTTATCCGCCGTGGCTGGATCAAACTCACTGGCAGGTGACACCGCACGCTCCAGCGCCTCAAGTGCTTGCCGCAAAGGCTCGCGCAAATCCTCGGCCCGCGCGGTTGGTCGCATTCCTCGTGGCCCGGGTAGCAACAGAGGGTCTCCAAGCGCCTCGCGCAGTTTGGCGAGATGAACACTGACCGAGGGCTGGGAGAAGTTCAGGCGTTGTGCGGCGCGGGTCACACTGTGCTCCGACAGCAAAACATCCAGCGTCAGCAGCAGGTTAAGGTCGAGCCTTCTGAGATTACTCATCGTAATACCCACAATATTTAATATTCATTTCCAATATATCAGACAACGACCTAGGCTGTGCTTTCGGGGAAATTATTGCGGAGTGCCGGCGAAGGTGTCGATCTAACAAGAGTGCCTTTAGGAGAATGTTGAATGTCAGTGAATAGCAAGCCACTCATCACCATCGTGGGCGCGCTGAGCAAGCAAGGACGCAGCGCCGCGCACACGCTGTTGGAAAGCGGGCGCTATCGGGTACGCGCCCTTACGCGCCGAGTGGACGCCCCTGAGGCGCAAAGTCTCGCCCGACTGGGCGCGGAACTCGTGGCCGTGCCGCTTGAATTGGGGCGCAAAAAGGATCTCGTGAACGCATTTCGGGGCTCACAGGGCGCGTTTCTCATGACGCCGCCCATCGCACCCCCGGCGACGCACGAGGCGGAACTTGGCAAGCAGCAGGCGGATGCTGCGGTAGAAGCAGGTGTGCAACACATCGTTTTCACAGGACTGGAAGACGTGGACAAAATCACCAGGGGAAAGAAGTTTGCGCCGCATTTCACCGACAAGGCCAAGGTCGAGGAGTACATTCGCACGCTGCCCGTCACCAGCTCGTTTATCTACTTGGCGCTTTTCTACACCAATCTGGTCGAGTACTACAGACCGCGCATGGATGGCGACACGTTGGTGTTCCCTATTTATTTACCGAAAGACTTCCGCGCGCCGTTTGTTGATCCGCTGACCGCGACGGGCCCCGCGGTATTGGAGATCTTCTCCAATCGGGAGAAATACGCCGGCCAGTCGATGCCGGTGGTAGGGGACATCATCTCACCCAACGAGATGGTCGAGACGTTTAAGCGTGTTACCGGAAAGAAGGCCGCATATAGTTCAGCGTTCACCCGCGAGGAGCTCCTCCACCACTTCCCGGCCTTTGGTGCCATGGAGGGATTTGTGCGCGAGACTGAGGGAATGGTGCAGTACGCGGTGGAGCATGGTTACTTTCGCAAAGACCGCGATCTGCTGTGGAGCCGACGAGTGAACCCCAACAGTCTCAGCTGGGAGCAATTCCTGCGCACCACCGGCTGGCAGGGCCAAGGGCGATCCTTCGGCATTTGAGCCGTGCAGGGATGGTCACCCCCGTCTCGTCGCGCGAACAAATCCGATGCCCGAGGCAATTGGCCCGAACACCGATGAGTTTCAACCGTCACCCCGGTTTTACTCATGAGAGCGGCGTAACCAGCCGGGCGCGGATTAAAGGAGAGAAGTATGAACATCGCGAACAAAACAGTCTTGATCACCGGTGCTAATCGCGGTATCGGTCAGGCACTCGTCAACGAGGCGCTGAGACGAGGAGCAAAGCGGGTCTATGCCGCAACGCGAACCGGCGCGCCACAGGCTGACAAACGCGTCACGCCCCTAACGCTCGATGTGACCAGCGCATCGCAGATCCAGCGCGCCGCCGAGGTCGTCGATGCCCTCGACATCCTTGTCAACAACGCTGGCATTGCGATTTACGATGATCTGAGCGATATGGCACTGATCGACAAGCATCTCGCCGTCAATCTTTACGGGCCGTTCAACGTCACGCGCGCCTTCCTGCCACTGTTACGAGGCTCCAAGGGGGCCGTGGTCAACAATCTGTCATTAGCCGCACTCGCTCCCTTGCCGGTCATACCCGCCTACTCCATTTCGAAGGCGGCGGCGTTCAACATGACGCAATCGCTGAGGGCACTCTTGGCGAGCCAGGGCGTAAAAGTTCATGCCGTCGTGCTGGGCCCCATCGACACCGATATGAACCGAAGTTTCGATATACCGAAGGCTTCGCCAGAATCCGCGGCGCGGGGCATCTTCGATGGGCTGGAGAAGGACGAAGAGGAAATCTTCCCAGATCCCGCGTCCCAGGCCATCGCCGATGGCTGGCACAATGGGGCCGTGAAAGCGCTCGCGCGCCAGTTCGCAGCTTTCGTGCCGGCGACAGCAGCTATCCGAGGAGCGCCGTGACACATATCCTATACATTGAAGCTTCGCCCCGTAAGGTTCGCAGCGCCTCCATCGAGATTGCGCATGCGGCGCTTGCCGCCTGGCAAACGACCGATGCGAACCTCACCATTGATACCCTGGATCTGTGGGCGACACAGCTCCCGGAATTCGACGGTCCTGTATTGGAAGCAAAATATGCAGGCATTGCCGGTGTTCGTCTGACTGAGGAACAGGCTGCCGCCTGGTCGCACATTCGAGGCCTGGCCGCGCGATTTTTTGCCGCCGATGCGCTGGTACTGAGTGTTCCGCTCTGGAACTTCTCGATCCCATACAAGTTGAAGCACCTCATCGATGTGGTGTCTCAGAAAGACGTACTGTTCACATTCGATAAGCGGGGTTTCGGCGGCCTGCTGAAAGGGCGCAAGGCGCTCTTGATCTGCGCTCGAGGACTGGACTACGGTCCAACGGCCGGCACACCCGCCGGGACATATGACTTCCAAAGACCTTATCTCGAGACTTGGCTGCGATTCGTCGGGATCACGACCTTGGAAACCGTCGTCGTGGAGAAGACCTTGTTCGGCTCGGAAATCGATCGGGCGGCGAGAGTATCGGCATGCGTAGTGGCCACGGATGCCGTCAAAAGACTGGTTTGAATCCGAATCAATGCGACCCTCAGTCGCAGTAAGCCCTCACTCACGTCGGCCTGGTGCCAGCCATCGAATGCTATGCAAAATGCGTTGGCGCCTGGGGCTCTTATATCAACGAGAGCCCGCGCAACTTAATCAGTACCGGGAAAGGCGCCCCTAACGAGAAGGGATGAAGGACCGATGAGTTTCAGATGCCGCGGCGGTTCTATCCATGAGGGCAGCGCAATTCAGCGCCCCGAGGAGGACACAATGCTTCCACTCATCGGTAAGAGCGTAGTGGTCATCGGCGGGAGCCGTGGCGTCGGGCGACGCGTTGTGGAAGACGCGATCGGCGACAGCGCACGCGTGCTCGCGGTCGCACGGCAGGAGGAGCGCCTCCGGCTGCTTGCCCGGAAGGTCCGGGGCGTCGAGGTCCTAGCGCTCGATGCAACCGAGGAAAGCGCTCCATCCCGCGTGTTCGACGTGCTCCGCCCTGACATCCTCGTGGTGACGGCGGGCGCTTTTCCGCCCGCCGCGCCGCTGCACGAGCAGAGCTGGCGCGAGTTCTCGGTCAACTGGGAAGTTGACGTCAAGGTCGCCTTTCATTTCTCGAAGGCTGCGCTCACCCTGCCCCTGCCTGCAGGGTCTACCGTCATTCTGATCTCGAGCGGTGCAGCGCTCGCCGGTTCACCCATTTCCGGAGGGTACGCCGGCGCCAAGCGCACGCAGATATTCATCGCGAACTATGCCCAGAAGGAATCGGATCGCCTGAAGCTGGGCATCAGGTTCGTGGCACTCGCACCGCGTATGATGCCGGACAGTGAGCTCGGCAAGCACGCAGTGTCTGGGTACGCGCGTTATCTCGGCATCTCGGAAGCGAATTTCATTCAAAGCATGGATTCACCTCCCACCTCAGCCGTGGTTGCGGCGGCGGCCCTGGAGGTCGTCACGCATCCTGATCGCTACAAGGGTAAAGTGTTCGTGGTCTCCGGGAAGGGCCTCGAAGCGGTACCCTGACAGGAACTTGGCCCATGCCAGCGCGCTCGCGTCGGAAGTCAGCCTCAGAGTATTCAAACCAGGCGTTTGAACTGCTGGCCGAGCCGTTGCGGCGGGAAATCAAAGTGCATTGTTATCGCATGCTTGGCTCTTCGCATGAAGCCGAGGACCTCGTGCAGGAAACCTACTTGCGCGCCTGGCGCAGCTTCGATAGCTTCGAGGGTGGCTCGTTTCGCGCTTGGCTTTATCGGATTGCGACTAATGCGTGTCTCAACGCGCTCGCGAGCCGCAAGAGCGCGCAGCGTTGGCTGCCACACGAGCGCGCACCCGCCGCCGTTCAGATGCCGGACGGCACCCCGGCAACTGACGTGGGGTGGCTTGAGCCTTACCCGGACTCGGAGTTGGAAGGGATCGCTGACGACGCGCCGAATCCGGAAGCGCGCTATACCGCGCGCGAAGCCGTGCAGCTGGCGTTCATCGCGACGATCCAGCATCTGCCGCCGCGCCAGCGCGCCATGCTCCTGCTGTGCGATGTGCTCGGTTGGGCGGCCACTGAAGCGGCTACGCTGCTCGGTGGCTCAACGGCCTCGGTCAATAGCGCCCTGCAGCGAGCGCGCGCGACGCTCGGCAAGCGCAATACCGAGGACCAGCCATCGAAGGAATCTCCGGTGGACGCGGCGCAGAAGGAATTGCTCGGGCGCTATCTACAAGCCTGGGAAGCGCTGAATGTGGCCGACTTCGCCGCACTCCTCAAGGAGGATGCGACGTATGTCATGCCGCCCACGCCAGAGTGGTATACGGGGCGCGAGCCAATCCGTGCGTTCTTCGATTGGGCGTTGAAGCGTTATGAGGGCTTCCGCCTCGTACCCACGGGAGCCAACCGGCAGCCTGCATTTGCCGCCTACTCCCGCGCCAGAGTGGACGAACCGTGGACCGCCCACTCCATCCACGTGTTGACGCTCGAGCGCAATGCGATTTCCACGCTGACTTTATTCGTGAAACCCGACGGCCCGCGGTTGTTCCCCGCCTTTGGGCTCTCGCTGACTCTCCCCGACGCCGAATCACCGCCAACCCCTCTGCAGCGCGGGCGCCGGGAGCGCGATGTGTGATCCCTACGGCGATTCACCAATTACTTCTTCAGTTCAGGGTCTTTTCGGGCTCCCGAAGCGGTCACACCGGGTGTCATATGTTCACCTTGTAGCCTGTGCTATTTGCGATGCTCGCAACTAAGTAATTCAAGGGCACAAGTGCTGTTATCTCGGGAATCATGGCACAGCGGACTGTGCGAAAAGGCTTGTTTTTTAGGCAAATGACGCACTTGGAGTGCTCTTCTTCGAACCAGGTGGTCGGCGGTTCGAATCCGTCCGGGCGCGCATTTCAATTCAATAAGTTAGCCGGGAAATTGTTTTTATCGGTGTGCCATTCAGTGCCATTCGCTGGTGCAAAGGTGTTCGGACCTTTCCTTGACGCGCGATTTCAAGTGGGTAGAACTCTCGTGTTACGAGCGCGTTGACCGAGATCGACCCCGAAGCCGACAATAGCGACCGGCAGCTTCGTGGCAGCTGAATTAGTTCCTCTGCTCCGCCAACGCGTCGCGCGCTTCCTTGAGCTCTTTCCAGTTCGGTGCGTATATCAGCGCCTCGTCATACTTCGCGCGCGCCTCTTTGATCTTGCCTTGCTTGACGAGCACGTCGCCCCACGCTTTCAAAGGATCGGCCCAGTGCGGCCCGCGCTCATGCGCAGCCGCTAGCTTCTCAATTGCAGCCGCGTATTGCCGGTGCCCGAGCAACGCCTTGCCCCAGCTAGAGTACACTTGCGGCAACGACGGCGCCCGCGCGACACCGGCGGCGTACGTTTGCTCTGCCTCCTTCCACTCACTCCGGTGGTCGTATACGTCGGCACGAAATCGATAGCAGTCAGCATTCGTCAGCTTTTCTGTGGCCGCTATAGCCGCATCCGCATCGGCGGACCGTCCCGCCATCTCGTATACAATGGGCTGCCAGCAGCGTTGGCGAGGATACCGATTTCGGTACGGAACTTCTTTCGCTGACGCGCTTGCAAGCCTGTGGTTCCAATCGTCCCAGTGCTGCCCGGCTTCTGCGTACTGGCCCAGGTCGAACGCGACGACACCGCGCACCGCTGCGGCTTCGATCAATGACGATGGGCCCAACAACCCCTTTTCGTCGGCCGCATCTGGGTTCGTTTCAAGAATCAATTCGGCCGCGGCCGGGTCGTGCTGCAGTCCATAGTATCCGGCGATGACGGCGCCGGCAGGGAACCCCGAGGTTCCGTAGCCGCCCGACGCATCATAGTCGATCCTCGCCTCGCGAATCGTCAGGGGCAGATCGAATCGCAAGGCATCGAGGGGCTCAAAATTTCCGTCGACCATGGGCACTCCAAACCATCGACCGCGGCGCGTAACCCGCTCGTACTCCTGACCCGCCTTTAGCGCTTCCTCCTCGTGCCCGTCCATTGCATTGAACGTGATCAGGTTATAGTAGGGGTACCAGAACTTGGGATTCAAATCGATCGCCTCGCGGTACTTCGTTAGCGCCTCGGGCAGCCTACCGGAAGCGGAGAGCGTGTTTCCCCAGACATTGAGCAACATGGCCTGAGCGTCCGGCGGTACCGATGCGTAGCGGCCCTGAACGAGCGCAATGGTCTCCGCAGGGCGACCGGCGCGTTGCAGGTAGTAGGCCATCTGCACGGGATCGGTGTGTCCATAGGCATACTCTGCCGCAAGCGTCACCAGCGCCGGTAAACCCTCGGGCTTTCCGGAAAACGTCCTGGCCGGAAGGTTCGTACCGCGCAGTGTCAGCGCCAATCCGTCGGCGGATTCGGTCAGATCACCCCGGATTTGGGTGCGGTGACCGAGTGTTTCGTGAAGCGCACGGCGCAACTCACCGAAAGAGACGTGAACCTCCGGCACCTCGATCTGGACCTGCTCCGCCAGCGAGTCGATCACCGCGCGCTTTGCGATGTCGGAACGCGCCGACTCGCGAAGGCGGATCAACTCATCAAGAAACTGCGTGGCGACCGTGGTCCCCGATGCACCCGCATTCTCGAGCTTGGGTGCAACCGTAAATGTGTTCACGACGATCGACCGGTCAGTAACGGCACCGTAGACCGTCCAGACGACTCCGCTTAGGAGCGCGATGCCCAATGTGGCGAGTCCAACATCGAGTACGAGACGCATCCTGTCGTGGATGTGTTGCAGGTGCAGGTGACGGTTTTGCGCCTCGATGTGTTCCTGCTCGAGTCCTGCGCGTTCTATTCGACGCTCAAGCAGCGAGGACTGTTTGTCAGCGACACCGCACTGCCTTCGGGCCAACTCTCGTTGCTCGTGCAGAAATCCGCTAAGTGCTTCAGTGATTACCGGATTTGTTGAGTTTGCATTTAAAGCCAGGCTGGCGATACCTGCTGGGTCGATGGGTGTGGCCCGTCCACCGATCCCTTGTTCGAGATCAACGGCATCGGCGACGTTTTTCTCTGCTTCGGTTGCGGATTCGTCTTTAGTCATCCCAAGTTGCCATCCCTTCGATGTCGCTGTACATTTTTGCTCGTCCGTGTAGCAGATTACTCTCCTCCATTCCGAGCCAGCAATGGCAAGACCACGCAGCATCCTGCCAATATCGGCTTCGAGGCAATCATTCCGATAACGTCAGTGACCGGAGTTGGGCCGCCGGGAGGCGACTTATCGGGCTTCCGAAACCTGTCACCGCCAAAACTTAAGAGCCATTGGCGAAGGCCCCTCATCGGACCCGATGCTGCCGGTGGCGGCCGGCTGCTATCGAGAAGTTAAATCTAGCTATTCGGCCAAATTCATTTTGCGCAACAGCACCTTGTAGCGGGGCTCGGCGCGTAGCGCGCCAAAGTACGCGTGGTACTTGAGCACCTCGAGCGTCTCACCCAGGAGATGCGTCGATGCCTTCACGTCCGTCTCGAGCGCGTCGAGCGCCTTCTCCTTCTGTCCGCAGAGCGAATATGCCGTAACGGTCAGAGCGAGTCCTTGGTCACGAGCACCGGCTTTCCAGTGGTCGAGTGTTTCAAGCGCCTTGCGGGTCTCGCCGCGCGCGCAGCCGATTGCGGACTCGAGCGGTATGCGCATCGCATCGCTCGGCAGCGCCCGAGCAAGCTGGGTAGCCTCGTCAAGCTGACCATCACCGACGTCGACGAAGGCGAGAACGCTGAGCCCCTTTCGGTTCCCAGGGCTGATTCGCAAAGCTTGTGTCAGATCGGACCGGGCCGTGTCGCGTTCCCCATCCGCAAGCTCGAACTGGGCGCGCCAGGCCCAGGCATAGGCATCGAAAGGGTCCAGGGCAATCGCATGCGTCACTGTCGCGATGGCCTGCACGAGTTTTCCCTGGCTCGCAAAGTACCGCGCCTGGAAACGAAGACTGCGAGCGTCCTTAGGATCGAGTTCCACTGCTTTCAGCAGGTCGTCCCGCGCGCGATTCCAATCGCCGTTGGCGAGGTAGGTGATTCCCCGCACGGCGTATCCATCGCCAATGTCTGGCCCGAGCTGGATTGCGCGCTCGGCTTCTCCGAGCCGGTTGGCGGCCTCCTCAGGAGTTTCGCGCCGGCCGAGGTCGATCATTAGGTTGCCCCGCGTGTGCGCGAGCGCTGCATACGCAGCGGCGTAATGCGGATCGGCCGCTATCGCCCGCTCGAACAGCGAAATGGATTCGCGGTCGGACTCGACAGTCCCACCGAAGTAGCGTTCCTTCCCGCGCAGGAGAAGATCGTGCGCCTCCTGGTTTGAGGTTTGGCGTGCGCCGACCAGCGTGTTTGACGGCACGAGTTGGGCTCGCAGCGTGCGGGCGACCGTGCTTGCAATCTCGTCTTGCACCTTGAACAGGTCGCTCGTCGCGCGTTCGAACGTCTGCGACCAAAGCTGATAGCCGGTGTCTGCGCGAATCAGCTGCACCGTAACGCGCAGCGAGTCGCCAGAGCGGCGGACGCTGCCTTGGAGAAGGTGCCGGACGCCGAGCGCTTTCGCAATTTCCGGCGCCGGCGTCGGATGCGTCCTGAAGTAGAAGGAAGACGTCCGTGCGGGCACTTTGAGGTCGGGCACGAGCGAGAGCAGGTCGAGCAGCTCCTCGGCTAGTCCGTCCGAAAAATATTCCTGATCGTGCTTCTCACTCAAATCGACGAACGGCAACACGGCGACAGACTTATCGGAACCCTGGGGCTCGACGGCCGTGGTCAACGCGCGATGATCCGCGGAATGCGTGACCGCACGTTGCCACACCTGCAAGCCTCCGCCCAGAGCTGCGGCTAATCCCAAGGCGCCCAAGCTCACCCACAGAATCCGATGACCTGCATTTCGCGGATTCGGAACGCTCCCGGCGATGCGAGGCGTGACGTCCGGCGGAGTGTCCGAAGGGGATTGGTCCAGCAGTGCCGCAACGCGGTTCACGAACGTCGCGGATGGCTCTCCACCGGGCAGCTTTATCCACTGCACCTGGCGAAAGCGCTCGGGTACCGCCGCCTCGCGCTCTGCGATGTCGTCGATGACCACCGGTACCAGAAATGGCTTGTGCTCGGCCATATCCCGCATGCGATCAACTGCAGCGGCCCATTCCCGCCGGAAGTAGCCCTCGTCGCGCGCCTCGGTACTCTTGGAAATTACGGGTATGAACAGCCGGCATTTGCGAATCTGATCGTTGATCTTGCGGTCCCAGTTCTCGCCGCCGCGAAGCTCGCTTTGGTCGAACCAGACTTCGAACCCAGCGGCGCGTAGCCCATTGCACAGGTTTTGGGCAGCACCCGCATCCTGGGACGCGTAACTTAGGAACACCGCCTGGTTTGGTTCGGTCACGCAGCGCCCGTCGCGGTGTGTGCCTGGGGAATTGCTGGTTCGGTGCGGTCGGCCATGCACGGGCTCTTAGCTAACGTTTCCCATAGCCTACCGCAAGACTTGAGCGGCCGCTTTCGGGGAACCGTTTCAGGGTCGTCAGTGTCCGGGTTTGGCGTTCGCAGACTGCCGGTGTCGTATTGACATCGCATTCGATAACGGCGGTTTTGCAGGTATGCTCCAGATGCAAATTGTCTCTTTTGGGGCGACAAAGATCCGGCGTGAATCACAGGAGTCTAGAATGCCACGGTGCGGCCTCGCGGCCGCGATGGGCCCTTCGGCCAGGCAGGGGATTCGATTATGAATATTCGCGACGCTAACAAAGTCGATGCGCAGAGGTGTGGCCGTATTTTGTATGACGCTTTCACGATTCTCGCGGAAAAACACAATTTTCCGCGGGACTTTCCTTCTCCCGAAGTCGCGACGGGTCTCGCGTCGATGCTAATTGGCGATCCAGGATTCTACGGCGTAGTCGCGGAAGAGGCCGGGACGATTGTCGGCAGCAACTTCATGGACGAACGCTCGACTATTTTTGGGATCGGTCCGATCTCTGTCGCTCCTGAAGTGCAAAATCACGCTGTCGGCAGACGCCTGATGGGTGCCGTACTCGAAAGGGCAGCGGCAAAGAAGGCCGCAGGGATCCGCCTGGTACAAGCGGGCTACCACAATCGCTCGCTTTGTCTCTACACGAAGCTCGGGTTTGTCACCCGCGAGCCACTATCGCTGTTGCAAGGACCCAAACCCAATGCCAAGTTTGCCGGTTACAATGTCCGGCCGGCTGAAGAGCGCGATGTTGAAAGGTGCAACAGGCTGTGCCGCGACGTTCACGGCTTTGACCGGGATCTAGAGCTACGCGACGCGATTCGCGCGCGCTCGGCAAGTGTGGTCGTACATTTAGAAGAGATCACGGGATATGCGACGGCGATTGGCTTCCTTGCCCACGCCGTCGCCCGCACAAATCAAGATTTGAAGGCGCTGATTGGCGCGGCAACAGAATTTCCCGGTCCGGGATTTCTGTTACCGACTCGCAATCATGAGGTTTTCGAATGGTGTCTGAGCTACGAGCTGAAGCTGGTCTTTCAGATGACGTTGATGACCACCGGCCTATACAATGAACCTGCGGGTGCTTACTTACCGTCGATTCTGTACTAAAGCCTACTCGAGTTCCCTGCTGTGATTGCGGAAAGACCCGCAGGAGAACCCGTATATCACCAGCGCGATGAGGAGCGGAGCTTCAACCGGCCTTCCAGAGCGCGGCCGCTTCTGACGGGCGCCATCGGCTCGGTGACGCTGCCGCTCGCCGCACGGCGCCCGTTTCACTGGGCGCGCGCCAACCCGCTCGGTACGCTCGCGCAGATGCGCCGCCATCCGGCGGTGCTGCTCATGCTTGGCGCGCTGTTCCTGTGGCAGCTCGCGCACCAGGTGCTGCCGAGCACCTGGGCGTTCTACACCATCTTCAAGTTCCACTCGACCAGCGCCGAGGTGGGCTACTCACTCGCCTTCGTCGGCGCCGCGATCGCGATTGCCCAGGGCGTGTTCACGCGGGTGCTCATTCCCTGGATGGGTGGGGAGCGGCGCGCTGCGCTTGTCGGCATGGGCTGCGCGCTGCTCGCCTATCTCGGTTACGCGTTCGCGAGCGTCGGCTGGGTGATGTATGTGGTCTCGCTCACGACATTTGTGTTCGAGCTCACCTATCCATCGATGAACGCGCTGGCCTCGCAGCAGATCCCGGCCAATGCGCAGGGCGAGCTGCAGGGCGCGGTGGCGACCCTCTACAGCTTAAGTGCCATCCTCGGGCCGCCGCTCATGACGCAGGTGTTTGCGTATTTCTCACGCCCGTCGGCGACGCTGTATTTCCCCGGGGCGGCGTTCGTCACCGCCGCGCTCCTCACGGCTGCCTGCGCGGTGCTCTTCGTCAGAGCGCTGCGGCTCGCGCCGCAGCGAGCCGCACCGGGGGACTGAATATCGCGTTCGCAATCGTCTCGGAACTGCAGACACCCACCGCCGCGGCTGGAATGTGGGCGTTGAAAACAGGCATGCGGTGTCTCCCTCGGGGGTGAGTGACTCGTACTAAAACATTACGGGCGCGCGTAAGTCATCGTCCAGACTCCTCGATCGCCGGGGTGGTACTCATTCCCGTCCCAGGGCGAGCCACAGATGTGCAGGTGCGCATAGGGCGTGCCTGCGAACATCACCAACGTTCCCGCGTCGCGCATGACTGTTGGCAAACCCGCGACTTGGGCGTCGAACGGCCACATAATCATCCAGTGCGGGCCGATTGGAATGGCCGGACTCGTCCGATCAAACGGATCTGTGTAGCTTCGCTGGGTTGCCCCATTCAGCATGTAGATCAGTCCCGGCGTGGTGTTCGTCGGTTTTGGTTTCCTCGCGACAACGTCCTTCATCCATTGCATCCCCATAGGATCGCAACACATGTCCGCCTCTCCGATAATGTTTTGGTTGCCTGGTACGCACACCCAACGATTCGTGCCGGGACGTAGCACGGTCATCTTGCCTTGCGCGTCCATTTCAGCGACGGTTGCTTCTCTGGTGACGGAGACGGGTCCCGCCAGGAGCGCTCGTCGAATCTTTTCTTTAGTGATTTCATCTGGCGCGCTGTTCATTTGGTAATCTCCACTCGACCTAGGATTCGTTGCACCGCTTGGGACGCTTTCCGGTTGGGACTTGCCCAACGACGGCATTGAGACGCCGAACGCCGTGAGACTCGCGCCAGCGAGCGCCGCAGTTTCCATGAAGCTTCGGCGCGAAATCGGTGCTGCACTCCTTGAGGATCGAGCGCCTACAGTAGCGCCATCGCTTTGTTCAGCCATGCTCTCATTCATGGGTCCCACAGAGGGTAGATTATGCAGAATAGATGTTCTTGTTGAAGCTGGTCCATTTTTGGCGTTCTTTGCGCTTTCCAGGTCCCGAGTCCACGGGTGTCCACCGCCGTCGAATAATTTCCAGCCCTCGCGCGGGGTAACTTTTCGGGTAACTTGTCTTAATTGCCTCGATAAACGCTTACAAAACAGTTGGTTATCGCGCTTGTTCGAATCCCTCAGCCGGCACCGATTTACAAAAAAAATTATCGGCAGCAATTGAGCGCCGATATGCCCGTCGATCGAACCCCCGACATAAAACAAGACGGGTTCGACAACTTGGCCATCAGGCCAAGTTGAACGCCGGCGCGTAGCGACGGCGGCCCGAGCGAAGCTAGCGGCGAGGCGTGCAGCGCCGAGTAATCCC
>Ga0210394_10002471_pt1 | contig 25241 bp, 22 predicted proteins | sample IncBWC12MmetaG_FD_160121 | JGI IMG/M metagenome (GOLD analysis project Ga0210394, IMG submission 160121) | Forest soil microbial communities from Barre Woods Harvard Forest LTER site, Petersham, Massachusetts, United States - Inc-BW-C-12-M | ecosystem: Environmental > Terrestrial > Soil >... | reverse complement strand
CGGACGATCTCGTTGGATTTGTGCCGAACGACCGGGACGATCGCACGCCCCGTCGCCAGCTCCCTGACAACCTCGTCGGCAAGTTGCTGCAAGACCTGATATGGACACAACGGCTTTGGCATGGTCGGCCCCCACCCCGGATCGACGCATCGTCGCTGCCACACCTTAACGCCGCGTTATCCCCGGGCCCCCAAGCGCGGCAGCAAGCTCACGACTATGGAATGGCCGAGTGCGTCCACCTGCGGCGGCAGTCTTCACGCCAGCAGGCGGCGGACGGCCGATGTCCACGCCGTCAGTTTGCGCTCGCGCGTGGCTACGTCCATGTGCGGCGTGAATCGGCGCTCGAGCTTCCAGTGGCTCAAGAAGCGGTCCGGCTCCGGATAAAAGCCAGCGTGCAGGCCGGCGAGATAGGCGGCGCCGAGCGCCGTGGTCTCCTTGATCTGCGGCCGGTCGACGGCGCTGCCAATGAGATCGGCGAGACGCTGCATGGTCCAGTCCGAACTGGCCATGCCGCCGTCGGCGCGCAGCGTCTTGAGCGAAGTCTGGGCGTCGCCCCAGTCCGCCTTCATCGCCGCCAGGAGATCGACGGTCTGGAAGCAGACGCTCTCGAGCGCGGCCTGCGCCACCTCGCGCGGCCCGGTCGCCCGCGTAAGCCCGAAAAGCGCGCCGCGCACGTCCGGGCGCCAATAGGGTGCGCCCAATCCGACGAAAGCCGGAACGAGGATGACCTCCTGCGTGGGGTCGGCCGCTTCGGCGAGCGCGCCGGTCTCCTGCGCGCTCTGCACCACCCGCAAGCTGTCGCGCAGCCACTGCACCGCAGCGCCGGCAACGAAGATCGAGCCCTCGAGCGCATAATGGCGCACGCCGCCAAGCTGGTAGGCGATCGTGGTCAGGAGCCGGTGCTTGGAGGGGACCGGCGTCTCGCCGGTATTGAGCAAGGCGAAGCAGCCGGTGCCATAGGTCGCCTTGAGCATTCCCGGCGTGAAGCACGCCTGCCCGATCAGCGCCGCCTGCTGGTCGCCGGCGATGCCGTAAACCGGGATCGCGGCGCCAAACACTGACGGATCGGTCACGCCGAAGGCGGCGGAGGAATCCAGCACCTTGGGCAGCACCGCTTTGGGCACGCCGAGCACCTTCAACAGCTCGTCGTCCCAGCGCCCGGAATGGATGTCGAACATCAGCGTGCGCGAAGCGTTGGTCGCGTCGGTGGCGTGGACTTTGCCGCCGGTGAGCCGCCAGAGGAGATACGTATCGACCGTGCCGAAGGCGAGCTCGCCGCGTTGCGCCAGATCCTCGATGCCCGGAGCATGCCGCAACAGCCAGGCGAGCTTGGTGCCGGAGAAATAAGGATCGATCAGGAGTCCGGTCTTGGCCGCAAATTTGGCTTCGTGACCGTCGGCCTTGAGGCGCGCACACATGTCGGCGGTGCGCCGGTCCTGCCAGACGATGGCGCGATGCACCGGACGCCCATTCGCGCGGTGCCACAGCAGCGTGGTCTCGCGCTGATTGGTGATGCCGATGGCGGCGACGTCCTTGGCCGTGGCGCCGGCATTGCGCAGCGCGTTGCGGGAGGTCTCGACCGTCGTCGTCCACAGATCCTCCGGCTCGTGCTCGACCTGGCCGTCGGCCGGAAAATGCTGCGGGAATTCCTGCTGGGCCATGGCGGCAATCGAGGTGTCGGCGCGGAACAGGATCGCGCGCGAGGACGTCGTGCCCTGGTCGATTGCCAAGACGTAGGATGTCACCTGCCCCTCCCCTTCGCGTTCAGGCGCCCGGCGCGGCGCTTTTGCCGGCGAGAGCCTCCTGCAACCGGCGCTCGTCGAGCGCTCCCTCCCATTTGGCGACGACGAGCGTCGCCACGCCGTTGCCGATCAGATTGGTCGGGGTGAGCCCCTGCGACATCAGGCGATGCACGCCGAGGATCAGCGCGACGCTCTCGACCGGGACGGTGCCGACCGTGGCAAGGGTCGCGGCAAGAACGAGGAAGGCCGCGCCGGCAACACCGGCCGCCCCTTTCGAGGCGACGAGCAACACCGCCAATAGCCCCAGCTGTTGCTCGATCGTCAACGGGGTGTTGGTCGCCTGCGCCAGGAACACCGCCGCCGTCGCCAGATAAAGGCAGGTACCGTCGAGGTTGAACGAATAGCCGGTAGGAATGACGAGGCCGACCACGCTTTCCTCGCAGCCGGCGGCTTCGAGCTTGGCGATCATCCGCGGCAGCACCGTTTCCGACGAGGTGGTGGCGATCACGATCAGCAGCTCTTCGCGGATGTAGCGGATCAGGCGCACGAGGCTGAAGCCGCACCAATGGCAGATCGGCCACAGCACGACGACAATGAAGACGAGGCAGGTCAGGTAGAAGCTGACCAGGAGCTTGCCGAGCGAGAACAGCGAGCCGGTGCCGAACTTGCCGACGGTGAACGCCATGGCGCCGAAGGCGCCGACCGGCGCGGCGCACATCACGATGGCGACGATGCGAAAGAACATCCGCGCGGCGACCTCGATCAGGTCGGTGAGCGGCTTGCCGGCCGCGCCCAAGGCGCTGAGGGCGAAGCCGCACAGCACCGAGACGTAGAGCACCTGGAGCACGTTGCCGTCGCTGAACGCGCCGACGAAGGTGTTGGGGATGATGTTGAAGAGAAATTGCGCGGTGGTCCGCCGCTGCGTCTGTTCGATGTAGGGCGCGACGCTCGACGTATCGACATGCGCCAGATCGACATTCATCCCGGCGCCGGGCTGAAACAGGTTGACGGCGAGAAGCCCGATGACGAGCGCGATCGTGGTCAGCACCTCGAAGTAGATAAGCGCCTTGAGCGCGACGCGGCCGACCCTCACCATGCTGGCCATGGCGGCGATGCCGTGCACGACGGTGCAGAAGATGATCGGCGCGATCAGAACGCGGATCGCCCTAATAAAGGCGTCGCCGAGCGGCCCCATGCGCACGCCGATATCCGGATAGAAGCGGCCGAGCGCGATACCGGCGACCATCGCCGCGAGCACGAGAAACCAAAGCTGCCGGTAAAACGGGCGGGTCTGCGGGCGCCGGCCGGTATCCGCTGGTGCACTGTGCTGCATGGTCGTCGCTACCGGCGGAGTCGGACGCGGCCCGTCCCTATCCCACGCGAGGGAGAGAGCGGGCCGCGTTTAGCCGCATGTCAGTTGATTCACACCGAGCTAACGTCCGCCGACCCGGACGGCGCGTCAGGCATCGTATTCCGCCGAAATATCCTTCCCGGTGTAATCCGGCATGAATGAAGCCGCCACCAAGCTGATCACGGCGCAAGCGGCGATGAAGATCGCGATCGCATAGCCCGAGTGATAGGTCGCGAACAGAGCGGTGGCGATGATCGGCGCCGGGCCGCCGGCGATGACCGAGGCGAGCTGATAGCCGAGCGAGGCGCCGCTATAGCGCAACCGCGGCGTGAACGATTCGGCGATCAGCGCCGCCTGCGGTCCATATTGGATATCGTGCGGGATGAGCGAAAGCACGATGGCGATGAACACCGCCGAGGGGATCGCGGTATCGACCATGCCGAAATAGAGGAAGCCGAACAGACCGATTGCGACCACCCCGATCAGATACATCCTGCGCCGCCCGATGCGGTCGGAGATGTGGCCGGAGAGCGGGATGGTAACGAACGAAACGCAGGCCGCGACCATGACCGCGGTGAGGATGAAGTTGCGGTCCATGTGCAGCGTGCCCACCGCGTACGAGAAGACGAACGCGGTGAAGATATAGAACGGCGCCTGCTCGGACATCCGCAGCAATGCCGAGAGGATGATCTCCCGCGGCTGCTTCTTGAGGACTTCGATAATCGGGGCCTTCTCGACCTTGTTTTCGTTCAAGAGCTGCTGGAACACCGGCGTCTCGAGGATGCCGAGGCGAATCCACAAACCGATACCGACAAGAATGATCGACAGCGCGAACGGAATGCGCCAGCCCCAGACGAGGAATTGATCGCCCGACCAGGCGCTGAACGCGAGCACCGCCAGGTTCGCCAGGAACAGTCCGGCGGGAACGCCGAATTGCGGCCACGAGGCGACGAGGCCCCGCTGTCCGTGGGTGCGCGACCACTCCATCGCCAACAGGACTGAGCCACCCCATTCGCCGCCGACGCCGATCCCCTGCAGGGCCCGCAAGACGGTCAGGATGACGGCACCCCAGATGCCGATCGACGCGTAGGTGGGTACAAAAGCCACGAGGAACGTCGCGATGCCCATAAACAAGAGGGTAGCGATGAGCGTCGCCTTACGGCCGATGCGATCGCCGTAATGGCCGAAGATCGCCGCGCCGATCGGACGGGCGGCGAAGCCGACGAAATAGGTGCCGAAGGCGGCGAGCGTTGCCGCGAGCGGCTCCTGGTTGGGGAAGTAGAGCTTGCCGAAGACGAGGCCGGCCGCCGTGCCGTAGAGAAAGAAATCGTACCACTCGATCGTCGTGCCGATCGTCGATGCGATCACCGCTTTGCGCAGCTGTGCGCTGTGCTCGGCTTCGGGCAGTGGCCCGACTGTCGTCGCCATAGCCATTGGCATGCTCCCCAGACGCTGTTCGCCCCTAAGCGAAACGGGCTCTCAGCGGCCCGCCTGCTTTGGCGACGATACTGCAGGGCACTTCCCAAGGCCATAGGCGATAGGGCGAAGGCGATAGGACGAGGTCTCGTCATTGCCGGCGGGCCGCTGCCGCGCGCCCGCGAGGACGCACGCCGTCTCATTGGCTCGGCTTGCTCGAGGCCATGACGGTGACCGGCGTGTCGCGATAGACGTCGGCGAAGACGTGCTTGAGGTTTTCCACCTTCGGGAGGTCGTTGAACACGATATACGGATAGGACGGATGCAGGACGGCGAAGTCCTGATGATAGTCCTCGGCCGGATAGAAGCCGCTCAACGGCTCGAGCTGGGTCACGATCGGCCGGCTGAAGGCATGCGCCTTGCCAAGCTCGGCGATGTAGGCACTGGCGATCCGCTTCTGGTCCTCGTCGGCAAAGAAGATAGCGGAGCGGTATTGCGTGCCGACGTCCGGTCCCTGGCGGTTGAGCTCAGTCGGATTGTGCGCGACTGAGAAATAGATTTGCAGGATCTTGCCGAGCGAAATCTGCCGCGGATCGAAGGTGATCTGGACCGACTCGGCGTGTCCGGTGCGGCCGCCACCGACCATTTCGTAGTGCGCGGTCTGCTTGTCGCCTCCGGCATAGCCGGAGACGGCCGCGGTCACGCCCTTGGTGTGCTGGAACACTGCCTGCACGCCCCAAAAGCAGCCGCCGGCGAGAACGATGGTCTGCGGTCCGGCGCCCGCCGGCGCCGCCGCGTCGACCGCGGGTGCCGGGATCACGACGGCCTGCTCCGCCGTCTGCCCAGCGTTCAACGCCCATGCGACGAGCGGAACGACGAGCAGCGCCTGGACAAGCCACCATGGCGAAAAGCTGCGAGTGCGGGCCATTTGTTTCCTCCGAACCTTATCCCGCGCCAGGCCGGCGCGGTATTCACCCTTCGTTTCTACGGCAAGGCGCCGAGCGCGCGCCAATCACAATTGGCGCGAGGCGGCGCCGTGGCACGCTCACGACTTCGTGTCCGTCGCGGCGTAATAAGTCGGCAACCTCGTCGCGTGGCAACCGGCCACAGCCATGCCGCCATCGTCATCGACGGCACGGTCATGGCCTTCGTAGCCATCGATGCCAAGCAGGGTCGCCGCCGGCGGGCGGATGCTGGACGCGCTTGGATGGCCCTTCCCCAACCCGCCGCGCCGCCACCGGCTGGCAAAAGGCAGTGGAAACTCCGGGTTAAGCATTTTCCGTCAAGGGTATAGCCCCTGCCTTGTGGGCGTGGCCCTGGCAATGAGCGCAATACCAGCATCCTCAATATCGGCGGCGAGCGGCGCGAAAAGCACCGCCGAGGCACAAGGCGGCGATACGCGCGTCCCGCTCGGCTACGTTGTGGATGCCGATGCGAGCATTCGGCATTTCTTGTCGCTCATCCTGCACGGCGCCGGCATCGATACCCAGGAGTTCGCCGACGGCAACGCATTACTTGCGGCCCTGAACCGGCGCACCCCGGACATTGTCTTTCTCAACGTCGCGCTCGAATCCGCCGAGGCGATCGCAAGCGTCGTCGCGCTCGGCGAGCGCGGCTATAGCGGCTATGTGCAGCTGATCAGCAGTCGCGGCTCCGCCGTGCTCGCGCACGTCAAAAGCATCGGCGACCAGCACCGGCTGCTGATGTTGCCGCCGCTCAAGAAGCCGTTCGAAACCGGTGCCGTCGTCAAGATCCTGCAAGACCTGAAATTCGGCGAACCGCCCTCGGTTGCCGCCCGCATCGATCTCGACGAGGCCTTGCGCAATGGCTGGATCGAATTCTGGTATCAGCCGAAGATCGACCTGCGCAAGAAACAGCTGGTCGGCGCCGAGGCGTTCGCGCGCGCCCGCCACCCGCAGAACGGGGTGCTGATGCCGAGCGCCTTCATGCCGGGCGCAGACGAGGCGAGCCTGATCAAGCTCTCCGAACAGGCCCTGGAGCACGCGCTCAAAGCTTCGCTCGGCTTCTCCAAGCTCGGCGTAAACCTGCGCATGGCGGTCAATATTCCGGTCGCCGCGCTGGTGAAGATCGCGGTCGCCGATATCGTGCAGACCTATCGTCTGCAATTCGAGAAATGGCCGGGCCTGATCATCGACGTGACCGAGGAGCAGATCGTCACCGATCTCAAGCTCGCGACCGACATCACCAAAAGCTTCAAGCACCTCAACGTCCAGCTCGCAATCGACGATTTCGGCCGCGGCTATTCCTCGCTGGTGCGGCTCAAGGAACTGCCCTTCGCCGAGCTCAAGCTCGACCGCGCCTTCGTCGCCGACTGCGGCACCGACAAGGTGAACGCGCCGCTATGCAAGACCGTCATCGACCTCGCGCATAATTTCGGCAGCATTGCCGTGGCGATCGGCATAGAAAAGGCCTCCGACGCGCTCGCGTTGGTCAGCATGGGCTGCGACTACGGGCAGGGCTTCCTTCTCGGTCAACCGATGCCGGAGGAGCGCTTCATCTCGCTGTTGCGCCAGCGCGCCGGCGCGAAGGCGGCGCCTTCTGGGCCCGGCAAGGCGGGCGCAATGGCGGAGCGGCAGCGCGCCTGAGGCGGCTTCGCCCGCGATCGGCGCCCGTCAGTGGGTCCAAGCCTCGCGGCGCGGGTAAGCGAAATTGTCGGCATAGGAGATGCGCTGGCGCACCGGCGGCTTCGTTTCGAACACCTGATGCGGGATGCCGTGACGCTCGCAATAGGCGATCGCCTCCTCCTTGGTATCGAAGGAGAGCCGCACCTCCTGCTTCATGTCGGCGGAACTGGTCCAGCCCATCAGCGGTTCGACGGTGCGCGGCTGCTCCGGCTCGTAGTCGAGCACCCATTCCTGGGCCTTGGCGGTGCCGGATTGCATGGCGGTGCGCGCCGGCTGGTAGATGCGGGCCGTCATCGATGACCTCGTCGTCGAACCATGGTCGGGGCAGCAGGATTTGAACCTGCGACCTTCTGCTCCCAAAGCAGACGCGCTACCAGACTGCGCTATACCCCGCCGCAGGCGGCTCTCGATACATGCTTCGGTTGCGGCCAGCAAGCCGCGGGAACTTAGGCGCAACCGGCCTAGCGGGCGGCGCGACTGAATATGGCCCCGGCCACGCGATCCCCCGGCACGATACCGAGTTTGTCGGCGGTACCGGCGATCACCTCCAGGACCGCCCGCACCGGGCCGCCGGACGGCACCAGCTTGTCCGACATCGGCTCGGTGTTTGCCGCAATGCTCAGGATGCGCCCGTCGCCGCGGATGAAGATCATGTCGAGCGAGATATAGGTATTGTGCATCCAGAAGCTGACCGGCTCCTCGCGCTCGAAGTCGAACAGCATGCCTTGGCCGTCCGGCAGCTCCTTGCGGAACATAAGGCCGCGAGCCCGTTCGGCCTCATTGGTCGCCAGCTCGACGGCAAACGGATGCACGCCGGTCCGGGTAATGATCTCCAGGGTGGCCTTCCCCGCGGCCCGCGCCGGCGCCGGACCGGCCAGAGCGCCGGCGACCAAGAGCACCGCCGCCGCGAAGCGGGTTATCGCCTTCCACGGCAATGCAATGCGAGCCGAATCCGCCGCTAATGCGAGGCGAGGCCGAGCGGGCCGCTCTCCGGGTGCACTTCGGCCGCCATCATGCCCTTCGGCCCCGGTCCGTAGCGCACCAGCACGAACTGGCCGGGGCGCAGTTCGGTCATGCCGAACCGCCGCAGCGTCTCCATGTGCACGAAGATGTCCGGAGTTCCCTCCCCGCGCGTGAGGAAGCCGAAGCCGCGAAGCCGATTGAACCATTTGACCTGTGCCCGCTCGAGACTGCTCGTCGGGGCGACAGTAACATGGGTACGCGGCGGCGGCATCTGTGCCGGGTGGATCGCCGTCGATTCGTCCATGGAGAGAACGCGGAACGCTTGCAGGCCTTTCGGCCGCGGCAGCACCTCGCAAACCACGCGCGCACCCTCGTAGGCGGTCTGGTAGCCGTCGCGGCGCAGGCAGGTCACGTGCAGCAGCACGTCGGCCATGCCGTTGTCGGGAATGATGAAGCCGTAGCCCTTGGCGACGTCGAACCACTTGATCACGCCCGACATCTCAATGACGCGCGCTGCCGCGTCATCGGGCATATCGAGCTCGGGTCCAAGCCCAGCCCCCGTCGATTTTGCTTCGATCCCGTCCGACGCCATGACGCCGTGGCCGCCGCCGCTGTGCTGGCGCCCCGCGGGCGCTTCGACGAATCTTCGAATCGAAGATAACACCCACCATCCAAGGTGAAAGTACAAAAATGCAACACTCGGCGAAAAGTTCACAACCTGTGTACATCGTCGGATGACGCGCGCGGAACGCGGGATGACGGCGCGCGCTAGACAATCAGCGGTTCGAACACTGTTCCAATGTCTTCGCGCACGACCAGATCGGCGATGTCGTCGAATTCCGTCGGCTCGCGATTGACGATGACGAGTTGCGCGCCGTTGCGCTTGGCCAGCAAGGGGAATCCGGCCGCGGGCCAGACCACGAGCGAGGAACCGATCGCCAGAAAAAGATCGCAGGACAACGCAAGATCCTGCGCTCGCTGCATTGCGGCATCCGGCATCGCCTGACCGAACGAGATCGTCGCGGTCTTGACGTAGCCGCCGCAGGCCGGGCAGTCAGGGGCGCAGCCGTTTGCCGCGTCCATGCGCCCGCGCACCCACGCAAGCTCGTAACGCTTCGCGCAGTCGAGGCACTGCGCATAGGTCGTGTTGCCGTGCAACTCGACGACATGCTCGGGCGCAATGCCCGAATCCTGATGCAGGTTGTCGATGTTCTGCGTCACCACGGCGGGAACCTTGCCGGCACGGTAGAGGCACGCGAGAGCGCGATGCCCGCGCCCCGGCCGCGCCGCGCCGAGCTCTGCGGCCATGGCGAAGCGCCGCCGCCAGGATTCGTTGCGCGCTTCCTGGCTCGCTATGAACTCATCGAACGGGATCGGCCGGTACTTGGTCCAGATCCCGCCCGGCGAGCGGAAATCGGGGATGCCGCATTCGGTGGAGATGCCGGCCCCGGTAAAGGGCACGATAACGCTCGCGTCCGCGACGGTCTCCTTAAGACGCGCAGTCGCGGTATCGAGGTCGCCTGCTATCATCCCTCGCACTCCTATCGCGGCACCATACCTGATAGGACAGGGGGTGGGTCCTACCAGCGGAGTTCTCCGACCATGCGGTATCTGCATACAATGCTGCGCGTTCGCAATCTCGAGGCGGCGCTCGACTTCTACTGCAACAAGCTCGGCCTCGCCGAAGTGCGCCGCCTGGTCGACGAGAAGGGCAAGTTCACGCTGGTGTTCCTCGCCGGGCCGGGCGACGGCGACACCACCGCTAAGCGCTCGCCGCAGGTGGAGCTCACCTACAACTGGGACAGCGGCGAGGATTACGGCGAAGCGCGCTATTTCGGCCACCTCGCCTATGAGGTCGACGATATCTATGCGGTTTGCGAGAAGCTGATGAAGGCCGGCGTCACCATCAACCGGCCGCCGCGCGACGGAAGGATGGCCTTCGTGCGCTCGCCCGATAAGCACTCGGTCGAGCTCCTGCAGAAAGGCAGCGCGCAACCGCCGAAGGAACCCTGGGCCTCGATGCCCAATACCGGGCATTGGTGAGGCCCGCCGCCGCTTCGGCCGGCGCCCGGGCGCTTGCTTGCCGCTTGCGGCAAACCTCTTTATATGTCGCGCGCATTGACGCGCGGCTTTCGCGCTTTTTCGCGCCCTTCGTCTAGCGGTCTAGGACATCGCCCTTTCACGGCGGGAACACGGGTTCGAGTCCCGTAGGGCGCGCCAGACATATCAAGCACTTAGCCAAGGTCCGGCGGCGGTCAACCAAAGATCGACCAAAGATCGGGTGTTTGCCATTTCCCACCGCGCTGGTCGTTGATTGCCGTTTCTATTGGCGCTATATCCGGGGGGCCGCTCGGTCCGCCGGGCGGGCACCCGCTCGGGTGAAGCAAAACAGAGAATGCGAAAGCTGGTCTGCCCGGACAGTGTGAATTGATATTCCCGGCAACCGGTGCCGCTCGCGGGAAGCGTTAGATAGCACCCGTCATCGGCCGCCAAGGCGCTTAACAGCGCCGGGCGGCCGTTTTCATTTTCTGGTCCCCGGCGCAAAAACCGGAGGACCCCCCTGTGACTTCAAAACAACACCCCACAACTTTCGACGCCGACGATCACGCCGACGCCGGTCCCTCCCTGACCGTTGGAGAGTTCTGCGACGCCGAAAACATAAGCTCGGCCACCTACGTCAGGCTACGGCGGCGCGGCCTCGGTCCGGCCGAGCTTCGCGTTCCCAGCACGAAGATCATAAGGATAACCGCGCGCGCGCGCGCCGCCTGGCATCACCGAATGGCCGAGCTGCAAAACGGCCGCGCGGCCAAGCTCGAAGCCGCGCGCCGCCGTGACCAAACCGTGGCGGCCGCCCGAAGCTCCGTAGCAAGCCGACGCGCCAAAGCCGCGCGATCAGATCGGCCTAGCCGCCGCCGCCATGGCGATCACGACGACCAAGCCGCGCGGCGATGACTGCGACCGGCTTAGTCCGTTACGACGCCGCCCGCCGCGCGCTAGCCGAGGCCCGCCGCGTCGATGAGGTTAAGGCGATCCGCGACAAGGCCGTCGCGATGCAAACCTATGCCAAGCAGGCGAAGGACACGACGCTGATCACCCAGGCGACCGAGATCAGAATGCGTGCCGAACGCCGTGCTGGCGAACTGCTACGGGACATGGCAAAGAACCAAGGAGCCATTCGCGGCAAGACTGGTCGTAAGGGTAAACCGGTCTTGGACGGCAAGCCCAAGCTAGCAGAACTCGGCATCAACAAGACGCAATCGTCGCGCTGGCAGAAGCTGGCGGCACTCGATCCCAAGACGTTCGAGGACAAGGTCGAGAGCGCGAGTATTCGGGCTTATGGCCTTATGACGTATCGCTTCGTGAAGGCGGCCGAGATCGCCCGTGCCAAGCGACGCCATGCCAAGGTCATCGAGCATGGCTGCACCGTGAACGATCTCGTTGCCCTCGCGGATACCGGCAAGAGATTCGGCGTGATCTATGCCGACGCGCCGTTGCCGTTCGATACGTGGGGCGGCCCGAACGGCAAAATCCACTCCGCCGTGGACAACCATTACGGCACCGCCACGATTGCTGAGATCATGAAGCTGCCGGTCGCGGCATTGGCGGCTGATGATTGTGCACTGCTGCTGTGGTGCACCGGTCCGCACATCACAATCGGCACGCACGTCAAGATCATTCAAGAGTGGGGCTTCCGCCCTACAACCAAAGCTTTTTGCTGGGTTAAGCAGAAACAGGACGGCGGCGTCCGAAACAGCGGCAATGGCTACTACACGCTCGCCAACAGCGAGGACGTGTTTCTCGGCATCAAAGGGTCGCCGCTACGGCTCGCTAACGATGTGCACCAGGTGGTGATGGCACCCGCCGGCAAGCACAGCGAGAAGCCGGAAGAAGTCCGCCGTCGCATCGAACGGTTGTTTCCCGGTCCGTATCTCGAACTGTTTGGTCGCAAGCAGGTCACGGGGTGGACGGTGTGGGGCAATGAGATCAAGCGCGGACACATGCAAAGCGGCAACGGTCACTATCGCGTGGTCCGAACACGAGCACCGATCGAACAGGAGGAATGCACATGATGATTGTAGTCAGGGTGCCGTGGAAGACACCTTACGGGCACAACTACCACTGGCCTGAAAAATAAGGCCGCTGCCGCATCCGTTCGATGATCGCTGGTGATGTCATGAGCAAGAAACAACGAAAAGAAGTCCAATGCCTTTTCTGCAATACCTGGTTTGAAGACGAAGGACTCTCGTGGCAACTGCAAAATGGTCGGATTGTTGATCTCGATTACCGGCCGTGCACGGACGAAGACCGTGCTGCCGTCTGCAAGTTCAACGAAAGGCCAAAGTTCAAACTGAAGGTGGTCGGTGAGGGCTTCGAGCGCGTCGAGGACAACCCCATGCGTCTCTACGCGATGCGGGAACTGATGAGGGACGGCGCAGCTTGGCATCCCGATATCGACGCCGATGGCCACATCGGCCGCGAAGCCGAAGACCTGATTGCTCGCGGTGTCTGTAAGCCGCCCCGTGGCCGCGCCGCTCGCGAAATGCGGCGCATGTTCCAACAGCGGGGCAGGTCATCAAAGTAGAAGCCCGGCGGCCAGCAAGCACGCCGGGCTTCCAGGAACACAAGTCTCGACCCACGGCGGATCAACCCAAAGGTCGGACAATTCCAATCCCGAAGGATCAGAGAACCAGTCAATCCCCAATGAAAGGTCAACCAAGTCAACCCATGCGAAAGGTCAACTGATGCCGAAGCTAACAGAGCGCGATCGCGAGGTCCAGCGACGACCCCGGATCAAACAAGCCGAAGATGAAACCACAGAGCGTTTCACCCGAATGTCCAAGAACTTGTTGAATTATCCGCTAGCGCGGGATCAGCGGGTGCCGATGCAATGGCACCGTGATCGGCATGGTTGTTATGCCGACCTGCCCGGTGATGACCGCATCCGGCTGTTGCTGCCGGGCGACGCCGCCGCCAGCCTACGGCGCTGTCCGACCGCATTCGACATCAACATGTTGCTGTCGATATCGGCCGAGGCCAATCGTAGCAATCGCGCCGAAGTTTCGTTCGATAGCCGCGCGGCGCTGCTTGCCACGCTAAGTCTCGCGCCGATTGCCAAGAACCTCAAACGCCTCGAAGCCGCGCTGCGGTATTGGTCGGTGATCAGCGTCGAATTCTATAAGTGTTGGTACGACGTGAAGGATAAACAGATAACCTTCGAACTGCAGCCGCCAATCCGTAGCTATCGGCGGTCACAGCGTTTCGTCGTCAAGCTGGGGGAACAATGGTGGAAGCTGATCAACGGCCCGTATTTCGAAGCGGTGCCGTTGCCGCTGCCGGCCTATCCGGTCGCCCAGAACATCGTGCTGGTTTCCTTGGTGTCACACTCACGGTCGTACAGCAATGGTGCCGACCTTACCTATGACCGGCGGATCGACGCGTTTTGTCAAAAGATCGGACTTAGTCACCGCCGCCGGCTCCGTGCCGCCCTCGCCGCCGCCAATGAGTGGTATCAGCAACACACGGGGCAATTGATCCCGCGCTGCGAACACGGCCGCATTCGCTTTGTCATCAGCAAGCCGATCATCAGCTACCAGCAACTGATCCCCGAACTTGCTGACGCCGATGCAGCGCCATCGGAACCGAAAGCGCCATGGCGGGATCGGCGTCGGTCAGAACCGACGACTCGACGTACGTCGGCGTTGCCGAAGGAACGGCAACTGAGTGACGAAGACGGCTACTATCACTCGATGTGGGAGTTTCCCAATGGCGTCCTTGTCGATTGGGACGATGCCAATGAACAGCAGCGCCAACTCATCCGGCAGGTAGGCGGCTAGAGCATGCACCTAGTCGTCCTCCCAACCTGTACCTAGTCGGCCTCCGATATGCACCTAGTCAGCACACCAACATGCACCTAGTCAGCCTCCGATATGCACCTAGTCAGCACTTTTTTGGAGCAAGAAAACCAGTGCTAAACGATTGCACCGCAACGAAGAACGCTGTGCTATCAACAATCCAACACGATAGTATTACGATATTTTGTACGACACCTGAGGAAAGAAAAGAGGAACGAATGGCGTTTTGCGCGCCGCGCTTCGCGCTTCGCGCTACACGCCGATTAGAGCTTTTTGTTTTGTATGCGGGTGGATTATTAAGTCAGTGAACGACCTGCCCACGGAAGGAAGCGTCCAGTGCATAAGTTAGTTAGGCAACGAACTAAGCCACCTAGCCATTCAGCGAAGCGAACCGCGTGTCTAAGTTAGAAGAAGGAAAACCACCACGCCGCTAGCGAAGCGCGTGCACGCTTCAAACATAAGGGACGGAGTGATGGCGATACGCTGGGCCGGGGGTCCGCGCCAATGAGTTATTGGAGGGAGCATCGAAGATGACGAAACGAAGCCGATCAAGGTCAGGGACGAACAGCCGGCCGATGAAAAGGCGTGACCACGCCAGCAGGCCACCCGGCGGGATTGAAGCCGGTCTGCCCAACGTCCCCACGATTTTTCACCCCCACGCCCACCCTCACCAATCTGCAAAATCCACCACTCACCCCGCAAAATCCACCCATTGAAATCATTCGATGATTTTCTTCGTAAGTGCCCTTAAAATCTAACGTATATCGCCCGACGACGGCGGAAACGCATGGGTCGTTTTGGCCGCTTGCCATTGGTTTTTGTTGCGACTACCCTTATGTGACCAAAGATAGAACCAAACATTCGGCCCCGAAACATCCTGGTTCGGCCAGACCATGGAAGTCGTACGTCCTACGTCGTTTGAACGACCCAAGATCGTACGCCGCAGCGACCGGCAGCGTAGCCGGATCACCAATGGCTCCGCGCTACTGCCCGGCATCGATGGACGATCGGCGTGGGTTCGCAGGGCCAAGGATATCATTGAAGAACACCTTGCCGACCTTGGTGGCGAAGACAACTGCAGCGCTGCCGAACAATCGATGGTTCGACGCATCGCCACGCTGACTGTGCAGCTCGAAGCAATGGAAGCCCGCTTCGCCTCACGCTTCAACAACTCAACCCCGATCAGTGCTGACGACCTCGACTGTTATCAGCGAACCGCGAGTTGCCTGAAGCGGCTCTACGAAGCCATCGGCTGGAAGCGACGCGCCAAGAACATAACGCCTTCCGTGGAAAGCTACCTCGATCAGCGTCGTCGCCACCAACACGTCGAGGTCGCCGATGCCGCTGAGTGAAGACAAGGCCGTAGTCGCCCGCCAGTTGGATGAAGCGCAACGATCACTCAGCGCCTTCACTTATCGGCGTAGGCAGTATCCGCCGTCACGTGCCATCGAAAGGACGATCACGGACGCCGAACATGCGTTCAGCGAGGGCAACTACACTCACGCTTCGCATTTGTGTGAGGTGGTCGCCTGCATGGTGCGACGTGAAGCACCTCGCTTCGCCAGCGATCCCACGAGGTGGATTGCGAGGCAGCAACTCGCAAACAATGAATTCGACTTCGAGGAAGCCTGATGATCGACGAACAGATCGACATCGCGTTGTCCGATCCGCATTTGCTGGGTGCAGCTCTGGGCGATGTTGCCACATGGTCCACATGGCTGGCGGTGTTGCGAGCCGCTTTCGGTCTGCCTCTGAGTCATGAGCAGCAAGCAATCTTCGCCTCGGTCGCGGGTGATCGTCCGCCGCCGACATCACGAGTTAGAGAGTTTTGGTGCATTGCTGGCCGACGTTCCGCCAAGTCACCCGTGGCGTCGCCGGCAAGTTCGACCCGCAGGCCGTCAGGAAAGCGCTCCCGCATCAACGGTCGGTGCTCGGATTGATCGAGCGCCACGATGTGATCAGCCGTCGTCAAATCAATCGCGGTGCATTGCTGCGGCAAACGATGCGCCCCTTGCGCGACCAAACCGCGTTCCGCCAAAGCTTCCAGGGCGAACCGCGAAAGCGGCCCGACATTGTCAATTCCGCGCTCGATCGCCAGCCCGCGAGATTGCGCCTGCCATTTCAGCCCACTGCGCGCGGCGCGATGATTGAACAACTCCTCGGCATAGCGGCTGCGATAATAATTTCCGGTGCATAGGAAAAGCAAAGTCTTCATCGTCTTCTCAGGTGACGTGTTTGCTCCCGGCGGGGGGCGCTCGATGCGAAGCTTGCCGCCGCCGGAAAGCCGTCGAAGGGTGGGCCTTGTGTCTATTGGCGACGTATCTTCGCCAGCACGCGTCCGAAGAAGCCCCGAGCTGTCTGATCTTCGATGGTTGCGGTCGGTGCAATAGGCGGCGGCGAAAGAACGGTAGCAATCTCGGCGTCGTGCCTTTCTTTGGCCTGCTTGTTAAAGGCAGTGCGCTGTTCGGTATCCCCGCATCCCGAACAGATATAGGTCTCACGCTCGAACCCGAGGACCGGTTGGGATAAATCCTCAAGGGCGCTTATCAAAACCATCTCTTCACCGCACGCCATACAACGCATGATCGGCTCTGCCACGCGGGGCCTGCCCGCCTATTTAATCGGATTATCGGCAGTCCGCGCAGCTTGTTCAACCGTTACGTGGCCGGCCCCAGCTTGGGTTGGCGCACCACGTGATTGGCGAGGCGAGGCGATCGTCCTCGGTTAATCCACGGGTCCCACGACGGGTATTCGCGCCAAGCATCAGCCCGGACAGCGGCCAAAGCTTTGCAGGATTGAGTTAGGGGTTCCGGTACTTGTCCGCTCTAAGACGGCTCTCATTTGTCACCCAAGTGACCTTTTCCCGGATGTTACATAGAGAAGCTAAATTTCAGCTTCTTCATTGCCTTATCACCATCCCTTCTCGTTGACGATCGCTCGCCAAGATAAGCCAAGCCGCAAACTTTTCAGACTGACCACTACCTCATTTTATGAGGATATTAGACCTTGCGTACCCATCGCGATATTGTTCCCTTAATCCGGGAACCTGAACCGGCCTGCAATCGGGCCATCTACTGGCACCCGGCAAGCTATGGAGCTTGTGGGAAATGCTCGAATTTAATTTGGAGCCGCTGACTGAGGCGAGTTGGCTCATCGCTCAACTGATGATTGGTTTTAATGATCCTAATGTTCACAAGTTTGACCCCGCTGCCGTCGAGCACATAAAGGGCGTCTTGGACAAATTAAATCGTGAACTTGTGGCTTTAGATTTGGACATGACCAAAAAGGCGGCTGAACGTCTTCGGTCAACCTTGGATCCAGATCGAGCACCCAAGGACTATGCTCATGACATTCACGACGTGTGGCTCAGATTACGCGACCAGATAGCAAATACTTACTGTTTGACCCTAAGCCCTGAGGAATATGATTTATACCATCAGAAGGAGCCGCTATTCGGTAAGGAAGTTTTCGATGCTTTTGGCTCTGTGCGCGAAGATATCGAAGAAGCCGGAAAATGCCTCGCCTTGGCGAGGGGAACTGCAGCCGTTTTTCATCTCATGAGAGTTTTGGAAAGCGCAGCTCAAACTGTTGCCAATAAAATCGGCGCTGCAGTCGTTGATGGGGATGGAAAGGGGCTACCTTGGGGGGTGATTGCCGACAATATGAAACCGATAATAGATCGCATGCTGCCAAAAGGCGGTGAGGAACAGATAAAATGGTATCGTGTGCAGCATGAACTTGTTGTCGTGAACCGCGCGTGGCGCGTGCCGACCAATCATCCAAAGGAAACCTACACCCTTGAACAGGCACGTCAGGTTTTCGACGCTACAAAGGTCTTTATGAAGGAACTTTCGGCCTTGGTTTAACACGAACAAACTTGCGAAATTTGACCTGAAAAACCTCCATACTCTCATTCACGCGGAGCTTGCGAGCGGCAGGCCGCAGCGAAGAAGGCCGCCTTGGATGCAAAGGCTCGCCGCCGCCGGGAAGCCGCCGTCGAAGGGCAGCCCTTGAAGGCCCGCCCGCCTGCCCGCCCGGTCACCGGGCCGGTCACCGCCCGGACCTAGCCTGGAACCGGCTTCAAGGCCCGGAACCCGCCCGACCACCCCCGATCACCGGCCAGAACGGCCGTTTAGAAGCCCGCTGGTTCGTTTTCCGGCCGTGGCCGGTATCTTGGACCCCCTGACCGGCTAGGCGAACCCTGCTCGCTCTGGCTGCGTCTACGGCCAGATACACGTATTTGGATTTTAAGGTTAACGCCCGCGCGCCCTGAAGCCACTAAGCCGTCTAGCGGTAAGGGTGGGGGTTACCGCCAAAAAGGAACTGCGGTGATTGGGCGGTGACCGGCCGGGTGCCCGGGCGCGGCGGCGTGACCCCCCTCACCCGGCCAGCGGCACCAACGGACGGTGTCGGCGACGGCGGCCCAATCAACCTAGCGGCACTACCTTCTTCGGTTCTTTGATGCCGTAGACCGGGGCGCTGGTGCGGATCGCTTCAGTGATGAAGCTCGGGGCGAGGTGGCCGTAGTGCTTTTGCACCATCTTCGTATCGACGTGACCGAGGTTACGCGCCACCACCATCAACGGCATGCCGTTCATGACCGCGTGGCTGGCCCAAGTGTGCCGCAGTTGGTGAAATCCGGCAGGCTTGATCTTGGCGTGTTCGCACGCCGCCCGCATCGGTCGGGCCTGTTCGGATTTCTGCCACGGCTTGCCATTGCCGTGGGTAAACATCAGCCCCGTACGACCGGCACAATGCTCGCGAAAGAACGCGGTGCCTTCGTCAGTCAACACGACGGCACGCGGCTCAGTCTTCGATTGGCGGATGGTGAGGGTGCCAACATCCACCGCCGTCCCGTTCTTTTGCTGCTGCTTGGCGACATGGAAGTCGGCGACTTCAAGCCGTGTTAGCTCGCCGTACCGGCAACCGCTTTCGAGCGCGGCCCGCACCAGCGGTCGAAAGTCAGCCCCGCAGGCATTGATCACCCGTTTGGCTTCGGCGATGGTGAAATAACGAAGCCGCGCCGCGTCGGCCTTCTTGAACGGCTTCAAGCGGCGGCCCCAAGCATCGCGATTGCTGACGTGGCCTTCGTCGAAGGCGTGGTTGAGTGCGGCTTTGAGTATGTTCAACACACGATTGGCGCTGGCTTGGCGGCGGCGCTTCTCTTCGTCGTTCTTCGGCGCGGGGCGATATTGCGGCTTGCCAGCTTTCGGCCGGTATTGCACTGGACTTTCCGCCATCGTCGCCAGCCATTTTCGTAAGTCGTCGGCGGAAAGCTCGCTGACGACCAGATCGCCAAGCTCAGGCAGGATGCGAACTTCGTTTCGGGATTTGAGATCATCGACGGGCTGACCACTACTACGCTTGAAATCGATGTAGCGTGCCATGGCGTCCCGCACGGTCAGCCGTTCGATCTTGCCGCCATTGGTCGCCACCTTGGCTTCGGCGGCGGCCTTGGCCTGCATGTACGTCAGCACATTCTTGCCGTCAGCCGGGTGTTCGGCATCATCATCGGCGCGGCCAAGGGTCTCGGTGCGATATCGCGCTGAGCCGATATAGCGCCGAAGCACCCAACGCCCCGCTGCATCGCCCTTCCAACGCTGCCACCCGAGATGCACCTTGCCGGGGACCAACGCCTGCCAATGGGGTTGCCGTCCGGTCTTCAGTTTTTCGCGGCCAGTGGGGCTTCCGATATTAGAATGCTGCACGATACCGGCCATAGCGGGCTTCTCCTAAAACCAAAGATGAACCAAAGATAGGAGTTGTATTTGATCGTTTCCACACGTTTCCTGCCGTTAGAAATAGGCGATAAATGGCCGCTTTTCAATGCCCAGCCGTTTCTAGCCGTTTACGGGTTTAGCCCTTTCACGGCGGGAACACGGGTTCGAGTCCCGTAGGGCGCGCCAGACATATCAATCGGTTAGAAAGAGAAGTTCCGGTTGGGTCTCCGACCGACCTCCAATATGCCGGGCGGAGAAATCCGCGCTTTTGTGACGGCCGTCAACTTCGTCGACAGGAGGCCCAGCTAAACAAACGTGATTAGGCCCGACCGGGCGGTTCCGTCCCCCGACAGTCCCTCGCCCGGTCAGAATAAGCCTACGGACAGGAGCCCCGAGCGCCCCCGCCTCGGGGTTCTTTCTATTGGCCGGCGCACGTAACGTTAATCCGCAATCGCGGTGGCGTCATGGGCCAGCGCATGCTCCCGATTATCGCGGGGCAGCGCGCCAAATGTTCTGCGTGCGTGACGCCTGCCCTGGGCCCCGAGCGCGTTTGATGCTCATCTGCGCGCTTGGGGCACCTTTGCTTTGCGGCTGATGTGCGGGACAGAATTGCAGGGACAACAGCGCGAGGCGGCACACGGCGTGCGGAACGCGACGGCCATCGTCTTTCGCCGCGCCCCGCACTTCCCCGACTCCCCCGTGGCAGCGCATCAATGGTCGGCGGACAAGATGGCAGTCGAAGGGCGGATCCGAGGCATTCGGAGTGCTGCGGGCAGCGCCGGCCGTCTGTAACCTTATCCAGACTTTTGACGCCAACAGCCGAACAGCCGCGTGCTCGTCCTAATTCGTCACGCAGCTTGAACGAGCCCGATCTTTTCGGCGAACTTGTTATTGGAGGTGCCTAAGCAGCGAGGCAAGCCATTCTCCGAGCGCGTTCCATTGGTCGGGATAGCGGAAGAAATAGACCACGACTGCTATCGGAACCAAGACCAAGATCATTTCTCGCATCGGGAGATACCCCGCAACGATCTCGGCTGCGCTGCAGATGGGGCGGAACGAACCACTGGCGGGACCCGTTCCGCCCCGAGCACCGCCGCCAGCGGGGGCGACAGTATGCTGGCGGCGAGCGCGATTATCGTGTGGCAGCAGAAACCGGTTTGGCAACTGTCACAAATAACAGCGATCTACAGCAGGCGAACTTTGCGCTCGTACGCACGGTGCGATCTTGGGCCGCGCCATCGATCAAATCTCGATTGACGAAGGCGTGAAATGACGGCGCAGCATTTCGGGCGCGCCGACGCGGCAACTCAGCGGCTCCGCCGGTTGCGCAATCGAGCCAGTACACTCGGCATTCGATGTGGATAAAAGTTCGGCGCCTAGCTCGCGCCAAGATCGCGCCCACTGCCTGCCATCTTGGTCGCGAAACGTGTGCGAGTCGGGGGATCCCCAAGGCAGGGCGGGGCCGCTCGGATATCCATGTAATGGGCGTACCGGGCGCCCCGCTTCTGCTCTTGGCCTCGGCACGCGCCTTCGCGCGTCGTGATCCGTTCGCCTTCTTGTCTTGTCGACGAATATCGAACGATGCTCAGCGAACGCTGAGGCTCCCCGCCGCCCATTCGCCGATGACCTTGCCGGTCATCAGCGATTTCAAGGTGAGCGCCGGAAGGCTCTTGCCGACGCCGGTCATGGCGCAGACGAGCCGATCGGCAAAGCGCTTCTTTTCCGTGGGCGTCAGTTGCGACCAGTATCCGTCGAGCACCAGCACCGAAGCGCGGCTGTGCGGATCGCTGCGAAGGACCCCGGAGCCGAACAGCGATTCCACTTTCGGCCGCACCCGGTGAAAGAGCTCCTCCGAACATTCATACTGTTGCGCGCGGACCTCGCCGGCAAGGATGACGAGACCGGCGGCTATCACCAGGAGCGCGACCTTCCTCATCATCGGCAATGGAAACGAAATCGGCACGTGCTGCCGGCAGCTATGGCCGTCGCCGCGAAATTCCAACGCTACCCCCCAACATGTGATGCACCGCAATATTATGTAAAAATTTCGCGGTGCGGAACCCGTCACATTCATGCGCGGAAACTTCTCGCGCGGCAAGTTCCAGTCGCGCCATCTCTGAAATCCGTCACTCAAAAAATCCGCAGCGGTCACGCCGATGCCACAGAGTGCGCCTAGCGTTCTGGCGGCGGGTAGAGGGGGAAGCCAAGGAGGAGGAGTCCATGTCTCACTATATCGAGACAATATCGGGCTCGCGGTTGGCGACCTACAGCAAGAACATGTGCCCGCAATGCAGCGGTTGGCTGCTGGCGCCGAATTGGTCCGAATATCTCAACGAACGCTGCGTGCGGCATACTTGGTCGTGCGAGGCGTGCGGCTATGATTTCGAGACGACGGTGGTCTTCCCGGCGGCGCAAAGAGCAGCCGCATAGCCGCGTGCCGGCGTCGCAGGATCCGGCTGGTCAGCGCCGCGGCGGATAGCGGTGGTGCCGGCCGTTGAAATCTTCGACCAGCGAGCCGTCTTCACTCAGATAGTTCGGACCGATCGGCGATTTGCCGTAGCCGTCGGGAATGTCGAGCACATAAGCCGGCTGGCACAGGCCCGAATAGCGCCCGTGCAGCGCGCGCATCAGCGCCTGGCCTTGGGCAATGCCGGTGCGCAGATGCGCCGTGCCGGGCGCGAGATCGGCATGATGCAGGTAGTACGGCTTGATCCGGCACTCGACCAGCGCCCGCATCAGCGCGCCGAGCGTCTCGACGTCATCATTCACGCCCCGTAGCAGAACCGATTGCGAGAGCATCGGAATGCCCGCGTCGACGAAGCGGGCGCAGGCGGCGCGAGCCTCTTTGCCGAGCTCGCGCGGATGATTGGCATGCAACACGACGAAAGTCGCCTTTTCGTCAACGCGCAACGCGCGCACGAGTGCGGCCGAGATGCGCTCCGGCGCAACGACCGGCACGCGGGTGTGCACGCGGATCACCTTGACGTGGCCGACGGCCGCGATCTGCCGCACCACCGCCGCGAGACGCCGCGCCGAAAGCACCAGCGGATCGCCGCCGGTGAGGATCACCTCCCAGATTTCCGGCCGCGCATGGATATAGTCGAGCGCCGCCGCGAGCGCCGCCGGCGAGAGCCCTCCCCGCCCCGGTCCGACCGTCTCGCGTCGGAAGCAGAACCGGCAATAGACGGCGCAAGCGTTGACGAGCTTGAGCAGCACCCGGTCCGGGTAACGGTGAACGATGCCTTCGAGCGGACTGAAGGCATCATCGCCGATCGGATCGCGGCGCTCCGGCGGCTCGCCAACAAGCTCGCGCGCATCGGGCACGAACTGCCGCGCGATCGGGTCGTCCGGATCGTCGCGTTCGATCAAGTCGGCCACTGCCGGCGTGATGGCGACGGCATAGCGAGCGGCGACCTCGGCGAGCTCGCCGAGGCGCTCGCGCGGCACCAGAGCGCGCTCGCAAAGCTGGTCAATGTCGCGCAGTGTGGTCGGATGGGCGCTCATGCCAGCGGGTTCCACAGCACCTGGTCGATGCGCGCGGCTCCCGTTGCCAGCATCACCAGGCGGTCGAGGCCGAGCGCAATCCCGCAAGCCTGCGGCATCGCCGCCAGCGCGGCAAGGAAATCTTCGTCGATCGGATAGCGCTCGCCGTAGATGCGCTCCTTCTCCGCCATCTCCCGTTCGAGCCGGCGGCGCTGCTCGGCGGCGTCGGTGAGCTCGCCAAAGCCGTTGGCGAGTTCGACGCCGCAGGCATAGAGCTCGAAGCGCTCGGCAACGCGGCGATCCGGCGCCGGCCGCGCCAGCGCCGCCAGCACCGCCGGATATTGATCGAGGATGGTGGCGCGGCCGATGCCGAGATTGGCTTCGACGCGTTCCACGAGCACACGGCTGAAGATATCGCCCCAGCAGTCGTCGTCGCCGATGCGGATACCCGCCGCTCGCGCCGCGCGGGCGAGCGCCTCGCGATCCGGCTCGCTTTCCGAAAGCGTCGCCAGGAGATCGATGCCGGCAAACCGCGAAAATGCCTCGGCGACGGTGAGCCGCTCCGGCTCGGCAAACGGGTCGGCTGCTCGGTCGCGGAAGGTGAACTGGCGAGTGCCGGCCGCTTCCGCCGCGCGCGCCAGGACAGCGGCGCAGTCTTGCATCAGCACGCCATAGGGCTCGCCGGCGCGGTACCACTCGAGGAGCGTGAATTCGGGATGATGCAGCGCGCCGCGCTCGCGATTACGGAAGACCTTGGCGAATTCGACGATGCGGCGCTCGCCGGCCGCCAGGAGCTTCTTGCCGGCGAATTCCGGCGATGTGCGCAAGTAAAGCTGCGACGACGCGCCGTCGGGCGCGACGAGCGTCGTGGCAAAAGCGTGCAGATGCGTCTCGTTTCCCGGCGAAACCTGCAGGGCACCGGTGTCGACCTCGACGAAATCCTGCGTCGCAAACCAGGCGCGCAGCGCCGCGATGATGCGGCCCCGCGCCAGCAGCGCCGGCCGCCGGTCGGTATGCACGCGCGGGTCCCAGAAGGGCGAGGCAGAAGGCGAGCTGTCAGGCATATCGTGCACGCAGGGAACCAAGGAAATAGGTGGCGATCGGGCTCAGGATCGGTATGGTGCGCCCCGACCTAAGGTCAAAACGTCGAGGAAACCGTGAAAGTCATCGCCAGCTCGCTCCGAAAAGGCAATATCGTCGAGATCGACGGCAAGCTCGGCGTCATCGTCTCGACCGAAAACATCCATCCCGGCAAGGGCACGCCGGTGACCCAGATGGATGTGCGACGGATCGCCGACGGCGTAAAGGTCTCGTTGCGCTTCAAGACCACCGAACAGGTCGAGCGCGCCTTCGTCGAGGACCGCAAGCACCAGTTCATGTACCAGGACGGCGACGGCTTTCATTTCATGAACATGGAGAGCTACGACCAGGTCGCGTTGCCGGCCGACATCATCGGCGACCAGGCGGCCTATCTGCAGCCGGAGATGGAGGTCACCATCAGCCTCCACGAAGGCGTCCCGGTTGCGATCGAGCTGCCGCCGCGCGCCACTCTCGAAGTGGTGGAGACCGAGCCCACCATCAAGAGCCAGACCGCCGCTTCCTCCTATAAGCCGGCGATGCTGTCCAACGGCGTGCGCACCATGGTGCCGCCCTTCGTCACCACCGGCACCAAGATCGTGGTGATGACCGCCGACGGCTCCTATGTCGAGCGGGCGAAAGATTGAGGATCGCTCCCTGCCGGACGGCGCGAAGCGTCCGGCGCCGGAAACGACGGCGCTCAGAAAAATGCCAGGGTGCGGATTTCGATGCTCTCGCGCGGGCGTGCGTTCGGCGACGAGGTCGGATCGTCGAAGGCGGTGTGCGCCGTCCAGCGGGCGCGACCGTCTTTCATTGAATCGAACACCTTGAACACGATCGCCTCTTCCCGCCGCATGCGCGGGAACACGTACCATTTGTGCGCGGGATTGTAGGTGATGGCGTAGGTCTGGCCGACGCGGTTGGGATAGCGCCGCTCCGAAATCACCAGATCGTCGGGCGAGACGGTGCGCGCATCGCAGATCGCGCGCGGA